>WNFZ01019149.1_pt1 | contig 12701 bp, 12 predicted proteins | sample 5400081 | NCBI WGS metagenome assembly WNFZ01 (sample SAMN13153365, study PRJNA577476) | soil metagenome | isolation source: 80 cm soil or saprolite under grassland replicate 1 | place: USA:California | collected 2016-06-15
TGTTTTGGCGTAAGCCTGCCGAGAGTTGGGATGTGCAGTGGCAAGGATTGATCCGCTGCAGGCGACCTACAGCTCCAATCATCACTCCTCCACCACTAAAAGAGGAACCGCCCCCAAGCAACGAGTCAGACACTGTATCGAAAGAAGTGCTGACCGTCATTGAAGTCACACGCACCTATAGTGACCGCGAAATATTTCGTCATAAAGATTTCGCGCAAAAGAGCGCTGAAGAGTCTGAAGCGGTCAATGAAAGGGTGTCACATTTGCGTTGGGAGATCAGTAAACGTCGCACGCGGCTCACACGGATTACGTGCCCGCTTCAAATTCGTGGCCTCGACCTGGCTCTCAAAAACGTGGGCGAACTCGTCAACGATTGGCCGCAAGGAATGCGCATTGGCGAGTCACTAAAATATTTCAATTTTGAGTGGGGACGCCGTGTCCTCGGACGCGGCGCGATCGTGTTGATCATCAGCGATGGCTGGGATCGTGGGGACGCAGAACTTCTCAATCGTGAGATGACGCGTTTGAAACGGAACTGCCATCGCGTCATTTGGTTGAATCCACTTCTCAGCGCCGGAGTACGAGCCGCTCACACGTGGCATCCAGGCAGCTCTTCCGCATATCGATCATTTTTTGCCCGTGCATAATCTGGCAAGTCTTGAAGATTTAGCGAATCGACTGGCTGACATAAGGTGAGTCGGATTGCTCGCGAAGCATCCCCGGAAGGGGACAATCCGACTTACTCAAATTAACGGAGATATTCATGCGCGACATTTTGTCTGACCTTGATAACTGGAGTGCAAGTGATAACCAATCCATTGCGCTCGCAACCGTGATCCAAACGTGGGGCTCATCGCCACGACGGGCTGGCGCCAAGATGGCGATCACTAGGTGCAGTATTTGACGAGGGAGTCGAGGTATTAAAGTCGAATCGTCCTAAACTACTGCACTTTGGCATCGCAGATGAAACCGCCTGGGAAGTGGGCCTTGCCTGCGGTGGCAGCATTGATATCTTTGTTCAACCGCTTGATTCGGAATTCTTCAAATCTTTGCGCTCTGTCTTGGTGGAGGAACAGCCCGCGGTGAGTGTCACAGTGGTACGAGGCACCCATGAATTGATGGGTCGTGAGATCCTACTTCGGGACGATGGCAGTGTAACCGGAACAATCAGCAAGGATCTAGATGCCGTTGCTTTGAATGTCGGAAAGGAGACATTGGCAGGCGGCGAATCGCGGCGTGTCATGTTGAGTGAAGATGTGGAAGTTTTTGTAGAGGTCATCCTACCGCCGCCAACGTTGATTGCCGTCGGCGGAGTTCACATCACGATTGCATTAATGGCATTGGCAAAAACACTTGGATACCGCACCGTAGTTATTGATCCGCGTCGCGCATTTGGGAATGAGCAAAGATTTCCAAATGTGGATCAGCTCGTTCAATTATGGCCGCAAGAGGCCTTTCAACAAATTCCAATAACAAGGTCAACAGCCATCGCCATGCTAACGCATGATCCTAAACTAGATGATCCCGCCTTGAAGATCGCCCTGCCCAGCCCCGCATTTTATGTCGGCGCGTTAGGAAGTAAAACTACCCAGGCGAAACGCCGCCGGCGTCTGCTGGACGAAGGACTCAGCGAAGCGCAATTGAATCGCTTGCACGGTCCGATTGGACTCCAGATTGGCGCGGGAACACCCGAAGAAATTGCAATGTCCATTATGGCTGAGATCGTGGCCGCCCGGAACAGTGCGGAACGAACCGCAGATTTGAAGCATGAAAATGTCGGTGCAAAATAAATCAGATAATTTAGCGCCGGCATAGGTATAGTCTTGACATCATAGGGCTACAACAATACCTATGTTCCATCAAAAACGAGGGAGTACAATGTTGTAACTAACCCCTCTTTTCCTTGTATAAACTACTCAAATCAATAATCGTCTGGAAACTCATTATGAAATTCACTGATGGATATTGGCAAATGCGGCCGGGCTTCGAGCCACGTTACGCGACACAGGTTCACGAAGTGGAAATCGAATCGCACGCAATCAACATCTATGCATCGACAAGAAAATTGGAGTCACGTGGCGATACGCTTGGATATCCAATCATTACGATCCGTTTCTCATTGCCCATGGAAAATATTATCCGGGTGCAGGTTTATCATTATCAAGGGACTGTCCCCCATCGCCCAGAATTTGTGTTACATCCTTCCGATCCAATCAAACCTATCATTACAGATAATGAACAGGTTGCCATGTTCACAAGCGGTCAATTATCCGCTCAGGTGCACAAGGGCGAAAACTGGAAGGTGGAATATAAAGTTGGGGAACGCACTCTCACCTCCAGCGATTGGCACGGCATGGGCTTCGTGGATACAGCGCAAGGACGCTTTATTCATGAACAGTTGAATCTCGGTGTGGGGGAGTATGTCTATGGATTTGGAGAGCACTTCACATCTTTTGTCAAAAACGGTCAGGTACTGGATATCTGGAATGAAGACGGTGGGACAAGCAGCGAACAAGCGTATAAGAATATCCCCTTTTATTTGACAAACCGTGGCTATGGTGTCTTGGTCAATCATCCAGAAAAAGTCTCGTTCGAAGTAGCCTCCGAAAAGGTTGAACGTGTCCAGTTCAGCGTGCCCGGCGAGTCCTTGGAATACTTCCTCATTTACGGTCCAACCCCGAAAGAAATCCTCGAGCGTTATACCGCGCTGACAGGTCGGCCAGCGCTTCCACCAGCTTGGTCCTTTGGGTTATGGCTCTCCACCTCTTTCAAAACAGACTATGATGAACAAACGGTTACAAGCTTCATTCGCAAGATGGCTGATTACGATATCCCTTTGCACGTCTTCCATTTTGATTGTTTCTGGATGAAAGAATCTCATTGGTGTGACCTTACTTGGGATGAACGTTGTTTTCCTGACCCTGAAGGCATGCTTAAACGGCTCAAAGAATTTGGTCTACATATTTGTGTCTGGATCAACCCGTATATTGCCCAACACTCCTCCCTGTTTGAGGAGGCAGTGAACTTTGGTTACTTGCTCAAAAAGCCGAATGGTGATGTTTGGCAGTCGGATCAGTGGCAGCCTGGAATGGGCATTGTTGATTTCACTAACTTGGCGGCATGCAAATGGTTCCAGTCGAAGCTACGTGCCTTGCTTACTATGGGCGTAGATACATTCAAGACCGATTTTGGGGAACGCATTCCAACCGATGTCGTGTACTTTGACGGCTCCGACCCCTTAAGAATGCACAACTTCTACACTTATTTGTACAACAAAACAGTATTTGATCTTATGCGCGACGTACGCGGAGAAAACGACGCTATAGTCTTTGCCCGCTCTGCAACTGTTGGTGGACAGCAATTTCCCGTGCACTGGGGCGGTGACTCGACGGCGACATTTGAGTCCATGGCAGAAAGCCTACGCGGTGGACTTTCGCTGGGTGTCTCCGGTTTCGGCTTTTGGAGTCATGATATCGGCGGTTTCGAGCAGACCGCGAACGCGGAGGTGTACAAACGTTGGGTTGCATTTGGTTTGCTCTCCTCGCACAGCCGCCTGCATGGAAGTTCCTCCTATCGCGTGCCGTGGGCGTATGATGAAGAAGCCATAGATGTTCTTAGAAAATTTACTAAACTTAAGTGTAGTCTAATGCCCTATCTGTATCAAGCAGCCAGGCAATCGCATGAAAAAGGTATTCCGATGTTGCGGGCGATGTTCCTGGAATTTCCGGATGATCCAGCTTGCGAATATCTCGACCGACAATATATGCTCGGTGATGCGCTGCTTGTTGCACCCGTCTTTACTCGTGAGGGCAGCCTAAATTATTATGTCCCGGACGGCTTATGGACAAATCTATTAAACGGCAATGTAGTACAAGGTCCGCGGTGGCTGCGAGAAACACATGATTTCATGAGCCTCCCGCTGCTCGTACGCCTGAATGCAGTTTTGCCGATGAGCAGTCGAACGGATCGTCCCGATTTTGACTACAGTGACAATGTAATTTTAAAAATCTTCCATCTTGAAAATGGTAAACAAGTGCGAACAGAAATCCCCAATTTAGAAGGAAATGTAGAGACTATCTTTGATGTTCAGCGTGAGCATGATGTTATTCATGTTGAAAGACAAGGTGCACCCAAGGAATGGAAAATACTATTGGTAAATCTTCATTCCATAGAATCAGATCAGCCAGCGGAACCAACATCTGAAGGTGCACTAATCTCACTCGATCACTTAATAAATGACGTGAAAATAAAAATCCTACCGGAATAACTGATTTTTCTGCAATAAAGTTAAATCCATAGAATTGGAGTAAAGAACTCCAAATTTCGAATGAGATGAATAGACACCTATCCATCTGACTAGTCTAAACCTCTCCTGTTGGCAGGGGAGGTTTTCCTTGATTCTTTGTATTATGGGAAACCAAGACACTTATTCTGCGTAAGAATGAATGATGCAAAATGACTAATCCATGCTTAATTGCCCGTCGTATTACGAAAGCCGCTAGCCAGCAAACCTATTACACAATCCGTTTTCTGGTGGATCCTGAACGTAAAGAAGATGCCTTCCGTGCCTATGCCTACTTCCGTTGGGTGGATGATACTCTCGATGCCGTATCAAATTCAAGTCAAGACCGATTCGTTTTTATAAAACGGCAAAAGTCTTTGCTTGAGAAATGTGATCGAGGGGTATCCCCTCGGGATACAAACGCCGAAGAAAAAATGCTCGTCGACTTGATTTTGCATGACCGCGACAAGAATAGTGGACTGGGACTCTATTTGCGGAACATGATGCAAGTGATGGATTTTGATGTAAAGCGACGTGGGCGGTTGATCTCACAGGCGGAATTGAATGAATACACACGTTGGCTTGCAAGCGCGGTAACCGAAGCGATGCACTATTTCATTGGACATGACAGTTACGCACCGCGCGATGAAACCCGTTATTTGGCGGTCAGCGCTGCACATATCACGCACATGTTGAGAGACACATTTGACGATATGCAGGCGAGGTACTACAACATCCCGTGTGAGGTCCTGGATGCAAATCATATTCAGCCACAGGCTGTGCATAGTAAAGCTTATCGTTCCTGGGTGCAGAGTCGTGTAATCTTGGCACGTAACTACTTCAAGGCTGGTAGAGATTATCTGTCGCGTGTGGAGGAACCACGGTGCAGGCTAGCAGGCTTCGCTTACACCGCGCGCTTCGAATGGCTGCTCGATACGATTGAGCGCGAGGATTTTTACTTACGTCCCGAATACAAAGAACGAAAAAGTTTCAGAACAGGAATTCGCATGGGTCTCCAGACTCTTTCAGCGCTGATTAACTCGCGCGTGTCAGAACCGATCCATCGACCTGTTGTATCACAATCATTGAGGAAATCATGAAGCAAACATCTGTGATCGTTATCGGTGCGGGAGTGGGTGGAATTGTTGCAGCGACACATTTAGCTCGTCGTGGCTTGAAAGTAACAGTGCTGGAGAAAAACGCAAAACCCGGTGGACGTTGCGATCGTGTCAGCCGAGATGGCCACCATTTCGATACAGGACCAACACTGCTGGTGATGCCTCTGTTGTATGAAGCTGAATTTTCTGCACTTGGTGTATCGATGCGAGATATGCTGAATCTCCAGCGCGTGGACCCAACCTATCATCTTGTCTTCGATGATGGCAGTCAAATCGCCCTCACCTCAGATATGAAATCGATGCAGGAGCAGTTGGAGTCTTTTGAGCCGGGCAGCTTCCCCGGATTGCTGCGTTATATGGAAGAAGGGCATCGGCATTATCATTTGGGAATGCAAAAGCTGGTCAATCGGGATTTTCGAAAAGCATCCGATTTCTTTACGCTCTCGAATGTGCCACTCATGTTTGGTTTGAAACCATTTGTAAATCACTATCACAACATGTCCGCATATTTTGATGACCCGCGCCTGAAATCAGCCTTCACATTTCAGGATGTGTATATGGGCTTGAGTCCATTCGAGGCGCCAGCCACTTTTTCCATGATGCCATACACGGAATTGGCACATGGCGTGTGGTACCCAAAAGGCGGGATGTATTCCATCGTGGCAGCGCTGATGGAACTTGCCCGCGCGGCAGGCGTGGTGTTCGAGTTCGAAACATCTGTCGAACGAATTCAAGTTGATGGGAATCAAACCCAAGGCGTTACGCTAAGCGATGGTCGTTCGATCAAATGTGATGTCCTTCTTGCCAATGCTGATCTACCCTACGTCTATAACAATTTACACTTTTCCTCGCACAGGATTATCGAGACAATTTCACCAGCATCATCCGTGACCTGGGCTTGCCGGCCAATCCCAGTCTGTACGTCCATGCTCCAGCTCGCATCGACTCATCCATGGCGCCAGATGGGCAAGATACAGTGATAGCGATTGTTCCTGTAGGACATTTAAGCGACAATGGGGAGCAGGATTGGGCAACGATCCGCGACGAAGCGCGCCAGCATGTCTTCCGCCGTCTGCGCACCCTTGGCATTACGGATTTGGAAGAACATCTGAAATTCGAGATGAACTTTACGCCGCTTTCATGGCGCAAACGATATAACTTGATGAAGGGATCTACGCACGGTCTCTGCCATAATCTAACCCAGTTGGGTTACTTCCGTCCGCATAACAGGCATCCTCGATATTCCAATCTCTACTTTGTAGGCGCAAGCACTCACCCCGGGACAGGTCTACCTACAGCTATGGTATCAGGCCGTTTGGCCGCTGAACGAATCGTGGATGAGTTGGGATAAGGTTTGTCCCAGCATTAGAAGCTAAGATTATCCAGGCTATCGGCAAAGCTCACGATGAATTTTCCGTCGGCGAACTCAATTTTTGCTGCATGACACTTGCCTGCGAGGTGCGGCATCTTTGCTTTGACGTGCGCGAACGCGATGGCTTCAATCGCCTGTCCAAGCGTCATACTTGACTTTACGACCGTCTCACCATCGGGCATGTAGAGAGCGTGACCAAGCAGAAAGCTTGGATCAAGAACAACCTGTGAGCCATGCTCACGCGGTTTGATAGAATTGCTGTTGCTTTTTAACACTTGTGGTTATCTCCATATCAAATGCTTTTTGGGCGCGGCTCAGGATTACCCCCACAATCTTCCCGTAGAAATGCCTACCGGTATCACAACGATTGAACAAGGCATTGCCATCATCGTCTAGATCGCCGGGGTAGTATCCGGGAAAACAAAAGACATCGCCACTGTGCCCTTCGACGCCGTTAAGTTGGAACTCAAGGTTCACCGCCCCGCAGTTATGTTCGACCCTCATGATGTCAACGATTGGTTGACCGTCTGCTCCATTAATGTAGTTGACATTGCGTGAAAACAAGGGAACTTGTGCATCAATAAAACGTTCGACAGTCTTAGGATCCGGAATCGTATTGAACTTCCACATATAAATTGACATCTTTTCCTCTTTATAACGAGTAGGTTTTCATGTTCCAACATAGAACATGTGTTCTAAAGTATTTTCTCTAGGTTACCACGAATTTCGAATCTCGAAAAGAGGTCAAGCTTAGGCAATTTTCAGCCTAAACCCGCTAAAAACGACTGTATCTACTGAGCACTCTTCTCCACCGTACCTGACTACTTTGCTACCCTATGAAACGAACAGGGATATATAACCCCGAAGGAGTGTTCGCCGCGACCATCACCTGTCCGGCAGGCAGTGCCGGGGGAGGATCACTTTCATTGCGCGAGGGATGCTTCGCGGAGTTTATCCTGACTGGCGGAGCCGTGTCGAAGGCCTCAGCATGACATCTCTCAGGATGGTCACAACTTGAATTCCTTAAAATCTTTACACAATCTTTAAACATTTCATACTTTATCTTCAAGCACCTAAAATAAACTTTGCGATTACCAGACTGCCCTGCGAAATTCCATCTTGAGCGTGTAATGTTACTTTTGTTGGAATATATGGAAGAGATCCTGACTCTAATAAGATATTCGGATTAAGAATGAAAGAACTTGAAGGAAAAAATGATTGTGATCGACACAACCCAATTCTGATTCGCTATAATACTGGTATTCTAAGTTTAACGTGATATGGAGACTCCCATGAAAAGCCTTCTCGAAAAACTGAACATTCAACCGGTCAATGCTGGAGCTTGTAGCGGTCCCGATTCCTGGCTAATGGATTCCAAAAGTAAGGAGCTAATTTCATACAACCCAGCCACGGGGGAGGCTCTTGCCAAGGTTATCCAAGCAACACCAGAGACTTATGAAAAGGTCGCTTCTATGGCGCAACAAGTTTTTCTTAAGTGGCGTGAAGTACCAGCACCCAAGCGCGGGGAAGTCATTCGCGATCTCGGCGATGCCTTGCGCGAACTGAAGGAACCTCTCGGCGATCTTGTGACGATGGAAATGGGAAAGATTCGCGTAGAAGGACATGGCGAAGTCCAGGAGATGATTGACATCTGCGATTTTGCGGTCGGTCAGTCCCGGATGTTGTACGGCCTCAGCATGCATTCAGAACGTCCGGCCCATCGGATGTATGAGCAATGGCATCCTCTTGGCATTCTTGGACTGGTGACCGCATTCAACTTTCCAGTTGCTGTCTGGTCATGGAATTCGACTCTTGCAGCTGTTTGTGGTGACACGATCATCTGGAAGCCCTCTTCCTATACGCCGCTGACTGCTATCGCCGTGACGCATATTGCAAATAATGTAATGGCTGACCATGGTTTGCGTGGAATTTTCAATCTGGTCATTGGATCTGGTCGGGATGTGGGTGAATTGTTGCTTAATGACAATCGAGTTAAGCTCGTATCATTCACAGGCTCAACAAAGATTGGTGTTCATGTTTCTGAGGCTGTTGCCCATCGCTTTGGGCGCACAATTCTTGAGCTGGGCGGTAATAATGGGATTATCGTTTCTGAGAAAGCTGATCTTGCCCTGGCAACCCGAGCCATCCTATTCGGTGCGGTTGGGACAGCCGGTCAACGTTGTACATCTACTCGTCGGATCATCATGCAAAAATCCATTGCCAAGGATTTATCTCAGCGTTTAGTGGATGCTTATAAGCAGGTTCAAATCGGCGATCCCCTCCAGCCGGAAACTCTTATGGGACCATTAGTGGTCAATACTTCAGTCGAAGAGATGATGGAAGCCATCAAACAGGCAGTTGTTGATGGGGGAGAAATCCTCTACGGTGGAAAAATGCTTTCCAACCTGGGTCCGAATTTTGTCGAGCCAACCATCATCAAAATGCCAGCACAACGAGTATGACACTCTCGAGGAAGCAATCCATATCCACAATGATGTTCCGCAGGGACTTTCGAGCGCCATGTTCACCGATTCGGTGCGCGAGGCGGAAGTCTTCCTTTCCGCCATGGGTTCGGATTGCGGTATTGCGAATATTAACATTGGGACCTCCGGCGCTGAAATCGGTGGAGCGTTTGGAGGCGAAAAGGAAACCGGTGGTGGACGCGAGTCCGGCTCGGATGCCTGGAAGACTTACATGCGCCGTCAGACAAACACGATCAATTGGTCAAAAGAGTTACCTCTTGCCCAGGGTATTATTGGGTTTGGCGATTGATTATTTGAGGATACGGATATAGCCCACTGCGACTCTTCTATACGAATCTTGCAACCCGGCCTCTGTACAAGCTCTAGGAACTGTATAACGTCTTTTATTGTATCGACCGCGGCCAGACATCAGACCGAACCATCATGATCTTGTTTGTTATCAGACCTCTTGAGCCGTTCTATCTCAATAAAAATGTGTCCCACGTTTGGGTGTTCTTGATGGATTTTCCTTTCCAGTTCATCCACAATTCCGATCAACTCTGAAGCACGTAAATCCGGCTTAAACTGAACATCCAGGGCGAGGAAAACTTCCTTTGGACTTAGATGTATGGTCAAAGGTCGCTGCGCTTTTGCAACGGCAGGATGATTTTGCACCAAGTCTTGAACATGCGTTACTACCTCGAAATCTGCGCTTTCCCCTATTAAGAGGCTTTTGCTTTCATAAACTAGGTAGATAGATACCGTTGCTAGAATAAGACCGATGATGATAGAAGCGATTACATCAGGATAATGAGAGTGAAGCAGTTGTGCCAAGAATACCCCAACAAAAGCCACCAATAATCCTGCCAGCGCCGCGGTGGACTCACCAAGTACAAGAAAGAGAGATGGATCTTTACTTGTCCGCAGACTTTGCCATGAACTCTCATTCGCTTTTTTCTGGTGCAAAAACTTCTTGAAAACAATTATCCAAGAAATGCCTTCGGCAACGAAGGAAACTCCTAAAACAGCGTAATTCCAAATTACATTTTTTACTTCACTCGGATGGCTGAGACCTGTAACACCCTCATAGATGGACATTCCTGCTCCACTGCTAAAGAGCGTAATTGCCACAATCAATCCCCAAAAATACAGTTCACGGCCATGTCCCATCGGGTGTGTTTCATCAACTGGCTTTCTACTCTGATGAATACCTAGTAAAAGCAGTAACTCGTTGCCAGTGTCAGCCGTGGAATGAATCGCCTCAGCCAGCATTGCAGAGCTGCCTGTGATAAACGTTACAATAAATTTCATGATTGCGATGACTAGGTTGGAAACAATTGCCGCATAGACGGTAATGGGTTTTTCATTTTCCATCACCCTATTTAACGTTGCATTCTTAGGTTTGTACTGGCAAGCGGTAAATTATTTTCCCTTCAGTAGCAGACTGACATCCCTAGCAATCTCATTTGGTTCTGCATCAGGCAGGAATGTTTCTCGCACGTTTCCGTTGGGGTCAATTACATACAGGAAAGTGGAATGAGTTTCGCCGCCGTTTTCTACCGCTACGCCATACTCCATCCAAGTTTTCTGCAGTTCCGCTGGAGTCCCAGTCAAGCCCAGAAATGAGGGGTCGAAATGTTCCATAAAATCTTTAAGTGCTTGCAGAGTATCACGTGCCGGATCCGTGCTTACCATGATTACTTGTACACTTTTCGCGCGATTTCCAAGGCTTTGAAGCGCAATCTTGATATGAGCCATGGTCAGCGGGCACTCATCAGGACAATTGACATAACCAAAATAAAGTAAAACGACTTTGCCTCGTTGAGCGCTAAGCGTAAAGGTTTGTCCGTTGTGATCAATTAGGTTGATCTCAGGTGCAGTCCAAGGTGGAGTAATAATTGAGCCTTTCAAAGATGGCTTGTTAGTCAAAACGAAAACAGCTGCTACCACAGCCAGCAGAACGAAAATGCCGATTCCGACAAATATTAGTTTGCGTTGCATAATCTCTCCAAGATTGATCAACTCGGATTATATACCTTGCCCATTCTCTTCTGTGAACAACAATAAGCCAATAACCGTTACTATTAAAGTGTGGTGAGTAAGTTCTGCACTCTTAAAATCTGCGAAATTCCTAGTTGACTTTTCTTTTTAAATCACTACAATACTAATTAACTTGATGTAAGTAATTGTTACACGTTGTAAATAACTGGCTCGTTTCCACGAAAACAATTGTATGGCACACCAACCAACCATAACATCTGTGGAGATGCGCGGGATTAACCGCTCTGCTATCTTGGAAATTATTCGGCGGGAAAGCCCCATTGCGCGCACGACGATTGCCCAGCGACTGGGGGTCAGTTTGCCAACGGTAATGCGCATTGTAGATGGGTTGATGGAAGATGGATTTGTCCGTCCGCAAGGAAAAACAGAATGGAGTGGAGGACGCCGCCGCCCATTGTTGGAATTCAATGCGGATGGGTATGTTGTTCTTGGCGCGGATATGGGTGGAACAGAAAAGTTATATGGTGCTATTTCAGAAATTGGCGGCCACATTATCAATGAAGTAGATATCGATCGGCGGGGCGCGTCGGGAGAGGAGTGCTATCAACTATTAACTGAGTTGATTGATACTCTGCTTGCGAGCCCGGGTCTCAAAGGAAGAAAGGTGCGCGGCATCGGAGTCGGCGCTCCGGGAATCACACATCATCGCCAGGGAATCGTCAAATGGGCATATGCCTTAAATTGGAAGGATTTCCCGCTCAAGGATCGATTGGCAAAGCGATATAAACTTCCCATTACTGTCGATAATGATGTAAATTTAGCCGCACTGGGGGAATATTGGTACGGCGCGGGACAGAACATTCAGAATATGGTCATGATCGTCGATGGCGCGGGCATTGGAGCTGGCATCATTATTGATGGCACATTATACAGAGGCTCCACTGAGGCATCGGGGGAAATCGGTCATATGATGCCGGGACGCGAATTTCTGGGAAAAGGCTATTTGGATTTCGGAGGGTTGGAGAGCGTCGCTTCAGGGACAGCAATGATCAATCGGGCGCGCGAAGTGTTGAGGTCCAGACGAGATGGGCCAAGTCTCGATCGTCTTCGTTCGGGCGAAATTTTTGAATCCGCTCAACGAGGAGAAAAGTGGGCCTTTGCCATTGTCCGTGAAGTTATTGATTATTTAGCGATTGCCGTGGTGAATCTTTCTGTTTGTTTTGATCCGGAGTTGATCGTGCTTGGCGGAGGCATGACAAATTTTGCCCACATGCTGGTGGAACCTATTCTGGCTCGAATTGAAGGGGCAATACCAACGCCGCCCAGGTTGGTGGTTTCTAACCTCGGCTTACGAGCAACGGTTATGGGTGCGATTACCACAGTGCTTCATAACACATCAAATTTTTATATGGTGCATAAGTTGTCCTAAGAGAAGGAGGTGCTTCGTCCTAGAGTTGAACTGAAAA
>WNFZ01004637.1_pt1 | contig 12700 bp, 15 predicted proteins | sample 5400081 | NCBI WGS metagenome assembly WNFZ01 (sample SAMN13153365, study PRJNA577476) | soil metagenome | isolation source: 80 cm soil or saprolite under grassland replicate 1 | place: USA:California | collected 2016-06-15
CCGCCTGCTGCCGGCCCCCCGCTACGTGAAGCTGAACGTGAACGCGCTGCTGGCGATGGATCCGGAGACCCAGGCCAAGGTGATCCACCAGCGGATCACCGACCGGACGATGACGGTCACCGAGGCGCGCGCGCTGTACGACCAGCCGCCGCTGACCCCGGAGCAGGTGACTGAGTTCGTCACGCTGTTCGGCCCGGCGAAGGCGGCCACCCCGGCCGCCGGGCCGGCGCTGACGCACGTCTTGGACGCGTGGCTGGCCGCCGACATGGCGCCCCGGTCGCCGGTCACCTACGAAGTCGGCCCGCCCGGCGCGGATTGGAGATCGAACAGTGAGCATCCACACGCGTCGCCTGGAGCACCGCGTCACCTCGACCGCGGCCCGGCTCGCCCGCCACCTAGCCGACGTAGGCATGGCCGACCGTCCGACCGCTGAGCAACTGCTCGCGGTGAAACTGCCGTGGTTCGAAATCCGCAACCAGAGCGAGGACGACGGTACCGGCGGTGCGCCGGACGGACCGGCCACGGTGCTCATCTTCGACGAGATTGGCGGATCGTTCGGGGTCAGCGCCAAGAAGTTCGCCGCGGAGCTGGGCGCCATCGACGCCCGGGAGATCCACGTGCGGATCAACTCGCCCGGCGGGTCCGTCTTCGACGCGATCGCCATCCATTCGGCGCTGCTGCACCACCCGGCGCGGGTGAGGACGTACGTGGACGGGCTCGCCGCCTCGGCCGCGTCGGTGGTCGCCATGGCGGCCGACCCGTTCGACGAGGTGAGCGACACCGGCGGGATCGTGATGATGCCCGGGTCGCAGATGATGATCCACGATGCCTCCATGCTGGAGGACGGCGACGCCGCTGCCCACGCCAAGGTGGTCACCTTCCTGCACCGCCAGTCGGACAATGTGGCCGGCATGTACCGGTCTCACGGCGGCGGCGAGATAGCCGAGTGGCGGGCGTTGATGCTCGAAGAGACCTGGATGTTCGACCAGGAGGCCGTCGACATGGGCCTGGCCGATCGGGTTGAGCGGCACGCCGCGGCGCCGGATCCGGAACCAGACCCGCTGATGACCCGGTCGTTCGACCTCGGCCGCTTCCGATACGCCGGCCGGCGGGCGGCCCCGGCACCCACCCGGGGGCGCAGGACGACGACAAGGGTGCGAGACCGCGAGGACGCCATGGCCGAGGACAGGACCACCGCATCGTTCGGGCAGGGCAGCGCCGAGGCCGCCGCCGCGCGGGCCGAGGCCGCCGAGCGCGAGGCGCACGCCCGCGCGCAGGAAGGCCGGTCGGTGCCGGTGCTGGCGTCCAACCCGCTGTACCAGACCCAATTGCGGGCGGTGCGCACCGGCCTGCCGCGGATCTCCCCCGCCGACACGCCCGGTGGGGACGCGGCCCGGGTGCAGTCGTTCAAGGGCCGGCTGCAGCGCGCTGGCACGGAACGGCGCAACGGCAAGGAGCTGGCGCATCTCGCCGGGTACGCCACCGTGTTCAGCAAGCGGTACGAGATGTGGGACGCGTTCGGCCCGTACTGGGAGGAGGTGGCGCCCGGTGCCGCCGACGACACCCTGGCCGCTGACCCGGACGTGGCCTTCCTGGTGAACCACATGGGCATGACCATGGCCCGCACCCGAGTCGGCGGCGGCAGATCGGAACCGACGCTGATCCTCGCGGCCGACGCCAAGGGCCTGGCCGACGACGCGTTCGTCAACCCGGAGCGCGGTGACATCCAGGAGTTGCTGACCGCCATCGACGACGAGCTGATCGACGAGCAGTCCTTCGCGTTCATGGTCACCGAGGGTGGCTGGGACGACGCGTGGGAGCGGTACACGATCTACGCGTTCGACATCCACCGTGGCGACGTGTCCGCGGTCAACTATGGCGCCAACCCGTACACCTCGATCAGCGCCCGGTCGCAGCAGGTGATGCGGGACCTGTCGGCACTGCCGCCGTCGATGGCCCGCGCGGCGTTGGACACGTTGTCGCGGCGTACCGATGTGGCGGCGCAGCGGGTGGCGGCCCACCTGGAGACGCCGGTGGCACCCGCCCCGGCCCCCGTAGTCCCGGCGGCTCCGATGTCGCAGGGCCGACGGATCACCCAGATCGAGGCTGAGCTGGGCGTATGACCAGGGCATTGATGGTGGGTGGTCCATTACACGGGGAGATCCGGACGCTTCCCGCCGGGGACCCGCTACCGAGTCAGATCATGGTCGAGCGCCCCGTGTCACGCACGTTGACCTTCAACGAGACCCGTCGGATAGACCCGACCGACCGGCTGTACTGCTACGAGTTCTGCCGGTACCGCGGGTGGGCGTCGTGGCCGCCGATGGGTCCAGCGACCAACCAGCCCGCGTACCTGTGCATGGAGAAACCGGACCTGTACCGCGCGTCGGCCGACAGCGAACAGGCGTACTACCTCCGTAGGATCGCCGACGGGCTATGGCTCGCGGCGGAGGATGCTGCCAGGCCGCCGTGCGTCGTGCCCGAGTGCCCGGAGAAGGCGCGGGAGGTGTTCGTCGCGGCAGAGTCTGGCCGGCTGGCGGGGCGAAGCTGGGCGCGCGGCGACAAGATCCAGGTGTGCCCGAGGCATAGCCACGACATCCGCCGGGCGCAGGGCGCGCGGGGCATGGATCAACTGGCGGAGTGGCTGCGACCGGAGGCCATGTGGGACCCGATGGACGCCTATGACGGCGGCGCGGACCTGCTGTACGGCGCGGAGATCCTGGAGCGGGACCGCGCGGATGCTGCGGCTGGGAATCCCGAGGTAGTCGGGCCCGGCGGCACCCCGGCGTAACCTCGGTCCCGAGCCCGGCAGTCAGACCAGGCGCCCACCCGGCAGTCACACCGGGGCATGTGGACAAAACCACCTTTCGCTCACGCGACGCACGTACGGCAGTCATACCGGCGAGCGGCTGAGAGACGCCCCTGCCGACCCTCAGATCGGCGACGCGGCCATCAGCGCGCGGAGCAGGCCATCCAACCTGCCGCCGAAGGACTGCCATGACTGCCACCCCGTTCTGGGCTGTGACACCCAAGCCGACCATCCTCGGGTACGACCGCAAGGGCCGCCCGATCTGGGCCGTGGCCGGCGGCGCCCCCACCACCGAGGAGATCATCCTCTCGCTCGACATCGAGCTGGAGCAGGCGCAGAAGCGCGAGTCTCGCGCCATCGAGTCGGTCAAGACCACGCTGGCCAAGGCCAAGCGGGACGGCCGGGCCAACCTGACCGTCGACGAGGACGCCGACGTCGAGACCTGGCTGCGCGATCAGAAGCAGGCGCAGGTCGACATCGAGGGGATTAAGCACAAGCGCAAGCAGGCCGTGGCCATCAAGGACATCGAGGACCGCAACGACGAGCGGATGCGCGAGGTCCGGGTGGACCCGGTCGCTGGCGCCGGCCGGACCGCCGGGTACGACATGCAGGCCCGGGTGGGCCGCGAGGAGCGCACCTACCACAAGGGCAATACCGGCGACGGCGGCCTGTTCCTGCGCGACATCACCCGCACCTTCCTCTACCGTGACCCGGAGTCGGAGGGCCGCCTTAACCGGCACATGCGGGAGGAGCGGGTGGAGCGCGGCCAGTACATGGAGCGCGCCGCGGGCGACGCCACCACCGGCGCGTTCGCCGGTCTGACGGTGCCTCAGTACCTGACCGACATGTATGCGCCGAAGGCCCGCGCGCTGCGCCCGTTCGCAGATGCGTGCACGCATCACGACCTGCCCAGCGACGGCATGACGGTCAACATCTCCCAGATCACCACCGGCACCACCGCGGCGGTACAGGCCAACGAGTTCGACGCCGTGTCCGGTACCAGCATCGACGACACCTTGCTGACCGAGAACGTGAAGACGGCCTCCGGCCAGCAGTCGCTGTCCCGCCAGGCCATCGAGCGCGGCACCGGCATCGAGGGCGTCGTGATGTACGACCTGGAGCGGGCGCTGTCCACGGCGCTGGACTCCACCCTGGTCAACGACGGCACCACCGGCCTTGCCGCGCTGGGTGTCGCCACCGCCTACACCGACGGCACCCCGACCGGCCCGGAGGCGTATCCGAAGGTGCTGGGCGCGGCGTCCGGCGTGGAGCTGGCGTTGCTCGGGTTCGGCATGGCCGACCTCGCGGTGATGCACTCCCGGCGCTGGTACTGGTTCCAGAGCCAGATGACCAGCACCTGGCCGATGATGGGCCAGCCGGGCATCGGCGCACAGCTGGCCGGCATCAACCTGCAAGAACGCTACGGTGCCGGGGTTCGCGGGGTGTTCCCCAACGGCATGGTCATCGTCACGGACAACAACTGCCCGACCACCATCGGCGGCGGCACCGAGGACGAGATCTACATCGCCTGCTCGGACGAGTGTCATCTGTGGGAAGATCCCAATGCGCCCCAGTTTATACGAGCTGAGCAGCCAAAGGCAGCTAATCTAGCGGTTACGCTCGTTTTGTACAGTTACTACGCGTACTGCTTCCGCCGGTTCGCCTCGGCGGTCGGGCGCGTATCTGGGACTGGCCTTATCGCGCCTACCTTCCCCTAACCTTGCCCGCGCCGCTGGTAAACTCGCGGTATGGAGCAAACCCAGCGGTGCGGCCGATGCAAGACGGATCAACCAATCTCGGAGTTCTCCCCCACACAGCGCGGAAAGGATGGGTTCTGGTGCAAGACATGCAGACGCGCGGTCTACCGCGAGAAGCACTCTGCGCCGGAGCCCCGGGTCACGGCCGAGGGGGTTCGTTGCGCGAGGTGCCGCAAGCGCAAGCCCCCAGCGGAGTTCCATCGCAGGGGCGAGGGCCAGTTGGACTCGTACTGCAAGACCTGCTGTCGCGAGGAGCACAGGCAGACCTACGTCACGGTCGGCGGGCACGACGACCAGCCCCGAAGCTGCGCCGTATGCGGGAAGAGCTACCAGCCGAAACAGCGCAGGGCCAGCGTCTTCTGCTCCCGCGATTGCGGGCAAGTGGCACGAAAGACCTCGGGCCGGGAGCGGGAGGCGTATCTACGGCGGACGTACGGGATCGGGCTCGTGGACTACGACCGGATGCTCGCGGAGCAGGGCGGCGGCTGTGCCCTGTGCGGGGTGACGCCAGAGGCGCTGACGTTGGGACGCTTCCGTACGTATCTACATGTCGACCACGATGCGGTAACCGGTCGGGTTCGCGGTCTCCTGTGCCCGGACCACAATCTGATGCTCGGGCGATGGTTGCACGACCCGGCCTTGCTCAGGCGCGCGGCGGACTATCTGGAAGGCGCGCTTACCGCTCTGACCTAGATCTTGTGGTTGCGGCCACCCAGCGTCCCGTACCCCGGGGCGTGCTGGGTGGCCGCCTTCGTGTGCACATGGAAGGGGCCCGTTGTGGCTGAGGACGAAGACAAGGTCGAGGTCACCGAGCCGGCGCACGTACAGCAGGCCCGCGCCGAACTGGCCGAGGCGCAGCGCCTGGACAACGACGACGGCGTGCGGTCGGCGACCAAGCGGCTCGCCGCTTCGGGCGTGGATGTGCGCCGGGAGGCCGCGACCGCACGCAAGGCGGCGACGGCCGAGAAGCCGGCCAAGAGCGAGACCCCGGTGAGGGCGTCCGAGCCGGCCGGGCGGCGCACGCCCACCGAAGTCAAGAAACGGACCACGACATGACCACCACGCAGATCAAGTTCTCTAAGGCGGCGCACGTCTTCGGCGCCACCGTGTCGGTGGTCACCGGCACGCCGGCATTCAACGACAGCGCCGGCGGGATCCGCCCCGATGACCTCGGCGCCACGGTCACCACCACCAGCACCGCCGGCCGGAGGATCCAGTCGGTGACCAGCCCCACTGCCGCGGTGATGGACGGCAATGCCTCGGCCAGCACCGGCCCGCAGGTCGCCACCCTCACCCCGGCGCTGATCAACGTCACGAAGAAGTCGGTCACGTCCTGCGTGGACAAGACCACGCAGCCGCTGACGGTGCTGCCGACCGGCCAGTCGGCGTTGGCCCAGCACGCTATCAACCAGTGGGTCAACTGCGGTGGGGTCGCTGGCACTATCGCCACCCGGGCGACGAAGATCCTGGCCGCGCAGGGTATCTCCATCCAGGAGACGTGAGCCGATGGTCTTGCGGGTGTGGCGGTGCTGGCACTGCGGTGCCGAGTTCATCCACGCCCGCATCCTGGCTGGTCACCTAATCGATTGGCACGGCGAGGCCCGCATGGTGCCGGTACCCGTCCGCTGGCTGGGGGTCTTTCTCCGGACACCCCGGCCAGCGGGCCACGCGGGTGGTGGCTGATGGCGACCCTGCGCGTGCTGCGGACCTCGAAGGCAACCCTGACCAAGACCTTGTTTCTCGACGAGGCCGGAACCGACGCCACCGGCAATGTGGTGGTCACCGTCACCCGCCTGGACGGGACCGCGGTCGAGTCGGGCAACGCTACCGGCCCGGACGCCAACCACCAGTACTCCTACCTCTTCGGTGGCCGGGACCTGCTCGACGAGCTTGTGGTGACCTGGGCCGCAACCGTCTCCGGAGACGCCGTCGTGCTCGACCAGGACCGGCTGCAGGTGGTCGGTGGATTCCTGTTCTCCCTCACCGAGGGCCGCTCGGCGGACCCGGTGCTGAGCAACATGACCACATACCCGACGGCGACGCTGGTCGAGAAGCGGGTACGGGTCGAGACCGATGCGGAGAGGATCTGCGGGCAGGCGTTCGTGCCGCGCTTCCGCCGCCGCGTCCTGGACGGTACCGGCCACGCCTCGCTGCCCACCGGCGACCCGTGGTTGCGCGCAGTCCGCGCGATCACCGTCACGCCGCCCGGTGGCGTCGCGGCGGTCTGGTCCGCCGGGCAACTGGCCAACGTGATTCCCGGCGACGACGGCACGCTGACGCTGGTCGGCGGGTGGTGGCCGTACGGCCGGCGCAACGTCATCGCCGAGTATGAGTACGGCCTGGACACCCCGCCGGTGGACGTGGCGGACGTGTCGAAGACTCACTTCAAGTCGTTGCTGCTGGCCCGGCGTTCGCCGCTGCCGGACCGGGCCGAGCGGATCGCCGTCACCGACCTGGGCACCGTGCTGCTTGCCCAGCCGGTCGTTGACAAGACCGGGCTGCCCGAGGTCGACGCGGTGTACGCCCGGCACCCGCCGCCGATCCCCGGATTCGGGTGATCACGTGAAGGCGACCATGGCGTACACCGTCAAGCGGGCCCTGTTCGACCTGCTGGAGGTGCAGTCGCAGGCAGGCTTCCCGCTGGAGGGCGTGCAGGTCACCTACAGCGCACCTACCGACCCGACTCGCGCCGACCTGTACGGTGCCGGGTTCCACTTCATCCAGGCCGAGACCACCGGGCACCCCGGCCGGGTGGTGGTCGACGAAACCGTGTCGGTGGCACTGATCGTGCGGGTGTCCGACCCGGCGGCCGAGGTGGAGACCACCGACGCCGAGGCCGAGCGCATCGCCGATGTACTGGCCGACGTGCTCGACGACAACCCGTTCCTCGACGCCGCCCAGGAGATGACGGTGGTGGGCCTGTCGACCGGGGTCGGCGACTACGATCCGATCCTTGGCTTCGGTCGCTCCACGCTCGGGCTGGAGGTGGCCGTCCAGTGCCTGATCTCGTGATCGTCTGGAACGAGGCGGAGCTGCGCGCGGTGCAGTCCGCACAGTGGGTGCGCCGCGGTCTGGCCATCTACGGCAAGGCCATCGCCGGCTCTGCCCGCGGAGAAGCACCGAGACGCAGCGGTGCCGGGGCTGGATCCATCCACGACGAGACGGTCCTTGAGGGCGGCGCCTGGACCGATCGCGTCAGTTGGGACCGCGAGCACTACTACATGGGCTTTCAGAACTCGGGGGCCAAACACACCACCGCCCTGCACTTCATCGAGCACGCCGTCGACCGCTACACCCGCTGAAGGAGCCAGCCGATGACCGCATACTCCGCCGAACAGGGCGACGCCACCGCCGGAGGCGTGGTCACCAAGCGCATCGGTACCACGGCCGCCGACACCGTGCCGGCCGGCGCCCGGGTGCTGTGGGTCAACACCGGCGCCGGGACTCACGTGGTCACCCTCACCAACTCGGCCACCCAGGACGGGCTCGCGGTGGGCAACCGGACCATCTCAATCCCAACAGCCTCGGCGAAGTCGTCCAAGATCAACCCGGCGTGGGGCGACGCCAACGGGCTGGTCGCGGTTGGCATCGACGGTACCGCCGCCGAAGTCACCTACTACGTCACGAACGGCTGAGCCCATGGCCAACGAACGCTACGACTTCGTAGCCCTGCGAACGATCGAATACCCGGAGGGCCAGCCGGCATATCTGGCCGGCCAGGGCGTGATGGCGCAGGTGGTCGACGACCTCGGCCTGGTCGTCGGCGAGGATGTTGCCCCGGCCCGGCCGGACGTGATCCCGGAGCCGGCCGGCAATGCCCCCCGCAGCGACTGGGCGGCCTACGCCATCGGCCAAGGCATGTCCCGCGACGAGGCGGATGACCTGACCCGCGACGAACTGCGCGCCCGGTTCGGGTCCGACGAGCCATCCAAGATCAAGACTGCCGCGCCCGCGAAGGGAGTATGAGGTGTCCACCTTCACCATTGCCAAGGACGCCTTGGCGAAGAACCCGGGGACCCTGTTCTGGGCGTCACCGGCCACCGCGCTGCCCGATTACTCGGTGGCGGGCTCGGTGTTCTCGGTCAACGCGTGGACCGGCTGGTACCAGCTCGGGATCACCAAGGAGGGCCACGTCTTCAACATCGACGTGAAGAACGAGCCCATCCAGTGCGCCGAATATCTGGACGACATCGACCAGGTGGATACCGGCCGGGTGGTGACGCTGAAGTTCGAAATGATGCGGATCAACGCCACCAACCTGGCCCGGGCGCTGAACCGGCCAACTGTGGCCACCACCGGCTCCGGCACCACGCTGCGCTCCACAGTCAAGATGCCCCCGCTGGGCGCCGGGTTGTACTGCATGCTCGGCTGGCAGAGCACGGACGACACCGAGCGGGTGGTCATCGAATCCGCCTACCAGATCGGCTCGCTGGCCATCTCCCGCAAGAAGGGCGCCGACGTGGCCACTCTGCCACTGGAGTACAAGTGCTTCCCCAACGCGGCCGGCGACCCCTTTGCCTACGACTCGGCCGGGGTGCCCCGTGGCTAGCCAACGGCGGGTGCAAGTCACCAGAAAGGCCCCCGCGCGCCGGGCGGCCATCAGCGCGCACGAGGCGCAGGCCGCGGTGGAGGGCGTCGCGCTGCCGCCGGACCGCAAGGTGTCGCTGCTGGGCGTGCAGTTCAAGCTCGCCGAGAAGGTGGGCGTCGCGCCGATGATCCTGCTGGCGGTGGCCGGCAAGAAGGGCGTCGACTCGGCCGACGCCGAGGGTGTGGTCGCGCTGCACGACCTGATCTCCGACTGCATCGCCGAAGACGAGTACGACCGCTTCTGGGCGCACGCCGTCAAGGCCAAGGCGGACATGGACGACCTCCAGCAGGTGATCAAGGACGCGATGGAGGTGCTGTCGGCGCGCCCTACCGGGTCGCCTTCCGGCTCATCGGCTGGGCGGCGGCGAACCTCGGCGAACTCGAAGGGGTCCTCACGGGCGACGGATACGCCCCCCGACGACGGCATGGTGTCGGTGGATTCGCTGCTGGCCCGCTAGACGTCCTGCCGGTGCGGGTGGTGCTGAACCGGATCTACGCCTACCTGATCGCCGGGGCTGACGAGGAAGGGCGGGAGAAGTTCGACGCCGACCTGTACGCCCCGCTGGAGGGCTGGGACGCGGTCGAGGCCGCGCTGTGGCAGGCCATTGACGACGCGGCGGCGGAGGGAGGTAAGTAGTGGCACCGCTGGCTGATCTGTACGCACGGCTGCGGATGGACAGCTCCGCGATCAAGGGCGACGCCGAGAAGGGCATGGCCGGGGCCGGGTTCGGCAAGCTGGGCGAGACCCACGGCAAGGCGTTCGGCTCATCGTTCGCCAAGACCGCCGGCGGACTGATCGCCGGCATCGGATCGCTGCTGGCCGTCGGCGGGGTCGTCAACTTCCTCAAGGACAGCATCGGCGAAGCGCGGGAGGCGGTCCTGGTCGGCAACCTCACCGCGGCCGCCATCAAGTCCACCGGTGGCGCCGCGCACATTACCGCTGGCCAGGTCGGGGACCTCGCCAACGCCATGTCGGTGAAGCTGGGCGTCGACGACGAGGTCATCCAGTCCGGCGAAAACCTGCTGCTCACGTTCACCCGCATCCGCAACGAGACCGGCAAGGGCAACGACATCTTCAACCAGGCCAGCGTTGCCATCGACGACATGACCGCGGCCATGAATAACGGTCAGATTACGGCTGAGGGCCTGCACGCGAGCACCATCCAGGTCGGCAAAGCGCTCAACGATCCGATCAAGGGGATGACCGCGCTGGCGAAGGTGGGCGTCACCTTCACCGCGCAGCAGAAGGATCAGATCAAGAACTTCGTCGAGTCCGGCAGCATCATGGGCGCACAGAAGGTGATCCTGGCTGAGTTGACCACCGAATTCGGGGGGGCCGGCGCGGCCGCCGCCGACCCGGCGAAGAAGGCCGCGGTCGCCTGGGCCAACTTCAAGGAGCAGATCGGCGGATTCGTCCTGCCGGTCCTGGCCACCCTCGGCGCCTTCCTGACCGGAACGATCCTGCCCGTCATCCAGTCCCGGATCATCCCAGCGATTCGCGACCTGGCCGGCTGGTTCCAGCTCGGCTTCCTCGACGGCGCGCAACACGTGTCCGGGCTGGCCGGGGTGATGCAGATTCTCGGCGCCGCGGTGCGCGGGGTGTGGGATTGGGCGCGAGGTACCGGCATACCGGTCGCCCGGGACCTGTTTGCCATCCTGGCCGGCGGCATCGGCGTGATCGCCAACATCGTCACGTGGTTCAACGAGCACCGTAAGACAGCCATTGCGTTGGGCGTCGTCCTCGGCTCCCTGGTGGCCATCTACCAGATCACCACGGCGGTACAGGCGATCCAGGCCGGCGGCATGATCGCCTACCTGGGGCTGACCAACGCAGTGCGTATCGCCTCCGTCATCTGGACGGGGGTTCAGTGGGCGCTCAACGTCGCGCTCAGCGCCAACCCTATCGGTCTGGTCATCATCGCGATCGCCGCGCTGGTCGCGGGGATCATCCTGGCTTGGCAGCATTCGGCCACCTTCCGCGACATCGTCATCGGCACCTGGCATGGCATCCAGACGGTGATCCTGTTCGCGTGGAACAACGTGATCAAGCCGGTCGTGGACGCCATGGTCTGGTTCTGGCAGAACGTCCTCGGCCCGACCGTCATGTGGTTCTGGCACAACGTGATCGAGCCGGCATGGCAGGGGATCAGCTTCGTGTTCTCCATCGCCTGGGCCATCGCCTCGGTCATCTTCGGCCTGATGCAGATCGCCATCAAGCTGACCGGCGCCGGGTTCCTGTGGCTGTGGCAGAACGTCGTGTACCCAGCGTGGCAGGCCATCCGGTTCATCATCAGCGCAGCCTGGACGGTCATCCGCCCGATCCTGCAAGCCGCCGAATGGTTCATCCGCAACGTGCTCGGACCCGTCTTCTCCTGGCTGTGGCACAACGTCATCGAGCCGGTGTTCGGGGGCATCGGGGCCGAGATCGGCTTTGTCTGGAACAACGTGCTGAAGCCGATCTTCAACGCGCTGGGCCGGTTCATCACCGATACCGTCGAGCCAGCGTTCCGCGCAGGCGTCGAAGCGCTCGGGCGGGCGTGGCACGGCCTGCTTGAGATGGCCAAGGCGCCGGTCCGATTCATCATCAACACGGTGCTCAACGACGGCTTGCTGGGCGCGTACAACTGGATCGCCAGCAAGTTTGGCGTCAAGCCGGACGACGTGCACGTAAAGCTGCCGGCCGGGTTCGCCGAGGGCGGATTCAGCGGCGAGGGCGGCAAGTACGAGCCGGCCGGCATCGTCCACAAAGGAGAGTGGGTCACCCCCGCCGACAAGACCCAGCGGTACATGCCGCTGCTGCGCGCCATACACACCGGGGACCTGCCCGGCTACGCCGACGGCGGTCTCGTCGGCACCATCAAAGGCATTTGGGACACCATCTCCGATCCGGTGAAGTGGCTCGAAGACAAGGCGTCCGGGCTGCTCGACCGGGTCCCCGGCGGCCGGTGGATCGCCGACGGGGTGATCGGCGCTGGCAAGTCGCTCATCGGCGGCGCGATCGCGTGGCTGCGCAAGGCGATCAGCCACCTGTTCGGCGTCGGCAACTGGCCCAGTTCGCCCGCGGCGCAGCGCGGCGACTCCGGGGTGTGGCGCAACATCGTCAAACTGGTCAACTCGTCGGGCATCCCGCACAGCTTCGGCAACGCCTACCGGCCCGGCGACCCGCTGTGGCACGGGAGCGGCCGGGCCGTGGACTGGATGGGGTTCAACCAGGACGCGCTCGGCAACTTCTTCATGCAGCGACTTCCGCAGGTACTGGAGCTGATCCACCGCACCAACGGCCGGGACTACGCCGTCACCCGCGGCCGCAACATGGGCTCCTTCAACAACACGCTGATGGAGCAGCACCGCAACCACCTGCACATCGCGATGGACTCCGGCTACGGGGTGCTCGCGCCGGGCGCGAACGCCGTCTGGAACGGAACCGGCCGGCCGGAGCCGATTGCCGCCGCCGGCGGGCGGGCCGGTCAGCTCGAACTGTCCGACGCAACCATCGAGAAGCTTGGCCGGGCAATCGGCCGGGAGATCAACGGCGTGGGGCGGGCGC
>WNFZ01004639.1_pt1 | contig 12700 bp, 13 predicted proteins | sample 5400081 | NCBI WGS metagenome assembly WNFZ01 (sample SAMN13153365, study PRJNA577476) | soil metagenome | isolation source: 80 cm soil or saprolite under grassland replicate 1 | place: USA:California | collected 2016-06-15
GAGCCATCCGTTGGCGTCCAGCACCCCCTGCAAGGCCCGACCCAGCTCGTCCTCCGCCACGTCGGAGAAGATGGTCTCCTTCCCGTAGAGGGCCGTCCCATCCGGCACGACTTCGCACCTCATCGGACCAACGGTGAACATCCCTGGGGGCATCAGCTTCTTTCACTTGTAGATGGCGGACACTATGGTTGGTGCCTTATGCAGTCACACGGCAGCTCTAGGATGAGCGCATGGCGCGCGAATCGATCGTGCTGCGAGCCGGACAGGAGCACCCCGTCCGGCTGACGCCACATGAAGGCGCCGCCGACTGGAGCTTCGACATCGACGGGATGACCTCAGCCGTGGACGTGCGAAAGATGTGGACGTCACGCCCATACGAGGAGAACGAGAAGGATCGGGACGAGGCTGCTCCGCCTCGCTTCATGGTGTTCATCATCCGAGCCGTGGCGGCCGGCCAGGCAACCGTTCGCTTCCGTGCGGTCCAAGGCGACATCCACGAGGTTGCTGTTCGCGTCGAGCCTTGAGCCCAGGCCGAAGAGGTGCCTCCCGCTGGCATCGGAGGCGAGCGCTCGAGTTCAGGCAACCGCTCCTGGGCCATCAGCTTTCGGGTGAATACCCGTGGCGCTGCTGAGGGCCGCCCTTGCCGCCTCGGCATCTACACCTGAGGCCGCGAACACCTTCGTCCGAGAGCGCTCGCCGCGATGCAGGGACACCCGGCTGGGCGCCACGCCGAGAGCCTTGGCGAGTGCGCGGCGCGCCTCTTCGGTCGCGGCGCCACCCACAGGCGCTGCCGCCACTCCGAGGACGAGGCCACCAGCGGCGACCTCCCACCCGGGCCGTGAGCGCGGCCGCACCCGCACCTGGACGAGAACGCCTCCACGTACTTGTCGAACCATCATCCCGTTTCTTCCCGAGGTCACTCCACGAACCGCACGGCTCCGATACACAAGGAAGGAGCGGTTCAGGAGCCATGCTAGGCTGCGGTTCTGGCATGGCACGGGGGGTTGACGGCAAGTATCTGCTGCTCGAAGCAGGCTTGGCACTGGCGGCGAAGCTCTCACCGCCAGCCGTGTTGCAGCGGATCGTCGACCCGGCAGTCGAGGTCACGGGTGCCCGATACGGGGCTCTTGGTGTCATCGGGGCCCGACGAGCCATCGCCCAGTTCGTGACCACAGGGATCACCGCGGAACAACGGCGGGATGGAGGTACGCCGGGCGGTCCCACTCCCGCACGGTGACGGGGAGCAAGCGACCCTCCTCCACGAGCTCAGCCAACGCCTGCTTGCTAAGGGTCGGCGTGAGGCGGTGGTAGTCAGCCAGATCCTGGAGCGTCCCGACCCCGTGGTACTGGCGGCCAGCACGAGCAGTTCCTTCCGGGCCTCGTGCTCGGGCAACGCCGGGCGGTGCTTCGCTGGACGACATCGATCGACTCGAGCGCAAGCTCGATAGCTCATGGCGAATGTGGACCGCCTCGGGCAAGCCCGGTCGTGAGCGGGCTGGGTTCCTTCTGAGCCCCGGCTCAGGGGAAAGCCTCAGGCCCGGCTCCGTCCCGGGCGAGGGCGATGGCCTCGTCCACGCCCATAGTGAGGCCCTCCTCCCAGGCTCGCTGGGCCACGTCCTCCGTCAGATGGGCGCGGGCCTCCGCCACAGGGTCACCCTCGAGGAGGCCGCCGATTGCACCCGGAGGGCCACCGACCCGCTCGCGTAGAGATTCAGAGGCTCCGGCCAGCCTGATCGCATCCTGATGGCGACCCTCCCAGGTCGCCAGGAAGGCCAGATCTGTCAGGGCGATGCCGATCCCCGTCGCGTTGTCGGCCTCGCGGAACAGGTCCAGGGCTTCCACGGCTGCGGACCGAGCTTCCCTCCGGCGGCCCAATCTACCGTAGGCGAAGGCCAGCCAGAGGAGGTCGAACGCGAGGTGGAGCCGGTCCCCCAGCCGCCGCCAGATGACCACGACCTCCTCGAGACTGGCGACCACTGGGGGCCACTTGTCGGCTTGAGCGTCCCTCATCACCAGCATCGTCAGAACCTGGGCCACCCCACGCTCGTCCCCCACCCGGCGGAACAGGTCGAGGCTCTCCTCGAGCAACCGGGCGGCGGCATCGAGGTCGTCCCCAGCGACGACGAAGGCCAGGTTGTACAGGGCCTCTGCGATCCGCGCTGGGTCGCCGAGCTTCCGCTCGATGGCCAGGGCCTCCTCATAGGAGGCTCCGGCCGCCGCGCGGTCCTGTTGCCACCAGGCGATCCCCCCCGCTCCGATCAGGGCCTTGGCCCGGGCCCGGGTCTGCCCCTGCCCCGACGGCATGGCCAGGAGCTCCTCGAACCACCGCCGGCCTTCGGCCAGGTGCCCTCGCTGCTGCCAGAACCGCCACAGCGCCCCGGCCGCTTCTTGGGCCCGGTCGGCCTCTTCGGCTTCGATGGCCCACCGAAGGGCCGTCCGGATGTTGGGATGCTCCAGGTCGCACCGGTCAAGCCACTGGCCCTGGTCGTCGCCGGTGAGGTGGGGTTCGGCCTCCACGGCCATGTCGAGGAAGTACTCGGCGTGTCGTCGGAGGACCGGCTCGAGGTCCACCCCCGCCGCGAGCTGCTCCAAAGCGAACTCCCGGATCGTCTCCAGCATGGAGAAGCGGGGGTCCCCCTCGGCGGGCTCCGTCCTGCGGACCAGCGACTTGTCCACCAGGGAGGTCAGCCCCCCGAGGGCGTCCAAGCCGAGCTCCTCCGGGTCGCACACCGCCTCGGCTGACTCGAGAGTCCAGCCACCGGTGAACACCGACAGCCGGGCGAAGAGTCGTCGCTCGGCGTCGTCGAGGAGGTCGTGGCTCCAGGCGATGGCCCCCCGGAGCGTCCGCTGGCGCTCGGGAAGAGTTCGCGCCCCCGACGTGAGGATGGAGAGGCGCTTCTGTAGCCGCGGCAACATCTGCTGGGGCGTCAGGACCTTCGTCCGGGTGGCCGCCAGCTCGATGGCCAAGGGCAGGCCGTCCAGCCGGGAGGTGATCTCCGCCACGGCGGGGGCGTTCTGCTCGGTCACCCGGAACCTGGGATTGGCCGCCAGGGCCCGCTGCGTAAACAGCAGTACCGCCTCGATCTGGCGCAGCGTGGGGAGGTCGGGGAGCCGCTCGGGATCAGCCGGTTGGAGCGGCGGCACGAGGTACTCCTGCTCGCCTCGGAGCGACAGGACGACACGGGAGGTGACCAGGACCTTCAGCTTCGCGGCCGTGGTGAGGAGCTGCTCTATCACTGGCCCCGCCTCCGCCACCTGTTCGAAGTTGTCGACGACCAGGAGGAGCTCCTTGTCGTGAAGATGGGTCTTCACGGCTTCGAGGATGGGGCGCCCGGCCACCTCCGGAACTCCCAGGGACCGGGCTACGACGGAGGGAACCAGGGCGGCGTCTGTCACCGAGGAGAGGTCCACGAAAAAGGAGCCATCTCTGTATTCGGTGAGGATCTCCGCGGCGACCTGGAGGGCCAGGCGAGTCTTTCCGGTCCCTCCTGCGCCGGTGAGGGTGAGGAGCCGGCTCCGCCCGAGGAGCTGCCTGATCTCGGCGATCTCTTCCTCCCGGCCCACGAACGAGGTGAGCTGAAGGGGGAGGTTGTTGGGCCTGGCGTCCAGGGTCCGGGGCGGGGGGAAGTCGGCCGGGAGGCCCTCGATCACCAGGTCGTAGAGGTGCTCGGGGTGGGCGATGTCCTTCAGCCGATGCTCCCCGAGGTCTCGGACGGAAGCCTGGTCCGGAAGGGCGTGCTCCACCAGGCCCCGAGTTGCGTCGGAGAGGATGACCTGCCCGCCGTGGGCCGCGTCGGCGATCCGTGCGGCCCGGTTCACGTCCATCCCGACATAGTCGCCCCCGGCCGGAACCCCCTCCCCGGTGTGGAGGCCCATGCGGACGCGCAAGGGGCGGCCGGGGGGCCAGTCGTGGGTGGCCAGGCTCAGCTGGGCGGCGACCGCGGCCCGGACGGCTCCCACCGGGCTGTGGAACGCCACGAAGAAGGAATCGCCCCCGGTGCTGACCTCGACTCCGCCACCTTGGTCGATGGCTCGGCGCATGATCGCCGCGTGATCATCCCGGACGGCCGCATATCGGTCACCGAGCTCCTGGAGGAGCAGCGTCGAGCCCTCGATGTCGGTGAAGAGGAAGGTGATCGTCCCGGTCGGCAGCTCCGCCATGAGGATCGCTATCGAGTCGGGACCGATCCGCAGGTGATGTTCGCCGCGACCGCGGTCATGGCGCTCGCCTGATCTGAGGCCATGAAGGCCGCCACGCTCCCCACCTCGGCCAGCGACGTCAGCCGATTCAGCATCGTCTTCTCCTGCATCCAATCGATGATTTCCTCACGTGTCATCGCCTTTCCAGTGCCGTAGTCGGGAAAGAGGTTGCCACTGTCGTCGATGGCCTCGGGTAGACCGGTCGTTTGCAGCCATACGACGCGGATGCCCAGCGGCCCGAGTTCGCATGCCCACTGTCGACAGAGACCTTCGATGGCATCGAAAGTGACTCCGGTTCCTCCGACATTGGGGATTGTCATTCGGGCGGTCGTCGCGGTGATCGCCATGATCACCCCCGATCCGCGCTTGACCATGTGCCGTGCGGCCGCTCTTGCGGTCAGGAACTGGGCCCTCATCGCGGTCATGATCGGCTGAGCGAAATCCTCGAACGGCATCTGGACCAGAGGGGTCCCATGAACGTCTCCGTGGCTGATCGCGTTGAAGGACACGTCAATCCCTCCCCCCTTCTCGGCCACCGCGTCCGCATGCTCGTCGACCGCCTCTTCGTCGAGTGCATCGACTCGCGCCGTCTCGGCCACTCCCCCGGCAGCAGTGACCTCGTCGGCCACCTTGTCGAGCGTGGCGAGGTGGCGTCCCACAAGGAAGACCTTCGCCCCCTCGCGAGCGAAGGCGCGGGCCACCGCACCGCCAACTGAGCCGCCCCCTCCGTAGATCACGGCGTTCTTGTTCTCGAGCAGCACTCCATCCTCCTGTCTGTCGAGTTCCTTTTCCCACCCCAGCCAGCAAGACGCATCGGTGAGGCCGACTCTACTGGTGGAGAGATCCAGTCGCGGTGCGGTCGGCCAGTGGCGCGCAGTTCGGGGATCGGCGACGAACTCCTCCAGCACACAGGGCGAAGGCCTCTCCGGCGTCGGTTGTTTCGGATCGTAGCGAGCCTTCATCGTCCACCGCGATCCGAATGGAGGGAGATCCCATGGGAAAGGTCACCTCGAAGGACGGCACCAGCATCGCGTTCGACGTCGGGTGATGGACCGGCGGTCATTCTGGTTTGCGGCGGATCCGTCGATCGCACGTCGAACGCGCCGCTGGCAGAGCTCCTCGCGGAGCACTTCACCGTGTTCAACTACGACCGTCGGGGTCGGGGCGACAGTGGGGACACGGCGCCGTACGCGGTCGAGCGAGAGGTCGAGGACATCGATGCTGTGGTTGAGGAAGCCGGCGGATCCTCCTGCCTCTACGGCTCGTCCTCCGGGGGAGCCCTCGCCCTCGTCGCGGCAGCGGGTGGGCTCCCCATCACGAAGCTGGCGCTTTGGGAGCCGCCGTTCATCCTGGACGAGAAGGCCCGGCCGCCGGCCCACACCGCGAAGACGTTCACCGAGCTGGTCTCGGCGGGCCGTCGAGGCGACGCGGTCGAGTTCTTCATGGCGAAGGTGGTCGGCCTTCCGCCAGAGTCTGTCGCCGGGGCGAGGAGCGCGCCCTTCTGGGCGGCGCATGAGGCTCTGGCGCACACACTCGCCTACGACGCCACCATCATGGGCGACTACTCTGTGCCGACCGAGCTGGCGGCCTCCGTCACGGTACCCACGCTCGTGATGGCCGGTGGCGCGAGCTTGCCATTCATGCGTGAGACGGCGGAGGCGCTGGCGAAGTCGCTCCCTCGTGGACAGATGCGCACCCTGGAGGGTCAGACGCACGACGTCGCCCCCGAAGCCATGGCTCCCGTGCTGGAGGAGTTCTTCGGAGACTGATCAAATCCGTGACTCGCCACGAGGGAAGAGGTCACGTGAGAGCGACCGAGTCTGTCCGCTTCACTCATTCGCCCAATCGTGCTCCGCCCTCCGCGGGCACGGGCGCAATGGGCGAGGTCTCGCGTTCGGGGGCCTCTGCGGTGATCCGGTCGGCAGGCTCGTTCAGGGATCGGAGCCGGCCGAAGATCGGGAGCGCCAGGATGGTGGCCAGGCCTCCCACCACGAAGCCGACGGGAACCGATCGCTCCTGCGACAGGTACCCGAGGCCGGTCTGCCCTCCAACGCTGCCCAGACTGCCCATCAGCGAGTCGAACGACACCAGGGTGGCTCGCTCCGACGTGGGGATCGAGGCGTGGAGATACGTCTGGCGGACGGGCTGCAGGACTCCGCCGGCAACCGCCCCGAGGAGGAACACGGGGACGGTTATCCAGAAGGAGCGGACGGCCCCCGTGGCCACCATGGTCGCGGTCGAGGCAGCCGCTGCCCCGAGCAGGATCGTGGTCCTCCGCCGACCCGACTTGGCCAGCCGTCCGACCAAGGCGTTGCCGGCAATCCCAGCCAGGGCGAACAGTGAGGCGATCAAGCCCGACAACCAGATCGCATCCTCCCCGTACAGCTCCAGGAAGTACGGTTGCCATGCGTACCACGCCCACGAGAAGAACCCCCAGGTCAGGAACGAGTCCACGACGAGCAACCGGACCGCGGGCGCGCGCCACCCGTAGGTGATGCCGGCCCGGGCCACTTTCCGCATCTCACCCACGATCCCCTGCAGGCGCATGGTCCTGGGCGTGAATCCGATCTCGTGCATCGTCCGAAAGCCGACTGCGAAGGCCATGAGGACGAGCGCGGTTCGCGCTACGTACGGGAAGGAGAGGTTGACCTGGCCGAGCAGACCGCCCCCCACCGTTCCCACGATCATGGCGATGCTGGACACGATGGAGGCCTTGGCGAAGACGCCGTCTAGCTCGTGCTGGTAGCCCGTGGCCTTGAGCGCGTCCACCAGCCAGGCTTCCACCGCGCCCGAGTAGAAGGTGTAGCCGAGGCCGAGGATCACTCCGGCCACACAGAAGAGGAGAAGGCCACCATGGATGGCGGCGACGCCTACATAGGCGAGCGTCCCCACCGCAAGGGTGGCTTCAGAGAGAAGGAACGAGACTCGCCGTCCCCGAGTGTCGGCGACCACGCCGGTAGGGATCTCGAACAGGGCCATGGCGGCGGTGAACGCCGCGTTGGCCACGAACACCTCGAAGATCGTCAGACCGGCGTGGAGAAGGAAGAGAGTGTTGATGCCCCAGATCAGCGAGGCCGACAGAGTGAAAAGCCCGCTGATGACCAGGTAGCTGCGGATCACTCGTTTGGGCTCCACGCTGTCCTCAGAGAACACCCGCGTGACTATCGTGATTCCCTATTCACGCCCTCGAGGAGCGCGCCGGAGGACCAGGGTGTACTACAGACCCGATGAGACGGAGGCCCCATCCATGCGGAGGAGACTAATGCCCCTCCGCATGGACGAACCGGGTACGTCAGCCGCGCCGGTAGCGGGCCACTGCGAGCGGGGCGAAAACCGCGACGATGACTGCGGCCCACAGCAACGACCGCGCGACGTAGAAACCGGCGCCGTGGCCGAGCACGGCCTGGGCCTCCGGACCCAGGGTGAGCGCGCGCACGGCGTCGACCATGTAAGTGATCGGCTGGTGTTCGGCGACCACGCGAAGCCATCCTGGCATCGACGCCACCGGGACGTAGGCGCTCGAGACGAAGGTCAACGGGAAGACCATGAACGCCAGGCCCTGCGCGGCCTGGGCGTTGCCGGCCATCATGCCGAGGGCTATGAACACCCACTCGAACGCGAACCCGAACACCACGATCAGCCCGAACGAGACCAGCGCGTCCGGCACGGAGCCGTGGACGCGGAATCCCACGGCAAATCCGATGGCAGTGGTGACGATCAGGCCCCAGACCAGCACGGCGGTGTCGGCGAGCGCCCGTCCGGCCAGCACGGCGCTCCTCGGGATGGGCAGCGACCGGAGCCGATCCACGAACCCCTGCTCGAGGTCCTCGGCCACGCCCGCCGCCGCGCCCATGCCGGAGAAGAGGACGCCGGTGGTGACGAACCCGGGGACCAGGAAGTTCACGTACGAGATGGCGCCCGAGTTGATCGCCCCGCCGAAGACATACCGGAAGATCAGCAGGAACATGGCGCCCTGGATGGTGCCGAGCACGACGAGCTGCGGCGTGCGAAGGTACTTCAGCACGCTCCGCTTGGCGATGACGAGCGTGCTCGTCCGCGGCTTCGCGGATCGTTCGATGGTTTCTGCGATCGTTGCCATAGTCGCCTCCTCTTTCGTCTCAGGCCGCCGAGTGAGCGGCAGCAGGATCAGTCGTTTCCTCCAAGGCCTGACCGGTCAGCGCCAGGAAGACCTCGTCCAGCTTCGGGGGGCGCAGCGACACGTCCTCGATCGTCACGCCCACCCCGTCCAGGGAGCCAAGCGCCTCCTTGAGCCGGTCGGCGCCGGCCTCTACCGCGATGCTCACCCGACGGGTGGACTCCTCGATCTGAGGCTCCCCGTGATCCAGGCCAGACAGTGCGGTAGCTACCTTCCAGAGATCCTGGCGGTCGCGGACGTGCACCTCGATCACACTTCGGCCCGCCCGCTGCTTCAGCTCGCTGGGTGTTCCGGCGGCCACGGCCCGGCCGTGGTCGATGATCACGATGTGGCTCGCCAGATGGTCGGCCTCGTCCAGGTACTGGGTGGTGAGCAAGACGTCGGTCCCCCGATCCACCAATGCCCGGATGGCATCCCAAAGCTCGATCCGGCTCCGGGGGTCCAGCCCGGTCGTGGGCTCGTCCAGCAGCAGGAGGCGAGGGGCTCCCACCAGGCTGGCGCCCAGGTCGAGCTTCCGACGCATCCCACCCGAGTAGGTACGCACCAGCCGGTCGGCCGCCTCGGTCAGCCCGAGCTGCTCCAGCACTCCTCTGGCGTTGGCGCGAGCCGACCGCGTGTCTTGGCCAAAGAGGCGGGCCACCATCTCCAGGTTCTCCCGCCCGGTCATGGCCGGTTCCACTGCCGCGTATTGTCCGGCCAGGCCGATGATCCGGCGCACCGATTGCGACTCGCGGCGGACGTCGTACCCTCCGACCCGCAGCTCGCCCGCGTCGGGGTGGATCAGGGTCGCCACAGCGCGGACGAACGTGGTCTTGCCTGCCCCGTTGGGTCCGAGCACCGCCAGGACCTGCCCCGGCTCGGCGACCAGGTCCAGCGCGTCCAGAGCGACGGTGGTGCCGAACCGCTTCGCCAGGCCGACGGCCTCGATGGTTGGAGTCATCTTGGATCCTCCTCTCCCTTGTAGAACGTAGTTCTACTCATGGAACGGCATTCTAGAGTGGGCCCCCGGCCTTGTCAAACGACGTTTGATCGATGGAACGGCGATCGCTTCATGGTACACTGTTGTACATGGAGGAACCTGGCCCTCAGAAGACCCCTCGGGTATCGCCCCAACCTGCCCGAGGCGACCTCCCCGAGCCTCCCTGGCGCACCGGGTCCCGCGCGCGGGAGGAGCCGCGGGTCCCCCTTTCGCGCCAGGCGATCGTAGATGGCGCCCTCCGCGTGCTGGACCGGGAGGGCATGGAAGGGCTATCGATGCGCAAGGTCGCCGAAGAGCTTGGGACGGGAGCGGCCTCCCTCTACTGGCACGTTCGCAACAAGGAGGAGCTCCTCCAGCTGCTCTTCGAGCGGGTGACCGAGGAGGTGGTGCTCCCCGAGGCCGACCCGTCTCGATGGCAGGAGCAGCTCAAAGATCTCGCGAGGGAGAGCCGCCGCGTGATGAAGCGCCATCGCGACATCGCCCGCCTGTCTCTGGGCCGGATCCCCGCCGGCCGGACCCTCGCGCTGCTGAACGAGTGGCTATTCGAGCTTCTCCGGCCCGTGGGGATCCCGGATCAGGTCATCGCCTACTTCGGTGACCTGGCCGGGCTCTACGTCGGCGCATATGCGTTCGAGGAGAGCCTCGGATTGGCCTCGCCGACTGGGGAGGACCTCCCGCCGCACGAGATCCTCGCCATGCTCAGGAACTATGTCCTGTCGCTGCCCCCCGACCGGTTCCCTCACACGGTGAGCGCGGTCGACGCACTGTTCAGCGGCGGCCGGGACGAGCGCTTCGAGTTCGGGATCGACGTCATCATCAGGGGCTTGGAGACCTACGCTCGAGCGATCGAAACACAAGACGACGGGTCTGCGTAGGCGGCTACTTCCTTGAGACAACCGCCCGGATCTGGCCCCCTCGGTCAGCCTATGGACTATCGGCTCGTGTTCGCGGCGGAACGGTCGCGATGTTCCTCCCAGCGCCGCAGCGACCACTCCACGGGCCGGCCGTCCAGGGCATGGCCGAGGAGATCGAGCAGCATGTGCCACCCGGCGAGATCACGAGGAGCGTCAGAGGCAGCGAAGCCGACGGGCTCCGTGTGAGTGAGCAACAGCACGCAGCCGTCGCCGTCGCGTCGGAGTTCCCAGCGCTCGATCGAGTCAGGCGAGCCGCCGAACGTGTCTCGAAGACGTATGGCGGGTCCACCCGCAAGACGGTGTTGCGTTAGGACAGCGCCTCTTCCCCGGCCTCGGCGATGATCGCTTCGACGAGGTCCGGCGGGCCGCTCGTGCGCACGTCGAATCGCCCACCCTCGACTAGCTCGAGCTCCACCTCGCTCGAACCGAACCACTTCCTCAGCCTCTCGGGCCGGGTCATCGCATCCCACACGCGGGCTATATTCCTGTCAAGTTATGAACAGAGCACATTTGCTTCGATAGGCTCGGCTCGGATGCTCGAGCAACGATGCGAACTCCTGCGGTCGCTCCACGTTCCTGGAAGACCGCTGGTCCTGGCGAATGCCTGGGATGCGGCTTCGGCGAAAGCGGTCGTGTCGGCCGGCTTCCCCGTCGTCGCCACCACCAGCGGCGGGGTTGCGGCGGCGCTGGGATACGAGGATCACCAGGGCGCGCCTGCCGAAGAGATGCTGGCGGCGGCATCGCGGATCGTCAGGTCAGTCGACGTTCCCGTCACGGTCGACGCCGAGGCGGGTTACGGGATGGCGCCCGGCGAGCTGGTCGATGCGCTCTTGCGCGTCGGAGCGACCGGGTGCAACCTGGAGGACACCGACCACGCCACCGGCCGCCTCGTCGATGCGAGTCGCCACACGGATTGGCTCGCCGCGGTGCGGAGAGCGGCAGCCGAGCGGAACTACGGACTCGTGATCAATGCCCGGATCGATGTCTTCCTGGCCGACCGCGGCGCGCACCGCCAACGAGAGCTCGTGGACGAGGCGGTCACCCGCGCGGGATCCTATCGGGCGGCGGGAGTCGACTGCGTCTTCCCGATCTTCTTGCACGATGCGCACACCGTCGCTGCATTTGTCGACGCGGTGCAGGGACCGGTCAACATCCTCGCTCTGCCGCAGGCGCCCCCGATCGCTCAACTCGCCGAGCTACGAGTCGCACGGATCAGTTACGGTTCGTTGATCCACCAGCACGCGATGCAAGAGGTCTCCGCTTTCCTCGCGGGCATCGCCCGATAGGCAGCGCGACGAACTCCCGAAGCGCCGTGGCCGCGCCGCTTCATCGATCCGGCGCAGACGCCCCCGCGACGGGGAGGTCACCCGTCACACTCGTGCCGGCTCCTTGCGTCGATCGGATGTGTACCTCCCCACCAACCGCAGAGAGCCTGTCGACGATGCCCTGGAGGCCGGTGCCGTAAGACGTCTCATCGGCTTCGAAACCCATGCCGTCGTCCGCCACCTCGAACCGGAGTCGGCCATCGCCGTCGGAGAGGCGAAGGGTGGCCCGCGATGCCCCTGCGTATTTCGCCACGTTCTGAAGCGCCTCGAGGCACGAAAAGTAAACGGCGGCTTCGACCTCTCGAGGGTAGCGGCCAACGCTCTCCGCTTCGATCGTCACGGGAACCACCGACCTCTTGGCCTGCGACTCCAGCGCGGCGACCAACCCCTTGTCGGCCAGCAGGGGCGGATAGATTCCGCGTGCGAGGTCGCGCAAGTCCTGCAGTGCGTCGCTCGCATCGGCTTGCAGGCTCGTAGCGATCGACTTCGCCTTCTCGGCGTCTCGCTCGATGAGCTGTTCGAGCAGGCGCAGCTTGACTGCGAGCGCGACGATCTGCTGCTGTGCGCCATCGTGGAGGTTCCTCTCGAGCTTCCGCCGCTCCTCATCCTGCGCGGCGACGAGGCGCTGGCGGGAAGCGCGCAACTGCTCGATGTTGTCCATCAGTTGCTCCGTCAGCGCGACGTTTCTCATCACCAGGCCCGCCTGCGCCGCAAGGTCGCGCACCAGCCTCTCCTCGGTCGGGGTGACTGACTCGCCTGGTTTCTTGCTGATCGACAACGCGCCAAGGAGCTCTCCGTGATGGCGGACGGGTTCGATCATCGACGACACCGACGCCGATCCTTCAACATTCGCGGAGATGGGGATCGGAGAAGCCGGCTCCGCGTCCGTTGGCCAGGTAGCCTCCGGCCGGAGATGGTCGCCGATGCGCACCCACACGTCGGCCCGAGCGGCAGCAGTGCCTTCCGCAAGCGCTTGTGCCATCCTCGGGAGCAGCTCGGCGTTCGCATAGGCCTTCCCCCGGCGTTCAGAGAACTCCGAGAGCACTTCGTACGGGGTCGCCCGCTTTCCGTACACCAGCCGATCGGCCAACCGCTGGGCGCGCCGCCGCACTGGCTGGAACGCGAG
>WNFZ01007166.1_pt1 | contig 12697 bp, 6 predicted proteins | sample 5400081 | NCBI WGS metagenome assembly WNFZ01 (sample SAMN13153365, study PRJNA577476) | soil metagenome | isolation source: 80 cm soil or saprolite under grassland replicate 1 | place: USA:California | collected 2016-06-15
CCAGCTGCTGTTAACAAGCGGCGCTGGTCGCTTGCCGTCCGTGCGCCGAGTGTTTTTCGGCGGCGACGTTTTGATTCCCGAAATGGTAGCGAGCATTCGGCGGCTCGCGCTCAACGCGACGGTCGGCAGCTTCTACGGCGCGACAGAAACCCAGCGGGCCGTCGGCTATTTTGAAATCGCGAACGATCCGGCAGCCGCTCAGGTCGAAACTCCCAAAACCGTTCCACTCGGCCGCGGTATAAAAGACGTACAACTCTTGGTGCTCAATCGAGGCCGCCAGTTAGCCGGCATTGATGAGCTCGGCGAACTCTACGTTCGTAGTCCGCATTTGGCCGAAGGCTACATCGGAGACAAAAAACTCACTGAAGAGATGTTCGTAACAAATCCATTCACGAATCAGCCAAACGACCGGCTCTATCGAACTGGCGAGTTAGCTAGATATTTGCTTGACGGCAATGTCGAATGGGTTGGTAGAAATGACCGTCGCGTGAACATCCGAGGATTTCGCGTGGAGTTAGCAGAAATCGAAGCTGTTCTTAATCAACACCCGACAGTCAGAGACGCAGCCGTGGTTGTGCAGGATTATGAAATTCCGACTGCTGCAAACCCGAAACCCGAAACCCGAAACCCGAAACTCGGTCAACGTTTGGTTGCTTACGTCGCCGCTAAAGAAGAGGGACAAAGCTGCGTCGACTTAGTACGCTCCTTCTTGCACGAACGGCTTCCCGACTACATGGTGCCTTCGCATTTCGTGATTTTGGATCGTCTGCCGCTTAGCCCCAACGGCAAGGTTGATTACCAAGCCCTGCCGTCGGTCCAATTCACGGAACTAACGGGAGAACCCTCTGATGTGCCACAGAGCGAGGTCGAGCAAAGGCTGAGCGCTATCTTCGCGCAGGTTCTGGGCCGACAAAAGGTCGGTGTCAACGAGGACTTTTTCCGCCTCGGAGGCCATTCCTTGCTCGCCGCTCAGGCGGCGGCGCGTATGAGAGAAGCCTTCGGAGTTACGCTGGAGCTGCGCGCGTTCCTGGTGTCGCCGACGGTTGCGGGATTGGCTAAGACTGTCGAAGCGCTTCTTTCCACTGGACAAACAACCTCGCGATCGGATAAAGACGAGCGCGAGGACTTCGACATATAAACGTCGCCGACTTCCTTTCATATCTTAAAGATCTTGATGTTCGGTTAACCGCCGAAGGGGATCGCCTGCGCGCGAACGCGCCCAAGGGTGTACTCACCGGGGATCTTCGCTCTCAGATCGCTGCTCGTAAAGCGGAAATTATCGCGGCCTTACAGAGCGGCGCAACTCTTTTCAGCCCTCCTTCTATCTCCCGTCGATCAGGCACGGGTCCGGCTCCTTTGTCATTCGCCCAAGAGCGGCTGTGGTTCTTGGAACAGCTCGAACCGAGGAGCGCCGTTTACAATATCTGCCGCGCGTTTCGCCTCACTGGCAAACTGAACCTCCCCGCTCTGGAGTCGAGCCTAAACGAAATAGTACGTCGTCACGAAGTATTGCGCTCCGCGATCCGTGTCAGGGACGGTCGGCCAGAACAAGTTGTAGAGCCGGCGTTTGAGGTGCAGATATCGGTTAGCAATCTTCGAGCGACGTCCGGTGTTGAGTGTCGCGAAGAAATAGAACTCCGGACTCAAGAAGCAGCAGCCACGCCTTCTGATTTTTCTTCCGGCAGGTTCTTACGCACTGAGCTGCTTCGCGTTGGCGATGAGGACCATATCCTCATTCTCGCAACTCACCACATTGTGTCAGACGCTTGGTCAATGGGGATTTTGAGCCGGGAACTGTGGTCGCTTTATGAATCGTATGCGGCCGGTAAAACAACGACTCTCAGAGATCTTCCCATTCAATATGCGGATTTCGCCAGCTGGCAAAGGGAGTGGCTGCAAGGCGAGATGCTTGAATCCCAGCTTTCCTATTGGAAAAAACAGCTCCACGATATCCCGATTCTCAATCTCCCAACTGACCGAAGACGTCCAGCGCCACAAAGCTTTTACGGCGCCAGAGAATCAATAACTCTGTCGCAGTTGCTCACGACGGCCATCAATGAATTGAGCCATCGCCAAAGCGTGACTCCTTTCATGACCCTGCTGGCGGCATTTGAGGTGCTACTACATCGGTACAGCGGGCAAGACGACGTGGTCGTGGGATCGCCAATCGCCAACCGCAACGGGATTGAGTTCGAGTCACTGATCGGTTTCTTCGTCAACACGCTGGTTCTCCGTGGCGACCTCTCCGGCGATCCGCCTTTTAGTAAGCTTCTCTCGCGCATTCGAGATATGTGTCTAGGTGCCTATGCACACCAAGATTTGCCGTTTGAAAAACTGGTTCAGGAGCTACAGCCAGAACGCGACTTGAGTCGCAATCCTTTGTTCCAAGTGATGTTTGTTTTGCAGAACGCGACGAGACCTCTTACAGAGTTTCCCGGTCTTCGAGCCGAGCCGATCGAAATCGACGTTGATCGCTCGCCGTTCGACCTATCGCTTTTTTTGCGCGAACGTGACGGCAGATTCATCGGCTATTTTGAATACAGCACGGATTTATTTGAGCGAGAAACAATCGAACGAATGGCAAGGCACTTTGAGAGACTGTTGGAAGGGATCGTCGCCGACCCTAATCAGCCCATTTCTAGGCTGTCACTACTCACCGAAGCAGAACGGCACCAAATACTGGTCGAATGGAACAAGACCGCGACCGAAGACCCGGAAAACAAAAGCATACACGAACTGTTCGAAGCGCAGGTCGAACGAACTCCCGATGCGATCGCCTTGGAGTTCGAAGGGGAAGAGATCACGTACCGAGAACTCAATCGCAGGGCCAACCAGGTCGCTCATTATCTCGTTCGTTTAGGCATTGGACCAGAGAAGTTAGTCGGGATCTGTGTCCAGCGATCGATCGAGATGGTGGTTGGGTTGTTGGGCATACTCAAAGCTGGAGGCGCTTACGTACCTTTAGACCCCAGCTATCCCAAGGAGCGTCTGCGATTCATGCTCGAGGATGCGCAGGTTTCGGTTCTGCTAACCCAAGAGAAGTTGGCCCAGGATAGAGGATGGAAGACTGTCCTGAGTCCTTCGGCTGCGCTCAGGCTAAACTCCGTCGAAGGAATGGAAAATGGCGATCCTCGCTCTTCTATTCTCGATCCTCGGGTTCCAGTAGTTTTTCTCGATCGCGATTTACTGACAATCGAAAGAGAACGTATTGAGAATCCGAAGAGCCAAATACATTCCAACAATCTCGCCTACGTTATCTATACATCGGGTTCGACAGGAAGACCGAAGGGAGTTGCAGTTGAGCACCGCAATACGGTTGCGTTGCTCCACTGGGCGAGAAGTGTGTTCACTTCGGAAGAGCTTGCCGGTGTGCTGGCATCGACTTCGATCTGCTTTGACCTTTCGGTCTTCGAACTTTTTCTTCCCCTTTGTTCAGGTGGAAAAGTCATTTTGGTCGATAACGTCTCACACCTCCACAGTGCGCCGGAAAGAGATCAGGTCACATTAATCAATACGGTTCCATCAGCGATGACCGAATTGCTAAGAATGGGTGAACTGCCCGATACAATTCGAATAGTTAACCTTGCGGGCGAACCGCTGCAAACGGAACTTGTAAACAAAATTTATGCGTGTGGGACAATCGAAAGGATTTACGATCTCTACGGTCCTTCTGAAACTACGACTTACTCTACATTCACACTCAGAACCCGAGATGGACCGGCCACAATCGGTCGCCCAATTTCGAATACGCGCGTCTATATTTTGGATGGCAGTCTACAACCAGTTCCTATTGGTGTGCCGGGTGAGCTTTACATCGGTGGCGCGGGGGTCGCACGCGGATATTTGAACCGTCCGGACTTAACCGCAGAGAGATTTATCCAAAATCCGTTCAACAATGAGGAACGTCTTTACCGCACGGGAGACCGAGCTCGTTATTTGCTCGATGGAAGCATCGATTTTTTAGGCCGGGCCGATAATCAGGTTAAGATTCGTGGTTATCGAATCGAGCTGGGTGAGATTGAAGCTGTGCTGGACCAGCATCCGGCAGTGAACGATAGCGTGGTTGCGACTCGTGCTCGTGAGTCGTTGGCTGAAAAGAGTCTCATCGGCTACATCGTCCCAAAGCAGCACCCGGCCCCGTCCGTTGTTGAGTTGCGCGATTATCTAAAAGCGAAGCTACCTGAATACATGATCCCTTCAGCCTTCGTGATGTTACATGCTCTGCCGCTCATGCTCAATGGAAAGGTAGACCGGCAGGCGTTGCCACCACCCGACGATTCCAGACCACAGCTCGAAAAAGTGTATGTCGAACCTCGCACACAGGTTGAAGAGCTGATAGCGCAGATCTGGAGAGAGGTTTTAAAGCTCGGCTCGGTGGGTGTCCATGACAACTTCTTCGAGTTGGGCGGGCATTCGCTCCTCGCCATTCAAATCATCTCTCGGGTACGCGAAGTCTTCGACAAAGACGTGCCGCTTCTGACTCTTTTTGAGGCACCGACTGTTGCCGGTTTGGCCGCGACGATCGAGACAACGATCAGCGATAGATCGAATGAGCTGCCGCCGGTCATTCGCGTATCACGCGATGGGCCTCTGCCGCTCTCGATGAATCAGGAACACTTGTGGCGATTGGATCAAATGATCCCGGGCACGCATTTTTTTAACATGCCGTATGTCTATCGCTTCATCGGTGATCTCAACGTTTCTGCTTTAGAAAAAACTCTGCAAGAAATAATCAGGCGGCACGAAGCCCTGCGAACCGTGTTCGCCGAAGTAGACGGACGTCCAGCCCAAATCATCAAAGAAGTCCCTGAGTTCCAGTTGCCTGATATAGATTTGCGCGGAGAATCCGCCGATGAAGTCTCACAAAAAGCCGCTGGTTTCATCTTGGAAGAGCGAGAAGGGCCATTCGATCTCGCATCAGGGCCGTTATTAAGGACCAAACTGCTACGCCTAACCGACAAGGACTATCTTCTACTAGTCACCATGCACCATATCATCAGCGACCATTGGTCGGTGCAGATATTTCGCCGGGAGTTAGCTGCAATCTACCAAGCCTTTTCGCAAGGGCAGCCTTCTCCTTTGTCGGAATGTACCATCCAGTCCGCTGACTTCGCCTGCTGGGAACGGGGGTTGATAGAAAAAGGCCTTTTGGAGGGTCAATTATCTTACTGGGTTAAACAGCTCGAGGGCGAGTTGCCCGTGCTTGCGTTTCATCAAGGGCGCAATGTTGAGCAGCAACTGGGCTTTCAGACTACGCGCCAACTTTTAGACATCGACGAAACTTTGTTTACAAGAATTCAGGATCGAGCCCGCAAGGAACGCTGCACGCCATTCATGGTTATCATCGCTGCGTTAAATATTCTGCTGCATCGTCACAGCGGTCAACGGGATATTCGGATTGGCACACTGGTGGCCAATCGAAGACAGGTAGGAACCGAGGGCGTAATCGGTCATTTTATGAATACCGTGGTGTTGAGCAGCAGCCACATCTTCCGAAGCATGACGACTCAGCAACTCTTACAACAGGTGCGTGAGGTCACCCTCATGGCCTTTGCCCATCAGGAACTCCCATTCGAAGAGCTCGCCCGGGTTTTAGAGCAGCAACGACGTATCGACCGAAGCTCTTTGATTCAGGTCCTGATTAATTATCAGATCAGTGAGCAGGAGTGGACGCGGATTTCTGGCCTTAAAGTTGCTTCCATTGGCTTGCAAATAGTAGAACCCGAATTGGAACTTATTCCAACCGCGTTTGATTTGATTTTTAACCTTAGAGAGTCGTCAACCAAGTTGACAGGATCTGTAAACTTTAGGACCTGTGGTTTTGATCAAGATGTCATCACTTCAACCATGAAACGTTTTCGTTCGATAATTGAAAATATAGTAATGCCCGGGGATCATCTTATCTTAGCCAATTTGCACGACGGAGTTGAATAATTCTTTTTGGGAGGACGTTATGGAGCGCAGCCTGTCTCAAAGTAAAGTCTGGAGGACCGATGAGCGCTCGGGTTTGCGATTGAATAATAGCGCAAATGACATCGAAAAACTCATTTCAGTTCGATTGAATTCGACCGATCCGGACGCAAACGACGGATACTTCGATTTATATTATTTCGTGGTCACACCAACGGATGGTCTCGCAACCAAAACGGTTCTCTTCTGCGCTGGCGGGCCAGGGGATATAGTGCGCGGGCCAAACTCAGGTAAGACCTACGCGGATTTTCTGGTTCACAACGAATACAATGTCGCCGCTTTCCATATTCGTGGCTCTGGTTTTAGTCAGATTCCCCCGTCCAATCAGTTCGACAGATTTTTAACGACTCGGTATGCGGTCGAAGATATCGAAGCTATTCGTAAGGATTTTCTGGGCGAAGACGGTGTGTGGGATGCGATAATCGCGAGAAGTTACGGCACTGTCCTAGCCCAGCAGTACGCGCACTATCATTCCGACAAGGTGCGGAAATTAATACTCATCGCGCCATTGTCGCGGCATATGTTCAATGATTCTAAGGAGGCATTTGATGCGTTTGCAGAGGATGTCTACAGGATTCATCGGCAGAGTCTCGAAAGCATATATAATTCAAACCGAGAGGAATTTCGAAAGGAATTCGGAGAGCTACGACCGGATCAAAAGAGAAAGATTATCGAAGAGATTTTTGGGACTTCCCGCAATCCAAGACGGAAGGGAATATTTCAGAGAGCTGAGGACGCGTTTGGCAGTATACAATTTCTGCTCGATGCCTACTGCGAGCTCAAGAAGAATGGTGAGTTAAAGAGGTATGATCTGGACAGATTGAGCCCGAAGTTTTTTCAAAAGCTTCGCGATCTTCGCCTTTCTGGATCTCTTGCGGGAGCCGATCAATTTGAAATCGGAAGAGTGATCAGAGACGAGGTGCTTTGGAATAAAAGAGCTGAGGACAATTGCCTGGACGAGGGAAACCGACATATTCAAGGCCAACATCGAGTATTTTACGCAATAGGAGTCCACGACGGTATTAATCCCAGATTTTTGCGAGCATGGTTAGCGAACGATAATCGTGACTTGCGCGATGCCCTTAGAGAGATTGGTGGTGAAGCACGGGTAAACGAATGGATAGAAAAGATTGGCATCACTGGCGATGAGAGCATAGAGCCCTGGGATCCTGGCAAATATTTCCATCGCGTGCCGACATTGATTTTGAAAGGTGAAGCCGATCCTGTGACCGCTGGAGGTCAGGCCGAGTATATTTACGCCAAGGCGCTAAGAGGTCCTCGGACTCTCATCGAATTTTCTGGGATTGGCCATGAATTCGCTTTGCCGGGAGCTGGAGAAGAAAACTCCCGTCCAATCCTGAGCGGGACGGCACGTCTAGAGCCGCCCGAAATTCCGCCTGGCGAGACACGGTCTGCGACCGGCCCTATCACCGGAAGAAGTCTCAATGAAAATCTTCGAATAGATCTCCACCCTCCCCAGGATCTTGAGCCAGGCCTTGAACTAGCCGGTTTTGGCGTGGTTGTAGCCGACAAAATTAACGATGCCTCCAAACAACGCGACAATTTCGTTGCGCTGATTAAAAACACCGGCAATCATGAATCCAAAAGCAACGTTACTGAGTGCACGATTAGCTCAGCATACTTTGTTGGGATCATTCGATTGAATATTCCAGCGATCGCACCCGGCCAGACACAGCCTGCGTTCGGGACCGTTATTCACGGGAGCCGGAATAAACAACGAGAGTTTCGTCTCCGGTCGGAGAGCAAAATCGAGCCAGGTCTTGAACCCTTCGGTTTTAAGATCCATGCGGCCGACGACACATTGTCGATTTGGCTTAAGAATAAAAGCAAAAAAGAACTGGACCCTGCAAATAGGAAATGGACCATTTGGAATGAGTTTTCCAGTAAAACTTTTTCGATTGATTCCGAACCCATCAAACCGGGTGAGTTGGTCTCAGTATCCGCAGACCTCGAGGGACTGACACTAGACAAAGCCGGAGAGCTCCAGATAATTATGCCAGAGGTTCTTACCGACTGCTCGCTAAACAGCTGTATCCCTCCCCAGGAAGAAACAGCCGAACGGAAAGTGTCCATAAGCATATGGAATGAAGATGATACCAAGACTTTCAATAGAGAGACTTCCAATGGTGACGCAAGCAAGTGGGCTTTCCATACACGCGCCTTCTCTGCAGATCTCAGTGTCACGCTGCCGGAAAAAATTGCCCCGAGAAGCGCGGAAAAGGCATACGGCACAATTACAGGTATTAGGTGGAATGACTATCTTAAAGTAACAAGACCAATGGATCTTGAGCCTGACCTTGAACTGCTCGGTTTTAACATAGAGGGCAAAGACAAATTGACCCTCTTGCTAAAAAATACCGGCACGCGCACGATCAAGAGTTCAGGCCGAGACTGGATTTATTGTGATCCAAGCGACGCTGGCTCGGGTTCAGCCTGTCTTAATTGCGGTAACCTTCTAAGTTGCCTGATTTATTCCTTTTTGGTCATGGATGGGCAGCGGTTTAACAGTCAGGATAACAAGATCCTGGAAATCATTAAGCGAAGGCTTAAGAAACATTTTGTCGCCGCCAGGATCGAATTTGGGAATGGTTCGGTAACACGTTAATGTATCGAGTCTTTAATACTTGACAGACTAGGTAGCCATTAGTTATGAGAGATGGTGAATAAACTGAAAAAGGGAGCAAGTCCATGGGCATTGGAATGCAGAGTCTGAAAGGGATAGATAAGACGAACTTCAAGAACATCGTGGAGAACGCAACGGGCGAAGATAGAGAAAAGCTCGAAAAAAAGCTTGCCAGAATCACAAATGAGGCTATTGCCGAAGCCGGCGAAAACACCGCTAAACGTATTCGGGACAAGATCGCAGAGAAGATAAAAAATCGAATCCTTGAAGAATAAGCGTGTACGGAGACAGTTGGTTGGGCTGTGGTCGATTAGTTGCCCGACCTCTTCAACTTATTAGTCAACGCTTAGCGGCTCAGGCTTAAACCTGGGTCGCTTTTGTTCGTTCCCGCCCACAGAAGGACCTGCAGGCCTGCGTTGAACGAGTGCCTTGGTCGATACTCCAACGTAAGCCTCAGACTCAATTTAGATAGAAGCAGTCGTACGACGGTCGGTAAGCGATGACTCACAACCCTTTGTCTGCGATTCGAGCTTTGCTTGGAAGTGAGTTGGGGATCTGATGATCGCAACGACGAGAGTTCACTTTCCAGACTAATCCACCTGATAGCGCTTCATCTTCTCTAATCAAACCCCTGGCGACTGACGTCCCGAACACCTGAGCGCTTTTTATTTCTTGGCATCGTGACAAAATCGAAACTGTCCAAGCCTCGAGCACGATCGACGACACACCGATAGTAGTGGCGCCGTCATCCGAGCCTGACTCGTCGTCGTATTGTTCAGCAATTATCCGTCCGCAAGGTCCATCCGATGCCACCCACAAAATACCGACAACGGAATTAACGGAACGACAACGAAGTTCATGCTCGTGGTAGTTCGGTAAGTCGCAACTAGTCGAATCACGATCGCCTCGTCGTACCCTCCAGTCACGATTTCATTCACAGCACCCCGCAATCATTGCGAAAACGATTCGGTAGCAGGCCTTAACTCTCGCGACTACTGGTTTCTCGTAGACGCGCTAACGGAGTTTAGCCTTGGCACGATTGGTGCTCTCAGCGGGAATCAGAGAGTAAAATTTCGAACAGAAAGGAGGTGAGAAAAATGAAAAAGAGCGTATCACTTTTGTCCAACCTGCTGATGTCTTCCACGTTGTTCTGGGGCGTGCCGATGGCCTATGGGGAGGAGTTAGGTCCAGGCCAAGTCGTGCGGGTTCCTGCTACGGACGCCAACTATTGTCACATGAAGTTCCCGCCGATCCGCGAGGATACTCTATCCTGGTCGCGGCCGGTTCTTGATGATAGCTCGACCGCTTTCATCGATTTCTATGGACCATGCGATCATGATCCACTCGGAAATGACGAGATAAAGGCGCAGCAGAAAGGAAGAGAGACACTACGATTGTTCATCGCCAACGCATCGGCGCCGTTTAACGATTTGTAACATCCAAACTCGCCGACATTCTGCGTCAGCCTGTAATCGCTAATCGCTTCAGCTTCTTTACCAATCCTTGCCGGCTGAGGCCGAGCTCTTGAGATGCTTTTTGTTTGTTCCCGCGATATTTCTTCAATGCGCCTTCGATCATGCGGCGCTCGATGTCATCGACGACTTCGTCGATTGTTTTCCCGTCGTAGGAGAGATTTTTTTCTTGAGTGACTTTTTCACCCGGCTCGCCGGGAAGATCTAACTGCTGTTCCGCGATTGTTTTTCCCCTGACGGAAGCAACCAGGCGCTTGACCTCGTTTTCCAATTGCCGGGCGTTTCCCGGCCAGGGATAACTTGTTATCAGATTCATGGCCGCGGGCGTGAACTGCTTTGGCTCCACATTGGCGGCGTGGCAGTGCTTTTTGAGGAAATGGTTTGCGATGATGGGAATGTCTTGTGGGATTTCCCGCAGCGCCGGAGTTTGGATCCGAACGACTTTCAGTCGATAATAGAGATCCGGGCGAAACGTATGCTCTTGGATCGCTCGCTCCAGATTTTTGTTGGTCGCGGCAATGATCCGGATATCGATGGGCATTGGCTTTTGTCCGCCAATACGGTCGATGCTGCGCTGTTGGAGCACACGAAGCATCTTAGCTTGGGCCGTCAAACTCAAGTCGCCGATCTCATCCAGAAATAGGGTTCCGCCATTGGCTGCTTCGAACTTGCCGATTCTTTTATCGACTCCGGTGGCGACGCCTTTCTCGATGCCATAGAGTTCGGCCTCGACAAGATTGTCGGGCAAAGCCGCGCAATTAAGCGCCACAAACGGTTGGTTATAGCGAGGACTGTTGTAATGAAGTGCGCAGGCGACTAATTCCTTCCCTGTGCCGCTCTCTCCCTGAATCAGCACGTCAACCGAGCTTTCCCGTATTTGATCGACCAAGCGGACAATAGCCTGGATCTGTGGGCTCATTCCGACAATATTGTGTAGATAGGACTGGCCGATCTCGACCTTGTGTTGCATCTCGCCTTTGGGCTCGCTTCGCTCGTGCTCTTTTCTGAGTGCGTGAATAAGCAGAGCAGTTTCGATCGCGTTGCCGGCATGGGCTGCAAAGGCCTCCAGGAGCTCCGCGTCGTCTTTCGTGAACGCTCCGGCCTGCTTATTGATTGCTTCGCACACGCCGATGACTTCTTCTCGCACGTTCTTAATGGGGACAGCTAGAATGGTCTGAGTACGGTAACCCGTCTGCGAGTCGACGACCGTGTAGAAGAGTGGATGGTTGGGCGCATCTTCGATGTTCACCGATTCGCCGCTCATGGCGACGGCGCCTGCGACACCTAGGCGCGCGTCCAAACGAATTTCTTCGTTATTGAGGGTAAAAAAAGACCGGAGCTCGCATCTTTCGCGGTCGAATCCGAAAACGCTCACCAGATCGGCACCAATCAATTCTTTGATTTCCTGCGTGAGAAGATTCAGCAGCGGAGCGAACTCTCGTTCTGAGTGTATCCGCCTGATGATCGTCAATAATACCGATTTGTCCATATCGGTCATGTCCGAATTTTTTCTACATCGCCTGATCGTGACCCAACAGTCGTCATTTTTAACATTCTAGGACGTACCACAGCGGCAAAAGTACTGTCAATAAAGTCTGTGATTGGGACATCTTGATCTCGCTAGGCGCCTCCTCGAATCGGTTACGGTGCGTTTGGGTGATAGCCAGAACCCGATCATGCGGGTTTGTTTGATCCGGCGGACCGGAGCGCGCGTTCTGACTCGATGAAAGCACGCTTTGCTGAAGCCACGGGAACAAACAGCGGAAACCCAATTGATGGTTCGCAAACCACGTTGCTAGGCGGCGCTCCAATCCGAACCGCGCCTGTGTCGCAATGTGTGCGTAGTAACAAGCATTTGGCGGATGTTCCCGGTTCGGCACCATGATTGCTCTACCTTGTTACCAAAACAATGACTGAGTTCTCATCGGCTTGCACCGGTAAAATAGGGAGTTGCAGGATATGACGACGATCATAAACATTCTGATCAGCGCCGTGTTGTTGGCTCTGTCTGCTGTGGGCACGAGTTCGGCGGATTCGGATTGGTACTTTACGGCCGATGAAATTGAAACGGCCTATCGCTATCAGGCTTATTTTGGCCGGCGTCTCCATAATCCTCTAAAACCGAATGTTTGCTATTTCGGCAAGAGCGAGTTTACGGCATCGTTCCGGGGAAGAGAGTTCGTCGCTCCCTGCCGATTTATCGCCGACACGACGCGCCATTTAAAGCTTATGATCGAGAAAGGCGCCGCCAGATATCTCTTCCCTCTCGATGCGGACCACGCTCATCTGGCGATTCCAACAGAGCTCTGGGAGCGCAAATACAGCAAGTTGTCGGTCGACGAAGTATTTCCTCAGATTCTCTGGGAACCAGAGCTAGTCGCTCTGTATCACACAGCCGAGCACCTGGCAGTCCGTGATTCAAAGAGCGAGAAAGAAATTTTCCAGACCAAGGACTGGCAAGCTAAACGCAACGTGTTGGGATACTTCAATGGCGGCCCGATTAGGATTTTGCCAACGCGTGCCGATGGCTCAGCCCATGATAAGCTAGAGCAATATGAAAATGTCGCCTCGTTCTATTTCCTGGCGCATCGCTTCGGTGAGCTGACTTTTG
>WNFZ01007268.1_pt1 | contig 12696 bp, 10 predicted proteins | sample 5400081 | NCBI WGS metagenome assembly WNFZ01 (sample SAMN13153365, study PRJNA577476) | soil metagenome | isolation source: 80 cm soil or saprolite under grassland replicate 1 | place: USA:California | collected 2016-06-15
GGCCGGCGTCGACGGGCCGAAACATCTGCCGGCCCAGGCGGTGGATCACGGCAGCGGGTACCTCGCCGCGTTCGCGGCGATGGCGGCGCTGGCCCGCCGGGCGCGCGAGGGCGGCAGCTATCTCGTCCGGCTCTCCCTCGCCCAGACCGCGCGCTGGATCGACGGACTCGGCCGGGTGGATGGCGCGAGCACTCCGGAGCTCAGGCTCGAGGATATCGACGATCTGCTTCAGACCTCTCAGACACCATTCGGAGTCATCCGTCATGTCGCGCCGGCGGCGCGACTCTCCGAGACGCCCACCCGGTGGGCGCGCCCGGCGGTGCCGCTCGGCACTCACTCGGCCGAATGGCCGTAAAGCTAGCCCTCACACGCCGGCTCTCTAGCAGGCCGCTGAAAAAGGTCCATCTGCTTCGTTGGCTCGGTCGCCGCCGCCCTCAACGTACAGCAGGTATGCCTCGGGCAGCGGCCTCACTCGCCGCCTCGCATCTGGGCCTTTTTGATCGGCCTGCGAGTGTTTTTCCGCATCCTAGTTGTCCCGGGCGGGCGCGAGCGAGCGGGTGAGCATTTCCCTAAGCGCCATCCGGGCCCGGTGCAGGCGAGACTTGACGGCGGCAACCCTCTCGCCGACGATTTCGGCGATCTCTTCATTAGGCAGCTCCTCGACGTCCCGGAGAATCAGGACGGCGCGGTAATGCTCGGGAAGCGCTCGAATGGCTCGATCGAGCATGAGCCGGGTCTCCCTCGAGAGCAGATCCTCTTCGGGATTCTGCGACCAGTCGGCGAGCAGGAAGGAGCGCTCGCCCGCCCGGTGACCGTCGGCCAGGAAAGTCGGCAGGCAGTCCTCGAGCTTCGTCTCGACTCGGGCCCGCTTGCCGCGGCACTTGATCAGCGCCGCATTGGTGGTCACCCGGTACAGCCAGCTTCCTAGCGCGGCGCGACCCTCGAACGAATCGACCTTGTTGAACAGCGTGAGGAAGACGTCCTGCACGACCTCATCCGCGTCCGAATGATCCCGGGTGATCCCGAAGGCGACGCGGTAGAGCCGGCCGGCATGTCGCTCCATGAGCATCTCCAGCGCGCTCGTGTCGCGGGCGCGCAGGCGCTGGATCAGGGTCGACTCGAGCTCGGCGGTCATGCGCCCGGCCTCACGTTGGCATCGTCGAGCTGGGCGGCGACGAAGGAAGAGGAGTTTCGCAGCGCCGCGCCACGATCCACCAGGGTCCGGATGAGGGTCACGGCCTCGCGGGAAAGAAATGACACACTGCCCAGATCGAGGATCAGTGTCGCCCCACCCGAGAGGACCGACTGGCAGGCTGTCGTTAGCTCCTCCACCCAGGGGCCGGTGACCACACCCTCGAGCTGAAGCGTCGCGCTTTGTGTGGATTGCTCTATCACCGCGATCCTGAGCATGCTCGCCCAAAGGGCAAAGAGCATGCCGACGGGCTGCGGTCAGGCTGATGGCGGCTAAGTGGCGAAGAAAGCGGGGAGCCCGGCGAAGGTTCTGAGGCCGGGCGAGTCAGGAGCCCACGACGGGCCGTGGGGCGCTCCGAAGGGACGGAGCCGGCCTACGAGGGCTCGTGGGTCGGGCGCTTGAGCCCGAGCTTGACCATGCGGCTGCGGAGAGTATTGGGGTGGAGCCCCAGAACCCTGGCCGCGCCCTTCGGGCCCTCGATCACCCAATCGGTCTCCGTCAGCACCTTCAGCAGGTGACCTCGCTCCACAGCTTCGAGCGTCGAGGGCAAGGGGGCCGACGCGGGAGTGGGGAGGCGCGCCGGGTCAGCCGAGGATTGGAGCAGATCCGCGGCCAGCTCGAGCTCGGGGCCGCGGCAGAGAATGACCGCACGCTCGATGATGTTCTGCAGCTCCCGGATATTGCCCGGCCAGTGGTAGGCCATCATCTGCGCCATCGCGTCCTTCGAGATTGCCCGAACGGATTTGCCCAAGGTCTTCGAGCACTGGGAGAGAAAGAAGTTGGCGAGGAGCGGGATGTCCTCCCGTCGCTCCCGAAGGGGCAGCACGTGAAGGGGAAAGACATTGAGCCGGTAGAAGAGGTCGGCGCGCACGCGGCCAGCCGCCACGGCCTCCTCGAGATTGCGGTTGGTCGCGGCGATGACGCGGACATTGACCCGTTGGGTCCGGCTGCTCCCGACCGGCTCGAATTCCCGCTCCTGGAGGACGCGCAGCAGCTTGACCTGGGTCTCGGGCGGCAGATCGCCGATCTCATCGAGGAAGATGCTGCCGCCGTCGGCCAGCTCGAAGCGGCCGATCCGTCGCTCGATGGCGCCGGTGAAGGCGCCCTTGACGTGTCCGAACAGCTCGCTCTCGACCAGACCCCCCGAGATCGCGCTGCAGTTCACCTTGACGAGCGGCCGGTCCTTGCGCGCGCTCCGCGCGTGGACCGCTCGGGCGATGAGCTCCTTGCCGACGCCGGTCTCGCCGGTGATGAGGACGGTGGAGTCGGTTGGCGCCACCTGCTCGACCCGCCGGAGGACGGTCAGGAGGGCGGGGCTGTTGCCGACCATCTCAGCGAAGTTGTGCTCCTTCCCGATCTCTTCCTGGAGGTAGACGTTCTCGCGCTCGAGCCGCGCTTTGAGCGTCCCGATTTCCTCGTAGGCCCGCATGTTCTCGATGGCGAGCGCGACCTGGTTCGCGACCTCCTGGAGGAAGGCTACGTCGGACTCCGCATACTGGTTCTCCTTTCGGCTGGAGATGCCGAGCGTGCCGATGCTCGTGCCGCGGACGACCAGGGGGACGATCAGGAGCGATCGGACGCCGTCGGCCAGATTGAAGTCCTCGGAGGGGAACTCTCGCTCGCGCTCGAGGTCCCGGCGAAGTAGTGGGCGCTGCGCCTGAAAGACCCACCCCATGTGAGTGTCTTCCGAGGCGAGCTCGAGCCCGACCTCGAAGGACGCGGAGGGAAGCGACGACTCGAGGACCGACAGCTTCAGAACCTTCTTCTCCGGATCGTGGAGGAAGATGGCGGAGCGGTCGAAGGGGAGCACGCGCCGGAGACTCCCGGCGACGGCCTGGAAGAGCATCTCGCGCGTGAGATTCGTGATGATCGCGTTGTTGATTTCGAGGAGCGTCCGCGCGCGCTCGGCCGACTCGGCGACCCGGGCGTGGAGGGCCGTGAGCTCCTCGTAGGCCTTCATGTTCTCGATCGCGAGCGCGACTTGGGCGGCCACATCCTGGAGAAACGCGGCGTCGGGCTGCGAGTACTGATTCGGCACCGTGCTGGCGACGGCCAGGACTCCGATGGCCATGCCCCGCGCGATCAGGGGGACGATGATATAGGAGCGGACGCCGTCGGCATACGCCAGGTCTTCGGCGGGGTACTGGCGCTCCACGCCGAGATCCCGGCGCAGGAGCGGCGTACGGTTCTGGAAGACCCAGCCGATGTGGCTCTCGTCGGGCCGCATCTCGAGGCCGACCGTGAAGTAGGTCGAGGGAAGGGAGGACTCGAGGATGAAAAGCCTGAGGACATTCCGCCGAGGGTCGTGGAGGAAGATCGCGGTGCGCTCGAAAGGGACGACCTGACGGAGGGCTCCGGCGATGGCATGGAAGAGCTCGTCGCGGGTGAGGCTCGAGATAACCGCATTATTGATCTCGAGCAGGATGCGGTGACGCTCTCCAGTTCCGGAGAGATGGCGATCGGCCGGGGAAGTATCCACGGTGTGCCCGTGAATTTATAGCGCCCCAACCGGGGCGTCAAGGACCTGCCCCCGGGCAGCGCCAGGACCGGCGACGGCTCAGTCTGGCGCGGGCTGGCTCCCGTCTTCCCTGACGGCCAGGACTCGATCGCCCGCCCGCAGGGAGGCCTCCCAGCTGATGGCAATGGCGTCCTTCACGCTTTGATGCGCGGGGCAGCCCTGCACATGGAGCGCCAGGGCGCGCTCGGCCGCCTCGGCGGCGTCCGCGGGGACGGCGAGATCGTAATGGACGTGAATGGACTTGATTCGGATCGTCTTGCCGATGCCCGCGATCCGGCCTTCCGCGCTGGCCTTGAAGGAGTCGCGGTCAAAGGCGATCTTGCGCCCTGCCAGGGCGCCCCGAAGGGTGCCGTACATTCAGCCGGCCACGGCCGCCACGATGTGGTCGAGCGTAGAGGCTACGGGCAGCCCTTCCTTGACCCCGTAATATTCGCGGAGCGCCCCCTGCACCCCATACACCACGGGCTCGGGCACTTCACCCAAGTAGGCCTGGCGAAAGCCTCCACGGTACTCGAGCCGCGCGCGGGAGATGTACTCGAAGTCGCCGGCCATGAGGATCCTCCTTTTCTGGGAAAGAGAGTGACAATGGCGATTATTGGATGCCGGGGAGGGGGCCTGCGGTTCGGGCGAACCTCCGGAGCCATCGCATGTGTCCAACGCAGTGAGCCGGCACCTGAGGGCCGGCGGGGCGAGAGCAATGCCGGAGGAGCCCGCGTAACCCGCGGGCGGGAGGGGTGAGCGTGAGCTATCAACCACTGAAGGGACAGAAGGCACTCGTGACCGGCGCCAGCTCGGGGATAGGGCTGGGTGTGGCCCGGGCTCTGGGGGCGGCGGGAGCCGATGTCGTGGTCAATTACGTCTCCGATCTGCAGTCGGCCAATGCCGTGGTCGACGAGCTCAAGCAGACGGGAGTCAATGCCATGGCCATCCGGGCCGACGTCTCCCGCGAAGACCAGGTGAAGGCCCTGTTCCAAGAATTGCTCGGGGCCTGGGGCAGCATCGACATTCTCGTGAACAATGCCGGGCTCCAGCGCGACGCCCCGCTCACCGAGATGACGCTCGAGCAATGGAATGCCGTGCTGGGCGTCAACCTTACCGGCATGTTCCTCTGCGCGCGCGAGGCGGCGCGGGAGATGATCCGCCGCGGCGTACGGCCTGAAGTCTCGAAGGCCGCGGGCAAGATCATCTGCATGTCGTCGGTGCACGAGCGAATTCCATGGGCCGGACACGTCAACTACGCGGCCTCCAAGGGCGGCGTGATGCAGCTCATGCAGTCGATGGCCCAGGAGCTGGCGCCCCATCATATCCGGGTCAATTCGATCGCGCCCGGCGCCATCATGACCCCGATCAACCGGGAGGCCTGGGAGAGGCCCGAGGCCCTCAAATCACTGCTGACCCTCATTCCCTATGGACGCATCGGCCTGCCCGAGGACATCGGCAAGGTCGCGGTCTTCCTCGCCTCCGACGATTCCGACTACATACACGGCCAGACCCTCTTCGTCGACGGTGGCATGACGCTCTATCCGGAGTTCGCCCGCGGAGGATGACGATGAACAACCAGTACGACATTGCCATCATCGGTACCGGAGCGGGCGGGGGAACGCTGCTCCACGCTTTGGCGCCCACGGGAAAGCGCATCCTGGTGCTGGAGCGGGGCGGCTATGTGCCCCGGGAGAAGGACAACTGGAGCACCAAGGCCGTCAATCTGGACGGCAAGTACAATACCAAGGAAGTCTGGCGCGATCGCGACGGCGCGGCGCTCCATCCGCATACGAATTACTATGTCGGCGGCAATACCAAGTTCTACGGCGCCGCGCTGTTCCGCCTCCGGCGCGAGGATTTCGGCGAGATCAAGCATCACGGCGGCGTCTCGCCGGCCTGGCCCATCGGCTACGAAGACCTCGAGCCCTATTACACCCAGGCCGAGCGGCTCTACCAAGTTCACGGGGAGCGCGGCGTCGACCCAACCGATCCGCCCGCCGGCTCGCCCTACCCGCACCCGCCGGTCAGCCATGAGCCGCGCATCCAGCAGCTCAGCGACGATCTCGCTCGGCTCGGCCTTCGGCCGTTCCACGTGCCGCTCGGGGTCATGTTGGACGAGAAGAACCCCGTCACGAGCCGGTGCATCCGCTGCGACACCTGTGATGGTCATCCCTGCCTCGTGTCCGCGAAGGCGGACGCTCAGGTCGTGTGCGTGGACCCCGCGCTCGCATACCCGAACGTCACGCTGGTGACCGGCGCGTATGTCTCGCGGCTCGAGACGAATCCTTCCGGCCGCGCCGTGACGCGCCTCATCGTGGAGCGGAACGGCGGCAGCGAGGCGTACTCGGCCGATATCGTCGTGGTCTCCGCGGGGGCCATCAACTCGGCGGCGCTCCTGCTGCGCTCGGCGAGTGACAAGCACCCGCGCGGGCTGGCCAATGGCTCCGATGTCGTCGGGCGCTTCTACATGGGCCATGTCAACTCCGTGCTGATGGCCCTGTCCAAGTGCCCCAACCCGACCCTGTTCCAGAAGACGCTGGCGCTGAATGACTTCTACTTCGGGTCACCCGAGTGGGAATACCCGATGGGCCACATCTCCTTCGTGGGCAAGCTGGACGCCCAGACGCTCAGAGCCGGCGCGCCCGCCATCGCGCCGAACTGGACCCTGGACCTGATGGCGAAGCACTCGCTCGACTTCTGGCTCACCTCGGAAGACCTGCCGGACCCGGACAACCGGGTCACCCTCGACCGCGACGGTCAGATCGTGCTGGCCTACCAGCCGAACAATGAAGAAGCCCACCGGCGCCTCATCGCCAAGCTCGAGAGCGTGATGAAGCAGCAGACCAAGTGCCGGATCCACGGCCACGACTGCCACGAGGGGCTGTTCGCGTGGAACCTGTTCCTCGGCCAGCGGATCCCGCTCGCCGGCGTGGCGCATCAGAACGGGACCGTGCGCTTCGGCCACGACCCCAGGAGCTCGGCGCTGGATCCCCACTGCAAGGCCTACGAGCTCGATAATCTCTACGTGGTTGACGCGAGCTTCTTCCCCTCCAGCGCCGCCGTGAATCCCGCGCTGACGATCATGGCCAATGCGCTACGGGTAGGCGAGCACCTCAAGGAGCGACTCCGCTAGTGATGTCTGCTCAGCCCGACACAGGCACGAGGCGGGCGGGTCCTGTCGCCGCGACCGCCCCGCGCGGCGGGCTTCGCCACGCACCGGGCCTGCTCGTCACTGAGTTCGGCGGGGCTGACTGATGCTGGACTGGGGCCGCGAGATCTGTGGCCGGCTTCCCGCGGCGGAGTCACGCGAGTGGCTCTGCACCAATGGTTTGGGCGGATTCGCCTCTGGCACCGTCTCTGGGCTGCTGACACGACGCTACCATGGGCTCCTGGTCGCCGCGCTCAAGCCGCCAGTAGGCCGCACGCTCCTGGCGCCCCAAGTCGAAGAGGTGGTGGAGTACGGGGGTGGATCGTTCGCGCTTTCCGCCTGCCGATGGCATGACGGCACCGTCACTCCCGAGGGCTACAAGCTGCTCGAGCGCTTCTCCCTGGACGGCACGATGCCCGTCTGGACCTATGCCTGCGCGGACGCGCTGATCGAGAAGCGAATCTGGATGGAGCAGGGGGACAATACCACCTATGTCCGCTACCGCCTCGTGCGGGGCTCGGAGCCCGCCCGGCTGACGCTGCGTGCCCAGGTCAATTACCGGGACTTCCACTCGACCACCCATGCTGGAGACTGGCGCATGAGAGTGGATCCGGTGGAGCACGGGCTCCGAGTGATCGCTTTCGAAGGCGCCAGACCGCTGACGCTGCTCGCCGAGCGGGCCGATGCTGAGCCGGCCCATGAGTGGTATCGGGGCTATCGGCTGAGCCGGGAAGAGGAGCGCGGGCTCGACGCGATTGAGGATCATCTCCTTGCCGGCATCTTCACGTTGACCCTCGAGGTAGGCAGCGCGGTGACGCTCGTGGTCTCGGTGGAGGACTCACCCTCACTCGATGGCGAGGCCGCCTTGAAGCGCCAGCGAGATCACGAGGCGCGGGTGCTGGGGCGCTGGCGGGATGCCAACGCGGCGATTGTCGGGGCAGCGCCAGGCTGGATCAAGCAGCTGGCGCTCGCCGCCGACCAATTCGTCGTCCGGCGCCCGCTCGCCGACGACCCCGACGGTATGTCGGTGATCGCGGGATATCCCTGGTTCGGCGACTGGGGGCGTGACACCATGATCGCCCTGCCCGGGCTGACGACGGTGACGGGCCGGGCCGATGTCGCCAAGCGGATCCTGCTCACCTTCGCGCGCTTCGTGGACCAGGGCATGCTGCCCAATGTCTTTCCCGACGCCGCAGAGAAGCCCGAGTACAACACCGTGGACGCCGCGCTCTGGTACTTCGAGGCGGTTCGCATATACCACGCCGTAACTGGCGATAATTCAACGCTGGAACGGCTGTTCCCGGTGCTCGAGAGCATCGTCGCAGGCTACCGCAGCGGCACACGCTTCGGCATAAGCGAGGATCCGCGGGATGGGCTCATCCGGGCCGGCGAGGCCGGGGTTCAGCTCACCTGGATGGACGCCAAGATCGGCGACTGGGTGGTGACGCCGCGGATAGGCAAGCCCGTCGAGATCAATGCCCTTTGGTACAACGCGCTCTGCTCCATGGCGGAGTTCGCGCGGATCCTGGGCCGGCCCGCTGAGCAATGGGAACCGCTGGCCGAGCGCGTGCGCCGGAGCTTCGAGCGATTCTGGAGCGAGGCCTCCGGCCACTGTTTCGATGTGATCGACGGCCCCGACGGCGACGATGCCGCGCTTCGGCCCAACCAGATCTTCGCCGTGTCCCTGCCCAGGAGCCCGCTCACTGCCGAGCGCCAGCGCGGCGTCGTGGAGGCCTGCTCCCGCCATCTCCTCACGTCCTTCGGACTTCGCAGCCTGGCGCCGAAAGAGCCGCAGTACTCCGGCCGCTATGCCGGCGGGCCGCGGGAGCGGGACGGCGTGTACCACCAGGGCACGGCATGGGCCTGGCTCCTGGGTCCCTTCGCGCTCGCGCATTTCAAGGTCCATGGCGAAAGGCAGGCGGCGCTCTCCTATCTCGAGCCCATGGCCCATCATCTGGACGATTACGGAATCGGCAGCATCGCCGAGATCTTCGACGGCGATCCCCCATTCGCTCCCGGCGGATGCCCCGCTCAGGCCTGGAGCGTGGCCGAGACCCTCCACGCCTGGACTGAGCTGTCGGCGCCGGGCGGGTCCAAACGATCGGCTACCGGGCGCTCCCGCGCCGTCAGGGCCGAGGCCCCCGCAGCGCCCTAACGCCCCACCGGCGGGCTCCATCCCGCCTCCTCCGGCGAACCTCCGAGCCCGCTGGCTGTGTCTAACCTGCGAGACAAGCAATGGCCAGCGGGAACGTCGCCACGACCGAGGGATTGCCGGACGGGATGATGGCCCGTCAGTCGGGCGGCCGGGTCCTGGCGCGGCCCTCCACCTCTCTCGCCCCGCGCATCGTCGTGCTGGGCGGGGGCTTTGCCGGAATCACCACGGCGCTCGAGCTGGCGCGGGAATGCGCCGGCGTCCTGCCCGTTCATGTCACCCTCGTGAGCGACCGGAACTTCTTTCTCTTCACCCCGATGCTGGCCGAAGCCGCCACCGGCGCCGTCGAAACGCGTCACGTGCTGTACCCGATCCGGCCGCTCTGCGGGCGCTGGGGAATCGAGTTCGGCGAGATGCACGTCGAGCACATCGACCTGGAGCGCCGACGGCTGATGGCGCGTCACCACCGCTCGCCCGTCCGCCAGCAGGTCCATTTCGACAAGCTGGTGCTCGCGCTGGGCGCGACGCCCAATGTGGCGGTCGCCCCCGGCGCCGAGGAGCATGCGCTGACGTTCAAGAGTGTGGGCGACGCGATCACGATCCGGAACCGGGTAATCGATCTCTTCGAGGCCGCCGCCCTCACCGACGATCCGTGTGCGCGTCAACGCCTCCTGACGTTTGTGGTGGTGGGGGCGGGCCATGCCGGCACCGAGCTCATGGCGGCGATCGAAGAGCTGACGCGCGGGATCCTGCTGCGCCACTACCCCAGCCTGTCGGCGGATGCCGTGCGCCTCGTGCTGGTCGGGAGCGCCGTGCTGCCCCAGACCGCCACCAATCTCGCCGCGTACGCGAAGGAGCGGCTCGAGCGCCGGGGCATCACGCTCGAGACGGCCCGCGCTGAGGGGCTCATGCTCCAGGACGGGCGGTTCATCCCGAGCCACTGCGTGATCTGGACAGCGGGGAATCAGGTGAGCCCGGTCGTGGCGGCGCTCCCGCTGCCCAAGACAAAGGATGGCCGGCTCAAGGTCAATGAATTCTTCGAGGTCGAAGGTGCGCCCGACGTCTATGCGCTGGGCGACAACGCGGCGCAGGTGGACGTCCATACGAATGCGCCCTACGTTGCCACGGCTCAGGTGGCGCTCCGCCAGGGTCGCGCGCTGGCGCGTCAGCTCGTGGCCGGGCTGACGGGCCGCGAGCGGGCGCCCTTCCGGTTCAAGCTGCTTGGGGAGATGGTCCCGCTCTCGCGCCATACGGCCGTGGCCGATCTGGTCGGGCTCAAGCTAACCGGGTTCCTCGCCTGGTTCATCTGGAAGACGGTGTACATGCTCAAGCTCCCCACGCTGGCTGCCCGCGTGCGCGTCGTGCTCGACTGGACGGTCGAGCTCTTCTTCGAACGTGACGTCTCCGAGCTCGCGGTGGAGGAAGAGGAGTAACCATCATGGTGGAACACGGACAGCGGCCCCGCACCGCGACCCTCCCCCTCTGGCGCCGGCTGGGCTGGCGCCTCGCGGCCAGTGTGCTCCTGCTCACCGCGCTCGGCATTCTCGTGAGCGGCTCTCTTCAATATCGAGCCCAGGAGCGGTGGCTCCGGGAATCGCTCGGTGAGCTCCTCCTGAATATCGCGCGGACGGGCGCGCTCGTGGTGGATGGCGATCTCCATCGGGCCGTCGTCAGGTCGGGCCGGAACAACACGCCCGAGTACGAGGCCCTCCGCGCGCGCCTTCAGCAAATCCAGGACGCCAACCGGCTGCCCGACGCGGTCTATACCCTGACTGATATCGACGGTGACTCGGCGCGCTTTGCCGTGGTCTCGAACGGGCTGGCCCCCGTCGGGCTCGCGTACCGCCTGGCGCCGGAGATCCAGCCTGTGCTGAGACGGGTTCTCGCCGAGGGGAGGCCGTCCTATACGGGCATCTATACGAGCTCGAGCGGCACCTGGATTACCGCCTTCGCCCCCGTGCTCGACACGGCGGGCAAGCCGGTCGCGGCGCTCGACGTGGACTTCCGGGCGGACGTGTATGTCTCTCAGCTCGCCGCGGTTCGCCGGCGGCTCTACCTGCACTCGCTCGCGGCCGCCGTGATCGCGCTGGGCGCCGGCATCCTGCTCGCCCGGCGGATCACCCGCCCGGTGGGCGAGCTGGCCGCAGTGGCGCGCCGGGTTGTCGAAGGCGATCTCTCGGCCACCGTGCATCCCAGGACCAGCGACGAAATTGGGCTCTTGGGCAATGTCTTCCATCTGATGGTGGATCGCGTGCGCGTCTCCTCCCGCAGCATGGTGGACGTCCTCGTGCGGGCCCTCGAGGCGCGCGAGGGCAAGCCGGGCTCGCTCAGGCGCCTCGCCCGCGCCGCTCAGGCGCTGGGCGAAGGCCTGCCGCTCTCTGCGGCCCAGCGGGAGGCCCTGGAGCTCGGGGCGCTTCTGCACGACATCGGCGAGATCCGCACTCCTGAGGCCCTCCTGCAGAAGCGTGGCCCACTCTCGTCTGCGGAGCGACTGGTCGTCGCCGGTCATCCTCAAGCCGGGGTCGAGATCCTCGAAACCGTGCCGCTGCTCACTCCCGCGCTGGACGTCGTGGGCGGCCACCACGAGCGCTGGGACGGCGGCGGCTACCCGCAGGGGCTCAAGGGCGAGGAGATCCCTTTCATCGCCCGGCTCTTCTCGGTGGTGGACGCGCTCGACGCGATGACCCACACGCGGCCGTACCGTGAGGCCATGCCGATCGCCGCCGCGCTGGCGGTGCTGAAGATGGAAGCCGGCCGCCAGTTCGATCCTCAGATCGTCGCCGCCGCGCTCGGTCTGCCGGCGGAGCGCTGGATCGAGCTGCTGGAGCGGGAAGGGCCGGACACGGTGTCGCCGCGAACCGCCGAGGCGGCTTCGCGCATCGAAACTGCGGAGGCGATATGAAGACCCGAGCGACCACCCCTGAGCACAAGCGGCTGGAAGCGGCGCGCGAGCGCGCGGCCCATTGGAAGCGCTGGGGACCCTATCTCTCCGAGCGTCAGTGGGGGACGGTGCGGGAGGACTACAGCCCGGGTGGAACAGCCTGGGACTTCTTCTCCCACGACCATGCCCGCTCGCGCGCCTATCGCTGGGGCGAGGACGGCCTGGCCGGGATCTCGGACAATCACCAGCGCCTCTGCTTCGCGGTGGCGCTCTGGAACGGTCGCGACCCGATCCTCAAGGAGCGGCTCTTCGGCCTCACGGGCAATGAGGGCAATCACGGCGAGGACGTGAAGGAGTATTACTTCTACCTCAACTCCACGCCTACCCATTCCTACATGAAGTACCTCTACAAGTATCCGCAGTCGGCCTATCCCTACGCCGGTCTCGTGGAGGAGAACCGCCGGCGGGGGCGAGGCGAGCGCGAGTACGAGCTCGTCGACACCGGCGTGCTCGACGAGCACCGCTACTGGGATATCGAGGTCGAGTACGCCAAGGCGGATCTGGACGACATCCTGATCCGCCTCACCGTCACCAACCGCGGCCCGGAGGAGGCGACGCTCGACCTGCTGCCGACGCTCTGGTTCAGGAACACCTGGTCCTGGGGGCTGGAGGATGCGAAGCCGTCCCTGGTCGCGGAAGCCGGCGGCGTGATCGCGGCCGAGCACGCATCGCTCGGCCGGCGGTGGCTGGCCTGCGAGGGAGAGCCGGAGCTGCTCTTCACCGAGAACGAGACCAATGCGGAACGGCTCTGGGGAGTGCCGAA
>WNFZ01013179.1_pt1 | contig 12695 bp, 8 predicted proteins | sample 5400081 | NCBI WGS metagenome assembly WNFZ01 (sample SAMN13153365, study PRJNA577476) | soil metagenome | isolation source: 80 cm soil or saprolite under grassland replicate 1 | place: USA:California | collected 2016-06-15
AATCGCGGCCTTTGGTCTGCCGGGCGATCTGCTTATTTGCCTGACCACTTCCGGCAAATCGAAAAACGTGATACGCGCTTTGGAAGAAGCCAAATTGCGCAAACTAAAAACGATAGCATTTCTCGGACGCGACGGCGGATCGACCATCGGTATCGCTGATGTCGATCTCCTGGTCCGGAGCAATTCAACCGCTCGGATTCAGGAAGCGCACGAGCTTCTTCTCCACGTTCTCTGCGAGACGATCGAATCCCGCCTCGCCTAAACGAAAGGCCCACGAAAAACGCGGAAAGACACGAAATTTCAGACAGAGCGATCCTGAACAACTTCCGGCTATTCCGATTTTTTCAGGAGCCGCTCGCGTTCGCGATCCAGTTGTCGGCGCTCGTTCGCGGTTAAACTTCCAATGCCAAACTTCGAGATCTTATCGAGAATCGGATCGATTGAAGTATAAACATCATCGGGATCGACGACACGTCGCGCTCGCGTGTTCTGCACAACATGGAATTTAGGCTTGGGTCCAATTCGCGCTTTCAAATTACTCCACCAAGCGAGCTCTGGCCCCGCGCCACGCAATTCAATGAAAAGGAATGCCGCGCCTATGCTCGTCCAGACCACCGTCAGCTCTGCCCACGCGTGATAAGCGAGCAACTGAAGCGTGTAAACTGCGCCGAGAATCACCGCGACCCATTTGGCCATGATACGAAGGAAGAGTTCGACGCGGGGATAAATTGTCGCGAACGCAACGAAAATTCCGAAGTGAAGCGCGGGCGATCCGGCAAATCCCGAGCCGTGCCAGGGACCGGCAACCGTCAACACAATCGTCGGCGCGAAAAGGAGAATCAGATAAAGCGCGAGGTAAGCACGTTGGCCAATGAACCGTTCCACTTCACGGCCAAAAACAAACAGCATGTACATTTCCACTGCGAACCAAAGAAGCCCGGATGGAGCATGCACAAACGCGTAGGTCCCAAGCCGCCAGAGTTGCAGCCCGTTCCAAATGCGCGCGCTGTCGAAATAAAAGTAATCCAGCGTGCCGGCAAGGCTGGGAATTGCGGTCAAGATGCACGCCACGACCGCGCAAATGATATGCACCCCAACTAGCATCGTCGTCACGTCGACGGGGTAGCGGCCCATCCACGTAACGGGACGATAATCATCGGAGGTAGTCACTCCGAACATGAAAGAAATAAACAGCCGGCGTTCTGAACACGCAAGCCAAGTTCGTGGATGCGTGAAAAATTCTGCAAGAAAAATTCTGCAACACAGACTTGCAGCTTCTGCGGCAAGGAGGCAGCCCGCGGCAGGCAAACACGAATTGACACGAATGAAAACAGACGGCATTTCAGATAATCCAGTAATGGATTCGTGTGTATTCGTGTCCATTCGTGGTTACAGGACCTTTTCGTTTCAATGAAAAACATTGCGCCCGCTATCTTCCCGCCAAATGGAATCGGAGATGCGACGCCGGCCAACCAGGCAATCCTCGATTGGGTGCATGAAATCGGAACTCTGACGAAACCGGAAAATATTTTCTGGTGCGACGGCTCTGAGCGCGAAAATGAGTTTCTTCTCGATCAAGCCGTGCGCCAGGGCGTGTTGATCAAACTCAACGAAAAGAAAGTCCCACGCTCGCATTTGCATCGGTCGAATCCGAACGACGTGGCCCGCGTCGAGCAATTCACTTTCATTTGCACGCCGACAAAAGAGGAGGCGGGCCCGACAAACAATTGGTCCGACCCGGGAGAAACGTACACAAAACTGCACGGGCTCCTAAAAGGCGCGATGCGGGGTCGGACGATGTTTGTTATTCCCTATATCATGGGGCCGCCCGATTCGCCGCTCACCAAAGTCGGCTTTGAAATCACCGATTCCATTTATGTCGTACTCAACATGCGAATCATGACACGCATGGGAGAAGTCGCCATCAAACGACTGGGCAGCGATCCAAACGCTGAATGGAACCGCGGGGTGCATTCATTGCTCGAGGTTGATCCGACGCGCCGGTTCATCTGTCATTTTCCGCAGGATAACGCAATCATCTCCGTGGGCTCGGGTTACGGCGGCAACGTTTTGTTGAGCAAAAAATGTCTCGCTCTGCGGATCGGATCGTATCTGGCGCGCAAACAAGGCTGGATGGCGGAGCACATGCTGATCCTCGGGGTGGAATCGCCCGAAGGCCGCAAACATTACGTGGCGGCGGCATTCCCGAGCGCGTGCGGCAAAACCAATTTCGCCATGCTCATTCCGCCCAAACATTTCAAAGGCTGGAAAGTGACAACGGTGGGCGACGACATCGCTTGGATGCAGATTCGAAATGGCCGGCTGTATGCGGTCAATCCCGAGAACGGCTATTTCGGCGTAGTGCCGGGCACGAGTTACAAATCGAACCCGAACGCCATGAAATCGATCGAGCACGATACGCTCTATACCAATGTCGCGTTGACTGATGACGGTGATGTTTGGTGGGAAGGCAAAAACGGCGCGCCGCCGAAACACGCGCTCGATTGGCGCGGCAATGACTGGAGGCCGGACTTAAAGGAAAAAGCTGCGCATCCAAACAGCCGATTCACGACGCCGATCCGCAATAATCCGGCACTCGATCTGGATGTGGAACGCGGCGAAGGCGTCCCGATCAGCGCGATCATCTTCGGCGGACGCCGCAGCGACACGATGCCGCTCGTGTTCCAAGCGTTCAATTGGGAGCATGGTGTTTATCTCGGTGCGACTATGGCTTCCGAAACAACCGCCGCCGCAACGGGGGCGGTGGGCCAGGTGCGACGTGATCCGATGGCGATGTTGCCATTTTGTGGCTACAACATTGGCGATTATTTCCAGCATTGGCTCGACATTGGAAAACGCCTCACAAATCCGCCGCTCGTTTTTCATGTAAATTGGTTCCGCAAAGGCGTGGATGGAAATTTTCTGTGGCCCGGTTTCGGCGAAAACATGCGCGTGCTCAAATGGATTATCGATCGCTGCGAAGAAACAGGTGGCGCGGTTAAATCGCCCATCGGTTGGCTGCCCAGCCTGCACGATCTCGACCTGGAACAGCTCGATGTGGAGCACAAATGCATTGTCGAAATTCTCGGGGTCGATCATGAAGAATGGCAAAAGGAATTGGCCGAGCATAAAAGGTTTTTCGAGTCACTCGGCGACGTAATTCCGTCGGAATTGCAGAAAGAACGCGAACAACTCGCAGCGCGGTTTGCGGAATAACAAGGCGCTGTCATTCCGAGTCGCCCGTTCGGCTCGCTGTACTCGTTCAGGGCAGGCTCCGACGACGAGGGACCTCACATTTGACGATGGCGCACACAAGTTATCTGGCGTCACCCATCAGCTTTAGTGAGGTCCCTCACTCCGTTCGGGATGACACACGTTTTTGTCTGAGGCAATTTGCGAACGCCGCGCGCATCTGGAATTGTCTCCAGTGGGTTCGAAGGTCGCCAAAAAACGCCGCGTTCACGCGCCAGTCGCGAATGATTGCATTGAGATTCGCGGGGCGCGCCAAAACAATCTCAAAGGGATTGATGTCGATCTTCCACTCGGCAAATTGACGGTAGTTACCGGCCCGAGTGGCAGCGGCAAATCGAGCCTCGCTTTCGATACAATTTACGCGGAAGGCCAGCGCCGTTACGTCGAAACCTTCAGTCCATACATGCGGCAATTCCTGGACCGCATGGACAAGCCGCGCGTCGACGAAATTCGCGGAATTCCTCCGGCAATCGCGATCGAACAATCGAACCCGGTCAAAAGTTCGCGCTCCACTGTCGGCACAATGACGGAGATTAACGATTACTTGAAATTACTGTGGCCGCGCGTCGCGCGCGGGTTTTGCCCAAGCTGCAGGCGCGAAATCCGTCCCGAAACAGCGAAGTCAATCGCCGACCAAGTGCTGCACGGCTGCGCTGGGAAAATTGTTCTCGTCACGTTTTGGGTTGCGGTGCCGCCAAAAACAGAGCCGCGCAAGTTCTTCGAGTTCCTTCAACAGCAAGGTTATCTCCGCATTTGGATTGACAACGGAATTGTGCGCGTGGATGCCGAACCAAAAATCAAACGTCTCGGCGTGCGGGTGCAGGTGATTCAGGATCGGGTTGAGATCAGCAAAGAAAATCGTGCGCGTCTGGTCGAAGCCATCGAAACGGCGCTTCGTTTCGGAAAAGGCAAACTCAATGTCGTGTCGCTGTCGGAAAGAGAAAACGCTCAACGTTTAACGTCCAACGTTCAACATCCAACTACTACTCACTTATCGCTACGTCCTAATCACGAGTTCCCTTTCTCCACCGGCTGGCATTGCGCGCATTGCGATCTCGACATTCGTCCGCCAACAGCCGGCCTCTTTAGTTTCAATAATCCGCTGGGCGCGTGTCCCGAATGCCGTGGGTTCGGCCGGACCATTGCGATTGATCTGAACAAAGCGATTCCGGATCGCAGTTTGAGTATTAAACAAGGCGTCGTGCGAGTTTTTCGCGGCGCTGAGTTTGGCGAATCGCAAAAAGATCTGCTCCGGGCCTGCGCCCGCGAAGAGATCGATATTCACGTTCCATTCGAGGAATTGTCAAAAGCGGATCAGGATTTCGTCATCGAAGGCGAGAAGCGCCCGGGCGATTATACCGACGAGGACTACGAAGACGATCGCTGGTACGGCGTCCGCGGATTTTTCCGCTGGCTCGAGAGCAAGACTTACAAGATGCACGTACGCGTCTTGCTCAGCCGTTATCGGGCATATACAACCTGCCCCAGCTGCAACGGCGGACGTTATCAGCCCGAGACACTAAACTACAAAATCCAAAATGGCGCGACCGTCCCGGTCGCAAATTCAATTCATGGCAAGCCGGAGGCTTGCGCTACCCTGACGCTGCCTGACTTTCAGGCGCTTTCCATTTCCGATGCGCGCGATTTTCTGAGTAGGATCGATCCGGCAGCTGCCGGACCGAACGATTCGACCGCGCGAATGTTGCGGAACGAAATCTGTGCGCGATTGAATTATCTCTGCGAAGTCGGTGTTGGTTATCTCACACTCGATCGCTCGACGCGCACATTGAGCGGCGGCGAAGTGCAACGCGTTAATCTGACGACTTGTCTGGGGGCGTCGCTCGTCAACACGCTTTTTGTCATGGACGAACCGACCATCGGATTGCACCCGCGGGATGTCGGCCAGTTGGTGCGCGTGATGCACAACTTGCGCGACAAAGGCAATACACTGCTCGTAGTCGAGCACGAGGAACAGATCATCCGCGCGGCCGATAACCTGCTCGATATCGGGCCGGGCCGCGGTGAGCAAGGCGGCGAATTGGTATTTAGCGGCCGGTTACAAGATTTTGTAGGGCAGCCGCTTCGGCTGCCGAATGCGCGAATGGCAAGCGATGCGCTTGCCCTACAACGTTTTCCCGCGTCCCTTACGCGCGATTACCTCAGCGGCCGTAGATCAATTCCCCTGCCGAAATCGCGCCGAAGATCGACATCCTTTATCAAAATCAGCGGCGCGCGTCAGCACAACCTGAAAAAGATCGATGTCGATCTTCCGGTCGGCATTTTCACCTGCGTTACGGGCGTTTCTGGTTCCGGCAAATCCACTCTGATTCACGATGTGCTCTACCGGAATCTTTTGCGCGCGAAGGGCCAGTCTGGTGATCCGGAACCCGGCGTGTGCAAGTCTGTAACCGGAGCGCACCGCATCGGCGAAGTAATAATGGTCGATCAAGCGCTGCTGGCACGCACGCCCCGTTCGACACCTATCCTTTATCTCGGGCTTTACGATCGCGTCCGCGAACTATTTGCCGCGCAACCGGAAGCGATGGCACAGGGACTGACAGCGAGTGCGTTCTCATTTAACTCTGGCAGTGGACGCTGCGAGCGTTGCTCTGGCACGGGTTATGAAAAGATCGAGATGCAATTTTTGAGCGATCTCTATGTGCGTTGCTCCGAATGCGAAGGGCGTCGTTTTCAGCCGCACGTATTGAAGGTGCAACTGCATGGCAAATCGATTCACGATTTGTTGGAGTTGACCGTGAGCGAGGCGATCCAGTTTTTTGCGCAAGCCGGTGAGCAGCGGAATCTTTCAGAGCCTCTCGCGGTACTTGAGGAAGTTGGTCTCGGTTATCTGCGGCTTGGTCAACCGCTGAACACGCTCTCCGGTGGCGAGTCGCAGCGATTGAAACTCATTCGTCATCTGGCCGATACAAAAAACATCGAACGTCCAGCAACCTGTCCTGAGCGAAGCGAAGCGGAGTCGAATGGATCGAACATGCAACCGCCAACGAATGGCGAATCCGCACTTGGCAATCTCTTCATTTTCGATGAGCCGACGACCGGATTGCATTTCGACGATGTCGCGATACTGCTGCGATTGTTTCAGCGGCTGGTCGATCGCGGTCATTCCATTATCGTGATTGAGCATAATCTGGAGGTAATCAAGTGCGCGGATTGGATTGTCGATCTTGGCCCCGAAGCGGGAGACGAAGGCGGCGAAGTGATTGCGAGCGGTACGCCCGAGCAAATTGCCAAGACCAAAAACTCGCACACCGGGCGTTTTCTCAGAAATGTGCTCGCAAAATCACACACAGGTTTTGCTGTCATCCCGAGCCGCGAAGACGGCGAGGGACCTCACAAGCTATCGCGCGAGTTGGAGAGATCCTTCGCTTACGCTCAGGATGACAGTGTTGCATTGGCACGGGCAGCGGAAACTTCCACGCGTTATCATGTGAGTGAAAAGAATGGCGCGATCTCGATCCACGGAGCGCGCGAACACAACCTGAAAGACATCGACGTCAAGATCCCGCGCGACCAGATGGTGGTCATCACCGGGCTGAGCGGCTCGGGCAAATCGACTCTTGCCTTCGACATTTTGTTCGCGGAAGGACAACGCCGATTTCTTGACAGCATGTCCCCCTATGCGCGGCAGTTTGTCGAGCAACTTGAGAAACCTGATGTCGACCTTGTCGAGGGGTTGCCACCCAGCGTTGCAATCGAGCAGCGGGTAACGCGCGGCGGTGGCAAATCAACCGTCGCGACGGTGACGGAGGTGTATCATTTTCTGCGATTGCTCTTCGCGAAAACCGGAACGCAATTTTGTCCCGATTGCGATTTGCCCGTCGAGAAACAGAGTCTCGCTGAAATCGTTAAACAGGTCGAAGCGGTGGCGAAACGCGGGCCGCTGAACGTTCTCGCGCCTTTGGTTAAAGCGCGCAAAGGTTTTCATACCGATGTTGCGCACTGGGCAGAACGACAGGGATTCGATGCGCTTTATGTCGACGGAAAGCCGATTCCGGTTTCGCATTTTCGAAAACTGGAGCGTTTCAAAGAGCACACGATTGATGTCGTGGTTGGTGAGATCGGACGCGGGAGCTTAAAATGGCGCGGCCGTCCCGGTTGCGAGTCAACAGATCCGCAAGCCAGAGGCTTGCGCCACATTATTCAGCGCGCGCTGGAGATCGGTCGCGGCACCGCGCGTCTGCTCGATGCCAGAAAACGACTCACGGTTATGAGCACGGAGATGAGCTGTCCAGGATGCGGCCGCGCGTTCGAAGAGCTCGACCCGCGCTTGTTCTCTTTCAATTCGCCGCATGGCGCGTGCGAGGAATGCGGCGGGTTTGGTGAAATTTGGGACCGCGATTTGCAAACCGGCGCAAACGCTGATGGCGATTCGGTTCTCGAGAACGAATTGGCGGCCGAGCGCGAATCTGAATGGATTGACGAAGAGGAGGCGCGCGAATGTCCCAGCTGTCGCGGCTCGCGTCTGAACGCGGTGGCGCGCCACGTGCGTGTGCAGGGACATGCGATCAACGATTTCACCGCTCTCTCAGCAAGCGAAGCGCGCAAGCTTACGGGGAAACTGCGGTTCCGCGGGATACAGAAAACAATCGCCGGCGAGTTGCTTCCAGAAATTCAACAGCGCCTGCGTTTCATGGAGAACGTTGGTCTTGGTTATCTCGCGCTTGGCCGGTCGGCCAAGACATTGAGCGGCGGCGAATCCCAGCGAATTCGTCTGGCCGCGCAGCTTGGCTCTAATCTGCGCGGCGTGCTCTATGTGCTGGACGAGCCGACAATCGGGTTGCATCCGCGAAAAACTCCGAGACGGGACGTTGTTTGAAAACGCCGCTTTGTCATCCCATCCGAAAATCACGGCGACCATTGCGCGACGTCGAAAGCTGGATCGAAGTCCGCGGCGCGCAGGCGAACAATTTGAAAGACGTCGATGTTCGCTTTCCAATCGGAAGACTTTCCGTGATCACCGGTATTTCTGGTTCAGGAAAATCGACATTAATGCACAACGTGCTTTGGCCGGCGGTTCGCGACCAGTTGGAAAAGAAAAAACGCGTGGGTAACGGAGATTTGTTCAAGCTCGTCAGCGGCGTTGCTGAAATCGAGGCGGTTTATGAAGTCGATCAATCGCCGATTGGCAAAACGTCACGCTCGACGCCGGGCACTTACATCAAAGTCTTCGACGAAATCCGGGGTCTTTACGCGCAACTGCCCGTCTCGCGCGTGCGCGGGTATTCGGCGAGCCGATTTTCATTTAACGCGGAAGGCGGTCGTTGCGAGACGTGCAAAGGTCAGGGCGTGATCAAGCTGGAAATGAATTTTCTGCCGAGCAGTTATGTGCCGTGCGAAGATTGCCGCGGCCGCCGTTACAATCCCCAAACGCTCGAAGTTCTCTATAACGAAAAATCGATCGGTGACGTGATGGAAATGACGATCGAAGAGGCAGCGCAGTTTTTTTCGGCCCACCCGAAAATCGCGCGTGCGCTTTCATTGCTGGTTGATACGGGCCTCGGCTATCTCAAACTGGGGCAGCCGAGCCCAACGCTGAGCGGCGGCGAAGCACAACGCCTGAAGCTCGTGACGCAACTGAAACGCGGCGTTAGTCGCGCGGCGAATGAACGGATTCGAAAAATGCGCAAGCCAGGCTCGACATTGTACCTGCTCGAGGAACCGACGATCGGTCTGCATATGGCGGATGTGGAACTGCTGCTCAACGTGCTGCATCGCCTCGTGGATGACGGCAACACCGTGATCGTGATCGAACACAATCTCAGCATCATCGCGGAAGCAGATTACATCGTTGATCTTGGACCAGAAGCCGGCGCCGATGGCGGCGAGGTCGTCGCTGTCGGGACGCCGGAACAAGTAGCCAGGGATCGCATCAGCCGCACGGCGCCATTTCTGCGAAAGGTATTGAGTTCTTCGCGCGTTAATAAGCGCTTGTCATCCTAAGTGGAGCGAAGGACCTCGCACAGTGTCGTTGATCACACAATCGACTTGACGATCTGCACTGCGACCGTGAGGTCCCTCACCGTCTGCGCGGTTCGGGATGACACGTCTTTCTATTGTCGCATCCGGAAACATCAACGATCATCGCGCCAATGTTTGCTTACTATCTGCACGATCTCGATCCAATTATTTTTCGGATCTACGACAATGTGGGGCCGCGCTGGTACGGATTGGCTTATGTGCTCGCGTTTATGTCCAGCTATCTCCTTTTACTCTGGCTGGCCAAACGCGGGTTTGCCGATCTATCCGCCGAACGAGTCGGGGACTTTATCACGGGCTGCGCTCTTTTCGGTGTCATCATCGGTGGTCGCCTCGGGTACGTTTTCTTCTACAAGCCGGAAATGCTGCGAGAGCCGTTGTCGATTCTGCGAGTATGGGAAGGCGGAATGTCTAGCCACGGCGGGATGCTTGGGCTGCTACTTTTCACATTTTACTACGCCCGTCGGCACAAAATCTCGTGGTTGAACCTGGGCGACAACCTCGTCGTAACTGCGCCGATTGGTTTGTTCCTTGGCCGCTGTGCAAATTTCATCAACGGCGAACTTTACGGCCGCATCACAAATGTTCCGTGGGCGATGCAATTTCCAAAGGAGTTGCTCGATCATCCCGCAGAAGCAGATCGCGCGATCGCCACATGCACGCAAATTGATCCATCGTTAACCGCGCCAGAGGCGATTATCAGCGCGGTGCGTGGTCAACCACAGGTGGCGACCGCGTTGCGCTCGATTCTGACGCCGCGCCATCCATCGCAGCTTTACGAGGCATTTTTCGAAGGGATCGTTTTGTTTGCGATTTTGTGGTTCGTGCGCACGCGCACCCGCCAACCGAATGGAGTACTGATGGGACTTTTTCTAATTTTGTACGCGGTGTTTCGTATCGTAATCGAATATTTCCGCGAACCCGATGCGACCTTGATAGGACCTTTCACGCGCGGTCAGTTCTTTTCGTTCTTCTTGATCGCGATCGGTGTCGGGTTTGTAGCGGCCGCAAAGATGCGGCCGACCTATCCGAGAAAAATGACGCAGGCCTCCGGGTAGCGCACGCGTCTCGCGTGCTGGTTTTGGCGTCGCGCCAAAACGAACTTTTTCTTGGAGTTCGTTCACGGCGAGTGACGAATATGCGAGGACGCGCTCGCCAGCACGCGAGGCGCCTGCGCTACGCAGAGAGAACTGCGCGAAATGACAAGTGGCGTTTCTGCGAAACGGCGCTATTACTTTACGCAGTGACGCGGAGATGCTCATTGCGACATTGCTAGCAGCAGGCGGTCTCCTTTTTGCGTTCGATCACGCGACGACCGCAGGCAAGCTCGTTCTCTCTCTTCTCGCCGTCGCCTCAATCTTCAGCTGGTCGATTATGATCACGAAGTTGCGCGTGATCCGCTTCGCGCGGCGACAGAACGCCCGGTTCCTTTCAGCGTTTCGGCAAGATCGACAACCACTGCGTTTGTTTAAAAACAACGCAAGATTTCCGGGCTCGCCGGTGTTTAATGTGTATCGCGCCGGATGCGAGGAAATGACATTTCATCTTCTCGGTTCGCCGGAAGTGGATGACACCTTTCGCGCGCGACTCGAGATCGCTGATAAAATTTCGCCAGCGCAAATGGGTGCGGTAAACGCGGCGATGGAACGAGCGGTGGGCGAGACGGCGCTTGCCCTGGAATCACAGATGATTTTGCTTGCCACCGCAGTAAGCGGTTCGCCCTTTCTCGGATTGCTCGGCACAGTTTGGGGTGTGATGGACGCTTTTACCGGCGTGGCTGAGGCCGGGTCGCCCAGCCTTGTCTCGATGGCACCCGGCGTTTCTGGGGCACTTATCACTACAGTAACTGCGCTCTGCGTCGCTATCCCGGCTATGTTCGGTTACAATTTTCTCGTCACCAGCATTCGCGGAATCATTGTCGAGATGGACAACTTCGCTGCCGAGCTCGCCTCGGAGTTCGAGCATAAATACGTCGATCACAACGTGCGCGAATCCGCGTTCCGCAAATGAGACGTTACTCGCAGCGCAATAATCTAACGACTCTCAGCGAGATCAACGTCACGCCGCTGCTCGATCTCGCCTTCGTGCTGCTGATCATTTTCATGATCACAACGCCATTGCTGGAAAACAGCATGAGCCTGGTGATTCCTTCCAGCGGCGCGGCCAATCCGCCGATAAATTCGTCGCAAGTGCAAACGGTCTCGATCGACCGCACCGAAACGATCCGGTTGAACAATCAGATAGTCGATTCGGAAATGCTCACCGCTCAATTGACTCAATTGAAGCAGGCCAATCCAGACGTGGCCGTCGTGATTCGACCCGATCGCGAATTGCCCGTGCAAAAATTGATTGCGCTGATGGACGCGTTACGACGCGCGCAAATTATGAAGGTCGGTATCGCCACGAAAGCCGAGACGAAATAGCGAAGTTAACCACTAATGCACACTAATGAGCACCAATGACGACAAGCTGCTACTCAAACAAGAGGTGTTTCGAATCGTCGGTTGCGCAATCGAAGTGCTCAACACGCTTGGTCACGGTCTGGTTGAAAAGCCGTACGAAAATGCGTTGGTGATTGAGTTTTGCCTGCAAGAAATCCCTTTTCAGGAGCAACCTTCGTTCGATGTCCTATACAAAGGCCACAAGATTGGACTGTTCGTTCCGGACCTGATCGCTTTTGATTCTATTGTCATAGACACAAAGGCGATTGACCGAATCACTGACCACGAACGGGGATTGATGTTGAATTATCTGCGGATTACAAACTTGCGTGTTGGCGTGATCCTCAATTTCAAGCGGGCTAAATTGGAATGGGAACGAATTGTCTTATGAATTCGCGTCCACTCATGTTCCAAGAGAGCTTCATAACTTCGTGTTCATTCGTGTCCATTCGTGGTTAAAATGCAAATGTCGAAGGACAGCCGCTTCTGGCGAAACGTCACACTGATAGCACTCGCGCACGTCGCACTCATCGCAGGATTAATTCGCTGGAGTGTCGAAGCCAGAAGCTCTTCAAACGCGCAAAGCGTCGTTTGGTTAGGCGATGTAGGCGGAGCCAGCGCAGCCACCGAGCCGACAACTGACGAGCCGCCGCGACCCGCAACCCCGAAAGCTTTCGGGGCTCCTTCGCCCGAACCCCGTCTGCCAAAATCGGATGAAGCGGAAAAGCAGCAGCCTCTCCTAACGGCAGCGAAGAGCGAAATCGAATTGCCCATTCCGACACCAACACCAACATCTACGCCGAAGCCAACTCCGACTCCCACGCCAAAACCGAAGGAAACACCAAAGCCAACTCCAAAATCGACCCCCAAAAAAACCGCGTTGGCAAAAGCTTCGCCTAAACCCTCACCAAAAGTGAAATCGAGTCCGACAAAGTCGGCTGACAAAGCAAAGAAAGCCGACGCGAACGCAGAGAAAAAGAAGATCGCAAAAGCTGCGTCAGCGAA
>WNFZ01004644.1_pt1 | contig 12691 bp, 9 predicted proteins | sample 5400081 | NCBI WGS metagenome assembly WNFZ01 (sample SAMN13153365, study PRJNA577476) | soil metagenome | isolation source: 80 cm soil or saprolite under grassland replicate 1 | place: USA:California | collected 2016-06-15
GGGGACTGGCAGGCCTGAGGCACCCGCGCCGGGCCGGTCACGCGGTTCGCGCTGTCCGGTGTCAGGATGGTTGCCCACGGCGGCCGCGCCGGCCGCCGGGCTGTCCGACCGAACAGGCAGCCGAACAGAGTGAAAGGCGGATCAGGATCGTGACGTCGATTGGCGAGCGGATCGCCGGCGAGCTTGGCGCGCGCCCGGAGCAGGTCACGGCGGCGATCGAGCTGCTGGACGGCGGGGCGACCGTGCCGTTCATCGCGCGCTACCGCAAGGAGATGACCGGGGCGCTCGACGACGCGCAGCTGCGCACGCTCGAGGAGCGGCTGCGCTACCTGCGGGAGCTGGAGGAGCGGCGCGCGGCGGTGATCGATTCGATCCGCGCTCAGGGCAAGCTGGACACCGAGCTGGAGGCGCGGATCCTGGCGGCCGACTCCAAGGCGCGACTCGAGGACCTCTACCTGCCGTTCAGGCCGAAGCGCCGTACCAGGGCGCAGATAGCCCGGGAGGCCGGGCTGGAGCCGCTCGCCGAGCGGCTCCTGGCCGATCCGGCGCGCGATCCGCGCGAGGTCGCGGCCGCCTTCGTCGACGACGGCAAGGGCGTGGCGGACGTGCCGGCGGCCCTGGAGGGCGCGCGGGCGATCCTGGTCGAGCGCTTCGCCGAGGACGCCGACCTGATCGGCTCGTTGCGCGAGCGGATGTGGTCGCGTGGCCGCCTGGTGTCGCGCGTGCGTGACGGCAAGCAGGAGGCCGGGGCCAAGTTCGCCGACTACTTCGACTTCGCCGAGCCGTTCTCCAAGCTGCCCTCGCACCCGATCCTGGCGATGTTCCGCGGCGAGAGCGAGGAGGTCCTGGACCTCACCTTCGACCCGGAGCCGGCACCCCGGCCCGCTGCGGAGCCTGCCCAGGGAGCAGGGGCCGCGTCCGCGGTCACCCCGGCGGCCACCTCGGCGCCGGCGGCGGCCACCTCGGCCCGCGTGCCGGCCACGGGCACCTCGGCGCCGGCCGCCCTCAGCGGCTACGAGCTGGAGGTCGCGCGGCGCTTCGCCGTCGCCGACCGTGGCCGGCCCGGCGACCGCTGGCTGCTGGAGACGGTACGGTGGGCCTGGCGGACTCGCATCCTGGTCCATCTCGGCCTCGACCTGCGCGCCCGTCTCTGGCAGGCGGCCGAGGACGAGGCGGTGCGGGTGTTCGCCGCCAACCTCCGCGACCTGCTGCTCGCCGCCCCGGCCGGCACGCGCTCGACCATGGGCCTCGACCCTGGCTTTCGGACGGGGGTCAAGGTCGCGGTGGTCGACGCGACCGGCAAGGCGGTGGCCACCCGGACGATCCATCCGCACCAGCCGCAACGGCGCTGGGACGAGGCGCTGGAGCTGCTGGCGGGGCTGGCGCGCGGCCACCAGGTCGAGCTGATCGCGATCGGCAACGGCACCGCTTCGCGCGAGACCGACCGGCTGGCGGCCGACCTGATCGGCCGCTACCCGGAGCTGCGGCTCACCAAGGTGGTCGTCTCGGAGGCCGGCGCCTCGGTCTACTCCGCCTCGGCGTACGCGTCGCGGGAGCTGCCCGAGCTCGACGTGTCGCTGCGGGGCGCCGTGTCGATCGCCCGGCGGCTGCAGGACCCGCTGGCGGAGCTGGTCAAGATCGACCCCAGGTCGATCGGCGTGGGCCAGTACCAGCACGATCTCTCCCAGAGCAAGCTCTCGCGCTCGCTGGACGCGGTGGTGGAGGATTGCGTGAACGCGGTCGGCGTGGACCTCAACACCGCCTCGGTGCCCCTGCTCGGGCGCGTGTCGGGCATCGGCGGGACGCTCGCCGAGAACATCGTCGCCCACCGCGACGCCAACGGCCCGTTCCGCTCGCGCCGGGCGCTCTCCCAGGTGCCGCGGCTGGGTCCCAAGGCGTTCCAGCAGTGCGCCGGCTTCCTGCGGGTCCGCGGCGGCGACGACCCGCTCGACGCCTCCAGCGTCCACCCGGAGGCCTATCCGGTGGTGCGCCGCATCCTGAGGGCGACCACCAGCGACATCGCCTCGTTGATCGGCAACACCGCGGTCCTGCGGGCGCTGGAGCCCGAGCGGTTCGCCGGCGAGGGGTTCGGGCTACCGACCGTCACCGACATCCTCCAGGAGCTGGAGAAGCCGGGCCGGGACCCTCGACCGGCCTTCAGGACCGCCACCTTCGCCGAGGGCGTCGACACCCTCGAGGACCTGAAGCCCGGCATGGTGCTGGAGGGCGTGGTCACCAACGTCGCCGCCTTCGGCGCCTTCGTCGACGTGGGCGTGCACTCCGACGGGCTGGTGCACGTGTCGGCGATGTCCAACGTGTTCGTCAGGGACCCGCGCGACGTCGTCAAGCCGGGCGACGTCGTGCGCGTTCGGGTGCTCGGGGTCGACATCGCCCGCAAGCGCATCTCGCTCAGCCTGCGGCTGGATGAAGACCCCACCGGCCGCTCCGATCGGCGCCAGCCACCGCGCTCCGGACCGCGCGATCGCGATCGCCCCGCACGCCCGGCGCCGGACGGCAGGCCACCGCGCGAGCGCGGCGGCGCGGTGCCCGACACCGCCCTCGCCGAAGCCCTGCGCCGCGCCGGCCTGGTCGAGTAACGTAGCCACGGCCAGCGTCCCCTCAGACTGATCCGCAGCTGCGCGAGCCGCGGAAGCCGAGCGGAGAACGGTTGACTGACCCATTCGACGGCCTGGAGCTCGTCGAGCCGGGCATGGTCCAGGTACACCGGTGGCGCCCCGGCCCTGGCGAAGCCGGCCCGGAGCGCAAGGTGTCGGTCGTCGGAGGCGTCGCCCGCAAGCCCTGAGCCCAGCCGTGGTCGGCTACGGGGCCGACCGATGACCCGGGGGCCGAAGCAGTTCGGCGGGCAGGGGTACGTGGCGGGCACGGAGCCACTCGCCGAGGGCCTTGGCCTGCGTGTCGAAGCGGCGGGCCTCGGTGGCGCCGCCGTCGAGCAGCCCGTGCACCACGAAGTTGACCGCCCGGAGGTTGGGCAGCTCGTGGCGGTCGATGGCGAGCGGGGCCGCCTCGGGGATCAGCGCTCGGAGCCGCTCGGTCGTCATGGTGGCGGCCAGCCACGGCCAGGCTGCCCGGTCCCTGACCCACAGGCCGACGTTCGCGTTGCCGCCCTTGTCCCCGGAGCGGGCGTGCAGCAGGCGGCCGAGCGGCCCTTCGACCGTGGGGCCGAAATCGACTCCCGGAGAGGCCGGGGCGGGCGCGGCCCGGGCGGGGGCGGTGACCCGCGCTGCAGTGACCGCCGGGCGCTGGGCGGTGGCGGCTGGTGCAGGGGCGGTGACCGCCGGGCGCTGGGCGGTGGCGGCTGGTGCAGCGGCGGTGACCGCCGGGGGCGGGACCGGCTCGCGGCGGCCGTCGGGGTGGACGACGGTGTGCCGGAGGATCGCCTGCGGCACCAGCGTCGGCCAGTACGCGCCGGAGGCGGAGCCGGGCCCGGGCGCTCCCATGCCATACATGCCCGGGTAGCTTGCGAGCGCCAGCTCCACCAGGGCCGAGGTGAACGCTCGGCCGGCGCCGGCCTCGTCGCCGTCGACGGACACCTGCAGCAGGCAGGAGCCGGCCATCTGGTCGTCGGGGTCACCGGCCGGCAGGCCGATCCGGACGAACCGCAGGTCGGTGATGCCGGGGACGCGGTCCAGCCGGGCCCGCACGGCAGCCTCGGCGGCCGCGGCCTTGGCATCCACGTCGAGGCCGGTGAGCACCAGCGTGGCGGCGTTGCGCCAACCGCCGAGCCCGGTCACCGCCAGCTTGGTGGTGGGCGGTGGCGGCAGCCCGGCCACGCCGCTGATGCGTACCCGGTCGGCCCCGGTCCGCTCCAGGCCGACCGTGTCGAGCCGGGCGACCACGTCGGGGTTCAGGTAGCCGGGACCGTCCACCTCGTAGAGCAGTTGGGCGGTGACCGTGTCGGTGGTGACGGCACCGCCGGTGCCGGGATGCTTGGTGATGACCGACGAGCCGTCCCGGTCGATCTCGGCGAGCGGGAACCCGGGGTGGGTGAGGTCGGCGATCTCCCGGAAGCCGGAGAAGTTGCCGCCCGTTGCCTGCGCGCCGCATTCGATCACGTGCCCGGCCACGACCGCGCCGGCGAGCGCGTCGTGCTCGCCGGGGGTCCAGCCCCACCACCAGGCGGCGGCCCCGCTGACCAGCGAGGCGTCGGCGACGCGGCCGGTCACCACGACGTCGGCTCCGGCTGCCAGCGCCGCCGCGATCCCGAAGCCGCCGAGGTAGGCGTTGGCGGTGAGCGGCTGGTGGCCCCAGCTGGCGAACGGCGTGCCGGTGTCGAGGTGGGCGAGGTCGTGGCCCTCGGCCAGCAGCTCTGGAAGGCGCTCGGTGAGGTCGTCGCCCTCGACGTGGGCCACCGCCAGGCCGACGCCAGCCCGAGCCAGCAGCTCGCGGGTCGCCTCGGCCAGGCCGGCGGGATCGAGCCCGCCAGCGTTCACCACGACCTTGATCCCCCGGCCGGCGATCTCGGCGGCGACCGGTTCGAGCTGGCGGAGGAAGCTGCCGGCGTAGCCGCCGCCGGGCCGCCTGGCCCGGACCTTGGCGAGCACCAGCATGGTGACCTCGGCCAGGTAGTCACCGGTCACCACGTCCACCGGACCGCCGGTGACCATCTCGGCCAGCGCTGCCAGCCGGTCGCCGTAGAACCCGGAGCAGTTGGCGATCCGAACCGGCCGCCTCCCGGTCACGCCCACGCGGCCACTCTACCGCGCCGGGATCGGCACGAGCGCCGCCGCGGCCACCGACACCACCATCCACCCGGCGGCGTAGGCCAGGCCGGCCGTCGGTGAGACGGCCGCGTACAGGATCCCGACGACCACGGACGAGAGGAGGTCCCCCGCCGATTGCAGACCGCCGAGCAGGCCGAAGCCGCTGCCCCGCAGCCGGTCGGGCAGCAGGTGCGCGACCATGGTCGACTCGGCCGTCTCGGCCAGCCCGATGCCGGCGCCCGCCAGGCAGAACCACACCAGCAGCAGTGGCCAGGCGTGGGAACCGAGCGCGAAGCCGCCGTAGGCCAGCACGTAGGCGGCGGCGCCGGCCATGAGGACCCGCCGGGGGCCTCGCAGCCACCCGCCGCGGTCGATCCAGCCGCCGCCGGCCAGCGCGGAGGCGGCGGCGGTCAGGTTGTGGGCGGCGTACAGCAGGATCGCCAGCGAGGCCGCGGCGGTCACAGAGCGGGTGCCGTGGTGCAAGAGTCCGGTGGCGCGCAGGATCAGCAGCGTGGTGGTGATGTTGCCCAGCTCGAAGGCGGCGACCGGCAGCAGCGGCCGCAGCACCCCGGCCCGGCGCAGGCCGCCGAGCTCGAGCCGTGCCCGCTGCCGGGCCGCCGCGACCGCTCGTGGCGCTCTGGCGGCGGCGACGCTGATGGCAAGCGCCGCGAACAGCCCGGGCACCAGGGCGAAGAAGAACGCATGGCGGATGCCGACGACCGCGACCAGCAGGGCCGCCAGCAGCGGGCCGACGACCGCGCCAAGGTTGTCGCCCGCCCGCTCCACCCCGAACGAGCGACCGTAGGCGCCCCTGGGCGCCAGGCTCGCCAGCAGCGCGTCGCGCGCCGGGCCGCGTGCGCCCCGCGACACCCATGCGGCCGCGCGGAGCACGCCGGCCTGCCAGACCGCCGACGCCAGCCCGATCGCGGCGGTGAACACCGCCGTCAGCAGGTAGCCGCCGCGCGCGATCCGCACCCGCCGGGCCGGGTCGTCGGCCGGCGGCCCGGCGGCCAGCTTGGCGATGCCGAGCAGCGCGTCCGACAGACCCTCGATGACGCCCAGCACGCCGGCCGAGCCGCGCAGCACGCTGGTCAGGAACGCTGGCAGGACGGCGGTGGCGATCTCGTGGCCAGCGTCGCTGAAGAAGCTGGCCGCGCCCACGCTGGCGACTCCGCCGGAGACCCATGGCGGTCGCCGGGGCTGGGTCTCGGGCGACCGTTCCACGGTCCGATCGGGGTCTGGTTCCTGTGGCATCAGCTGCTCCCGTTCGGTCCGCGCCAGGCTAGCCCAACCGGCGGGCTCGGCAGCCGCGGTCGCGGCCGGACCGCGGAGCGTCCAGCGGCAGCCTCCCCGCCAACGACGCCAACGGCGCATGCGGCGGGAACTCGGACGAGCGACTAGGCTGGGCGTTCGTCATTGAAGTCTCTTATCCCTGGGGTCATCCCGTGCGTCGTCTGCTACCCGTTGTCACTCTGGCTGTGGTCCTGCTCTGCGCGGGCTGCGGGAAATCCTCCCCTCCCGAGCCCTCCGGGCTTCCGCGCGGCCAGGCCGCGGTGGTCGACGGCGCCAGCATCTCCGTCGACCGGCTCAACGCCGTGGCCAAGGCCGACCAGGCGGCCGCCTCCCAGCAGGGAACCCAGCCGCCGACCGGCGCCGCGCTGAACCGTCAGGCGCTGGGAGAGCTGGTGCAGTCCGAGATCATCCTGCACGGCGCGAAGCAGGAGGGCATCACCGTCAGCGACGCGGACGTGGACGCGAAGGTGAACGAGATCCGCGCACAGGTCACCGAGCAGGGCGCCAATTTCGACCAGGCGCTCGCGCAGCGCGGCCTCACACTGGAGTTGCTCCGCGACCAGATGCGTCCCCAGCTCGCCGCCCAGAGGGTCACCGCCAAGCTGGTCCCCGCCAAGGTGAGCGACGCTGACCTCGCCAAGCGGAGGGCCCAGTTCCCGCAGGCGCACGTACGCCACGTGCTGGTGAAGGACAAGGCGACCGCCGGCAAGGTGCGCGCCCGGCTGGTGGCCGGCGGTTCCTGGAACGACCTCGCCAAGCAGTACTCGCAGGATCCAGGCAGCAAGGACAAGGGCGGCGACCTCGGCTTCACGAGCAAGGGGCAGACCGTGCCCGAGTTCGAGAAGGCCGTGTTCGCGCTCGCCGGCCAGGGCGGCTGCCGGGGCAAGACCGACGGCCGGTGCCTCTCTCCGGTGTCGCAGCCGGTCAAGAGCCAGTTCGGCTACCACGTCATCCAGGTCATCGGCCTGCGCCTGCCGCCGATCGACGACCAGCTCCGCGAGCAGGTGGAGCCTGGGCTCCAGCAGCGCCGGCAGGACGCGCTGCAGCGCTGGTTCAAGGACCTCGCGGCCAAGGCGCAGGTCCGGGTCGACTCGAGCTATGGCAAGTGGAACGCGGCGGACGCCACCATCGTCGACCCGTCCGCGCCCCAGACCACTCAGCCACCCGCCGGTGGCGCGCCGGCTCCGTCCAGCACGCCCTGACCCGGGAGACCCTCACGGGCTTTCGCTGGGCGGCCCCCGCCTCAGGTCTCCTCGCCGGCGGCGCCGGCGAGCACCTGGTCCACGCGACGGCGGAACGAGCTCACCGAGGTCACGCCGGCACCCAGCTCGCGGACCCGCTCCCCCAGCCGCCGGTCGGAGGTCACCACCCTGATGGAGCCAGGGTCCTCGTCCTCGGCGAGCATCTGGACGATCTCGTGATCGGCCGCGTTCCGGCCACGCCACGAGGCGAACGCCACCCGCACCGCTCCGTGCATGCCCGGGGCCACATCGGGCGGCCGGCGATCGAAGACGACCGTCACGTTCTCGCCCGCGGCCGCGGCATAGCGGTCCAGCTCCTCGATGAGCCGCCGGACCGCCCGGTCGGGATCGTTCCACCACCGGTCCGGTCGGGAGCCGATCAGGTTCATGCCGTCGACCAGCCAGCGGACCGCCGGGTGGTGCCGTTCCGCGCCCGGGCCGGCGGGCTGGACCTCCATGGCTCTCCTCCTTCTCCTATGCTCGTGTCGACGGGCACGGATTCCGATGCCAATGGAGCGGATGCCCACCGCCCGCCAGTCACGAAGGAGCCACGACCATGCCACGGACCCTGTCCAGGAGCAGGCACCGCCCCGCACCAGCCAACACCGCGCGCGGCGCCAGCGCCACCGGCGCCGCGGCGACCGGCGCCGCGGCCCTGGGCGCCTCGGCGTTCGGCTTCGCCGCCCTGATCGGCGGCGCCGCCAGCCTCCTTGCGCTCGGCGCGGTCGCCATCGGCCGCCTGGTCATCCGGAGGGCCACCGTCCGCCGGCTCCACCTCGGCGAGGTTGAGATCGACCGCCTCCGCGTCCACCACCTGGAGGTGCTCCAGCGGGACTGAGCCGCGCGTGGCGCGGCTTCTCCGAGGATGCGCTAGCTTGAGTCGACGGCAACCAGAAGGAAGCGACTCCACACCGCCCCATGACGACGGCGACCAGATCCACCGAGAGCAGGCCGATGCTGCTCACGGTCGACGACGATCCCTCGGTGTCGCGCGCGGTCGCGCGTGACCTGCGACGCCGCTACGGCCAGGACCACCAGGTCGTGCGCGCGGGCTCCGGCGCCGAAGCGCTGGAGGCGCTGCGGGAGATCAAGCTCCGCGGCGGCCGCGTCGCCGTCCTGCTCGCCGATTACCGGATGCCCGAGATGAGCGGTATCGAGTTCCTCGAGGCCGCCATGGACCTGTTCCCCAGAGCGCGCCGTGCCCTGCTGACCGCCTACGCCGACACCGACGCGGCGATCGCCGCCATCAATCTGGTCGACGTCGACTACTACCTCCTCAAGCCGTGGGAGCCGCCGGAGGAGAAGCTCTATCCGGTGATCGACGCGATGCTGGAGGCCTACACCGGCCAGCCTGACGTCGAAATGGTCGAGACCAAGGTGATCGGGCACCGGTGGTCGGCGCCGTCGTTCGCGGCGCGCGACTTCCTGGCCCGCAACGCCGTGCCCTACCGCTGGTTCGCCGCCGACGAGCCCGAGGGCGGCCGGCTGTTGCAGGCGGCCGACCTCGGCGCCGACACCCTGCCGGTGGTGATCACGCCCGACGGCACCACCCTGATCGCCCCGTCGACCACCGAGCTCGCCAACGCGGTCGGGCTCTCCACCACGCCGGCGACCGATTTCTACGACCTGGTGGTCGTCGGCGGCGGCCCCGCCGGCCTCGGCGCGGCCGTCTACGGCGCTTCGGAGGGCCTGCGCACGCTGCTCGTCGAGCGTCAGGCCACCGGCGGCCAGGCCGGGGAGTCCTCGCGGATCGAGAACTACCTGGGCTTCCCGGACGGTGTCTCTGGCGCGCAGCTCACCGAGCGGGCCCGCCGCCAGGCGGTCAGGTTCGGCGCCGAGATCCTCACCACCAGAGCCGTCACCGGGCTGGAGGCCAGGGGCTCGGCGCGGATCGTGTCCTTCGGCGACGGCAGCAAGGTCGCGGCGCACGCGGTCGTCATCGCGACCGGAGTCTCCTACCGGGACCTGAACGCCCCGGGAATCGCCGACCTGACCGGCCGCGGCGTCTACTACGGCTCGGCCGCCACCGAGGCCGCGAACTGCGCCGGCGCGGACATCTTCATCGTGGGCGGCGCCAACTCCGCCGGGCAGGCGGCCGTGTTCTTCTCGCGGTATGCGAAGTCCGTCACACTCCTGGTACGCGGGGACTCGCTGGAGCGCAGCATGTCGCACTACCTGATCGAGCAGCTGCACGCGCTGGACAACGTCTCGGCGCGCCTGTGCACCACGGTTGAGGAGGCCCATGGCGACGGGCACCTCGAATGCCTGCGCCTGCGGCACCTGCCGTCCGGCGCGACCGAGCAGGTCCCCGCCAGCCACGTGTTCGTCTTCATCGGCGCCCAGCCGCGCACCGACTGGCTGGCCGGGGTGCTCGACCGTGACGAGCGGGGCTTCGTGCTCACCGGTCCGGACCTGCTGGTCGACGGCCAGCGCCCGCGCGGCTGGTCGCCCGAACGGGACCCGTGGCCGCTGGAGGCCAGCGTGCCCGGTGTGTTCGTGGCGGGAGACGTTCGGGCCGACTCGGTCAAGCGCGTCGCATCCGCCGTCGGCGAGGGCGCCATGGCCGTGACGCTCGCCCATCGCTACCTGGGGGCACCATGACCATCACCGAGGGCACGCAGCGGCTGCCCGTCGAGGTGCTGCGAACCCTGTTCCTGTTCGAGCGGCTCTCCGACGAGCAGCTCCGGTGGCTCGCCGAGCGCGGCTGGGTCCTCGAGGCGCCGAGCGGCGCCACCGTCCTGGAGGAGGGAGCCCCGGCGGAGGTGCTCGCCGTCCTGCTGAGCGGCACCATCACGTTGAGCCGCCGGGTCGGGCAGGACGACGTCGAGATGGCCCGCACCGAGCAGGTCGGCGTCTACGCCGGCGCCATGCAGGCCTACGTCACCGACCGGGGCGAGCAGACCTACACCGCGACCCTCCGCGTGATCAGCGACGCCCGCTTCTTCGTGCTGCGCAGCCAGGATTTCGCCTGGATGATGCGCAACTGGTTCCCGATAGCGATCCACCTGCTGGAGGGGCTGTTCCTGGGCATGCGCAACTCTCAGCGGATCGTCGGGCAGCGCCAGCAGCTGCTGGCCCTCGGTGCGCTGTCGGCGGGGCTCACCCATGAGCTGAACAACCCCGCCGCCGCCGCGGTGCGGGCGACCTCGGCACTGCGGGACCGGGTCGCGGGCATGCGGCACAAGCTGGCCATGCTCGCGCACGAGGAGCTCGATCCGCGCCTGCTGGAGCTGCTGGTGGACGTGCAGGAGGAAGCGGTCCAGGGGGTGGCGGATGCGCCCAAGCTGACCGCGCTGGAGGAGTCCGAGCGCGAGGACGCGATCAACGACTGGCTGGACGACCACGAGGTCGCCGGCGGATGGGAGCTGGCGCCGATCTTCGTGGGCGCGGGCACCACGCGGGAGTTCCTGGACAAGGTCGCCGCCGGGGCGACGGCGGCCATGCTGGAGGGCGCCCTGCGATGGCTGGCCTATACCCTGGAGACCGAGCTGCTGATGAACGAGATCACCGACTCGGTCACCCGCATCTCGTCGCTGGTCGCCGCGGCCAAGCAGTACTCGAACATGGACCGCGCGCCGCACGAGCGCGTCGACATCCACCTCGGGCTCAAGAGCACGCTGGTGATGATGACCAGCAAGCTGGAAGGCATCGAGGTGGTCAAGGACTTCGACCCGTCGCTGCCGCCCGTCCCGGTCTATGCGGGCGAGCTGAACCAGGTCTGGACCAACCTGATCGACAACGCCGTCCAGGCCATGAACGGCCACGGCAGGCTCACGCTGCGCACCTCCATGGACGGCGACCGGGTGCGGGTCGAGGTCGGCGACACCGGCCCGGGGGTGCCCGAGCGGCTGCGCCAGCGCATCTTCGAGCCCTTCTTCACCACCAAGCCGGTCGGCCAGGGCACCGGGCTGGGCCTGGACATCTCCTACCGGATCGTGGTCGGGCGGCACGGCGGCGACCTGACCGTCGAGTCGCGGCCCGGCGACACCCGCTTCATCGTCCGGCTCCCCCTCACCGAGCGCAGCCAGGACTGAGCCGGGCCGCCGGCGGTGGCCGCGCACACCGCCGGCGTGGCGGCGGCCGGTGCCGGAAGACATTGCCGTGACCTTCGCGGACGGCCAAAATGTCCCTACTTGATGAGGACCGGCGAGGGGAGCTGCGTGGCCACCAGACGACTGCCCCGCCCCGCGGAACTGCGCGACCTGCTCAAGCCCCGCCGCCTGCCGCTGTCACCGGTCGAGCGCGGGTTGGCCCAGGCGCACACCATCTGGGACCTGCGAGCGGTCGCCCGGCGCCGGACACCGCGGGCCGTGTTCGACTACACCGACGGCGCCGCCGAAGAGGAGCTGAGCCTGCGGCGGGCCCGTGAGGCCTTCGCCGGCGTGCAGTTCCTGCCGAACGTGCTCCGCGACGTCGCCAACGTGGACCTCGGCGTCGAGGTGCTCGGCCGCCGCAGCGAGCTGCCGTTCCTGTTCGCGCCGACGGGGTTCACCCGGATGATGCACCACGAGGGCGAGCGCGCGGTCGCTCGCGTTGCCGAGCGCACCGGCATCCCCTACGCGCTGTCCACCATGGGCACGACCTCCATCGAGGACGTGGCCGCCGCCGCTCCCCAGGCCCGGAAATGGTTCCAGCTCTACGTGTGGAAGGATCGCGCCGCCAGCAAGGACCTGGTCGTCCGCGCCAAGGAGCAGGGCTACGAGGCCATGATCCTCACCGTCGACACGCCGGTGGGCGGGGCGCGGCTCCGGGACGTTCGCAACGGGCTGACCATCCCACCGTCGCTCACGCTGCGGACCTTCGTCAACGGCGCGATGCACCCCGCGTGGTGGTTCAACCTGCTCACCACCGAGCCGCTGACCTTCGCGTCGCTGACGCGCTGGGAGGGCACCGTCGCCGAGCTGCTCGACGAGATCTTCGACCCGACCCTGTCCCTCGAGCACCTGGACTGGCTGCGCGAGCTGTGGGACGGGCCGTTGATCGTCAAGGGCATCCTGAGCGCCGACGACGCCAGGATGGTCGTGGGGCACGGCGCCGACGGGGTCCTCGTGTCCCACCACGGGGGTCGCCAGCTCGACCGGGCGGTGCCGCCGTTGGGCATGCTGCCGAAGGTGGTCGACGCCGTCGGCGGCCGCGCCGAGGTCTACCTGGACACCGGGATCCTCAACGGCGGCGACGTCATCGCCGCCATGGCGCACGGCGCCACCGCCACCCTGGTCGGGCGCGCCTACCGGTACGGGCTCATGGCCGGCGGCGAACGAGGGGTGCAACGCGCCGTCGACATCCTGACCGCCCAGCTCACCAGGACGCTGCGCCTGCTCGGCGTGCGCTCCCTCGGCGAGTTGACCCCGGAGCACGCCAAGCTCCCGGCAAGCCTGCGCGACTAGGGCGTGTCCGACGGCTCCTGCTTGGTAGGTTGCATACCCCGCGAGGGGC
>WNFZ01006881.1_pt1 | contig 12689 bp, 18 predicted proteins | sample 5400081 | NCBI WGS metagenome assembly WNFZ01 (sample SAMN13153365, study PRJNA577476) | soil metagenome | isolation source: 80 cm soil or saprolite under grassland replicate 1 | place: USA:California | collected 2016-06-15
CGCCGGAGATCGCCCGGCAGGCGATTGCGATCGGCGCCAAGGTGCTCTGGCTCCAGCTTGGAATTGTGTCGGAGCAAGCCCGGCAGATCGCGGAGGCCGCCGGACTGACGGTGGTGATGAATCGCTGTATGGGTGCAACCCATGGGCTGCTGGGTCTGGGACCCGGCCCCCAATGAGCGATCGAGCCCGGCGCTGGCGAAACCAAGGAATAACGCCTCCTGATAAATCGCTCACCCCCAGCTCGCGCAGCAGTGCGATGTTGTCGTGTGCGGCCGTACTCAACACCAGCGCCCCAAGCTGGGCCGACGAACTCCTCTTTTTCTACCGCCGGCGCCGATGTTCAATCCGTCGCAGACGCTGGATCTCGGCGAGGATATCTTCGGGCTTGGTTTCCATTTCGAGCTGCGCCAGGTCGCTCTCGGGATCGTTGGCGATGCCGAGCCGTTCCTGGATGGCATCGAGCATCTGGAGCGTCCGCGTGACCTCGTGCTCGGTGAGCAGCCCGACGTGCAGCGCCACATCGGCGCGGCGGTCGGCCTCGGCCCCGCTCCGGTTCTGGCTAATCAGCACAAAGGTCGACAGAAAGATCGCTTCGAGCGAGACGAGCATGGTCAGCAGGCTGTAGGGAAATGGATCAAACGGGCGGATCCCAAACCGACCGGTGTTGAGCAGCACCCACAGGCCAAACCAGAGTGCGTGCAGGTACACGAAGCTCAGGCTGCCGGAAAACGCGGTAATCGCATCCGACACTCGCTCCCGGAAGGTACGCCGCGATATGGCCTCGCGCCGCAGGCGCACCTGGTTCTGAATGTTGCGCTCGATTACATCGCTCAGCGGTGGATGATCGGGCTCGGCGCCCTGCGGCTGCACTTGTGCCATGGCTTGTTCTCCAGGCGAAGCCCGCGCGCGCTCACGCTCGACGCGGACACGTCGTCTCTCTCGCGCAGAGTGTAACGCAGGCGCCACGGTTTGACGTCCCTCGGCCACTCTGCTCTGGCTCCAGAAAAAGATCGGCCGCGAGCTGACCGCTTGGATGGGATTGCACTCAACCATTTTCTCGATTGAGCACTGGGCCGCGAACAGGGGACGTGGCGTTGAGCCTCTGCTAGCATACGCGCAGCGTTATGCAAGCGAACCAATTGGAGGAACCATGATGGCGCGGAACAAACAGCACACGGTGAAAGAGACGCTCGCCGCCGCGGTGGATCTCGCCGCCGGTCCTGGCACGGCCCGCTCGATCGCCGGGAAGGCCAAGCAACTGGCCGGCAGGGCGGCGTCGCGCCTCGCGCAGGCGGCGGCCAGGGCCGCTGTGCGGCTGGAGGCCGAGGGCAAGGCTGATGCGATGGCCGGCCGTCTTGAGGCCGAAGCCGCCAGCGCCCTGAAGCGGGCACGAGCCAAGCAGAAGTCAACGGACAGAGGGCATGCGGGCACAGCGCAGCCCGACGCGAAGAAGTAGTCCGAACGCGAACAACAAGGGATCGACGATCCCCGGCGAGCGGCCGTCTGTGACCACCGATCGTCGGCGCAATCTTCATCGAAGGAGCAAATCTCATGGCATTTTTCCCTGTCGCGAGCGAGCAGCCGACCAGCCGGCCGGCCATCGCGAACCTGACCATCATCGGGCTCAACGTCTTCATGTTCCTGCTCGAGCTCATCCTCGGCGACTCGTTCATCAACTCGTGGGCATTCACGCCCGCACATCTTACCGCGTTCTTCAATGGCACTGGCAGCTTCCAGGCCGTGCTGACGATCTTCACCTCCATGTTCATGCACGCCAGCTTCAGCCACATCTTCGGCAATATGCTGTTCCTGTGGGTCTTCGGCCAGGCGATCGAGAACGCGTTCGGCTCGCGCCCGTACACGACCTTCTACCTGGTCTGCGGCGTCGCAGCGAATATGGCCCAGTACCTGGTCGACCCGACCTCGACCGTGCTGAACCTGGGCGCCAGCGGCGCGATCGCCGGCGTGATGGGCGCCTACCTGGCGCTGTACCCCACCTCGACGATCGACCTGTTCGTGTGGCCGCTGTCGCTGTTCACCCGCCGCGACATCCGCGTGCCGGCCTGGCTGATGCTGGGTCTGTGGTTCGCGGTGCAGGTCATCTCGGGCGTGAGCGGGCTGAATGGGCCAAGCGCCGCGGGCGGCGTGGCCTTCTTTGCGCACATCGGCGGCTTCATCACGGGGCTGGTGCTGGCGCTGCTGGTCCGGCCGGGGCAGCGCCGCGCGCTCAGTCGTGGCTGACCTGTTTGCGGCGTTCGTGCCGGTGCTGCCGTTCGCGTTTCTGCCACTTGAATCGGCCCGCACCACCTCGCTCACCGTCACGACGGTTCTGCTGCTGCTGCTGGGCATCGGGCGTGGCGTGATCGGCCACAAGAACGTGGTCGCGACCGCCCTGCAAACGCTGGTGATCGCGGCAGCCGCGGCCGCGGCGGGCCTGCTGGTGAGCCTGCTAGTGACCGGCCAGATCAGCGGGTAATACGATCATCATCGTCATTCGAGAGGAGCACCATGCAAACGAGCGATATTATTCTGGTTCTCACCGCGTTTCTCGCCTCCGGCGTCGAGGCGGTGGAGGCGCTGACCGTGGTGCTGGCCACCGGCGTCACGCGCGGCTGGCGCTCGACCCTGATCGGCGCCGGCGCGGCGCTGCTGGTCCTCGCGGCTGCTGATCTTCGGCCTCCAGTGGCTGCGCAAGGCGATCCTGCGCGCCGGCGGCTATCAACCGACGCGCGATGAGGCCGCGATCTACCGCGCCCAACTCGCCGATGAGCAGGGCGCGAACGCCAACACCGCCAGCGGCCTGGACTGGTATGCCTTCACGCTGGCGTTCAAGTCGGTCTTTCTGGAAGGGTTCGAGGTCGCCTTCATCGTGCTGACCTTCGGCACGGCACAAGGCAACATCCCGCTGGCCGCGCTCGGCGCGCTGCTGGCGCTGGCCGTGGTAGTGCTGGTTGGCGCGCTGCTGCGGGAACCCTTGAGCCACGTTCCCGAGAACACGATCAAATTCGCCGTGGGCCTGCTGCTCAGCGCGTTTGGCCTGTTCTGGAGCGTCGAGGGCCTGGCCGTGGAGTGGCCGGTTGGCGACCTGGCGATCCTCGGCCTACTGGCCTACCTAACGATCATCTCGCTCGGCTTCGTCGCGGCGCTGCGCGGCACATTGGTGCGCCAGGCGGCGGAGGGGACGAGCCGGGCGCCAACGGGAGATTGAGCCATGACGTACGTGAAGCGATTCCTGGGTTTCTGGTACGACTTCATTGTCGGCGACGACTGGACGATCGCTGCGGCGGTGGTGGGCGGCCTGGTGCTGACCGGGGTGCTGGCGCGGCGGGGCGTGGACGCGTGGTGGCTGATGCCGCTGGCCGTGACCGTCCTGCTGGCCGTCTCGCTCTGGCGCGAGGTGCGTCAGGCGGGCTAGCCGGTGTTTTGGGTGGCGATATGACAGCGCGAACAGAACAGACCACCCATTGCACACAGAACCAGTAACGTGAAAGGAGCACAATGCATGAGCGCCCAACAATTCGACGGAAAGGTCGCCGTACCGGGTTACCAGATCGAGCCGGGCAGCCCGCTTCCGCTGGGGGCCACGCCCGACGCCGACGGAGTGAACTTCGCCCTGTTCTCTGCCCACGCCACGTCTGTCGAGCTGCTGCTGTTCGACACCCACGACGCGCCTGAGCTGTTCCTGGGCATCGCACTCGATCCCGACATCCATCGAACGTTCGGCATCTGGCACGTCTACGTGCGCGGGCTGCGGCCTGGCTGCGCCTACGCCTACCGTGTCGATGGCCCGCGCGACACCAGCGCCGGCCACCGCTTCGATCCCAGCAAAGTGCTGATCGACCCCTACGCGTTTGGCAATACCACAACCCACTGGGATCGCACGCGTGCCACCGGATCGCTTGACAACGTGGCGGCGGCAATGCGCAGCACGGTGATCGATACAGCCGACTACGACTGGCAGGGCGATCAGCCGCTCAAGAGGCCGCTGCACGAGACGATCATCTATGAGCTGCACGTCGGCGGCTTCACGCGTGCGCCTTCTTCGGGCTGCACCCACCCCGGCACCTTCGCAGCGATCATCGAGAAGATCCCCTACTTGCAGGCGCTGGGCGTGACGGCCGTCGAGCTGCTGCCGGTCTGCCAGTTTGACCCGCAGGACGTGGCGCGCAGCAATCCGCTGGACGGCTCGCCACTGACCGACTTCTGGGGCTACAACACTGTCAGCTTCTTCGCGCCGCACCCGTTCTACTGCGTCGCCCCGGACGAGGGCACGCACCTGCGCGAGTTCCGCGACATGGTCAAGGCACTCCACCAGGCCGGCATCGAGGTCATCCTCGACATGGTCTTCAACCACACCTCCGAGGGCAATCAGCTCGGCCCGACAATCAGCTTCCGCGGTCTCGACAACCGCACCTACTACGATCTGGTGCCCTCGGACCGCCAGTACTACATGGACTACACCGGCACCGGCAACACCTTCAACTGCAACCACCCGGTCGTGGCCAAGCTGATCCTCGATTGCCTGGAGTTCTGGGTGCGCGAGATGCACGTGGACGGTTTTCGTTTCGACGAGGGAACGATCCTGACCCGCGGCCCTGACGGCGCGCTGGTTCAGTACCCGCCGGTCGTCTGGGCCATCACGATGACCCCCGCGCTTGCCTCCACCAAGGTGATTGCCGAAGCCTGGGACGCGGGCGGACTGTACGAAGTCGGCACATTCCCCGGGTATCGCTGGGCCGAGTGGAACGGGCGCTATCGCGACGACATCCGCCGCTTTGTGCGCGGCGACCGCGGCCTGATTGGCAGCGTGGCGAGTCGCATCGCCGGAAGCTCCGACCTGTATCAGCCGTCGGGACGCCTGCCGACCAACAGCATCAACTTCATCACCTGCCACGACGGCTTCACCTTGTACGATCTGGTCGCCTACAACACCAAGCACAACCAGGCCAATGGCGAGGGCAACCGCGACGGCATCGACAATAACCTGAGCTGGAACTGTGGCGTCGAGGGACCGGCGGACGACCCGGCGATCGAGGCGCTGCGCTTGCGCCAAATCAAGAACTTTGCCGCGATCCTACTGCTCTCACAGGGCGTGCCGATGCTGCGCGGCGGCGATGAGGTCGGCCAGACGCAAGGTGGGAACAACAACGTCTACTGCCAGGACAACCCGATCAGCTGGCTCTCGTGGGATTTCGGCGAGCGCGAGCGCGAGCTGCTGCGCTTCTTCCAGCGCATGATCGCCTTGCGCCGCATGCACCCGGCGCTGCAGCGCGGGCGCTTCTTCAGCGGGGCGCCGACCGAGCGGGGCCTGAGGGAGATCGCCTGGCACGGTTGCCGTCTGAACCAGCCTGGCTGGAATGATCCAGCCTCGGGCGTGCTGGCGTTCACACTGGCCGGCTCGTCCAGCACCGCCGACCTGCACGTGATGATCAACATGGAGGATCGCAAACTCGGGTTCGACGTGCCGGCGCTCGATGGCCGGAGCTGGCACCGCGTGATCGACACGGCGCTGCCATCACCCGCAGACATTGTGGACCTCGACTGCGCGGCGGCCTTCAGCGAGCGCACGTACTCGGTGGACGCACGCAGCCTGGTGCTGCTGGCCTCGCGCTGATTGCTCACGCAATCGCACCGAGACGATCGTCGGCGGCCAGCGATGCCAAATGCGTCCGACGAGCAAGGAGCGATGCGTTTTGCGTATGGAGATGGCTCGACGCGAAACGGATTGCACATAATGAAAACACGTATGAGCGGCACGAATCCCCTCATCTTGATCATCGAGGACGAGCTGGCGACCCGGCGCTTCCTGCGTGTGGCGTTGGCGAGCCAGGGCTATCGGCTGGCCGAGGCAGTCGCCGGGCGCGCGGGGCTGGCCCAGGCCGCCACGCTCCGGCCCGACCTGATCATCCTCGAGCTGGAGCTGCGGGATCTCAATGGGTTACACGTGATTGAGCAGCTGCGCGAGTGGGCCAGCACGCCGATCGTTGTGCTCTCGGCCAGGTGCCAGGAGGACGCCAAAGTCGCCGCGCTGGATGCCGGCGCCGGCCAGAAGTTGAGCGAACCGATCATCACCATCGGCGAGCTGCGAATCGACCTGGCGATGCGCCAGGTGTCCCACGGCGCCGTCGCGGTCCACTTGACGCCGACCGAGTACCGTCTGCTGATCGCACTGGCCCAGCACGCCGGCAAGGTGCTGACGCACCCCTAGCTGCTGAAGCAGGTCTGGGGGCCAGCTTACACCGATGCGGCACACTACGTGCGTGTCTACATGGCTCATCTCCGCCGCAAGCTCGAGAGTGATCCCGCCCGCCCGCGCTACCTGCTGACCGAGGCGGGCGTGGGGTATCGCCTCGCGGCCGAACAAGTCAGTGTTCCCCTCGAAAGATCTTTCCAGACCTCCCCAAGGATGGGGTTCAGGAGCGACTTTGCCGCCTCCGAACCCCCACCCCATCATCGTCGAGATCCCGAAGGGGTCGCGGAACAAATATGAATATTATAAGGCGTCCGGCGCCTTCAAGCTCGACCGCGTGCTCTACTCGCCAGTCCACTATCCCGGCGATTACCGCTTTATTCCGCAAACCTACTACGACGATGGCGACCCGCTCGACGTGCTGGTCGTGACGAATCTGCCGATATTCACGGGCTGCGTCGTCGAGGCGCGCCTGGTCGGCCAGTTCCGCATGACCGACAAAGGCGAGCCGGACGACAAGATCCTGGCCGTCTTGCAGTATGACCCGTTCTTCGCCGACTTCGGCGAGTACACCGACCTGCCGGCGCACTATCTGAAAGAGGTCGAGCATTTCTTCGGAGGAGGTCGAGGTTCCAACGTTTGATAGATGGATATCTGGCGCCTGTGCAGAAGACAGTTCACACGCGACTCGGTATACTCGTCTTGACCGTATCTGATATGCATGCGGTTGTGGCAAGTGACGACCACTGCTTCCGTCACGACACCTTTCCCTGGAGGAATCGTATGGCAAATCGAGTCATTGTGGCTGTGTTCGGGACAGAGAATCAGGCGTACGATGCGGCAGCGCGGATGCAGCGCCTCGACGAGGACGGCACCATCAAGCTGAAGCGCGGCGCGATCGCCACCAAGGATGCCAAAGGCAACCTGATGATCCCCGACAGCAAACACGTGGGGAGCGCGTGGGGCTTGCTGGGCGGCGGTCTTATTGGCGGCCTGCTGGGAGCGATGCTCGGCCCGGTGGGCGCCGCGGCGGGCGCCGCCGCGAGTGCCACGGCGGCAGGCGCCGCAGTCGGTGCGGTCACTGGCGGCGCGATGGGCTCGGTCGTCGACCTGACCGAGTTTGGGCTGAACGAGGATTTCATCGACGACATCACAACCCAACTCTACCCTGGTGACACGGCCCTGATCGTCGAGGTCGATGAAGGCTCAACCGAGCCCACCGATCGGGTTGTATCGCAGTATGGCGGGCGGATCTACCGCTCCGAGCTCGCCTGATAGATCCAGCGAGACATGCCCCGATCGTCTCTTGGATTTGGGATCTGACCAGGCCAGAGGCCGCCGGAGAGTATCACCGGCGGCCTCTGGCCCAACACTATGTGCGAGAATGAGCAGCCTGTACTCCCCCGATGCGCGAGTGTTGGTTCGATCTTGCTGGGATCCGCCCTACATCAATGAGCACAGGGTTGAATCGGCCGAATGCTGACCACCGAGAGCTCTCGCGATCAATGCAGGCCCACTACCTTTGCTCGTTGCTCTACGGTTTCAGCGTCTCGATGGTCCACTTGCCGTAGAAGTTGATGTAGTGTGCGTTGTGCGCCTCCAAGATGCCCAGTGCGCGCTCGCGCGTTTCCGCCTTGGGCGTATAGACCGCGATCACGCTCTGGCCCTGGCGAAGCGCCTGCTCGTAGACGACTGCTTGCTCGTGCTCGATCGAATGCACGTGGAGCAGGCGCGTCAAGTGCGGGAACGGGTCGAAATCAGTATAATGGACGGTGTCCTCGGCCGCGCGCGTCCCATGCTGCACACCGATCGCGTCGGGCGCAAAACCGGCTTCGAGCAGCTCCTGCCTTGCCTGCTCCGCATCGGGCATGGCGTCGATGATCGCGACCAGCTTGTCGGTTGGATAGCGCAGTTGGACGCTTGGCCGATTGGGAGAGTTAGTTTCCACGGTTTGGTTCGCTCCTTTCTTTGATAGTCTTGCTGCGATCGCCGGTCGTCGGGCCTGGCATCCACCACTTGCTGTGTGGCCGTTCCTGGGCTGCAGCCAATGCGGAGCGCTGCGGGTGCGCCAGCGAGCGATAGGCCGCGCGCGGTGGCGCGCCATTCAAACGGCGATGCAGATATACAAACCAGTCGCGCGCCAGCGCCGCGATCGGCGCCGCCAGCACCGCCCCGACTACGCCGAACACCGCACCGAACATAATCACCAGCGGCGTCAACACCGCCGGCGGGATGCTGACGGCCGCGCCCGTGATCTGGGGATCGATCAGGTATCCCTCAATCGTGTAGATCACCTGGTACACCGCGAACACCACCAGCGCGTGCTGGAGTGGGTGCGCGGGCGCCAGCAGCGCGAGCAGCACCGCGGGTATCGTGCCGATGATCGCGCCGATGTAGGGGACCAGCCGGGCCAGGCCGGCGACGATCGCCAGCAGCAGCGCGGAGCGAATCTGATAGCCGAGCAGATTCAGCCCAGCGAGCGCCGCCCAGATCATCGCACTGGTGATCAGGCTCAGGACGACCTGGCTGCGCAGGTAGCTGACGAAGATGCGATGAAACAGCCGGAACAGATTGAGCACGTCGAGACGGAGTGGCAGCGGCAGCGCGTCGTGCAGCAGCCGGTGGCCTCTTAGGCGGGCACTCCAGAGTTGGTACAACCAGACGAGCGCGATGATGAAACCCAGCAGGAACACCACCAGACTGACCAGGCGCTCCGCGACCCCGGCGAGCCGGGTGCTCGCGTCTGCCAGCAGCCCTTGCAGGTTGGCGCTCGCCTGCGCGCGGATCTGGCTGGCCCCGCTGTCGACCACCGAGCGGACGTCGGCGGGAACAACGGCCTCGTACCAGCCATACGCCGTGGCATAGGTTTGCTGGAGCTGCGCGCCGGTCGGCAGACTGGCGTAGATCTGCTGCAGCTCAGTGATCAGCGGCGGCGCGAGTAAGGCCACGCTGACGACGACCAGGCCGAGCACCAGCAGGACCCCGATCGCCGCGGCAAGCCAGCGTGGCATCGCGCGCGCCAGCCGGTTGATGAGCGGGAGCAGTAGCTCGTAGATCACCAGGCCGATGACGAACCATGTGAGCGACGCCCACGCCGTCACGGTCAGCCAGAGCACCGCGCCGACAGCGGCGCCAACCAAGATCCAATCGACGACGCGGCGCCACGCCGGCCAGCGCCGCCCGCCTGGCGCCGCACGCAGCGCAGGCACGTCTGAGACAGGTTGATCGGCCATCACGGCCTCCTTACAGGGCCGGCGCGGGAGCAAGGGCGGGGCCAGCGGTGCGCCAATGGCGCACCGCTGGCCCCGCCCTTGCTCCCGCGCCGGCCCTGCTCGTTAGCGGCTTGACGCGGTCTGCGATGGCTGGAAGCTCTTCAGCCGGATGCCAGCGGCAATGTACAGCACGCCATAGACAATCGCGTAAATCCCAATCAGCCAGGCCCAGGCGAGCAGGCCCGCGCTCGGCGAGCTGAACAGGAGCACACCCAGGATGATTGAGAGTACACCGGCGAGACCCAGCATCCACATATCCGACAGCACCTGGCGCCACTCGAACGCCGCAGCGATCTCGAAGACGCCGGTGATGATCGCCCAGGCTGCGACGATGTAGACCAGCGCCACCGCAGTGGTGCTTGGATACAAGAACGTCAGGATGCCGGCGCCGATGCCCGCGATCCCTGAGAGCATCAGCCACCCGCGCCCGCGACTGACGTCGAACGACATCGCCAGCGCGACGACGCCGTCGAGCAGCGCGTAGGCGCCAAACAGATAGATGAACACCTGGATTGCCGTGGGGGTGTAGGCAAACACCAGGAATCCGAACAGAATGCCCAACACGCCGCGCAAGACTGGAACCCACCAGTTGCGAATAAGTTGACCAACCATTGTGTCCTCCTCTTACGTGTTCAATGGAGCGCGACAGACGCGGCTGTCGCGCTCATAAGTAGCGTTTAATAGGTCACGACGACGTTGTTTGTGACGGATGTCACACCCGGCGCACGCCAGGCGACGTCCTCGGCCTCGTCGTACTCGCTCCAGTACCGCACCGTGCCGCTGAGGGTCACGCCGTGCCCGTTCGTCGTAACGCTGACGTTGTCGTCGAACAGCTCGCCGTTGCGCGCAAACGCGGCGGTAATCTGGTCGTCGATATCGAGGGCCGACGGCTGCTCCAGAACGGCGATGTTGGCGATCACGTCGCGCACACCGGCGATGCTGGCAGCATCGTCCTCGGCCGCATCACGCTGATAGAAGTAATCGACATCGCCGCCGAGTGTCACCACACCGTCAAGGACGCTGACCGTCACGCGTGTGTCTGGTACCTCCAGGTCGAGCGTCAGCATGCTGCGCACATCGGCGGCGATCTGCGCGTCGGTGCGCAGCCCGAATGCTGCCGGGTCGACCAGTATGTCGTTGTCGACGTCTTTGACGCCGTAGACGCGGTAGGCGGCATCTGCCGCCGCGTACTTGGTCGAGTAGGTGGCCGCGGTGCCGGTTAGCGTCACATTGCCATCATACACGCCAACCTCGAGATTCGCGATCGTTACCTTGGGATCCCACGCCAGTTCGGCGTATACGTCGTCCCGAATGTCATTATCTTTCCGTGCCATGAGGTTCCTCCTGTGTTCCACAACTGTTGCTTGAGCGTACTGGCGTCCGTCACCGCGTGGGGCCGCCAGGGCACACATCGCGGAGACGTGTGCCGCGTATCGCGTCGACTTATCGCACGCGGGCAGCGGCGCTAGCAACCACTGCAGTCACATCGATACGACAGGTGCGATTCCGTACCGCGTCTCTAGCATACTCAACCAACACGTGCTTGTCGCCTGTCGCGAGTGCAGATGGATCTACGACGAAAGATAAGCCGGACACTGATATTTCCATTGAGATGCGCGCTGATCGAACGATCGGGCGCGACATCGCTGGGCTGACCAGTTGTGTACTGACCTTTTGTACGAAGAACATCCGCGCTTGTGGCAGGCGACACGGAGCATATCAAGGCGTAAGTTACAGATGAAGCAGAGAACACCTATAGCAGTGAGCAGTATGCAGGAGCCAGTCCGCAGGTAGACATATCGTATTGGAAAGCCATCTTGTTCTGATCTATTGGCTCAATGCTTCTGCTCGCCGCTATAGAAACCATCGTTCCGCAGCTTACGATCGAGGAGCAAAGAGAATGCAAACACCATCTGATGAACGCCGCACCTTCGTGGAGGCAATCATAAATCGTTTACGGCGGCACTATGCCGAGCAGACGCCGCTGCCGGGCAACGAAGATACACAAACCCTCTCTTTAGCCCAGCTGCAACGACTCTATCGCTGTGTGGTGAGCGAAGGCTACGGCGAATAAGCGCCGCCTCAGCTTTATGCAACGGAGGAATCCCATGTCAGAACAGCAGCACCATACGATGTGCCTTGTGGATACAGACGCGTCGGGCGCCGAAGAGTGGTTCTGCCCAACTTGTGGGCGATGTTTCCTTCTGCGATGGCCGCCGATGTATCAGAAGACCGTTCTCGACCCCGGCGACGAGCACGCCACGCACAGTGGGGGCAAAGGTGGTCTGATGATCGGCCGCTTGTCGGTCGGCATATTCTCTGCAATACAGATCGACATGACCGATCGACATGCAGGGTATGACCGCAGCCCTGAGCCGGCCGGACACGGGGACGCAGAACTGAGTAGCGCGTTGCGCCCGTGGCTGAAGGCATTATACGAAGCGGGCCTCGATGCATAGACCCTCAGGATGATTCTGATGGTGTGCTGTCGCGCACATTGCGAGCTTGGCGCTACATTAAGGCTTCAGGCGTATGCGCGCTCAGCCAGTCCTGCTCCGCGCCGAGGTCGAGCGGTCGCGCATGCTCCAGCTGCCCGACGACCAGGCCGATGTCGTCGCCTCCACGATGAAGCGGGAGCAGCGCCACAGGATCGTCTCGGCTCTTCAGCAGCTGCCAGCTGAGCAGCGTCAGGTGATTGAGCTGAACTACTTTGACGGTCGCTCGCACAAGGAGATCGCCGCCGCGCTCAACCACCCGCTGGGCACCGTGAAGACACGTGCGCGGCTGGGGCTGCGGAAGCTGAAGCAGGCTCTGGGGATGAATGCTCCACGAGCCAGTCTATCTTTGTAGCCACGGGCGCCGTTGTGACATCCACTGTTTGACAAGGCGAGCGGCGAAACCAGACCCCAACTCTCGGTTGGCTGATCGCTATCGTGGGGAGACCATTTCAAACCGGGGCAGAGAGCTTCGGGTAATTGGGGGCGTGGGTGCCCCTGACAACCTCGGGGGCGATTTTTTCGGCGAGGGTGGGGCCGGGGTGAGGGTTGGGGCAGACACAGAGGGGCGTATCTTCTTATCGATGACGAGAGATTTCGCAGTGATGCGCATCGTTTGGAGCAACAATCCGAGCATTACGAACGGATTGGCCCCTGCCTTGGGCACACCGTGGCCCGCCCAGGCGCAGAGCCGGGCGTGCCCTATCTGGCGGCCGCGGGCTCATGTCGCCG
>WNFZ01005401.1_pt1 | contig 12681 bp, 10 predicted proteins | sample 5400081 | NCBI WGS metagenome assembly WNFZ01 (sample SAMN13153365, study PRJNA577476) | soil metagenome | isolation source: 80 cm soil or saprolite under grassland replicate 1 | place: USA:California | collected 2016-06-15
TGGGCGAAAACAGGAAGAATGGAAAATCTCCCGAGGCAAGCGTTCCTGGGAATATCGTATGATTTGGGATGCACGCCGACGATGCCAACGCAAAACAGGCATCATTGCTTTCCCGGTCCATTTGCCAGAAGATGAGCGCGAACTCTTTCTGGTGGTCTCCCGTCCCGGTTATGGACGCAAACCCTGGTACCTCCTCACCAACGAAACGATTCATACCTCTGCACAAGCTTGGCAGATTGTCTTTGCCTACGCCAGACGCTGGCAAATTGAGATGTCCTTACGCTTTACCAAATCTGAGATGGCTTTTGAGTCTCCTCGCTTACTCCATTGGGAGTCTCGCTTAAAGTTCTTGTTGATTGCCTCCCTCGCCTATGCCTTCCTGCTCTCCCTGCTCCCTCATACAGACTTCTTATTCCGCTTGCTCGCAACCTACTGCCACCGAACTGGAAAGTGGAGCCGAACAATCTCGACTCCACTTTATCGCTTGCGTTTGGCGCTTTCGCGCCTTTGGCTCGATTTCCGCCCTCATTCTCTCCCTAAATTAATTTCGGGGTGAGCCATGTTTCTTTTATTCTTCAATAGGCAATACGAGCGTAGATACGGGGGAAATCCCTATGCGAAGTTTGAGGCCAACTAGTGTAGAATAAAAATAGCGCACGTCCTCCTCCGCTTCGCTCATCGCGTCCCCAACCATTTACATCCCAAATAAGATTCTCTCCGAGAGAATGTCTGAAACCTTTATTATTGCCAAATCTAGCATAGCCTAATTGTGATTTTGTTTTATGCATTTGCTGAAAGGAGCATGACATGGTATTCAAAAAACCTGATGAAGAGTTTGTCAAAGAGGGAGCCGAAAAGGTGACCCCAGAAGATATTGAAACCGTCGCTGAAAAATCCGAAGAAATCAATAAGAGATTCAGTTCCAAAGGTCCGCTAAAACGGTTTATTGAAGATGGAAAAGTATTGAGCGCCCTGGTCAAAGATTGGCGCGCCGGCAGATATCGCCAGGCTATGTATGGAACTATTGCCGCCGCCGCGTTCGCTCTGATCTATGTGATCAATCCCTTTGATATCATTCCAGATGTGCTGCCGTTTATCGGCGCCGTGGACGACGCGGCCGTAGTAGGAGCCTGCCTGATGCTGATCGAGCGGGACCTCCGCCAATATAGAGGCTGGAAGGAAAATCAGTTACTGCTCGAAGAACCAAAGCGTTGAATTTTCGTTCCTTAAGAAAAGGTAGGAAGAATGGCACCCAAAGGTAAAGGCAAGCGCTTCTCCTGGTTTACTCGCGCCGCCAAATGGGCTTCGCGGGCGGCAGGCCGACCCATGACCTTTATGATTGCGCTAACCATCATCCTCATCTGGGCCATCACAGGACCGATCTTTAAATTCAGTGATACATGGCAACTGGTTATCAATACCGGCACAACCATTATTACGTTTCTCATGGTGTTCCTGATTCAGAACACGCAAAACCGGGATACCGAGGCTATCCAGATCAAACTAGATGAATTGATACGCGCGGTCGAAAGCGCCCATAATGCCTTGCTCGATCTGGAGGAGCTGGACGATGAGGAACTGGATGCCATTCGAAAAGATTATCTCGATCTGGCACAGACGGCTCGGGATAAATTGAAATCTCGCAGAAAAGATTCGAATAGATCCAGCCGGTAAAACATAGTTTTACCAAGCGTTTGGGAAATTATAGAAGAGTGAGTATGGAAAATAAAATTTTTGTCATTACTGGTGTTACCTCCGGAATTGGAAAGGCACTTGTCTTGGACGTAGCGAAAACCGGTGAAACTGTCGTGATGGTTGCCCGCGATGCAGACCGTGGTCAGGCCATTTTAAAAGAAACCAAATCGCTAGCGCAAAATTCGAATATTGACTTACAGTTTTGTGACTTATCCGTTCTCTCCTCGGTGCGAAATCTGGCCGAAATCCTAAAATCAAGATATGAAAAGATCAATGTGCTGGTCAACAATGCGGGCGTTTATAAAAGACAACGCATCGTCACCGTCGATGGATTTGAGGAAATGTTTGCGGCAAATTATCTTGGTCCATTTCTGCTAACCAACCTCCTGCTTGAATCGCTGCATGCTGCCGTTCAAGTTGACGGTTCCGCGCATATCTTGAACATTACTGCGCCCTCTACAACGCAATTAGATTTTGATGATTTGCAGGGTGAGAGAAATTTCAATTCATTGAATGCCTTTGGGGCAACCAAAATGGCAAATCTTTTATTCACTTTGGAACTGGCACGGCGGCTGGAAAATACCGGCATCACTGTAAACGCCATCCATCCTGGTTTGGTACGCTCCAATATACTAAAGGAATCGTTCCTGCTGCTTCGTCTCTTTACTTGGCTGATATCTAGCTCTCCCAGGAAGGCGACGGAGAGCATCCTGCAAGTGGCAACCGCGCCGGAGTTTGAAAAGACGACTGGAAAATTTTTCCATCACAGTAAAGAGGTCCAGGCCCCTGCCTACGCGTATGACCAGGATGCACAGCAAAGGTTATGGAAAATGAGCGAAATGCTCACTGATTTATCATTCACAAAAGGGGTAACCCCTGTGAACGATCCTCACCTCTAAAAGAACTTTTATTCCAAAGGAGAATTGCATATGAGAATGGGAGTCTTGGGTTCAGGTATGGTTGCGCAAGGACTCAGCGCGCAGCTGGCTGAGTTTGGACATAATGTGGTGATCGGAACGCGTGACGCAGACAAGTTGAGAGGCTGGCAATCGTCCAATCAAAGAGTTCTGATCGGTTCCTTTGCAGAGACGGCCGCCCACGGCGAAATGGTGTTCAATGCCACGAATGGCGCAGGCTCACTGAATGTATTGAACATGGCAGGCGAGGAAAATCTCGCTGACAAAATCCTTGTGGATGTTTCCAATCCGCTCGATTTCTCAAATGGCTTTCCTCCATCGCTGACAGTTTTCGGTACCGATTCGCTGGCGGAACAAATCCAACGAGCATTCCCTATGACAAGAGTGGTGAAAACACTCAATACAGTGACGGCGCGGGTGATGACTCATCCACTTGAGGTGGCAGAGGGCGATCACCATGTTTTTATTAGTGCAAACGATGCAGACGCAAAATTGCAAGTCATGGATTTGCTGAGAAGCTTTGGTTGGATTCACATCTTCGACTTGGGCGATCTCTCCACAGCGCGCGGCACAGAAGCTTATTTATTATTGTGGGTACGGTTATATGGTGCCATGAACACCGGCATGATCAATGTAAAAATCATAAAATAAAAATTCAGCCCACAATTCTGTGGGCTGAAAAATTATTGTGCCTTCGTCAGTGCAAACTTTTCTTTTCCAATACGATAATTTCCATTTTGTTTCAGCACCTGGTCCACCACATCTTCAGGCACATCTACAAACGTGAATTTATCCTCGATACGAATCTTTCCAATCACGTAGCCCGGAATGTTGGCGTGAAAGGCAATCGTGCCAACAACATCATTCGGTCGGATTCCCTGCGCCTTGCCTTTATTCAACTTTAAGCGGACCATGCCCTCTTCATGCGAGCCATCCCCGCGACGCCGCGAACTGCTGCCCCTCCCTGTCGCAGAGCGTTCGCGTCGGCCAAAGGGCTCTCGTCTGCTACCACGCCCAGAATCTGCGTCCGGACGTTTGCGTTCATCTTTTACTTCACCCACCTCGGCGATGGGACGTTGCTTTTCATCCGCGCGTGCGATCTTGATCGCCGCCGCAGCGATGTTCAGTGGGTCATGCCCGGCTTCGATCAGTTCCTGCACCATTTCAAGCTCGCGTTTGTAGCGTCCACGGCCGAGCCAGATCTTCAAGTTTTCAACCACCTGTGACTCACGGTGTTTCACGATGTCGGCTGCCGTTGGAAGTTCCATTTTTTTGATGGGCTGTTTGGTCAATGCCTCCACTTCACGCAAACGACGTTTCTCACGCGGTGAGACCAATGTGATGGCGATGCCGGTCTTGCCTGCGCGGCCTGTCCGTCCGATGCGATGGACGTAGACTTCGGCATCATCCGGTAGATGATAGTTGAAGACATGCGAAATGTCTTCGATATCCAGCCCACGCGCCGCGACGTCTGTGGCGACTAATACTTTCAATTGATTCGCGCGGAAACGTCCAAGCACGCGTTCGCGCGCGTTCTGGTCCAGGTCACCATGAATGGCTTCCGCGGGAATTCCTCGCACGACTAATTCATTAGCAAGGGTAGCTGTTTCTGCGCGGGTACGGGCAAAGATCAGCGCGCTCTTGATCGGTTCGATCTCGAATAGACGTGTCAGCGCATTCGTCTTGTCAGACTCGTGCACAAGGTAATAACGCTGTTCAGTCGATGCAAGAGTAAGAGTCTCTCGTTTGATAGTGACAGGCTGAGGGTCCCGCATGAAACGATTTGCGAGGGAGCGGATGCGCGGAGGCAGAGTCGCGGAAAATAAAGCAGACTGTCTCTCCACTGGAGTTTCCGCAAGAATCTTTTCCACGTCTTCGATGAAACCCATGTTGAGCATTTCATCGGCTTCATCGAGCACAAGGGTGCGGACATGTTTAATATTGAGCGCATTGCGTTCGATAAGATCGAGCAAACGCCCAGGCGTGCCGACAACGATATCCACACCGCGATTGAGCCGCGAGATTTGAGGTCCATAAGGCTGTCCTCCATAAACAGCGAGCACGCGTACATCGAGATACTTTCCATATACAGTGATCGAATCAGCAACCTGTAAGGCAAGTTCGCGCGTTGGCGCGAGGATTAAACTTTGTACATGACGTTGCGGAGTAAAGTTTTGAAGGATGGGGAAAGCAAAGGCGGCCGTTTTGCCCGTCCCCGTCTGGGCTTGACCGATCACATCTGCTCCCTTGAGCATGATGGGAATGATCGCGGCTTGAATAGGCGTTGGCTCTGAATAGCCAAGCTCAGTAATTGCCTGCACGAGTTCCTCGCGCAGATTAAGGGAAGTAAAATCGGTTGTCATCTTAATCCTTATAACGGGATTGTAAAGAGGTTGTTCTCTTGATTGCTCAACAAAAAAGTTCGACGGTACTTTATCGGGCTGCATTCAGAATGATCAAAACACTTTCTAAAATGTGCACATTCTCAACACATATTCATACGTAAAAGGAGTGTAACACCAAGCCATCCAAATTCCCAAAATTAGAGTAAGATTCCAAATTCTTATTACACTGAAAGAGGCTTCGCGATGGACGAATATCTGAAGGCAAAAAACCTGAATGAATACAGTCTCTCTGAGAGATAATCATTCCAATTCATTTCTATTTATAATGCGTTCATAGAATATTCAGGAGGTGGCTTATGCAGGCTCTTGGCATCGATGTAGGTGGTTCAGGCATTAAAGGCATGCCTGTGGAAATCGAGACGGGTAAATTGCTCGCAGAACGAGTCCGTATTAAGACTCCTGAAGGAGCAGAACCCCAACCTGTTGCTGAAGTCGTCGCGCAGATCGCTCAATCCTTCAATTGGAAGGGCCCAATCGGGATTGGCTTTCCTGCGCCGATCAAAAATGGCATTGCCATGATGGCAGCAAATATCTCGCATCAATGGATAGGAATCAACGCCGATCAGTTTTTTACCTCCGTAACAGGCTGCTCATGTAAAGTGGGCAATGACGCAGATGTAGCCGGCCTGGCTGAGATGGCATTCGGAGCAGGGAAAGATCAACTTGGCACAGTCATCATGCTCACATTGGGCACGGGCATTGGCACTGCAATTTTCTACAATGGTCATTTATTACCAAATACAGAATTTGGTCACCTCGACATGAACGGTCAGGATGCAGAATATCGAGCTTCAGATGCTGCCCGTCAGCGCGAAGACCTTTCCTGGAAGAAATACGCCAAGAGGTTAAATGAATACCTGATGGCTATGGAGAAACTTTTCTGGCCCGATCTGTTCATCATCGGTGGAGGCATCAGCAAGGTGCATGAGAAATTTATTCCTTTGCTGACTGTACATGCCAAAGTTGTCCCAGCCCAGCTCCTCAACGGAGCAGGCATTATCGGTGCTGCCCTATTCACGCAGGGATCATAATGAAAAAAGAGAAGCAGGAAAGCGATAAGTAAAAAACTTGTTTCAATAATGTAATCTGAATTTCAAACAAACAGTCGTAGAATGAAGTAATTAAATCGGTCTAGTCAAACGGTCTGGAGCAGAAGATGGATAACCTGCAACCCGGGCAAATGCTCGGCGCATATCGCATCATCGGTCAAATTGGAAAAGGGGGCATGGCGACTGTTTATAAAGCCTATCAAGCGTCTGTAGATCGTTATGTCGCGGTTAAGGTCCTGCCGAGTCAACTCGCGGAAAGCCAAGAGTTCGCGACACGATTTCACCAGGAAGCGCGCATCATTGCCAAACTGGAGCACCCACATATTTTGCCGGTCTTCGATTATGGAGAAAGCGATGGCGTCGCATACTTCGTGATGCGCTATCTTGATGCAGGGACGCTCAAAGATAAGATGGAAGCCGGTCGACCACTTCCATTCGATGAAATCGATCGCATCTTCACCCAACTGGCTGACGCACTGAGCTATGCGCATGGTCATGGCATTGTGCATCGAGATCTCAAACCCGCCAATGCCCTCATCGACTCACAAGGAAATGTTTTCCTCACTGACTTCGGCATCGCGAAATTACTGGAGAGCGCCTCTCCCCGCCTGACGCAGACCGACGCGATCATGGGCACACCGGCTTATATCAGCCCGGAGCAGGCGCAGGGAAAACCAGTTGACCAGCGTTCTGATATCTATTCCCTTGGCATTATTCTTTACGAAATGGTAACGGGTGGTGTCCCATTTGTTGCCGATACACCACTTGCGGTCCTCTTCAAACACATCAGCGATCCATTACCTTTACCTTCTTTAGTCAAACCCGATATCCCTGCGCCTATTGAGCAGGTGATCCTCAAAGCGCTCGCCAAAGAGCCGCAAGATCGCTTCGCCACCGCAGCTGAATTTGTGGCGTCATGGAAACGCGCCTTGGAGGAAAGTGAGACTGTCCATCGTGCGCCGGAGACTGTCTCAGCACCTACTTCTTACGCGACACCATCCGATCAGACTCAACGTAAGCCTGCTCCCGCCTCGAGGACGGTAGCCAAGTCTGGAAGGTCCACAGGCTTGATTGTTGGCTGCTTGGCAGGCGCGTGTCTCTTACTCTCGGCTGGCGGAGTCTTTGTCTTAGCTCTTAACTGGCGGAACTTGTCACCCATCAATCAAGCCACGGATGTTCCTACACAAATTCCTACAAATATTCCTCTGGATACTCCCACATCTATTCCACTGCCAACTGAGACGATAATCCCCATCAATGCCGGTAATGTTCTCCTGAATGATGATTTCTCTTCTTCGCAGTGGGGTACCGGCACTGACAAAGATAGTTCAGTCGAATATGCAAATGAAACTTTGCAGATGATCGTTTACACGAAGAACTATTTCGTGTGGAGTACCCCTGATGATCAAAGTTATCAGAATATGCATATGGAAGTAACGGTGACCAATAACAACACGGATTCCACTACAGCATTCGGTCTCATGTGTAATCAGCAGACAGGGGCAGATGGCTCTTTCTATTATTTCGCCATAACCCCGGCTGGGAAGTATGCAATTGTCAAAGCAGAGGCTGGACAAGACGATATCTTTCTTACCAACAACGACTGGACATCTTCTAAACTGATTTCTCGGAATGCCTCTTCGTATCGAGTCGGTGCAGATTGTGGTAATGGCACATTGACCTTGTACGTGGATGGGCAGCAGATCGCTTCGGTTTCAGATTCCTCATATACTATCGGTGGCGTTGCCGTGTTCACTTGGAGTGGAGAAAAACCAAATTCGGCGAATGTATCCTTCGATGATTTTTATATGACCTCGCTTGAATAAGAATTCTAGCAAACACCAAGAGAGATACAAATATATACTCCGCAATATAAGTTGATTTGCAGGTTACAAGAATGAGCGATACCAAATCGATAGCAGATGAATTATGGCGCGAATGGTTCACGACTAGTGCATTTAGCGCCGAAAAACGAATCCACCGCATGCTTCGGTTGTTGCCTCACGAACCGCGCTGTAAATTCTGTCACGCGCCATTTCAGGGAATTGGGAGCTTCATCGTTCGAGCCATATACGGTAAAAAACAATCAAGTCTAAATCCGCGGTTTTGCAGTGTTTGCGAAGATTTTGCCAGCAAATTCGTGGGGGGAGCAGAAGTTGAAATGTCCATGCTGTTCGCAGATGTGCGCGGTTCCACAGCGCTTTCCGAACAAATGAGTCCTATGGATTTCAGCCGATTGATCAACCGTTTCTATGTCGATACAACCAACGCCATTATTGAAGAGGATGGCTTGGTGGAAAAACTGGCGGGAGATGCAGTAGCCGCGTTTTGGGGAGCGGGCTTTGCAGGTCCAACTTATGTGGAGCGGACCATAAAAGTCGCACAGAATTTGCTGGATTTGATGGCCCAACAACAGATCCCAGTTGGCATTGGAGTCCATGCAGGGGTTGCTTACTTTGGCTCGATGGGCGCGCCTGATGGGCTCGTGGATATTGCCGCCATCGGTGATGAGGTAAATCTTGCAGCACGCTTGGCCTCTAAAGCTGCGGCAGGTGAGATTATTGTCAGTGAGCAAGCTCTTAAAAAAGCAGGTGTGGATAGTAGTGGACTGGAGTTCCGCAATCTGGAGTTAAAGGGAATCAGTGAACCAGTGTGTGTGCGCGTCATACATGAGCACAAGTTAGTTTATGAATAAGAACGGCGGACTTGAGTCCGCCGTTCGCCTAATCATGTTTTTCTAGCGAGTAGTGATGATCAATTGTGGTGAGTGTGCACCCGTTTCGCGGCTGGCTAAACTCACGGCAGTACTATTAATTCCGCTCAACGCCAGACTGAATGTACCATTTCCTGTGATCAATGGTGTCACATCCACCGTTATCCAGGTAGCACCCGGGAACGCTCCAGATTGGCCGATCTGGCTGCCGAGGGTTGGAGCATTATTGTAGGTAATACTTCGCTCACCCCAACTTGTGTCTAGCACACCATACACTTTACAGCCGGCGCTAGAACTGCTATTGGCGTAAATTTTTAGTTTTGCACTCGCGATGGGTGCGCCTACTCCCTGGACACTGAAGGTCAAATAACCATTCACAGTAGGACTTCCATCGAAACGTATTTGCTGCGAACCACCATAATTGGTGTTTGGAATTGCAGATGTGACGTAAGCATCTGCAACCGGAGTCAACGTCAGAGTTCCTGAGGTGGATGACTGTGTCGGTGTTGGCCCAGGAGTATTTGTTCCGATGGGCGTTTGCGTCGCTGCGGGGAGGCTGGTTCCGACCGGTGTTTGAGTAGGCGGCAAGTTTGGAGCTTGTGTTCTTGTCGCAACGGCAGTAGCTGTCGGCTGAGTTGAGGAGGCGCCGCGGCAGTTCGCCGTACCCGAGTCGCTGAATGTCTTCCCTGCTTCAGGAACAAATTGCCAATCATAACTTGTCGCATGCAAAGTTAACTTGAGGATACCGTACGTATCAGGATTACGCACAACACTGTTGGCTTGGGTAGTAGTAAATGTATAATGATTTTTTCCACCAGTCCCAACAACGAACTCCTGGATTCCATTGGGGTCCGCCGCGCCACTTGGGTTTTGCAAGGCAAAGCGTTCATAGTCATGATCATGACCATTCAACACGATTTCAGCACCAGCCGCATACAGATCTTTCCAAAATGCATCGTAACTGGTGTTGCTGCCATGCTCGCCCGATGAGAACCGCGGGTGATGCCAATAAGCCAGCGTGCAAGCGTTAAGATGCGCTGCTAAATCAGACTTTAGCCATTGCTCTTGGGGTGAACCAGCGCCACAACCACCCACCTGGCTACAATTCGAATTCAGGGCGATGAGGTGCCAGGCACCAATGTCATAACTGTAATAGCCTTTGGTCGGATCGCCAGCCGCGGAACCAAAGTAACTGTAGTAACCACTCGCGCCCCCGGTCAAATATTCGTGGTTGCCCACGGAAGGACGGATAATATTTTTGGCTCGTCCCCAGCTTGGATCGAAGGATTGTTGAAATTTACTCAGTGATCCATCTTCATATTGAGTATCACCAAGAGTAAGGACCGCGCTGAAATTTTTACCAACAAACAAATCTGAGACAGCTTTCTGACGACAGTTACTCGCTGTACCGTTGCCACCATTGAAGCTGCCATCAGCAGGATCACAAGCAATATCTCCAGCCGCTGCGATAACCGGGTCTCCTGTTGTGACTGGGGTTGCGGTCTTCGTCGGACTTGGAATTGGACTCGCCGTGAAGGTGGGAAGTAAGGTCGCCGTTGGGCTGACATTTGGATTCACAGTTGCAGTGGCTGTAGGACCAGGCAAGTTTGGAGCTTGTGTATTCGTTGCAACGGAGGTTTGAGTAGGCAAACCTGCTGTGGCGGTTGGTTGTAATGTCTGAGTCGGTGGTACCGTTGTCGCAGTAGGCTGCATCGTCTGAGTAGGTGGAACTGTTGTTGTGGTTGGTTGAGTCTGACCACCATTCCCGTTATTGTGAAGCGCATCCAGATAAGCGCCATAACCTGAACTGCTCACCCACTCCTGGGCGCTTTCCACCGAGGTGCCTTCTCCCCATTCGTTGAAGGTCGTGATCAATTGGAAAGGAGCACCCGAAGCAACCATATCCCGGACGTTCTGATTCCACCGAGTGAGATCTCGGGCTAGGCGGACCGCCTCACCTTTTTTCCAAAAGCCTGGTGCAATCGCATAGGAATAACCCTTCTGGCTGTCTGCCGCGACAGCCGGGCTATATTGATGCCATCCGTCTGGCTGATTGGTGCAAGTACGATACCCGGAGAAAACCTTGAGCACAAGATACGCACCAACTGTGTTTGCCTGTTTCCAACGATCCACCATGCTACAGGCATCTGCACCATCAGCATAAACAAATACAACAAAGCGGCCATTGATGCGCAAGAAGCTTGGATCATTCCCGTACTTGTCGCGCAGATAGGTCAGGTCAGTGGTGAGCTGGGTAACGGAAGGATCGCCTTGACTTTCCTGTTCATAATAAATTGACCAGCGAAAACTGGTTCCAGCCGCGCCCTGAAGAAGGGCAGAGATACGACTGTCTGTCTTTGTCCCCTGTCCCCACCAGGAGGCAATCCCAGCTTGAATGCCGCCGTATTGCATAGCGGTAATGTGTTGCTTGATCACGGTCGCGTTCCCTCCATCGTAAAATCCGAGTGAGGGAGTGTAGTTGGTGAAAGGATTGAAGCCTTGTTGATTCCAAGCTTCAGGGAACCAGGGGTAGTAGAACGCAGCCCGGATTGGGAATGACGGTTGCGTGTCTGTCACTGTGGAAGCAGCAGTTGCCCACATGACTGTCGCGTTAGAAATGACAAGGATCAATGTCACTGCACGACGCAACCAGCGTAACGACTTCTGCAATGAGTTTTGGGTTGTAAACATGGAATTTCTCCTTTTTTACGGCCTACTTCGTTGTATTCTTGTAGAGATGTGAACACGATCTAGGATTTAGGTTTGTGCTCAGGTTTGCTGGACGTAGAAAAAGAAATCAGCAGTCTTAAGCAGAAAAATATGTTGAGAAAGTTTGGAGATTCTGGCTGCACATCCATGAACCCCCTACTTGCAGCAGCGATGACCGGGTGATAAGATTAAGCAGAGTCATCTGTGTCCTCCAGGCACGTTGACCGAAGAAGTCGATGCTGTGTTATGTTTCTCCTTCAATTCTCTATTTTTCTACATTCCATTCTCTAATCACACATCTTGTGGTTAAATCAATCTGTATGGACTCAAAAACTCTGTCTGTTCTCGAATACCCAAAGATCCTTGAGCGGTTGAAAGCCTTCTGTGATTTCTCTGCCTCCATGGAATTGGCGCGCACACTTGAGCCAACTGATTCTTATGACCTTGCTCTGGCTCGATTAACTGAAACATCTGAAGCGCGCAGATTATTTTCTGTACAAGATATTGGCATCGGCGGCGCGCACGATATCCGCCCTGCCGTGGACCTTGCGGCGCGTGGCGGCGTGATTGATCCACAAGGATTATTGGATATCAAGTCCACACTCATTTCGTGTCGTGAGCTGAAAAGGTCGCTTGAGCGCAAAACAGATGAATATCCACGTCTCGTACAGATCGCAGCTGGGTTGCCTGAATCGCATGGGATCGTGGACGCGATCACGCGCGTCCTATCAGATCGCGGCGAAGTATTGGACTCCGCTTCCCCGAAACTTGCCACACTTCGGCGTGAGATCAAGATCGCGCATGACCGTTTGATGTCGCGTTTGCAAAGATATCTAACTGAATCGGGCAGCAAGCTGCAGGAGCCTATCATCACGCAACGTGATGGACGTTATGTGATCCCCTTGCGCGCAGAATTCAAAGGACAGATCAAAGCCATCGTCCACGATCAATCCTCCAGCGGCGCGACTTTGTTCGTTGAGCCATTGCCGGTCGTCGAACTCAATAATCAAGTGCGTGAGCTGCAATTGCAGGAACGTGATGAAGAGCGTCGTATCCTTTACGAACTCTCCGCACAAATTGGTGTGTATCGTGATGAATTCTTTTATGGTGTTGAAAATCTCGCGATGCTCGATCTCATCTTTGCCAAAGCGAAGTACGCGGAGGAGTTAAAAGCGAGTGAACCCCTTATTAAA
>WNFZ01004649.1_pt1 | contig 12676 bp, 14 predicted proteins | sample 5400081 | NCBI WGS metagenome assembly WNFZ01 (sample SAMN13153365, study PRJNA577476) | soil metagenome | isolation source: 80 cm soil or saprolite under grassland replicate 1 | place: USA:California | collected 2016-06-15
GGGGGAGATTCGGGGGTTCGCGGTACAGATCGCCCGGCACCTCGTGGATGAGGACGTGAAGCTGATCGTGGTGGCGTGCAACGCGGCGACGTCGGCGGGGCTCGACGAGGTGGCGGACGCGGTGCCGGTACCCGTAGTCGGGGTCATCGAGCCGGCCGTGCGAGCGGCCGCCCGGGCCACCCGGAACGGGATCGTCGGCTTGATCGGCACAGAGGCAACCGTGTCCAGCGGGGCGTACCAACGCGCGTTCGGCCGCGTCGACCCCGAGGTGCACGTGGTGGCTCGAGCCTGCCCGCTCTTCGTCGAGTTCGTCGAGCGCGGGGACACCACCAGCCCGGCGCTGATGCGGGTGGCGGAGAGATACCTCGGGCCGCTGCAGGAGGCCGGGGTGGACACCCTGATCCTCGGCTGCACCCATTACCCCCTCCTTCGCGGCGCCATCCACCACGTGATCGGAGCGGGTGTCCTGCTCATCTCCTCCGCGGAAGAGACCGCGAACGATGTCTACGACGTGCTCGCCTCGAAAGGACTTCTGGCCGACGTGGCCGAGGACCGGCCCGAGCTTCCCATCCACCGGTTCGAGTCCTCCGGCGACCCCAGCCGATTCTCCGTGCTGGGGCGGCGGTTCCTCGGCCCGGGGTTCCGGGGCGCGGTGCACGTCTCGCTCGCCGATCCCGAGGACGGCTAGCGATGGAGCTGGTGCTGCTCGGCGTGGGTGGTGGGTGGGCTCGACCCGGAGGAGCCGCGTGCGGCTATCTCGTGCGGCATCAGGGTTTCAACCTCTGGATCGACGCGGGAACCGGCACCATGGCCAACCTCCAGCGTTACATCGGCCTCGACGAGGTCGATGCGGTCGCGGTTTCGCACCGCCACTTCGATCACTTCCTCGACCTGTATCCGTTCTGGCTGTCGAGATGGTGGGGCGACGGGGACAAGCCTGCCGCGGTCCCGCTCTTCGCCCCGCCCGGGATGTTCGAGCATGCCCTGCAGATCGAGCCCAAGCTCGGCGACGCCTTCCGTCTGCAGGAGATCGAGCCGGGGGGCGCATTCGAAACCGGGCCCTTCCGCGTTCGGACGGCATCTATGAACCACCCCGTTCCAACGCTCGGCATGCGCATCGAAGCGGAGGGGACGGCTCTCGCCTACAGCGCCGACACGGGCCCCACCGGAGAGCTGGTCGCGCTCTCGCGGGATGCGAACGTCTTGCTGTGTGAGGCCACGTGGCTGGAAGCGCGGGCGGGGTGGTCCCCGATCCATCTCACGGCCACCGAGGCGGGCCAGCACGCAGCCAGCGCCGGGGTAGGCCGGCTGGTCCTTACCCACATCTGGCCCGCCACGGACCGGCAGGAGTCCGAGGCCCGGGCCAGCGAGGCCTTCGGGGGTCCGGTCATCGCGGCGGAAGAAGGCCTTCGGATCGACACGCGCGGCGAGGGGGTCGGGGACTGATGGACCCGATGGTTCGAGCAGATGGCCGCGGTACGGCCGATCTGCGCCCCCTCAAGGCCGAGATGGACTACCTGGACTGGGCGGAGGGCTCAGTGCTCCTGGAGGTCGGCAAGACGAGGGTCTTGGCGTCCGCCTCATACGAGTCCAAGCCGCCCCGATTCCTCCAGGGAACCGGCAGCGGATGGGTCACCGCGGAGTACGCCATGCTTCCACGTTCCACGGCCGTTCGAACCCCGCGCGAGGTGCAGTCCGGCCGGCCATCCGGGCGAACCCAGGAGATCCAGCGGTTGGTCGGGCGATCGCTCCGGTCGGTGACGGCCCTGGAGCGGATGGGGGAGTGCACGATCTGGATCGACTGCGACATCCTGCAGGCCGACGGGGGAACGCGAACAGCCTCCATCACCGCGGGGTACCTGGCGCTGGCTCAGGCCCTGGGTCGCCTGTCAGAGAGGGGGACGCTGCCCGCGGACCTCTTGCACGACACCGTGGCCGCGGTGTCGGTGGGGATCGTGGAAGAGCAGCTCCTCCTGGACCTCGCCTACGACGAGGACGCAAGGGCCGACGTGGACTTCAACGTGGTGATGACCGGGTCGGCGCAGCTCGTCGAGGTCCAGGGCACCGCGGAGGGGAAGGTCTTCTCCCGACAGGAACTGGATGCCCTGATCGACCTGGCCGCGTCCGGGATCGAGCAGCTCACGGATTTCCAGCGCCAGATTCTCTCGGGCTGAGCGGCCGGTCACGTGGATGGGTTTCCAGCCGAGCTTGCCCTCGCCACCAGAAACCCCGGCAAGATCAGGGAGCTGATGCGCATCTGTTCGGGCTGGCCTGTACGGTGGCAATTGGCACGAAACCCTGATGATCCCTCACACGTACCGGCGGTCTGGCCGGACGTCGAGGAGACGGGGGAGGGCTATCTCGAGAACGCCCGTCTGAAAGCACGCGCGGTCGCCGAAACGCTGGGAGTGCCGGCAGTTGCCGATGACTCGGGCATCGAGGTCGACGCGCTTCGTGGGGAGCCCGGCCCACGGTCGGCTCGCTTCGCCGGACCGGGGGCGACCGACCGGGAGAACCTCGATCTGTTGATCGATCGCATTCGGGACGTTCCTGCGGAGGCACGCAGGGCCCAATATCGCTGCGTCGCCGTTTGTGTGTGGCCCGACGGCAGAGAGGTGTGGGCGGAGGCGGCCTGCGAGGGCAGACTGATCCTGGAGCCACGAGGCTCGAACGGGTTCGGCTACGATCCGATCTTCGTCCCGGAGGGTGAGCGGCGGACGATGGCCGAACTCACTCCCGAGGAGAAGGACGCCATCAGCCACCGGGGGAAAGCGTTCCGAGAGCTGGGCGAGATCCTGGCTCGCTCGTCCGCTTGAGTGAGGGCTACCGCAGAACGATCTCCTCTGGCTCGGCGGCGATCCCGACGGCCAGAACGCCAGGGGGGCCTCCCACCACCCGGATGGGTAGTTCGGAGCCCTCGAGCCATTCGTTCAACCGGAGAGCGTCCCCGCCGATCTCCAGCCACGCGATCCCGCGCGGGGAAAACTCGTGGTCGGCCTCAGCCCGACCGGGATGGAGGTTCTCCGGGATGTCCCACGTGATGAAGAAGGGCAGGGACGGCTCCGCCAGGGCCCGATCCAGGCCTGCCGATCGCCATCTCAGCACCGTACCGTCCGGGCGCTCCCTGGACCCGGCGGCGACGGAAAGATCCAGCCTGGCCGCAACCGCATCGACGTCTTCGGTGGACACGCACCACCCGAGCAACCGATCACCGTCGGCCACGGCGGCCAGGAGCGATCGGCCGAACTCGTCTTTCTCGGCCTCCGTCTTGTCCACGGCTGCCAGGAGCTCGATGTAGTTCGGCCCCAAGGGAACGATCCAATTTCCGGTTCCCCGTCCCGGGTGGCGTCCCCCCGGGACCGATCCCAGTCCGTAGTCCGCCCTCACCGTGGAAGCGGCGGCCTCCAGGTCTTGAACGCCGTACACGACATGGTCGATCTGCATCTGGTCCTCCCCAGGGGCGGAGACTGCCGCCCGGTGCTTTGGCTTCAGGACGATACCCACCGGCCGCGCATCTGGCGATCTCGTCCGGAGGATGCGCGTTCGGTATGCTCCCTGCCGATCGACCCTAACCATCCCGAAGGGAGGCATAACGAGCGGGTCCCGGCACCAGGACGGCGAACGATCGGCCCAGGAAGCAGCCGCTCGCGAGCTGGCCGATCGGTTCTGGGAGGACCTCCTGATCCTCGATCCACTCATCGGTACGGAGATCGGCGATGACAGGTACGACGATCGCATGCCGGACCCGAGCGAGCAGGGATTGGCCCGGCGGGAGGAAGCCCATCGCCGGGCGCTGGAAGATCTGAGGGCGATCGACCGAGCGGCCCTGAGCGTCGATCTGCGGACGACCCTCGACGTGCTGGAGGCCATCGCTCGACGCGAGCTGAACGATCTGGCGCTTCGGGTCGACCGGTTCCAGGCCGTCACCCACCTGTTCGGGCCGGGCAATCTCCTGGCGGTTCTGGGATCTCTCCAGCGGGCCGACACGGCCGAACGTGCCGAGAAGTACACGGCGCGGGTGGCCACGTTCCCCTCCTATCTGGAGGAGGTGGGAAAGGTGGCCATGGAAGGGGCACAGCTCGGCCAGACGCAACCCGCGATCGTGGTGGATCGCGCCATCGCCCAGGTCGAGCGTCTCCTGCACCTGCCGCCGGAGTCGTCTCCCGGCATCGAGCCGGCCAAGGATGCCTCGGACGCTGACCGGGAGCGTGTGGTCGAGGTCCTGCGGGAGCGTGTCTGGCCAGCGTATGCGCGCTACGTGCAGACCCTCCGGGAGTACCGGCGATCGGCTCGCGACTCCGTCGGGTTGTTGGACCTGCCGAATGGAGACGAGATCTACGCCGCACAGATCAAGGGCTTCACGACGTTGTCGCTGGATCCCCGGGAGGTGCACCGGATTGGGCTGGAGCAACTCGAGCAGATCCAGGAAGAACGACAGGAGATCGCCGACCACCTGGGCTATTCGGATGCCCCCACCGCGATCGCCGAACGAAACGCCAGTGGGAAGAACACGGCGGTGTCTCGCGAGGAGCTCGTCCGGCTGGCCGAGGAGCAGGTCCAGAGGAGCTGGAACGCGGCTCCAGCGTTCTTCGGCCGGCTTCCCCGGGCCAACTGCATGGTCAAGCCGGTGGAAGAGTTCCGGGAGAAGGACGTGCCCATGGCTTTCTACTATCCGCAGAGCGAAGACGGATCGCGGCCGGGCATCTACTACATCAATGCGGGCGACCTCCCCGATCGGCCGCTTCACCTCTTGGCGGGAGTGACCTATCACGAGGCCAATCCGGGGCATCACTTCCAGATTTCCATCGACATGGAGTTCTCCGACCGGCCCCGGCTCCGCCGGTTCGGAGGGATCGGGGCGGGGAGCGCCTTCGCCGAGGGCTGGGGGCTCTACTCCGAGCGGCTTGCGGACGAGATGAGCCTCTACCAGGACGACTACGAGCGGTTGGGCATGCTCGATGCGCAGGGCTGGAGGGCCAACCGGCTCATCATCGACACCGGGATCCACGCACTGGGGTGGGAGCGCGACCGGGGCGTCGATCAGTTGATCCAGGCGGGTCCGCCACGTGCGGGAGCCGAGATCGAGGTGGACAGGTATATCGCTTGGCCCGGACAGGCGCTCGCCTACAAGATCGGTCAGATCGAGATCGAGCGGTGGCGGGCAGAAGCGGCCGAACGCGCGGGGTCGTCCTTCTCCTTGATGGATTTCCACGACCGGCTGCTCACCCTGGGATCGCTGCCACTACCCACGTTGGAAAGAGAGCTCCGCTCCGGCGGGTGAAGGCTCCCCTCTTGTGGCCGAAACCCGCTGTGCAGTTCGCATGGGACGGCGGATTGTGGGAATAGGTTGCTTGCCCTGGGCGGTAAGGAGGGAGTTCCATGCTGCTCCAGATCCGGGAGACCGGCCAACCGCGCGCATATCGCCTGATCGGCGAGCTCGACATCTCCAATGCGGAGGCCCTGGCTGCTGTGCTCGATCGAGAGGTCGAGGAGCAAGGTGACATCAACTTGGATCTTTCCGAGCTGACCTTCATGGACAGCAGCGGGATCCGAGTTCTGCTCCGGGCCATGGATCGGCTGAACGGCAGGGGAAAGATCATGCTCGTGTCGCCCACCAGCTCGGTTAGGCATGTCTTGTCCTTGATGGGGCTGGACGATCGCGACTCGATCCGCGTGCTCGGTCCGGACGAGCAGGCGGGACCGTGACCGTACTGGTCCGGACGTTTCCCGCTCAACGAGCCGTCCTCCGGGAGATCCGCCAGTTCATCCGTCAACAGGCTCGGGAGCACGCATTCGCCGACGAGGCCGAGAGTCTCGCCTTGATCAGCGGCGGCACTGAGTCGCGGCCCGGCACGAGAGTCAGGCTCGTCCAGTACCGGGACAACTGAGCCCCGCGTCCCGGGCGCTCGGTCCCTACAGCCTCATCGGGTTCCCGTCGATGCCTGAGAACAGGTGATCGCCCAGGCCGCGGGAACGCCATAGAAATGGCAATCGAGCAGGGAGCACAGTCCGGGGTGACGGGCGCCCAGGGGGCGCCGGCGAGGCCAGGTCCCATGGAGCGGGATCGGGCAGCCGTCGTGCTGCTCTCCCAGGTCTCGAGCGGGCTCTCCGCCTACCGCCTCTTCCCGGGCGACCTGGGCCAGCCCAGCTTCATCCAGGCGTGCGAGCGGATCCGGGTGGCGGCCGAGCGGGCCCTTCACTACGGCCCAGTCGTCGCGGACATCCACGGCTCGCGCATGAGGACCGAGCACGGCCCCATCAAGGGCGACGACCGCATCGAACGTCTGGCCCTGGCCTGCTACCAGCGGCGGGCGGAGCGGCTGTACATCCGCGAGATCCCTCGACCCCAGGACCTGGCCGTCCTGTACGAGGCTCTCTCCACCCCTCAAAGTGAGGCGACGAGCGGAGTGGCCGCGGCCCTTCGCGCGGCCGGCGTGCGGTCCATCGGTGTGGGGGAGATCACGCCGGAGTTCCGGGAGGCGGAGGACCTCCAGGAGCGTCCCTCACCCGAGCAGCTGGAGCTGTGGGAGCGCCTGGCAAACCCGAAAGTCCTGGCCCGCGACCTCACAGCCGAACAGACCGGGAGGTCAGTGCCGGAGATCGCTTCGGGCATCTTCGCTCGGCTGAAAGGCATGGTGGCGCTCCTGCCCGACCGGCAGGCCAAGGGTTTCGAACTCTACAGGCGCCTCCAGGAAGTGATCCGGCATCTTCCGCCCCGGCCGCGGCGGGCCTTGTCCGCGATCCTTCTGGACCGGGTCCAGAAAGACCCCCTGGCAGAGCGGGTGATCGGGACGATGACCGATGCTCAGCTCGCCAGGCTGCTGGTGGATCTCGGGTCCGACGGGAGCGCCGACCCCGTCGACCGGGCCACCCGGCTCGTCGGGCTCGGCGTCCGCCGAGACGACCTCGTCGACCTCACGGCGGCCCTGGCCCGGGGGCGGGTCGAGGGCGGCACAATCATCGCCGGCCTCGACCGCGTGGGGATCACCGAATCGGAGGAGGCCCCGGCCAAGCCGGTCGCCGGCACTCCCGCGCTGCGCACCGTGTCCAGCCTGCTGGCCCGGGGCCTGGTGAGCATGAGTCAAGAGGACATTCGGTCGATCCGGGAGGCCTTTCCGGCCTCGAACGAGGCCCAGCGGGTTCTGGCCTTCGACGCTCTCTCGGACTACATGAGGATCGAGAGCGACCTGGACCGCTTGGGTGAGGTCCTCGGCGCGTGGGTGGGAGAGACGAACGCCACCCTCCACCGAAGAGACGAGGCCCATCTCGATTACCTGGTTCGGGCTGCGCGTGCCGGTTTCGAGGCACAGAGCGAGGCCGAGAAGCGAGCCCTCGTCACCGCCTCGATCCGGCGGGCTCTCTCGGACGACATTTTGAACGAGCTCGTCTCCGTCGGGGACGAGGAGACGAAGGTGGAATCGGCGATCCGACTGCTCGAGCCCTTCAGCGAGCTGGGCGTCGAACGCCTGCTCGACGAACTGGCCCGGGAACGGGACCGAGGCAAGAGGGCCCTCCTGCTGCGAGTCCTCGTAGGGGTGGCCCGGGGTCATCAGCAGCTCGTGGCCAAGCGCCTCTCCGATTCCAGGTGGTACGTCGCTCGGAACGCGGTGACGGTGTTGTATCGGTCCGGCGGTAGAGAGGCCGTGCCCTGGTTGGTGCAAGCGACTCATCACAGGGAACCGGCAGTTCGGCGCGAGGCCATCCGGGGACTCGTTGCCGTGGCCGGCCCTGCCTCGTTGGCCGAGCTCGCGCTTCTCGCCCATGACCCCGATCAATCGGTGCGTTCCACCCTCATCACATCGATCGGGGCGCTGGCGGAGGCCGAAGCCTGCCAGGGGCTGGGGAGGCTGGCCCTGGCTCTTCGGGACAATGGAGAACGGCGTCGGGCCCTCGATGCGCTGGCGGCCCACCCCGACCCTGCGGCGCTCACGGTGCTTCGCGGCCTTGCCACTCCGCGGTCACGGCCCCGGCTACCTCGCAAGCACCGCCGATACGCCCGAGGCCTGGTGAAGAAGCTCGAGGGAGGGTCGCGGTGAGCGGCCAGGCCGTTCCGAGAGCTGCGATCTCCGAGGCCGCCGGGTTCATCCGGGCGTTCTCGACCGCCAGGCAGACCTATACCCTCTACCCTCCCGATCACCCCAAGCGGGTGGAGGCCGTGCAGGGAGCGCTGGATGCGGTGCGCGAGCTTCGCCGCGCGATGCGCGGCGACCCCGTGCTGTTCGTGGCCAGGCACGCCCTGTACCTGGGCCCGGTCCTCCTTCCCCGGGTCACCCTTTCCCGATATGCATTGGTGGACGCGTTGGAGAAAGCCGGGATCAGGTCGATCGAACCCCTGCAGTTCGTCTCGTCGTCCGACATCGACAAGCTGGTTCAGATCGCTCTCGGCGAGCTGCCTCGAGAGACCCTTCTCGAAGGGCTGGCGCTGAACCGGGTGCGAGCGGCCGTCGACTCCGACGACGACGAGGAGGGCATTCCCTTGCCGGGCCTCCAGCGCGCCTATGCGTTCGGGCTGGAGGTCCTCAGGGACACGGCGGCCGCCATCGCCGCCGATCGGCCTGTCGATCTGGCCGCGTGCAACCGGGTGGTCCAGCAGCTCTCGGATCAGATCGTCAGGGACCCGACACAGGCCCTGATGCTGGCCACGGTCCGGTCACACGACGAGTACACCTACTACCACATGCTGAACGTATGTCTTCTGTCGATCGCGCTGGGGTACGCCGTCGGCCTGCACCAGGACCAGATCCTGGGCCTAGGCCTGGGCGCCCTGCTCCACGACGTCGGCAAGGTCAACGTGCCCGTCGGCGTGCTCCAACACGTGGGCGCGCTCTCCGTCGAGCAATGGCGTCTGGTCCAGCGCCATCCGGTAGAGGGCGCGGCGATCATCTTCGGAACGGGAGAGACGCTCTTGGACTCCACATCGGCGATCGTCCTCGAGCACCACGCGGCGTACGACCTGTCTGGATATCCTTCGCTGTCGGGCCGGCCTCATCCGTCCCTCCCGGCCCGTATGGTGGCCGTGGCCGACTGCTTCGACGCGGTCACCACCACAAGGCCCTATCGAAAAGCGGAGGAGCGTCGCCAGGCGTTGAACATCCTGCTCGCGGGGGCCGGACGCGGGTACGACCCCCGCGTGGTACGGACGTTCGTGCGCCTCCTCGGCCTGTTTCCGGTGGGGTCGCTCGTCCGCCTCACCAACAAGGCCATCGGCGTCGTCGTGCGCAATCACGATCGACTGCTGTCCAGGCCGAAGGTGCAGATCATGCTGAAATCCAACGGCGATCCCTGCGACCCGTACGAGGTCGACCTCTCCGAGCGTGACTCGGATGGAAGCTTCCGGTGGAACGTGGAGCGCAGCATGGATCCCGGCGAGGTCGGGCTGGACATGGTCTCGCTGGTCCTCTCCGGGGAGGTCGAACCGGCCGCCCCGCCAAAGGGGACCAGCGAGCCGGGGCTCATGCACGACCCAGGACACAGCGAGCCCAAGCCCGCCGGGTACGAGGACTTCCGTGCCGAAGCCGGCGCCTCGCTGGGCTAGCGGGCGACGGTGAGATCCGAGCACATCGGCGAGTTCGAGCAGGCCCAGCGGCTCGAGAGCGGGCTGGTCTGGGTTCGCTACTTCGCCGTCGTCCTCGGCGCCTACCTCATCTCGCAATCCAATGCCGGGCCGCTGCCCCACGCCTCGTCGACCGTCCTCCTGGTGGGCCAGGTTCTCATGGCCATCCTGGCAGGAGGCAACGTGTTGATCTCGGGGTGCGGTGACGCGGTCCAGGACCTACGACCGCATCAGGATGGTGGGGGCCTTCACACGTTCCTGCAGGCCGTGTCACACGAGTTCCGGACGCCTGGCCCGGGGGGTGGTGGGACCACAGCTCCAGCCGATGGATGTCGGCGAGCTCGTCCGGCGGGTGTCCTCCGACCAGGATCTGGTTGGCGGATCTTCGCTCCGCGTTGAGGTGCATCCGGTAGTGGTGCCGGTGGATCCCCCCAAGGTCGAGCGCATCGTGGAGAACCTCATCGCCAACGCCCCTCAAACACACGCCGGAGGGCACGCCGATCTGGGTGATGGCCTCCCAAGAGGACGGTGGCGCGGTGATCACGGTGGAGGACGCCGGATCGGGCGTCCCCGAGGAGGTGCGCGCGGACATCTTCAAGCCCTTCCGACAGGGACCCGGCGTGCCCGCTGATTCTCCCGGGATGGGGCGTGGGGCTTGCTCTGGTTGCCGCTTCGCCGAGCTCCTCGGAGGGCGGGCTTGGCTGGAGGACCGCCCGGGCGGCGGGGCCCGCTTCAAGGTGTTTCTGCCAGGCCAGCAGGTCGATCGAAACGGCGGTCTGGGCCGATAGCAGGCACGCGGCTGTTTCTGCGTTCCCGCCCGCGGGTAGCAGAGAAGCGTGCAAGCCGCGAGTTGCCCGCGTACACAATGGATGCCCGGACTCCGACTACGCGCCCCCTGAAGGTCCTGGATGATCGAATACGAGGTCGCCGAGAGGAGCGGTGACTACGTGGTCCTGCGACTGCGAGGCGAACTCCTGGGCGACTTGCCCGTACGGTGGCTCCATGATGCGCTCGAGGAACACTATGTGGACGACGGAGTTCGTGTCATCAAGGTGGATCTCTCGGATGTTGATCGGATCTCCCTCGAGGGGGTTGCCGTCCTGGTCGACCTGTGGAGGGAGTCCCAACGGCGTGGCAAACAATTCCAAGCCGAGCAGGCTCGAGGAGGGGTCCGGGAGAAACTGGCTACGACCGGGGTCCTTCGACTCCTGTCAGGAGACGCGGGTTGATCATTCCTGCCGGTGACGCAGGAGCTCGGCGTCGCGCACTTCCAGGTTGGGGACCAGGTCCACGCCCATCAGGGTCAGGGTTCGGGCGATCGGTTCACCCGGAGAGATGAGAACGAGCCGGCCGCGTTCTCCCAGCGCCTTCGCCGCATTGATCAGGACCCCGAAGCCGGTGCTGTCCATGAAGGTCAGGGCCGAGCAGTCCACCAGCACTTCGCCGCCCCGCGCCACGAGTGATTCGAGCGCCTTCTCGAGGCGATCCACATTCTCCATGTCGACCTCGCCGGCGAGCCGGATCCCTCGGCCGTCGAGGAACATCTCGATCCGCAGCGTCGCTCCTGTCAGGGCACCCACCGCGCCGCGCGTCGACGCGGAGAACGGCCTCACGTGCCGCTGTTCGCTGCCCCACTGGGCCCACCGAGCGCCGCACTGAGAGCAAAAAGCTCGCCTGCTGCGGCCGACCACGACGACAACTCGGACCGAGCCGCACACCGGGCACCTGGGCAAGCTGCCTCCTGACGGTTGCCCCGCTCTCCGGAGGCCGGCTTCGGACGCGAGGGTCAAACGGATGCCACGCGTCTCTTATGCCTTCGACGGGCCTTCTGTCAAGTAACCCGCGCCGGGGCATCACATCCTTGGGGCCGAAAGGCGCCGTTTCACTCGGGTCCTCCATGGGAAGCAATCGGACGACAGGGGCTCTTCGAAGTGGCGACCACAACTCGAGCGCGAAAGCGCCACCCTCGCACTGCCACCAGTCCCAGCCGTGAGCCTACCCGCAAACTGCGAAGGGCCCGGGCAGGGCGGCAAGTGATGGTCGGGTTCCTCGGGCTCTTCGTGGTGCTGGGTGTGGTGGGCCTGTTCGGTTCGAAGACGAAAACGGTGAGCGCAGCGGGAGGTGGCTACAGCCTCTCCGTCATCTACCCTGCGGTGACCCGTCCAGGACTGCCCGTACGCTGGATCTACGAGGTGAAGCATCGGGGAGGCTTCAGCGGTCCGATCAGGATCGCTACCACGCAAGGCTATCTGAATCTCTTCGACATCAGCTCGCTGGCGCCACAGCCCTCCTCGGAGAAAGCCGGAAGCGGAATGATCGTTTGGGCGTTCGACCCGCCTTCGGGCGATGACTTCATCGTCTCCATCGACGCCGCGACCGAGTCAGGGGTGCACGAGGTCCCCTCGGCAACGGCAGGCGTGGTGATCGACGGTCGTCCTGTGGTGCGTGTTCGATTCAAGACGGTGGTGGTGCCCTGATGCAGATCGTCGTGCGTGCCGCTGCGCTCTTCTTCTTCGTATGGTTCGTCACCCGAGCTCTGGGCCGCAAAGAGCTGTCGGAGATGTCCTCGTTCGAGTTGATCCTGCTTGTCGTGATGGGCGATCTGATTCAACAAGGAGTGACCGGAGACGATCGCTCCGTTGTCGGGGCCATGCTCGCAGTGTCCACGATGGCACTGCTGGTGATGGCGTTCTCGTATCTGAGTTTTCGATCGAACCGTGCGAGGTCGATCCTCGAAGGGATCCCCGTGCTCATCGTCCACGACGGCCGACCGCTCGAGGAAGTTCTGAAGATCGAACGGCTGACGGAAGACGAGGTGCGCGACGCCGCCCGGGAGCAGGGGATCGGCGATCTCGCCGACGTGAAGGTCGGGGTGATTGAAGCCGACGGCAAGTTCTCGTTCGTCAAGAAGGACCAGAGCCGTCCGGTCGAGGAGCAGGCGAAGAAAGCTACATAGGTTCGCTCGTGGGCAAGTGCGAGAGGGGGTGTCTGAGTTCACAGGATAGTGGACGCATGTGTCGGAGCATCGTGGACACCGATGACGGGGGTCTGCGATGGAGCTGGCGCGGTACGTGGTGGAGGCGGTCGTCCTGGAAGGGAGGAGCTGCCGGGAAGTCGGCCGGG
>WNFZ01017026.1_pt1 | contig 12676 bp, 11 predicted proteins | sample 5400081 | NCBI WGS metagenome assembly WNFZ01 (sample SAMN13153365, study PRJNA577476) | soil metagenome | isolation source: 80 cm soil or saprolite under grassland replicate 1 | place: USA:California | collected 2016-06-15
AGATAGAGAACAGGCTCGAAGAAGTTGGGTAGGATATTCCACTTCCAGGTTCTCTTGTACATGACGGCATTGCGCCGCCATACGGCCAGCGCATAGGGAAGCGAAAGACTCACGGATTGGCCTCCAGGCTGGTTCCGGTGAGAGAGAGATAGACGTCTTCGAGATTGGTGGGCCGGACGATGATTGGGCGCCGGTCGCCATCATCGTGGCGGCGAATTTGTTCGATAAGATCGGTGGCGTCGTCGACGTAAAGCATCAGCCGCCTGCCGACGCGCAGACGCCGACCCTGCGCAACGCCGTCGAGCAGTGCCGCTTCTTCACTTGGTGTGCAGTCAAACTCCACAGTTTCCGGCGCCACTCGCGTCCTAATGAGCTCCGCCGGCGCCCCCGCGGCAATCACCTTGCCCGCCGAAACGATGGCGACTTGATCGCAAAGACGTTGCGCCTCGTCCATGTAATGGGTCGTGATGAGCACAGTCGTCCCCGCCGCGCGCAGTTCTCTGACGCGCGACCACAAGGCCAATCGCACCGCAGGATCGAGTCCGGTGGTGGGTTCGTCGAGGATCAAAAGCTCGGGACAATTGACCAATGAAAGCGCAATGGCCAGACGCCGTTGGAATCCGCCGGAAAGCTGCCGCACCGGAACATGGGCATGGGAGCGCAGCTCAAGAAAGTCGATCAATTCTTCCGTCCGGCGCGAAAGCTCCGGCTCGCGAAGCAAGTGATACCGGCCAAAAACCAAAAGATTTTCTTTCGGTGACAACGCTTCGATCAAAGCATTCTGCTGCAAGGTTACGCCGAGCCGGGAGCGAACCGCCCGCAAATGACGGCCGATGTCCATGCCGAACACGCGAATCGTACCGCTTGTGGCCCGGGTGACGCCGTAGATCATACGCAGGGTCGTGGTTTTCCCGGCGCCATTGGGCCCCAGGAGCCCAAAACAGACTTGCGCCGGAACATCCAGATCCAGATTATCGACGGCAAACCGGTCGCCGAATTTTTTCGAGATCCCTCTCGCCTCGACCACCAGCGCGGCAGATGAAGCTGGTTTGTTCATTTGATGGCCGATTTTTCTATAGCGCTCCTCGCTCTTCTAAGCCAAACAGCCAAACCGTTGAGCGTCCCGCGACGCGAGAGCAAATCTTCACGGAATATCTTAATGGAATACCAAAATCTGACTTATTCCAATCGCCACCGCAAGCATGGCGGTAGCGCAGTGTGCTATTTCCACAGCCACATGGATTGAAATCGCGTTTTAAGAGCGGAACAACGTCTTAGAAATTGGAGCGGAGGAGAAATCAATCCCATCTCAGCCTTTTCGCTATTCGCTGAAAGCAAACGGCGCCCCGATGCAAACCATAATGTGAGATGGAATCTACTTGAACGTGCAACTGGGGATTATGAACAAGAGCGGGAGCCGGACATCAAAGTCAAAATCTTCATATAAAAAGCCGCCAACTCCCCATGCGGGACTTGGCGAATTAGCTGAACCAGAAATTGCCAGTATTATTTCTTGCCCGCTTTCTTTGCAGCCCAGTAAGCCTTTAACTTGGTCGATAGCTTCGCTCTGGCTGCCGGGCTCATTGTCTTTTTCTTAGGCTTGGCAACGGGTTTGACTGAACGCGTCGCTGGTCTAGCGCCACGCAGGGTCGCCCATCTTGCTTTTTGAGCAGCGGCAATTCTCTTTTTCACAGAAGCGCTTATGGTCCGCTTTCTCTTTAACGTGGTTCCAGTTTTGCCTGACGCACCGAGGATAGCGCGCAGCTCTTTGTTCAAATCCTCGATTTGTTCTTTAATCGCAGCGGCCCGCTTGAGTTGGTTAATCGTAAGGTCGAATAGATTCATGGGGTCAATAAACATCAAAGCTGGTAAAAATCAAGTGCTAGTAAGATGTTAGCTTTTGGACCGCAGTCTGTCATTTCGACCGAAGGGAGAAATCTGTCTCGGGTCAGAAAGATTCCTCACATCCGTTCGGAATGACAGTCAGGGAGCCACCCGTGATTCTTTCACTGTTCCGGCAATGGTGATTCAACTGACGCGTCAGTGAAAACTGACAGGATTTGTTAGAAGGAGAAATCAGTTCAATCTCAGGGTTAACGGCTAACGACCCAAGCTCAGCGACCGGCGCTGGAAACGCCGCTCCGCCGAACCCGATGATGTTGTAAAACCTGTGAATCACAAATCAAAACGCATAGCGCCGGTTCGCTGCAGCGCCCTTGTTAGACGCTTCTAACTCCCCTCGACGAGCGCCGCGAGTTTCGCGAGTGCCATCCGCCAGCCGGTCTCGTTGTGCGGAGCGCGGGATTTTCCGTCTCGAACTCATCCACTTCGACAACCTGCTCATTGGGAACGAGCTTCACGAAGCGGCCGTGGTACGTGTCGGTGTGCGCGGTTGTCTTACCGGTCCCGCTCGGCGCGTCGTACGTGAGCGAGATCCGGAAGGAGCCGCCTTCGCGGGCGTCGAAGGCATGCACGTGACAGGTCATGCCGTCCGGCACTTTCCACTTCGCGATCGCGCGCGCATCGAGGAGGGCGCGATAGACGATCGCGCGGGGGGCGTTAATGTGGCAACTGATACGGGTCGAGGTCATGCCCAATTATTAACATAGCTTGGAAGAGACTCGCCCGATTCATTCATCGGGGTAGGGTTCTTCTGGCCCTTTGGGGAAACGATCCGCCACGAGCTTCAATCTGACATTGTGCTCAAGAAGCCCCTTCAGGCCGGCGAGCGTCCAAGTGAACCCTTGAGTCGAGTTGGTCACGTATTTGACAAGCTCGTCTCCGTCTCCCGTCCAGCCCGACTCCATGATACTGACGAACGTTGTGCCGTCCTTTTGGGGCGCGAACTTCCATTCCACGGTGGTGCGACCACTGTATCCATCCCACTCGATGAGGATCCGTTTGTTCGGTTCAATCGCTTTCACGGTCACTTCGGTCGAGGCGTCATACATTTTCCCATTCCCATTTGACCTGCTTACCGACTTCGGGCCGGCCACTGCTCTTCGTAAACCAGAACTTGGTCGTGATGTCAGGGTCAATGAACGCCGCAAACACATCGGCGACCGGCCTGCGGCGACCGGCCTGCGGATGAGCATCCCGGTCTTTGCAACCGGCACTTGCTTAAGTTGGAGATTGTTCATGTTGATTCCTTTGAGCGCCTAACTATTAAGTGAGCCGCCGTAGGAGGCGACAAATGCCAGTCGGCCTATCTCCGAACACAGCTCGCATTTCGAATTACAAACGGGTCGCAATATCGTCCACTTAAACCAACTCAGCAAGAATATTCCGACTTCGCTTCAAGAATCAGATTAAACGGTCTCTCCGTTGCACGAAACCCGGAACTGACACCTGAACACTTGGCCCCTTACTTCCCCTTCGCCGCATTAAAGTACGCCGGATCGTAGTATACCGGCAGCTTGTCGCCTTTGTTGAGCTTGAAGCCGAACTGATTTCGCAGATCGAGCACGACCTGCAGTCCGGGTAAATTCAGATTTCCCGTGGTTGAAAGTTCATTGACACTTTCCTCAGCCTGCTTTGGGTTCAATTTTAACTGCTCGCCGACCATTTTGATCGCTGCATCGCGATTCGCCGGATCCTTCACCCAACTCATTCCCTTCAGGCACCCACGAAGATACGCCACAAGCGTGTCGCGGTTCTTCTGCGCCCACTCACGGTTCACGGCAAATATCGTATTCGGATAATCAGGCAAAACTTCTTTGGAATCGCCGATGCGGCGCATCCCGGCAGCGACCGCCTTGACATCGAACGGCGAAGTCAAAACTCCCGCGAACGTTTCACCTTTGAGCATCGATTCCAACCGCGCCCCTGTCGCGCCCAATGCAACCAATTCATAATCGCCCTTCGTCATATCTAGACCGTTAGCCAACAGCACTCGCCGAAGCACTAAGGCAAACGCGGTGTCGACCGCGTCGGCTGCGAGTTTCTTACCTTTGAGGTCGCTCCAGGTTTTGATCTCGGGCCGAACAAACACCGGCAGCACCGTCTTGTCGGAAATCTGCGCCACCGCAATAATCTCGGCGCCTTCGCGCCCAGACCATGCCAAAACGTTGTCGAAAGCCGTCGACACGACTTCGAACTTCCCCTGGCTCAGGCCCCTCATCTGCTCCGTTGAATTCGGTGTCAGCGTAACGTCAACGTCCAGTCCTTCAGCGGCAAAGTAGCCGTTCACCCGTGCCGCCACCGTCGCGGCATCGATGCGAAACACGTTCAGGCGAATCTTTTTCAGTTCTATCCGCTGCGCGATGCTCCGCTCAACTGTGGCGGCGAATCCGAATAAGACGAATAGGATCAAATATAAAACTCGCTTCATCTTCTAAGCTCCTTCTAGACAAGACACCTCATAAAGAAAGGGGCGACCGGCCGGTCGCCCCTACATTTCTGCGTTGATCGCCTATATAAATTTTCGTCTTGTGTTTCTTCCGTTTGAGGGCGCGATGAATCGCGCCCCTACCTAATCTCTTTGCGTTCTTTCCGGCTAAATCCTTTCTTAATTCACCGCCACCCATGCGGTGAGAATCGACGGCGTATCGGTCATGACCGGCTGCCACGAATCGCCGCGGTCGCGAGACGCATACAACGCGCCTTTCCCTTGGATACGCGCGTCGAAGCCGTAGCCACGCGAGCCGTCGCCCATACCGCAGAAGAGCGCTTTCGGATCGCTCGGATGGTGCACCAGCACCCACGGCATCCAAGGATTGGCTCTTTCCAATCCTTGAGTCGAGATGCGCCAATTTTCACCGCCATCGTCGCTCAGCAAGATACACCCGTGCGGATGAATTCTTTCTCTGCTCCACACTCCCGGGGAACCCTTGCCGCCGCATAGAACCATGCGTGGCGTGTCGCCCGGCAGAAAGTGCCACTCGTGAGAATAACTGTGCAGCTCGGTGTAGGCCCACGGCATGCCGTTTTCCACGCGCCGCCACTGTTTGCCGGAATCGTCGCTGCGGAAAAAGCCGCGCGCTGATGAAACGTAATAGCGTTCTTTGCTGCCGGGATAATTTTCGATATAGTGCATGTCGACGTATGCAATCCCCGTGCTGCGGTCTTCCCAAGTCTTGCCGCAATCTCTGGTCAGTAAGTTGCCGCCATGCTCCAACAACACCCAGATGAGATTCTGATCGTCGGGATGGACAAAGATGTGTCGCACGTGGGGGAACTCGACGCCGCGCAGCCGAGGCGGCACATCCCATTTCTTTTTTACGTCATCGGAAACGTTGAGCATGCCGTCCAGCGGTTCCCAAGTCTTGCCGATATCCTCGCTGCGGAACAAGCGAATCGGACCGATGCCCATATAAACGACACGCTCATCGTGCGGATCAATGGTGAAAGTCCGCACGTCGCCGTCCATGATTTTGGTCCAGCTTTTTCCGGCGTCTTCGGTACGGTAACCGCCATCGAACGCGACGGCGGCGAAAACCACCTCCGGCTTCTGACTACAGCCGATCAAGTGCTCGAGCGTTTTGCCCTGGAAGAACTCGCCGACGGTGGTCATCAACGAACCTTCTGGCTGCATGACTTTCAGTCCGCCGTTATGGGCTATGTAGTAGCGCAACGATTCCATAAAGCCTCCTCTGATTATTAATTCGCGATCCGCAACCCGTAGGGGCGACCCCCTGTGGTCGCCCGGATGCTGGGCAGGCACAGGGGTCTGCCCCTACATAGACATCCCGAGAACCAAACTATTTGCATTACGCGCTTCGCGCCTTCAGCGCCCTATACACCTTCTCGGACGTCACCGGCAAGTCGGTGATGCGCACGCCGCAGGCGTCCGCCACCGCATTCGCCACCGCCGCCGCCGTCGGTGTGTTCGCCACCTCGCCGATGGCCAAACTATTGTACGGTCCAGGTCCCGCCGGCACGTTTTCCATGACGTCGGTCTTCAGCGGCGGGATGTCCATGATATTGGGAATCTTGAACTCGCCGAAGTTCGACGTCGTAACCTTGCCGTTGTCGAACATCACCTCCTCGGTCAACGCGAAACCTAGTCCGAACACGACCCCGCCGTCGATCTGCCCTTGATGCATCAACGGATTGATGACCTTGCCCGTCGTGTGCGCCGAGACCATGTTGCGCAGCGTGATTTGCCCGGTTTCCGGATCGACGTGGACTTCAGCGATTTGCGCTGAGACGGAGGCGTCATGGGATTTTTCGGTGCTCTTGTAATAGCCGCGCACGTAAATCGGCGCGCCTTTGAATTTCACCACTTCGGCGAAGCTCATCTTGCGCTTCGACGCCCTGTGCAGAACCATTCCCTTGTCGAGCTCCAGCTCCTTGGGATCGACTTCCAGTGATTGCGCCGCGAAAGCGAATAATTCTTCGCGCGCCTTTACGCCCGCTTCATAGGAAGCGTTGCCGTAAACTCGTGTCGCTCGGCTGCCACCGACGCCGCCATCGCTCGGCACGATCGAGCTATCGACTTGTTTCAATTCGATGTCAGCCGCCGGAACCTGGAGTTCCTCGCCGACGACTTCGACGATGACGGTTAAAACGCCCGCGCCCTGATCGACTACCGGCGTAATGACTTTCACATGCCCGTCTTCCTCGATGGTGACGAAGACGTTGCCTTCACCGCCGCTTGGGCTCCACTCGGAGAATGAAAGTCCGCGCCCGACGTTCTTGGGTTTGGACTTGTTGTAGCCGGCGAGTTGGATCGCTTTGTCGAGCGCCTCCTTGCCGCGGATGTGTGAGATATGCCCGCCGATCGGCGTCTCGTCGCCGTCGTGCAACATGTTTTTGCGCTTGAACTCAGCCGGGTCCATGCCGAGCTTGCGCGCGACGATGTCCAACTGGCTTTCATTGGCGAAAAATCCTTGGGGATCGCCCGGCGCGCGCATATGACCGCACGGGATCTTATTGGTGTACACCATTCTTTCTTCAATCAGACAGTTGGCGATCTTGTACGGTCCGGCGCAAGTTGACGCGCCGATCAGATAGCCCGCCGGCTTCATTGAGGCATAGGCGCCGCTATCGAACAGAAAGTCGATATGGTGCGCCACGATCATGCCGTTTTTCTTCACCCCGGTTTTGATTTTGATTATTGACGGATGGCGCGGGTTGCCCGCGGTCAACTCCTCGGTATAGTCCATGACCATCTTTACCGGTTGGCCGCTCTTCTTCGACAGGAAGTAGGCGACCGGAACATCCATGAATCCGCCCTTGCCACCGAAGTCGCCGCCGATGTGCACCGGATGAAAAATCAGTTTTTCTTTCGCCACGCCGATGCAATTCGACAACTGGCCGCGCACGGCGAATGGCGTCTTGCTACACGACCATACCTCCGCGCCACCCGACGGGTCGGCTTTCACCACGCAGGCATGCGGTTCGATATAAGACTGGTGTGTCACCTGTGTGGTGTAAGTATTTTCCACGATCACATCGGCCTGCTTGAAGCCCTCTTCGATATCACCCTTGCCCCACCTCAGATAGGCGAAGACGTTACTTAATTTTTCCACCGGCACGGGCAAACCTTTATAAGTCAGCAAGTCCGGATGAAGTACCGGGGCATCGGGCTTTTTCGCTTCGACGGGATCGAGCAGCGGCTCCAGGTCTTCATACTCCACTTCGATGAGTTCCAATGCCTGATCCGCCGCCAACGTGGTCTCGGCCGCCACCGCGGCAACTTTCTCGCCGATGAATCGGACCACACCGTCCGCCAGCACCGGAGTATCGTAAATACACCGGCCAATGCGCAGGCCGGTCACATCCTGCCCGGTGATCACCGCCTTTACTCCCGGCAACTGCCACGCTTTGCTGGTGTCGATGCTCTTGATGCGACCGTACGCAATCGGACTGCGCAAGCACTTGCCCCACAGAGTGCCGGGCAGCTTCAAATCCGCGCTGTATTGCGCCTTCCCGGTAACTTTCAGCTCACCCTCAACCCTCGGCGTCGGTCTTCCCACAACCTGCGTCATTAGTTTCCTCCCAAGTGATAGATCTTATGCGGCGACTTCGACTCGATTATCTAAACCGGAATGTGACAAATTGTCAAGGAATATCTCCTCTCCATCACGTCTTCGTGAGGGAGAGGGTCCCTCTGCCCGCATAGTGGGCAACGGTGATCACAAACGATTGGAATTTTTTGTTATCCCCACGCTCGCCGCGCCACCGTCGCCACCAGCTCCAACTTGCGCCGCATGTCGTCCCAGGAAATGAGATTGCCCGATGCCGCCGAGGCAAAACCGCACTGTGTGCTGATGGCAAGATTCTCCACCGGCACATACTTGGAGGCCAGCTCGATGCGCCGGAGCAGCTCGTCTTCGGATTCGAGCGCCGGCTCCTTAGTTGTCACGAGACCCAAAACGACAGTTTTGCCCTTGGAAACAAATCTGAGCGGCTCAAATCCGCCGGCGCGATCGCTGTCGAATTCCAACAAATAGCGATCCATCTTGAGCGAACCAAAAGCTTTCTCAGCGATCGGTTCATAACTACCCTCTGCGCCCCAAGCGCTCCGTTTGTTGCCGCGGCAAAAGTGGATGCCGATGACCGTGTCTTCGCGCCGCTTAATATTGTGGATCATGGCGTTATCCGCCGCGATGGCCGCGTCCAGCGCTTCGTCCAGTTCGATGCCGCTTTGTTGCAACAGTTCGCGCCGCCTTGGATCGAAGAAGTTGGAATACGACGGCGCGTCCATTTGAACGTATGACGCGCCTTCATCGATCAGCGCCTGCACTTCCTCGCGCATGATTGTCGCCACGTCCTGTAGCATGTCGTGAACTGTCGGATAAAACTTGTCCGTTACGCCGGGCCGGTAGCGCATGATCGCATGCTGCATCGCCGCCGGCGTGCAGACTTTGAAAGGCCCCGGCGCATGCTGCTTCAAGAAGGGCGCCTCATTGGGTGTAAAGCGGCCTTTCCTGCGCAGTTTACCGCCGACGATGTACTGAAGATTGCCTTCCTTCGATTCTTCCGCCAGCTCTTTGCCCTTGCCACGCCATTCGAATTTCACCACCGGTTTTCCCGGCACGAGACCGTCCATCGCCTTAGTGATATCGGCAGTAAAAATATCGCGCCGATATTCGCCGTCGGTGAAAATTTGCACGCCGGTGGCCTTCTGCATCTCGAGCGCCGTGAGGATCGAACGATCTTCGATCTCACGCACTTGTTGCTCATTCATGCGCCCTTCGCGGAGCGCCGCGCGCGCCTCCAATAACTCCGGCGGCCGCAAGAAACTGCCGATATTATCCGCGCGAAATTGCGTCACCATGATCGCTCCTTTGAACCGAGTCCATTCACGCAGATAACGCCAAACGAGAGATAAGGCAATATTAAAAACTAACACCGTTGCCGTCGCTAAAAGAAGAAAAAGAAGGACTCACCGCCGAGGCGCAGAGTTCGCGGAGGAAGAGTTTGAAAATAAACCTCTGTATGCTCTGTCGCCTCCGCGGTGAGATATCCGAATCCTTCCTGGCCTTCGTGCGCTTCTTGGCGAGATCGTCTGGCCGATCTCTAAATGCGCTCCAGCGCAGCCGCGAGATCGGCGATCAGATCCTCGGCATCTTCGATGCCAACAGAATAGCGAATCAAGTTGTCCTTGATGCCGACCAGTAGACGCTCTTCCGTGGTAAGCTCGTAGAAACTCATCAGCGCAGGCTGTTCGATTAAACTCTCCACTCCACCCAACGAGGGCGCGATCTGGGGAATTCGGCACGCATCGATGACCCGGGACGTCGTCTCGATATTACCGGCGATCTCAAAAGAGACGACGCCGCCGAAGCCACGCATTTGACGCCGTGCCACGTCGTGCTGCGGATGCGTCGGTAAACCAGCGTAATGCACTGCGAGAACTTTCGGATGTGCTTCTAAAAATTCGGCGAGCGCCTGGGCGTTGGCGTTCTGACGCGCGATGCGCAATGCGAAAGTCTTCAAGCCGCGCACAAGCAGATACGCCGCCAACGGGTCGATGATGGCCCCGGTGACCGCCTGAAGAGAACGAATTCCCTCGACGAGTTCAGCGGAGCCGAGCACTGCGCCAGCGAGAAGATCATTGTGTCCGCCAAGATATTTAGTCGCCGAGTGCAGCACGATATCGATGCCGAACTCCAGCGGCCGCTGGTTAAAGGGCGTGGCGAAGGTAGCATCGATAGCCGTTTTAACCCGATGCCGTTTGGCGATATTGGCAAGCCGTTCGAGGTCGACGATGCGGTTGTAAGGATTCGTCGGCGACTCGCTAACGAGTAGACGGGTCGTGGGACGGATCGCCTCTTCGATGGCTTCATAGTCGCCTGCCGGCACCACCGAAACTTCGATTCCATAGCGATGCAAGACTTGAGTCAGGAACTGGCGGGTTCGCCGGTAGGAGTCATCGGTCACCACCACATGCGCGTTGTGTGAAAGCACGGCGTACATCGTCGCGGTGATCGCTGCCATGCCGCTGGAGAACAGCAGGCAATCTTCCGCACCTTCCAACGTCGCAAGCTTGTGCTCGGCGACGCGCTGTGTCGGATTACCGTAGCGTCCATATTCTTCGCGTTCGATGCGGCGCTGAAAGTGGTCGTGCAGCTCCCCCGTATCGGCAAACGTGTATGTCGCCGTCTGCACGATAGGCGTAGCGAGCGAGTTTCCGAGCTTGGGGCGCGGCTCGCCGCCGTGTACAGCCAGCGTGCTGAAACCAAACGTCTTGCCCCTGGCGTCGCTCGCGGCAGAGCCGCTCGTACTTTTGCGCGCGCGGTCGTTCGTCCCAGTGCCGATCTTGTTTTGTCGCTCGCCCATTATCCGTCTAGCAGCCGTACGCGTTCGACGTAACGCGAGATCGCGTCGCTGATCTGCTTGGGATTGGAGCTCAACTCGACAGGGCGATTCTGATGGCTACCGCGGATACCCGCGAGCGTGCCCGCATGGTAACCGATCTTCTGGTCGGCGAATTTAAGACCATTGGCCGTCGAGATAACCACGACTCGCTCGTGCCCATGGATCACTTTCTTCTCAACCAGCTTGCGCAGCGCCGCCAACGCGACACCAGTGTGCGGGCAATTGAACATGCCGGTGCGATCGGCACGCGCTACTTCTTCGGCCAGCTCGATCTCCGAAGTCTGCTCCACCACGCCATTGAAGCGCTGCACGGTCGCGATCGCTTTGCGAATGCTCACCGGATTGCCGATCTGGATCGCGCTCGCCAATGTCGTCCGCGCCGTGACCGGTTCGAAGTGCTCGAACTTATTCAAGTAGGAAAGGTAAAAAGGATTGGCGTTTTCCACCTGCGCGACGCAAATGCGCGGCAGCTTCGAGATCAAGCCCAGCTCTTGCATCATCAGGAAACCTTTGCCGATGGCGCTGACGTTGCCGAGATTTCCTCCGGGTAGAATCACCCAGTCCGGCACTTCCCAATCGAATTGCTGCACGATTTCGACGGCGATAGTTTTTTGCCCCTCGATGCGCAGGCTATTCATCGAATTCGCCAGGTAGATACGCTTATGTTTTGTGATCTCTTGCACCGCAGCCATGCAGCCATCGAAGTCGGTGTCCAGATACAGCACCAAAGCGCCGTTGGCGAGCGGTTGAACGAGCTGAGCCGGCGAAACTTTATCACGCGGCAAGAAAACCACTGTCGGGATGCCCGCCGCGGCGCCGTAGGCGGCCAACGCCGCCGAGGTATCGCCCGTAGAGGCACAGGCCACGGCGTCGATCGGCTCGCCGTTGGCGATCATCTGATTGACCACGGAGACCAACACGGTCATGCCAAGATCCTTGAAAGATCCGGTGTGCGAGTTGCCGCACTGTTTCACCCAGAGATCTTCGACGTGAAGCTGCTTGCCATAACGATTCGCCCAGAAGAGATTGGTGTTGCCCTCGCAAGTGGAGACGATATTTTCGTTGTCGATAAAAGGGACAACCCACTCCTTTTTCGCCCACACGCCGGAGCCGTAGGGATATTCGTTCATCCCGACTCGATCATCGAAGAGCTTGATCCATGCCCCTGCGGCTCGAGTTCGAAGCGCGTCCATGTCGTGGCGCACTTCAAGCAAGTCGCCGCACTTCGGACAACGATAAATGATTTCCAGAAGGCTATAATGCCCCTCACAACCTCGAATGCACTGGAACCACGCGTTATAGCTCATGGCGAATAACTTTCTCCGCCTGCGCGGAAACATCGACTCTCAAAACTCGACTCGTCTCGAGTACACTCCATGACGTCCTATTTTGCCTCTGTCGACGATAATATTGCAACGGACGCGATGCCGGCGTTATCAAAAACATTCGCTTCGAAAACCTCTCTAGTATCCATCCCCTTCGATCCTCACATCATTGAGGCTACGGATTGCTATCAATCCAGGTCTTGGCAAGACTGGTCACGAACTTTTCTGCATCTTCGCTCGTTTTGAATCGATCGGCCAAGCCGCCAATGCTGTGGGAGTAACGCTGCCCATTGCGCGTCCAGGTGATCTCCGCTCCCGGGCTCCAAGTTTTGGTGCTTTGGTTTAAGGATGCGTAGGTAATGATAAGCCGGTCGTTGTAATAGAGATTCGCCATGGTGGCGAGAATTATAGGCACGTCATGGCGTTGTTGCCAATAATCATGGGGCCATCACGGTTAAGTTGTATGCCGCAGTTACTCTGCAGTCCGCGGCGATGATACGGAATGGGTTCGAGGCGGCTTCGAATCGATCGCCGTAAAACCCGGCGCCATAGCGTCTAGACCACGCTAAAATTCCGTAACGAGG
>WNFZ01004650.1_pt1 | contig 12673 bp, 10 predicted proteins | sample 5400081 | NCBI WGS metagenome assembly WNFZ01 (sample SAMN13153365, study PRJNA577476) | soil metagenome | isolation source: 80 cm soil or saprolite under grassland replicate 1 | place: USA:California | collected 2016-06-15
TCTCGGCGAACTGCTGCGGGCGAGTCCGGTCCTTCGGTCCGCGGGTCGCCCACCGGTCACTCGTAGTGGCGAGCTGGACATCGACGTTGATGCCTGCGTAGAAGCGCCTCGCGGCAGCCTTGAGCGCAGGGCCGTCCAAGGGCGGGACTGCCGCGACCCATGCCGCCAGAAGGCGCTTGTCATCCGCGGCAAAGCGGACCTCGCCGCGTAGTACTCGGCGAACCTGGTACGTGTCGTATGGAGCGCCGAGCTGCTCACTGACGCGGTAGGCGAGTTCGCTCGGCGTGACTGGCGTGCCTCGCTTTTTGGCCCATTCAGCGACGGCGGCATTGACGAGCTGGGCCAGCGCCGCCGAGCGCGGTGTGTGCTGGTCTGACGGCATGGCTTCCTCACGGTTCCCCGACTCGGTTTGCGTCGGGTCAACCTACGAAGCCAGCGTGGTTGTGTCAAGCTGTCCGCACGTGCTGCCCGGGACTGTGAAGAGGGTGATTACCAAAATTCGCAGGAGACAGGCTGTAGGGCAAGCGGGGAACTAAGGAACGCGCGCTCAGGACTGGCGGTCGGCGGTCCCAGGCCTGTACGGAAACCGCTCGACCGGCTCGCCGGCCAGGATGCGCCGGCCGGTCTCCATCGCCTGCTCGTGGCCGGGGACGCGCCTGGCCCAGACGGTCAGCCACCAGGCCTCGACCACCTCGTCCAGCCGGTCGAGCCGGTAGGAGGCGCGGGCGTCGTCCAGCGCGGCCTGGTACTCGGCGTCGAACCGCGCCCGCAGGTCGTCGGGCAGCTCGGCGCGGATCGCGGCCGGGGTCCGCTCCGGCCGCTCGACCCGGCCGGCTGGGCTGGCTTGCGCGCTCATGCCGGCAGTGTACCGCCGCCACCAGCGCCGGCCTCGGATGGGCAGCGGGCGGGCAGCAACCGGCGGTCGGACGCATCGGAACCATCGCCCAAGGACCGTGACGGACCCTGCCTTGGTCTCCGCAGGCTCACCGGCCCTGAGCTGCGGGTCCGCCACGATCCATGACGGTCTCTTGGCGACGCGCCCGACACCCTGCCAAGCCCGGGGCAGACAGGGGAAGGCAGAGCGCGGTCCAGCGTCCGAACGGGGACCTCGTTCTTTGTGCCAGCGGGAACGGCGGCGCTGATCGGCGTTCCACGGTGCCGGAATTGGCGGGCAGACCGTCCACAGACCGTCAACCAAGCACGTCGAGGACGCCGCGAACGAGCGCAAGCCGGGCATCCAGTGCGCGGACGACGCGCGCCTCCATCTCGGCCGTGGTGTGCCGGTAGACCGCGCCCATCGTGCTCGCGCCATCCGCCGCCCACGACGGCCGCCGGGTCGCGGCATGGCCCATCAGCTCATCAATCACCCGTGTGGGAATGCCGTCGTCCTCCAACCAGGTCGCGAAGGTGTGGCGCAGGTCGTGCGGGCCGCGCAGGTCCAGGCCGACCAGGTAGCCGTGCCTGGTGGCCTCCCGGACCGCCCGCAGGTAGCCGTGGCGGAGCACGTAGCGGGTCGCCTCGGGGAACCAGCAGCGAGCGCCGGTCGCCGGGCAGGTAGCGGGCGAGCACCTCGGCGACAGCCTCGGCCAGCGGCACCACGCGGATGCCGGCCGTGCTCTTGGGCCGGTGCTTGTAGCCGCGGCCGAACCGGCCGGCGTCGTAGCGGACGGTCACGACCTCCACGCGACGCTCGCGGAGCTGCACCCGCTCGCGACGCAGCCCGCACAGCTCCCCAACGCGCAGGCCCGTTCCGACCAGCACCAGCAGCCGGTCCCGGTCCTCCGGTCGCGCGTACGCGAGGAGCTGCCCGAGCTGCTTGGGCGTAACGACCCGGGGCCGGGTCCGGCCGAAGATGACCTCCGGGGGTCTACCGGACGCTTGGGTGGCGGAACCTTCACAACCGGATTGGAGGCCAGCAGCCCCTCGTCCTCGGCGGCCTGCAAGATCCGGTTGAGCAGCGACCGGCAGGCCAGCACGCTCGCATGAGCGAGCCGGCCATGGAGCTCGTGCTGCCACTGACGGACCAGCGACGGCTTGATCTCCCCCAGCTTGCGCCGCCCGAACCGTGGGCGCAGGTGCAGGCGGAGCCGGCTGTCCGCCGAGGCGAGCGTGGTCGGGCTCCGGTCCGGCTCGCTAGCCCACACCTCCCACCACTGGTCCGCCCACTGGTTGAAGGTGAGCCGCCCGGCGGCCGGGTCCCGGTAGGCGCCGTTCAGCTTGGCCGCCTCGACCTGGATCAGGAACCGCTCTGCGTTGGCCTTCGACCGGAAGGTCTTCGAACGCTCCTTACCGTCAGGATCCAGGTAGCGGGCGACGTAGCGTGCCCCCCGGCTGGTTGTTCGCATACGAACGTGAGGCATTCTCACCCCCTCGTCTGGTCATCCCGCCTGCGCGAGCACCGCGGGAACGGTGCTGGTCAGTTCCTCCCGGGCGATGCGGCGCTGCTCGCGAGCACGAGCGGCGGCCGAGGCAGCCAGCCAGGCGTCCGCGATCGTCCGGTGCCCGCTGCCGGCGTAGCGCCAGTCAGTGACCACCAGGACGGCGCTGTCGGCCAGCGGGCGGCGCCAGGCGTCGAGCGGGACGGCGCCAGCGAGCCGGGCCGCGCGGGCATGCTCGACGCGGACACGACGAAGCGCTCCGAACGTGGTCGAGTAGCGGCGGCTCTTGGTCTGCCAGTGGCCCCGGTAGCCGAGCTGGTGCGCCCACTGGCGCAGCCGCAGGTGCTTTAGGCTCGGGTGGCCGCCCAGGTCCCAGCAGGTCCGCACCAGCCGGGCGACGTGCGGGCGGACCGCCAGCGCGTCCAGCTCCTCCTCCCGCAGCCGGTGGTCCAGCACAGCCCCGGCGGCCTCGGTGCCCTTGGTCGCGTACTTGGCCACGTAGCCGGCGACCCGCTCCGCCGACAGCTCCCCCCGTTCGCCGATCGGGCGCACGTCGAGCTGCGCACCCCAGGTCGCGACCAGCGGCAGCCGCACCCCCACGACCGGGGCCGGCACCGCGGCCGGGTGGAAGCCCTCGTCACCGTGAACCGCTAGATGGACCGCTCGGGTCAGCAGGTCGACGGTGAAGCCAGCCGGCGGCGGCGCGACCTGCTCCTGGTCGCCGGGCGGCAGGGCCGCGTCGATGCGCAGGATCGCGTGGTAGTGGATCACGCCGCGGCGCTGATACTCCGCCACCTTGGCGAAGCGGACGCGCACCCGGCGTTTGACCGCGGCCTCGCTGGTGCCGGTCAGGCGGGCCAGCGCCCGGTACAGGTAGATCGTGGTCCGCCGCCAAAGCTCCGGCGCCAGCGCGTTCCACAGCACCTGGGCCTCGTAGTCGTGGCAGTCCGAGCAGATCGGCTCGCCCAGCTCCGGCTCTCCCTCGAGGTGGCGGCGACGGCACGCCAGCGGCCGACCGTGCGGGCAGCGGCGCTGCGGGTCACGCGGATGGCACGGCAGTAGCAGGCCGCGGCGCTCCCGGATCGCATGGACCGGCCCGAACGACGGCGCCGTCAAAGTTACGAACAGCCGCGGGTGCTCCGCGACCGAGGCAGGGACGCCCTTGCCGCCGGCCAGCCCCGCCGAAATGAGCTGAAAGGCGTCCCCGCGGTAGGTCTGCGAGCAGGACGGGCAGCGGGAGGCGCGGCGGTTGCCGCAGGCGGTCAGCAGCACCCCGTCCGGCTCGCCCTCGGTCAAGGCCGGCCCTGCGGGCGGCCGCCTGCGGCGGCCGTCCTCGCGCCGGCAGCGACACGACGGCCACCGGGGCACCGGCCCTACCCTCCACACCAGGCAGCGATGGCCGACACCTGCAATGGGAAGCCTCATAGGCCAGTACGCCGATCAGGGCAGACCGCCCGGCCCCCCAACGTAGGTCGAGTGCGCCAACTAGGCCATTGACCAGCCTGGTGGAGCGGCGCAGATTGGCCCGACGCGCGCGAACCATACGGGCTTCGCGCCAGAAGGGGGGGAATCGCGATGCGTTCTCCAAGATGGCCGTCCATCGCCCGCACCCGAGGCGCACGCCTCGGCGCGCTGTCGGTGCTACTGGCCGGCGGCCTGCTCCTGACCATGGTCCAGCCGGCGGCGGCGAAGCTGGTCGACCGGTCCCACCAGCACGTCGTGGAGACCTTCTCCGACACGGTCTGCGACATCCCGCTCACCATCACCCTCGACTTCATCGCCAACGACCAGGAGCGGCTGGCCAAGAGCGGGTTCCCGCTGTTTCAGTCCACCGGTCGAGGCACGGTGACCTTCACCAACCCAGCGACCGGCAAGTCGGTCGTAAATGCCTTCGCCGGTGCCAGCAAGGACCTGACCGTGGTCGACAACGGCGACGGCACCATTACCCTCCGCACCGCCGTGACCGGGATACCGGAGAAGATCAGGCTGTCGGACGGCACCGTGGCGATCAAGGACGTCGGCCGGGTGGTGTTCGTGACCGTGCTGGACTACAACGGCACCCCGACCAACGTCGAGGACGACGTGTTCATCTCCCAGTCCATCGAGTCGATCTCCGGCCCGCACCCGGACCTGGAAAGCGACTTCACGCTGTTTTGTGAGGTCCTGGTGCCAGCGCTGACGTAGCTGCTCCAAGCCTGGACCCAGCGCGGCGCTCGGTCCGCGCTGGGTCCGCATCGCACCGGGAATCGGTGGTGCCTGGTGGGCACGAGCGGTCACCGCCGGTATGCGGGAACCCCAGGTCACAGGGCATTCACCACTCCCACCTCGGACGGCGAACCAGGAGGGGGCCGGGTTCGAACCCCTCACCCAACCGCTGCCATGGGGCCGCGGTGGGGCCGCGGAAGCTCGGATACCAGCGGTCAACATCGGACACTCGCGGTACATCAAGCCGCAGGTGAGCGGTGGTTTTGACAGGCTGGCCAGGGCGGCCGGAGGGGTCGAAGTTCCCTTACAACGACGAGGTCACGTCGCTGGCCGTGCCCTCGACGTGCCCCAAGCAGCGGTTCGCAGCGGCGACCGACGGTCAACGGCGGTCAGCCGTTTGGCCGGTGAGCTGCGCCGCCGGCCGCTGACGGGCAGCGCGAGAGTGCTTCCCTAGCTCGCGGTGCAGCGCGCCCTGGTCGCCGCCAGGTCGTGCCGCATCGGTCGCGCGGGAATCCAGCGGGTCCGAGCGGTCACGACGGGTACCAAGCAGCCGCAGGTCATCGCACCTGCCCGCCCGAGACCTCGGCCGTTGGAGCCGGCTGGCCGGGGCTTGGAGCCCCGCCCCCGGACGCTGGTCGTGCCGGGAGCGGGGCTGCCAGGCGGATGACGCTGCAGCGACATCAGGACGGCGACGACCTAGGCGGCGCAGCTGTCCTTGAAGAACGCGTTGGTAGCCCCCAGGGGGTTCTGGTTGAGGTGGCCGGTGACGTGCTGGAAGATCCTGGACCCGTCAGAGCCCGTGCCCCGCACCGTGAAGGTGAAGGTGTCGACGAACTTGTCGGCCGAGACGATCTCGCCGTCCTGGCCGAACACGGGGTTGAAGGCGCTGCCACCGTCCCACACCGTGACCGTGCCGGTGAAGGTCGGCCCCACGCCGCTGACCGGCACGGCGGTGAAGGTGCCGGTCTGGGTGAAGGTGAACTGCGCGACCACGGTGCCGTCGGGCAGGGTGCGGAGCTGGAAGTGCTCGACCCCGTTGGAGGTCGTGGTGACCTGGTAGGGGATGTCGGTGCAGGGGCGGACGTCGACGAAGGTCTCGACCCGGTTGTGGAAGGTGAACGTCGTGCCGGGGTTGGCCGCCAGCGCACCGGCGGCAGGAAGCGCGGCGAGGATCACCGCGAGCAGGGCGACCAGCAGGGGTCGCCGCAGGCGAGTTGGTACCATCGGGTGCATTCCCCCCTTCCGGGAGCCGGCGGTGCGGGACCTGGAAGGCCGGGCTGGTGGGTGTCGCTGCGAATCACCACCAAGCTCCCGGCAACAGCACCAACAGGCCGGCTCTCACGGTGACGAGCTGACTGTCGTCGCCCGCCGAAGGCGCGACACTAGCCCCATGCGGCTAGGCGGTCAACACGCGGTCGGACCAAGGTGCCGACCGGTGGCGTGCACAAGCGTGCCACTGTGAGCAGGCTCAGCCGGTCGCCCCGCCTGGCCGTGATCGGCCCTGCCATGCCTGGGTGGTCGATCCGGTCCCTGCTCCCGGAGGACCGGAGCGCCACAGGGCTCCGCGACCGGACCGCGTGCCATCCCCGTGCCATCCACCCCGGGCTCGGTCGGTTCCCAGCGGTCGGCCACGGTCACGCCCGTCACGCTGAGCTGCGCCCACTCCTTTCTCGGTGCAGGACAGCACGAATGGTAAGGATAGGGTCAGGCGCCAGTCGCGCCGGCGCGCCTCGCTCGGCCTTGCGGGCGCGGGGCCCCTACCCCGCGTCCTCGGCCGGCGGGCGCGCCGCGGACTCGACCCGGCCGGGCGGCCACCACGGTCCTCCCAGCTCCGACCCGGCCGGCACGGTCATGGCGAGCACCGTGGAGACCTCGGCACCTGCGCGGATGTTCGCCCTTCGCGCTCCCGTCTGCCTCCCGTCAAGAACGCCACCAGCAAGGCAGGCACTTCTCGAATTCTGGCTGGTAACAGCAAGGCAACCGAACATATGTTTGCGAGGGGAAGGCAGAGCGCGGTCCAGCGTCCGAACGGGGACCTCGTTCTTCTGCCAGCGGGAACGGCGGCGCTGATCGGCGTGCCAGCGTGATGGACTTGGCGGCTGTCCCCTCCGTGTCCCCTCGTCGACCCGAACGCCTGCGGTCCGCTGTGCAGAGCCTCGGCGTCCGCGTCCAACCCGGCCTGGGACAGTCGCGGTCGGCGGTCCCTTGCGCTCAACGGACGTCGCAACCGACCTGGCCATAGTGGGCGCGCTTGCCGATTAGGACAGAGGTGACCGCAGTATTAGACTCCGCCGCGCAATCGCGGCTTTTCATGGATTCCTGATCAAGCGCCAAGGGGGGCACCCAAGCGTTTCTGGCAGCCCGCGGCTGGTCCGGCGGGATCGCCGCGGCTCCAGGCGCGATTGCTTCGCTGTGTGTCGGCTGTGGACAGCGTCGAAGCACACCTGACGCCGGTACGCATCGCTCGTCGCCCGGTGATCTGTCCTGGGCCGCCCCAGGCCTCAGTACCGCCTGCCAATGGAGGCCGTATGCGATCTCTCCGTCTGGCTGTCTTGAGCGCTTCGACCATGCTTGCCGGCCTGCTCCTGGCGCCCAGCGCCTTCGCCAGCACAGCCCTCGGCCTGTCGACCGATCCCACGCTCACGCCGGCGGCGCCGGCGGAGCTGGCCCAGGTGAGCTTCACCGGCCCGACCAACTACACCGCTGGTAGCGGCCCCGCCTCGGTCGCGGTGGGCAACTTCGACAGCGGCGGCGACCCCGACCTGGCGATCGCCAACGAGTTCTCCGGCGACGTCTCGGTGCTGCTCGGCGGCACCGGGGCCAGTTTCACCGGCCCGACCAACTTCGCCATCGGCTTCTTCACCTTCCCCTTCTCGGTCGCCGTGGGCAACTTCAACAGCGACGTTGACACAGACCCCGACCTCGCGGTCGCCAACACCGCCTCCAATAACGTCTCGGTGCTGCTCGGCGGCACCGGCGGCAGCTTCACCGGCCCGACCAACTTCGCCATCGGCGACTTCACCTCCCCCGTCTCGGTCGCGGCAGGCGACTTCAACGGCGACAACGACCCCGACCTCGCGGTCGCCAACACCGCCTCCAATAACGTCTCGGTGCTGCTCGGCGTTGGCGGTGGCAGCTTCGGCCCCTCGACCAGCTTCCCCGCCGGCACCCGACCCACTTCGGTGGCGGTGGGCGAGTTCAACGGCGACGGCAGGCCTGACCTGGCGGTCGCCAATGCCGACTCCAACAACGTGTCGGTGCTGCTCGGCGTTGGCGGTGGCAGCTTCGGCCCCTCGACCAGCTTCCCCGCCGGTAACACCCCCTCTTCGGTGGCGGTGGGCGAGTTCAACGGCGACGGCAGGCCTGACCTGGCGGTCGCCAACCAGGTTCCCGCCGGCACCGTGTCGGTGCTGCTCGGCGTTGGCGGTGGCAGCTTCGGCCCCCGGACCAGCTTCCCCGCCGGCAGCAGCCCTTCCTCGGTGGCGGTGGGCGACTTCAACGGCGACGGCAGGCCTGACCTGGCGGTCGCCAACCAGGTAGTTCCCGTCGGCACCGTGTCGGTGCTGCTCGGCGGCACCGGTGGCAGCTTCGGCGCCCCGACCAGCTTCGCCGCCGGCAACGGCCCCGCTTCGGTGGCAGTGGGCGACTTCAACGGCGACAGCAAGCCTGATCTCGCCGTCGCCAACGTCAACTCCGGCAACGTCTCGGTGCTGGTGAACAGCACCGTCACCAACCGGGCCCCGGCGGCCGTTGACGACGCCTACAGCACCGCCGAGGACACGGCGCTGACGGTGGCCGCCCCGGGCGTGCTCGGCAACGACACCGACCCCGACGGCGATAGCCTCAGCGCCGTGCTGGGCTCGGGGCCGGCCCATGGCAGCCTCACGTTGAACCCGAACGGCTCGTTCACCTACACCCCGGCTGCCAACTACAACGGCCCCGACTCGTTCACCTACCACGCCAGCGACGGCACCCTCACTTCGAATCTGGCCACGGTGACGATCACCGTCACCGCCGTCAACGACGCCCCCACCGCGGCTGCTGATGCCTACAGCACGGCCGAGGACACGGCGCTGACGGTGGCCACCCCGGGGGTGCTCGGCAATGACACCGACCCCGACGGCGACCCGCTGAGCGCCTGGGTAGGCGCGGGGCCGAGCCATGGCACCCTCACCCTCGACGCGGACGGTTCGTTCGTCTACACCCCCGACGCCAACTACAACGGCCCCGACTCCTTCACCTACCGGGCCAGCGACGGCAGCTTGGAGTCCAACCTGGCCACGGTCACGATCACCGTCACCGCCGTCAACGACGCCCCGACGGCGGCCAACGACGCCTACAGCACCGCCGAGGACACGGCTCTGACGGTGGCGGCCCCAGGCGTGCTCGGCAACGACACCGACCCCGACGGCGACAGCCTGCACACCGTGACCGAAACGGGCCCCAGCCACGGCACCCTCACCCTCAACGCGGACGGTTCCTTCGTTTACACCCCCGCCGCCAACTACAACGGCCCCGACTCCTTCGCCTACCGGGCCAGCGACGGCACCTTCACCTCCAACCTGGCGACGGTGACGATCACCGTCACCCCGGTCAACGACGCCCCCACCGCCGCCGACGACGCCTACAGCACCGCCGAGGACACCGCTCTGACCGTGGCCGCACCGGGCGTGCTCGGCAACGACACCGACCCCGACAACCCCACCCTGACCGCCGTGCTGGACTCAGGGCCAAGCAACGGCACCCTCACCCTGCACACCGACGGCTCGTTCGCCTACACCCCGGCTGCCAACTACAACGGCCCCGACTCGTTCACCTACCACGCCAGCGACGGCACCCTCACCTCCAACCTGGCCACGGTCGCCATCACCGTCACCGCCGTCAACGACGCCCCCACGGTGACGGTGGCCGCCGGCGGGTCGTGCGGCACCGACGACCACTCGGGGACGATCAACCTCACCGTGGGCGATGTCGAGACCGCGGCGGCGGCGCTGACGGTCAGCGCCGCCTCCTCCAACCCGGCGCTGGTACCCAACGGCAACGTCGTCTTCGGCGGCAGCGGCACCGCCCGCACGATGACCGTGAGCACCGTGGACGGACGCAGCGGCACCGCGATCCTGACCGTCACCGTCAGCGACGGGCAGGCCAGCGGCACGGTCGAGGTTACGGTACGGGTCGGCGGCAGCGGCAAGGACACGCTGACCGGCGGCGCAGGCGCCGACCTGATCTTTGCCCAGAGCAACAGCGATACGCTCACTGGCGGGGACGGCAACGACCTGCTGTGCGGCGACAGCGGCAGCGACACCCTGACCGGCGGCGCGGGCGACGACAGCCTGGGCGGCGGCAGCGGCAGCGACCGGCTCACCGGCGGGTCGGGCGCCGACCGCTTCAGCGGCGGCAGCGGCAGCGACACCGCAACCGACTTCACCGCCGCCGAGGGCGACACCAGCGACGGCACGATCCCCTGAGCACCGAACGCGGGCGCACGCCGCGGCGCGCCCACCGGTCGGCAGGCGCCTGGGGCACCGTCGCGATGGCCCAGGCGCCGAGGCCTTGATCGACCTCGGCAGCGGCGACAACCTGCTCCAGGGGGCCAGCCTTGTCGCGGCGGTCGGCCCGGCCTCGGCCAACCTTGGCGTGGGGCAAGAGCACCAGATGCAGACCTGGTGCTCGATCCCTCCGGTGATCTCGTGTTTCGAGAACCACGCGAAGCACGCAAGCCGGGCATTCAGCGCATGGGCGACCCTGGCCTCTATCTCAGCGGTTGGCGCGCTCCCTGACCTGCTCAGTCAGCGACCCAGCTGCGCGGGCGCCGTGAGGGTGACCGGTGATGACCGGACGAGAAAAGCGACAACCCCCAAGAGCCCCGTCCGGTTGACCGGCGGGCAAGCCCGCCTGCTCCCGGCCGATTGGACCCCTGGGGGTCGTCAGTGCCCCGAGGAGCTCCCGTGGCCTTCCCGAGCCTCGCTCGCGGGAGTCTCGTCCTGTGACCCGAAGGTCGCTTGACCTCACCACCGAGACGGGGATTGCGCATACCCACCGCCCGGCGGTTCGCCGTCGGGACCCGTCGGCCCTTCTGGCAGGAGCTCCAATCCGGATTTCCCGGTCCAGCTACGTCGGCCCCTCAGGGCAGCTATGCACACTAGGAGGCTACGTGGTTGCCGTCAAGGCGACGTTTCCGCTGGCCAGCCACGTATGCCCAGCTAAGGGCTGGTTGAATTACTTCGATGAAATTTGCGGGATGCGTCCTCGGGCGGACGACCGAGCGGACCACAACCGTACGGCGAGCTATCGTCCGGTCACCGATCCCGACGATGGAGGGACAACATGACCGTCCAGCTGCGCCGCTACAGCATCGCCGTCGGCGAGATGGACGACTGGGTGGCGGAGTGGAGTGCCAACATCCGGCCGCTGCGCCAACGGCACGGCTTCATGGTCCTGGGCGCCTGGGTGGTTGCAGGGACCGACGAGTTCATCTGGCTGCTTGGCTACGACGGTCCCTTGTCGTGGGAGGACGCCGACGCGGCCTACTACGCTTCGCCGCAGCGAACCGCGCTGGACCCCGACCCGGCGCGCCATATCGCCCAGGTGCGCCAGGACTTCGTGCAGGTGGTCAGCTAGGACGTGACGTCCCTTTGGAGTCGGCCCTGCGCGTGGCCCCTGCGGCGGCCGTCCTCGGCCGGCAGCGCCCCGCGGGCACCCGGGAACCGGCCTGAAGGTTGTGCTGGCTCCTTAACCTCCGTAAGTAGGGGCTCCTTCATCTCCGTAAGTAAAGCTGCGTAGTTGACGCTATGTAGACATGGCGCTGTAGGTTCGGCCCAGCTCTCTCGCTTGAGTTGCCCTGTGCGCAACGGGTCGGGATTGAGTTCTAAGGGGGAAACGACCGACTAGCGCCGGGGTGCGGGCGCAAGGAGCCAATCAGCGCAGACCCAGGGCTCGGTCGTTCTGTCGTGATGTCCGGTTCATCTAGCGACTTGTGTTGACGGGAAGTCTCCCCTGCCGCCGATACCGGGGGGTCGTGATCATGCGGCAGACTTGGCTTGTGCTGGTGGCCGCGCTTGCGGCGGCGGTCCCGGCCCTCGGGGCCAACTACCGCCGCCCGGCAGCCCCGTACCCTCCTAGAGGGTCCCCGCACCGAGGTTGGGCCCGCGCACGCGCCCCCCCGCAGGAGATCAGCTCGCAGGCGAAGCACCCGTTCCTCAAATGGGGGGATTTGATGCGACGACTCATCATTGCGACCATGCTCGCGCTGGCCATGGCGGCGCTGGCGGCCCTGCCGGCATGGGCCGGCAGCCCGCACTTTGTCGGCACGCCCACCATCACCCGCTCCGGCGACGCGCTCACCGTGGCGGGCAAGGTGGCCGGGCTGGGCGACGAGACCCAGATCAACGTGGCGCTGACCGCCGACGTGGCCTGCATCAACCCGGGCAACAACCAGCCCAAGGCCGAGAACAAGGGCGCCACCATCGCTGAGGGGACCTTCCCGGTGCAGAACGGCAAGGCCAACTTCAGCGTGACCGGGGTGGGGACGACCAGCCCGGACTGCTCCCCGCCCATGACCCTGCGCTACTCCAACGTCGTCGTGACCGTGAGCGGCGACAGCTTCGACCCGGACCTGGTGTTCGCCTTCCCGGGCACCTTCTAGCCCGGCCGGCCGGCGCCCGCCCGCCCTGCACGACGGGGGCGGGCGCCGCTGTATGCTGCCCGGGAGCGGTCGACGGCCCCCGCCGGATACCCCCTGCGGCCCCGGGGGCCCAAGTGGCGGATCGCTACGACTCCATGACCACCGCCGATCCTTCGCCGCCGCCCTTTGATGGCCTTGGCGACGGTGTCGTCGGCGCGGTGGCGGCGGACCAGGGCGCCGAGGTCTTCGATGGCGAACCAGGCCACCGTCATGCCCTGGTCGGTGGCCTGCTGGCCGAGTGCCTCCACGAAGTGGCTCTTGCCGGTGCCGGAAGGAATGGCGACAGACTGCAACATCTTCGGTCGGTGCTGCCGGCCGAGGTTCGGGTGACTGCGGCGACGCATCCGCTGTTCGGGCGGTTGCTGTGGGCCAGCGGGTTCAAGCGCCTGGGTGGGGTGCTGCACCT
>WNFZ01004657.1_pt1 | contig 12669 bp, 9 predicted proteins | sample 5400081 | NCBI WGS metagenome assembly WNFZ01 (sample SAMN13153365, study PRJNA577476) | soil metagenome | isolation source: 80 cm soil or saprolite under grassland replicate 1 | place: USA:California | collected 2016-06-15
AGCCGGAGCGTGCCGTAGTAGACGGAGGTAGTGCGCGAGCGCAGGTAAGTTCTGCCCCAGCTGGTAATAGTTATCCGCCAGCCGACGCATCCATTCGGCCTTGCTCAGTCGCCGGATAGTCGCTGGTAATTCGATGGCCGCGGCGACGAGCGCGAGGTGCTTGCGCGCAACCTTGTTGGCGCCCAGATACACCTTGGCCGGCGGGGTGTTGCTGTCGTGCATCCTGTGTTGCACGACCGGTGCTTCAATTGAGACCAGCGTGGACCGCAGGGCCACCCGTAGGGCAAAGTCGTAATCTTCCGCCGGCTCGACCATCGGATCGAAGCCGCCGACCTCGGCCAGCACATCGCACCGTACGATGAACGCGCCGGGCAGCAGGAAAAACTCGCAAGCGATCAGACTTGGGTAGGGCGCGCCCGATGCCAAACGCGGAGTCAACGTTCGCTGAAGGCGCAGCCGCTCGTCGGTGAACTGCGTTTGCCCTACCACCAGGCCGGCCATTGGGTGCTCAACGGCGGCCCGGTGGAGTTGGGTCAGCGCATCTGGTAGCAGCAGGTCGTCCGAGTCGAGGAACAGCAGCCACTGCCCGCGAGCGTGAGCGATTCCGAGATTTCGCGCGGTAGAGCGGCCACAGTTCGATTGGTATAAGTAGCGAAACTGCAGCACGTGAGCAAAACCAGCCAAGGTCGCTCGCGTCTCGTCCGTCGAGCCGTCGTCCGCGACGATTATCTCGTAGTCGGCAAAAGTCTGGGTTAGCACGCTCTCCACGGCCTGCACCAATAAGCGCGCACGGTTATAGGTTGGGATAATAACGCTAACCATTAAGTTCGTCTCCCAAAGGCTGCGACGCCGTGTCAACTAATCGTCGGGGACCGGCGGATTGTATGATGGCGTTATGATTCTGATCTTCGGAAACACGGATGAGTCTTTGCGGTCGCTTGCTCGAATAAGTACTACGCCTTGAGATCTATCTTTGATCCAACAGGGATCGGCTCCACAAGATGCGTGGCAATCCTAACGCAGGACAGGCGCGCAACGGCAATCCTACGGCCGGTTGGCTTGCGAGAATATTTCGGGAGATGGTAGACCCCGACTGCTTTGCGACGCCAAATCCGCTTTTACCATTTCACTTACCAGCTCGCGGAACGTGTACTCTGGTTGCCATGGTAATTCCCGTCGCGCCTTCGTTGAATCGCCAATCAGCAAGTCAACCTCGGCCGGTCGCAAGTAGTATTCATCAATCCTCACATATTCTTCATAATTAAGTCCCACTTCGCTGAACGCCAGCTCACAAAATTGTCTCACGGTATGAGTTTCACCGGTTGCGATCACGTAATCGTCGGGCGCGTCCCTTTGCAGCATAAGATGCATTGCTCGTACATAATCTTTGGCATGACCCCAGTCGCGTTTAGCATCCAGGTTCCCTAGCCGCAGCTCGTTAGCCCGTCCAAACTTTATTTGCGCAACCGTTGATGTAATCTTGCGCGTGACGAATTCATAGCCCCGTCTTGGTCCTTCGTGGTTGAAGAGAATACCGCTAACGCAGAACATGTTGTAGGCTTCACGATAGTTCCGCGTGAGATCAAAACCAGCTACCTTGCTAATACCATAGGGCGAGCGCGGATGAAAAGGTGTGGTCTCATTTTGCGGACTTTCGCGAACCTTGCCAAACATCTCACTCGATCCGGCAAAGTAGAATCGGCAAGTCCGCTGCAGCTCTCGCAGCGCCGCCAGCATGTAATGGGTGCCATTTATGTTGGTGTTCATCGTCGAAAAACCATCCCGAAAACTCTCGGCGACAAACGACTGCGCGGCGAGGTGATAACACTCGTCAAAGTGGTGCTGACTCATTACGTGGAAGATCGAAGGATAGCTCTCGAGACTCGCCGGATGCAGCGTTAGCTGTCCCAGCAGATGTGCGATACGCGTGAAGCGACGCTGCGGATCCTCTAGGGCGACCCGCCGTACGAGACCATGCACCTCGTAGCCTATACCTAACAAGTATTCCGCAAGGTAGCTTCCGTCCTGCCCGGTAATGCCGGTGATTAGAGCTTTCTTTTTCATTGTGTTTTAGACTGATCCCCCCAAAACGAGTTCAAAAATTCTGATCCATCTTTCCACATAGTTGCGCCTTCGGATAGTTTTGCGACCTCGCTAACCTAGCATAATAAGGCAGCCAGACTGGAGTTACAGATAACATTGAGACATCACACTTTGTTAGACAGAACCTTCAAGCCCTTTTGCTGGCCTCTTCTTGCGGCCCGAAAGAAGCGCCGCTCTTGGGGGTCCATGAACAACATCCTCAACTGATCTGCGGCCATCGTCTTCCATCCTAAATGCAAGGGTGTTCCGCCATCTGATCTAAATGACTTCAGCACTTCACCTGAGAGGGTTTGAGCCTCCGTCAATCGTAGCAGGTAGTTCTCCTCAACCCGCTCGGGAGGCACTAAGTGCGTGAGCTTTAGCGAAGTGAAGAGGCCATTCCCAAGCCCGATGTCACAGGCAGTGGCTGCCAGATCTACATCACCGGCTGATAAGAGGCTTGAGCCTACCCTGTCCAACGCGAACTTCCTTTTACCATTTACGTGGTAGTTAAGATATTCGCCTGCCACTCGTTGCCGCACACACAGACCAGCTCCGTTTGGTGTTGTATCCTGAAGGCCGGGGACGTTGGACCACTTGTCCTGATCGAATTCACGAATGGCAAGACGTTGCCAGTATTCTCTGGTCCATTCCGGCGGTTCCTCTTCAAACTCGGGACGGACCTGTCCGCCGAATGCGCCAAGCATTGGCCAGGCAGCCGCAAGACGTACCACACATTCGAGGTAGTCAGCGTCGAGCACGTTATCGTCATCCACGAAGACCAGCGTCTCGCCAGTTGCCTCTTGTATTCCACGCAAGCGAGCGGCGGTTAGGCCTAGCTTTTCTTCTCTAACGTGCTGGGCCTTTGGGTGCCAGGAAAGGTCGAACATCTGAGCGAGCAACTCAGCACTCGCATTGTCTATGAGCAAGTACTCCCAATAGTGCTTGTCGAGCGTCTGATTCTTCAGCGCGTCGGTCACACGCATCAAGTAATTGGCTCTTGGGTTGTGAGAACAGGTAATGACTGTGAGCTTAGTAGTCATGTAAGAAGCGAAGGGTTGTTTACCCTCGTAATTCAATAATGTGGGTCAAATAAAACAAGGCGATCCCCCGGGGCGCCCCACCGGCGGACTTGGAAACCGCGCCGACCCCTTTGCCAGCAACGTTCGGATGATCGCTCGACTTGTTTTGCAAGTCTGGGGCTCCAAGCCTTCTCCTATCAAAATAGTCCTCTGATAGCAAAAGCGGCTTCAGTTCAGGCGCAGGGCGCGCTAGGCCAAGTCGGGGGGGAAAGAGGTCCTATGAGCCGCAGGAAACTCTCGAGGAACATTTCTTTGCTGTACATCCGCGCACTGTCTTTCGCTGCCTCCGCCATGCGATCACGCAGTTTGTCATCATTCATAAGCATGCCGGTGTAGTCCTTCAGCTCCTCGAGGGTGTCCCAAAGAAAGCCGTTAATTCCGTGCTGTACTATCTCTCGCTGGCCGCCCTTATTAATAACAACAGGAACGCACCCGGCGGCCATCGCCTCCACCGTGGAGATGCCAAAGTGCTCTACGAAAATAGGTCTTGTGCTGTCATCCTCGCCGTAACCGGCGGCATGCCAAAAGATGCGGGCGCGCTCATAAAGGCTCCTCAATTGATCGCGTTCAACGTTGGCGATGAGTTGCGCGCCGCTCCCTGCATTGATGGCAACTAGCTCATCAAAGTATGCCCGATGATCGGGCGTATCGCGGAGACCACCAACGCAAAAGTATTTCCAGTCTCGCAAACCATCATTTTCCATCTCTCGAAAAGCGGCGAGCGTTTCCCGCTGTTTTTTTGTATGTCCTTCACCCTCAAGTGCGAACCGGCCAACGCTGAGAATAATTCGCTCTTTCTCAACATCGCCGAAGTGCGTATCGACAGGCGGGTAGACTACCTGACAGTCGACGCCCCAGCGTCGTAGGGTCCATCCGCGCGAGAAATTGGAAATAGCGGTCTTCAGTTGATAACTCGCCATTCGCCTTTTCCACTCCCAGTACTGATACAGCCACCGGGCCGGGTGCCGGAGAACCGACTTCATCAATGTAACGCCTTGAGGGCTAACATACGGCGCCGTTGAGATAGGGAAGAGTATGATCAGTGCACCCTTCGGGGCGTAGCAGAAAGGGGGAGCCTCGTGGACCACAGCGATGAAAACGTCATACGATTCGCTGAGAGTGGCGTGCAATTTCCGCGAGGCCAGGTAGCGCTGCAACGCTTTGCGACGGTTGAACTGCGTTAGGTTACGTTTCCGCTCCACGTATCGCAGCGTGACATTTTTCAGGTCCGTGCCTGAGCTCTCCCCGAAGTGCTCAGCAAAAAGAGAGGGAATATGATGTAATAAATCGACTTGGTGATCTCTTGCCAACGCTTCAGCAAGCACGGCAACAACGCTCTCAGAGCCACCGATGCCACTCCCAACAGGTTCAAGGTAGATGCCAATATTAACCATCGACCAGCGTTAGTCTCCCTTTACGGAACACCATGCGATCCGTTGTGCCCAATGGTGCTTGGGTATGGGCGTTGCATACCTATGGAGCGGCTCCTCTTTGCATGTTTAGGACTGCGAAAATTAGCCGACTTGACTTCACCTACTTACTGCGCGCAGTCGCGCAGTAAGTGCGACCAACACGCATAAAGTTTCAACGATTCCAGGTATAGCGCCCTGCTTGCCCGGATTCAAAGAATCGCTCCAAAAGTGAAATGTCGTACGCGATACGCATACTTAGGGCAAACTGACCTCGGCCCTCAAGGCTCCGGCTGAGCGCGGACGTAATCGGGGGCCGGGTTCGTAGGCGTCCTCAGAAGCGATCGCGTGCGGCAGCGTGGTAAACTCTGGCGGTCTGCTCGGCGCACTTCTCCCAACTGAACTCGGCCGCTCGCTCCAGCCCCTTGCGCCCCAATTCGGATCGTAACGCAGCGTCCTTAGTAATCCTTAGCATTGCCTGGCACAATGCTTCCTCGTCGTTCGGATTGATCAGCACACCTGCGTCTCCTACCACTTCAGGGAGCGCCGTCGTGTTCGATGTAATCACTGCTGTCCCACACTGCATAGCCTCCAGCGGAGGCAGTCCGAAACCCTCATACAACGATGGGAAAATGAAGGCCAGGGCGCCACTGTAGAGCGCCGCCAGGTCCTCATCGGCGACGTAACCTGTGAAGATCAGGCGCGAATGATGCCTGGACGAAGCTCCCGCGGTTTCGAAGACATCGTCGTACATCCAGCCCTGCTCTTTCGAGCCGGCAAGAACCAGATATGTTTCCGGTAGAGGGTGTTCGTCGAGCAGGCGGAAGAAGCAACGAATAAGGTGCGCCAAATTCTTACGCGGCTGAGGGGCTGCCAGGCTAAGAAAGTAGTTGCCCTCTGGCACGCCGTAGCGCAAGCGAGTTGCCCCGATGGTCTCTGAGTCGGTAATCTGGTGGAAAAACTTGGAGGCAGCGAGCGGTGTAACGAAGACCCGCTCCCGTGGCATCCCTGTGTGCTCGCAAAACTCTAGCTTTGTGAACTCTGAAATGCACGTCACCCAATCTCTCTTCACGTCAATCTTATCTAGTGATTTCTGAAAGCTCGCAGCTAACCAATCAAAAACGAAATCTGGTCTGACGACGGGAATCAGGTCGTAGATTGTCAATACACGAGGCAAGTTTCCTGTGATCTTCTTGGACGGCAATTTTGGATGCGGACAATGAAAAACGTCGAACCTCGCAGGGTCGAACACGGGGTACAACTTGTCGAAGTGATAAATGCATACCGACCTGTAGATCAGGCTCTGTGCGACCCGCAGGTAAATCGCACGGGGCGAGAGTGCGGGCAGCCGATCCAGCTTTCCCGCGAGTGTCGCGTGGAAGATACTGTTGTAGAACCTAGTCAGTCCCCAACGACTACGGAAAGTGTGGCTAAAATTGCACGGGATTGCAGGCTCTTTGCTCTCGAAGTAAAGCAACCCCCGGACCGAATCCGTTAACGGTTCTTCTCCGCATAGGCTGACGCCTGTCATCTCCAAGTCACCTCGGCTGCACAACTGAGTCAGCAGCTCTTCGATGACTCTATAAATGCCATGCTTGCTATCAAAACGATCGAAATTCGTACCTAATACCGAGATGTCACAGGCAACTCTGACCCCCATGATTTACTCCCACTTATGCACATGAATTACACGAATGAAGTTCAGAGTTGCCCGCGTGAATGTAATCTGCAACTAGCACCCAAACCTATAGCGGTTGCGTAAGAAAGTCTCTAAATCTTCATTAGGCTTAAAAGCCATAGAATCTTCCTCAGATAGTCGCTTCATCCTTTATCCTTGTTCTTCTCAAAAACCAGGGTTGCAAACGTGTACCGATAGCATCCTGCATAAGTAAAGTCTGGGTTCGGGCAGACCCATTGGGGCTCGTCAACGAGTGAACAATCTTTCAGCAAAGGTAGGATACGCTGCTTTAAATCGTTTTGAGTGTAGAGTCGCAGGTCTTCTCTGGGAATTGGATCCCCGGGCTTGTATTGATCATTGTAGTCGCAAGTTAAAATAGCGCTCCCACCTGGCGCAAGCAATTCGGCTACTTGAGTCATGAATAACTCATCGTCTTTCACATGCTCGAGGACCGAGGTTGAAAAAATAATGTCGTAACTACCCTTGACCGTTGCGGGTCTACGAAAATAAGTATCTAAATCACAGTTCAACAAAGGATCAATTTCTTCGATTTGGTAGCCAAGACCCTTTAATCCAGCCGCAGCGGTATCCTCATAGCTGCCGACACATAAGATTTTAGGAGAGGTGTATCGCGAAGCGAATTTTTGCACCGTATCCAGAACAAATGCCTGCTGCACGTTGGCCTCCAGAATCTTACGCGACATCATCTCAGGCTGCAGCTTAAACAAGGTATCAATCACTGACTTGTACTGAATTCGTGCCGCATTGTCCAATATGCGGTTGAACGAGGTTACATTTGGAGTGCCCGATGGCGTTTGACTCAGCGAAATTCCCGCGCCATCGCGCTGCTTACCTAAAACTGTGTCCAAAATGCGCTCACAATCCGATATAAAACTTAGTTCGCTCCATTCGCTATAAAATGGGAGGAGCGGTGAGATGCCGTTGTCAATGATTTGCCTCAAACTTGAATCTTCAATACAGATGGAAGGGCTAGCGGAAGATACGTGTCGAAACATCCCGCATTTGGTGATTGCAAGTGGTCTTTTCACCGCAAGGGCATGCTCGATGGTACTTGAAATACCCAGCTGTTTATGCGGATCGTAGAAAAAAGCATTGAGAGTGTTGGCCGCTAGGAAGTCGAGCAGCTGTTGTTTACTCAGAAAGTCATGTTTGATAACGAGTTCTATTCCGGGCTTTGAAAGCATGCTCATACAGCGCTCACTCGTTGCAAGGGCATACGATTTTCCCTCTTTATCGACAATGTCGTTAAATGGCAAGTTGAGCACGATTCTGGCATTATCAAATTCTTGTTGCACTGTTTCGACCAGCCGTTCAAAACCTTTATCGCCAAACCCAAAACCAAAACTTCCGACGGTTACAATCTCCGGAATGTTTTGACTGTTGATATAGGGAGGAATAAGCCGTCGGGTCTTAAAAACGAAAGGGTTATTTTCCACCAGCGTTGGGTCTGGACATAGATGGTAGTCAAACATCTCTTGAGTTGCCTTATCAGCTTCTTCTTGAGTTACCTCGTGCATTAATCCTAATTGCGGAACTCTGTATCTCCGAGTTACCTTAGCCGACAGCCAGGGCATCGTGCGTGGATAATAATTGTAGATAATTGCGGACGGACTTGTCTGCAGTACTGCTTGATTCAAGTGCTCTTCGTTGGAACATTCAGCATACGCAAGTGAATATAATGAAGATTTTTGCAGTGCCTCCAGAATATTAAGTCCATACTGGTGAATCCCGCATTGCCTTTCAGTGTGGGAGACGATAAGAATATTATTCTCTCTAGGCTGTCCTGAAATGTTAGAAGGAGCTAATAGTTTTACAGGCGCTAAACGTTCGGGTGGCGAGATGAGCCCAAACGCGTTCAGTATCTGCTTGAGTCTGGTCCTAACTCTGAGTCTGGATTTTATCTTTAGTTGCATATTCTCCTTTAGGCAAAAAACAGTGACGTAATAAGAACGCACAATCGAAGAATAGATGGCTTGGTTGTCTCAAATCACTGCGATCTAGGTTTGATGACGAGCTCGCTGGCGATGTAAATGGAGCGGCGCAGCGTACTCAACCGCCCACGCGCATTAGCATCAGAAACCGACGGCCCTGCTTTGCCTCCTCTCAGTAGAAGTAAACAAAAAAGATGAAAGTGGGATGAGCGGTCAAGCTAACCTGGAGGGGTCGCACGTTTGCGCGTCAATTTTCAGAAGTGAATAAGATAGACAGTGTCTAAATTGCTGATACCCCTCTTTCGTACTTGATAACTTCAATTGTTGGCAATGGGAAGATTAAGCCAGTGCCCTTCTTCAGCATATCTTGCTCGCGCTCAATAAACTCCTCCTTGAAATGCCAGGGTAGAACAAAGTAGTAGTCAGGATTCAGGGCTCGTGATTCCGCCTCACTGATAATCGGAATTTCGGTACCGAGCGTGTAAGCGCCATACTTGTCGGGGTTGCGTTCAGCAGCAAAATCAATAATTCTATTGTCAATCCCACACCATTGCAAAATCGTATTTCCTTTTGTAGAGGCTCCATAGATATGAATCTTGCTTCCCTCTTTTTTCAACCGTTTGAGCAGCGAGGTGAGTTCATTTTTATGAACATTAATACGGTCCTGGAAATTTTTGTATGGTTTATCGGTATCTAGTTCCAGGTCAAATTCCTCCTGACGCATCGCCTTGACGCTTTTAGCCCATTCATCCTTTTTATATGCGAAGTTATCTGCCTTGGTCGCATAGCAACGAAGACTCCCGCCGTTAATGGAATTTTCAGACACCCGAAAAACTCTCATTCCCGCCTGGTTCAGAATGTACTCAATAACCGCTAAACTGTAATACTCCAGATGTTCGTGACAAATCGTGTCGTAAGACGTCATCCTGAGCATGGTTGGCATATACGACATTTCAAAAATCCAAATTCCCTCTGAGTCGAGAAGGCTCTTAATGCCTTGCGTGAATTTAATCGGATTTTCTAAGTCGTAAAACATCGCGATCGAGGTTACGATGTCGCACTTCTGTCCCTGCAGCCGCTCTACCAACTCGTCAGAAGGGAAAATGTCCTGCACGACCTCAACGTCGCCCGGAACTTCCTGGGCTACATCGGAAGGGTCGATGGCGAACTTTTGGAATTCAGGTGGATAAAAGCTGAGCAACGTTCCGTCATTGCAGCCAATATCCAGGACGCGAGCCGTGGATTTTCCGATAAGACTAGCTGCTTCCTGCGCAATGCCCTTTAAATGTTGGCGCATGGTGTTGTTGGTGCCCGAACGATACCAATAAGCTGAATACAGCACTTCCGGGGGAACAGTATGTTCCATCTGCAGTAGTCCGCAGGCTTGCTCATCTTTCATCGGATCGCAACGCACAAGACGGGTCGCTATCTTGCGCGTGGGAGGCAATTCTTTTCCCGGCTTTACGAACGAACCTTGCAAGTATTGATCGCCAAGATCTATCACCGGGGTGAGTGCGGATGAGCCGCAAACACGGCAAGTAGTTCGATGGATCAAGTGCATTTAACAAGCCTCCGACGGTTAACTATATTCATGTCAGTCTTCGAGTTCTACTAACAAATGAGCTCATCGTGCAGCCGACCTCGGGCTTCAGCCATTCGCCAGCCGTCCGAAATCACCTTCGATGGTCCATGCGCACTTAGCAAAAACGCAGCCATAATCTCCGCCTTCATATCTCGAAAACTCTGAACCACCGTCGACAATACTAATGGGCAGTACATCTTCAATCGCATCAACAGCCACAAAATGTCCCGCGGTTATCACAATGGTGAATGCGTATTTACCTGGCACTAAAAAATTTCGCGGTATGATGGCTGTCACATTCAACTGTTTTTTGTCTGGTCGTATCTCGCTCCACCCAGGGTAATTGGTTGTAAATACTTTCCTTCCACGATGATCTCGCACAAAGAATCCCAACGAAGTATCAGAGCTCCATCGATTTATTTTACACGTAATAGCAATGAGAATTTCTTCCTCTGTAGTAAAACAGGATTTACTCTTACCTTCAAAATCTAACACCTGAGCCTTGTGAATAAATATATCCTTATCAGAATGTGCGCTCGCCATAAATCCATTATCGCTTCCTGATAATGCCTCGTTCATATAGTAGTCAATTACGCGCTTTGGGTCGCCCTCCTTCACAATACTGCCCTGGTGTATGAGAAGAGCTCGACTGCAAAGTTGAGCTATAGCACTCAATTGGTGACTGACAAATAAAACCGTGCGACCTTGTTTCGCCACCTCCCCCATCTTCCCCAAGCATTTCTGCTGAAAGGCCATGTCACCCACAGCCAGCACTTCGTCGACCAATAAAATATCGGGTTCGAGATGTGCGGCGACGGCAAAAGCCAGGCGCATATACATGCCACTAGAATAGTGCTTAACCGGCGTATCCAAGAATTTCTCGATTTCCGCAAATGCCACAATCTCGTCGAACTTCGTCTCAATCTCCGTTCTCTTCATCCCGAGAATCGCACCGTTCAGGTAGATGTTCTCTCTGCCGGTCAATTCAGGGTGAAAGCCGGTGCCGACCTCAAGTAGGCTCGAAATTCGACCGTAAAGTTCGACCCGTCCACTGGTAGGCTCGGTTATACGCGAGAGAACCTTCAGCAGCGTTGACTTGCCTGCGCCGTTGCGGCCAATGATGCCGACAACTTCGCCCGGCATCACTTCAAAGCTAACGCTCTGCAACGCCCACACGTACTCCGCTTGAGAGTCACCATTTCGGCGAAGCAAACTATTGAGCGGCGATCGGAACGAACCGGCTAGGCGCTCCCGGAGCGTATCGTACGCAATACGACGCGCACCGATTCTGTATTTCTTACCTAACTTTTCAACTCTTAGTATCGGTTTCATGCCGGTTCAGACTATGTCGGCGAAGTGCCTCTCCATCTTTCTGAAGGCAAACAGAGAATAAAGGAGCAGGCTGGTTGTAATTAAGGCTGAGCTGGAGATGGCAACCCAGTCAAATGGCAGATTCAAGACCGAAGACCGAAAGCCTTCAATGATTCCTACTGTCGGATTAATCGAGTAAAGCCACCGCCAACGTTGGGGCACCAAGTTAAGCGGATAGACAACAGGTGAGGCAAACATCCACAGCTGCACAAAGACCGGTAGAATGATCGCGACATCGCGATATCTAACGTTCATTGCTGAGGTCCAGAGGCCGAAACCGAGGGACAGTAAGGTGATAAGAACGACCAACGCGGGAAGCATGAACAGATTCCACCCTGGTGACACGCCGTAATACATTAGTAGTCCCACCATTATAATGAACGCCACACCGAAATCCACGAGACGAGCGCCGACTGCGGCGGCAGGAATAATCGCACGCGGGAAGTAGACTTTCGTAACCAGGTTAGTGTTTGCCACCAGGCTATTGCCGGCATATAGAATGGCGTTTGAAAAAAATGTCCAGGGCATCAACCCTGTATAAACAAGAAGCAAATATGGAACGCCATCTGACGGGACGCGCACCAGTTTGCCGAGGAAAACTGTGAAGATTATCGTCATCAGCAACGGTTGCAGAATGACCCAGGCTACGCCAAGTGCGGTTTGTTTGTAGCGAATTTTGAGATCGCGCCAAATCAGGAAATAAAGAAGCTCACGATAAGCCCAAATATCCGGAAGGCTGATCGGCCTCAATGCGTTACCTTGTTCTATAATGATTGGATTCTGGAGACGGCAAGATGGAGTTGCGCAGCGGTCTGATTCCAGAGTCGATGGCCCCGACCCTTGTTTTGTAGCCGATTGTTCTAACAATGTTAAGAATACCTATTCCCAAAAAAGGAGCAAGTCGGCCTTAATAGAGCGATCGCCACAGCATCTGATCGACGCGAGTCTTGCAAGCGGAAACGAGGCAGCGGACAGTTATTATTAGCTCAAATTGATTACGTCGTCCAGTCAGCGAATGCGTATGCGTACAAAAACAAATCACCCAGCATCGTCTTTGGACGCTGCTAACGCGTCAGCGCGCATTTCGGAAGAATTGTGATGAAACTCTATCGTGACTGTCCTGACCAACTGAGCAAAGGCTTCCTCTTGGTTAGTGGATAATTCAATGGATTCCAGCCTGTGAGCGAGCCCTCTCCTTGATTTGTACAAGTCTTTGCAGAAGGCATAATCAACGGGCGAAGCCACATGATTGACGTTCTCTCGGACAATGGGCCTCGCAGATTGAGTCGAAACGAATAAGACAAGCACGCATGATGAATATTTCTGTTTCAGTCAGATTAGTAATTATCTTCTCGGCCCTTGCCAGCGTCCATCTCGGTGGCGTCAAACGACTTCGAGATCATCAGTTGGAACGACAAACACAGCCGATGGGACAAATTAGAACGGCCGCAGCTGTTCTGCAGAGCCAGGTCCAAACGCCAATCCCAAGGCCTTCGGGGGTTGTGGTCAGAGT
>WNFZ01004659.1_pt1 | contig 12667 bp, 10 predicted proteins | sample 5400081 | NCBI WGS metagenome assembly WNFZ01 (sample SAMN13153365, study PRJNA577476) | soil metagenome | isolation source: 80 cm soil or saprolite under grassland replicate 1 | place: USA:California | collected 2016-06-15
TTCGACCGGAGTCTGATCTCCATGATGTCGTGCTCGACTGGTTCGAAGGCGAGGCCGAGGGTGACGGTCCCCTCTCGGTGTGGATGCAGGACGACGACGCCGAAGCCGTCCAGGTGTTGGAGCGCCGTGGCTTCCGCCGTGCCGTCGACGGTCGTTCGTACCTGCACTACGCGCTCGGACTGAACGAGGAGATCACGACGCCGATCCTGCCGCCGGGATACACGCTGCGCACGATTCGAACCCCCGCGGATCTGCACGAGCGCGTCGAGGTCCACCGTGCGGTTTGGAGTCCGTCGCGAGTGACGGAGGAGAGCTACCGCAATGTGATGGCCGCCTGGCCGTACCGTCCGGATCTCGATTGCGTGGCCGAGACCTCGGATGGGCGTTTCGCGTCGTACGTCCTCTGCTGGTACGACGAGGCCAACCGGGCGGGCGAGTTCGAGCCCGTCGGCACGCATCCCGATCACCGACGGAAGGGCCTTGGTGCCGCAACGTGCCGGTTCGCGCTCCGCCGCCTGCGGGAGGAGGGTGCACGGACCGCGGTCGTGTATGCGGGTGGCCGCGAGGCCGACGCGCCTGCACGTGCGCTCTACGAGGCAGTCGGTTTCCACCTGCATGCGCGGTACGTGGAGCTGCGCCGAGAGCGCTAGATGTTCCTCGGATTCCTCCAAGACCTGATCGATCTCCTGACGGGATCGACCTGGACCTATCCGCTTCTGCTCGGGATCTGTGCCGGCGATGCGGTCGTCCCGCTTCTCCCCAGTGAATCAGCGCTGATCGTTTGCGGGATCCAGGCCGCCCGCGGCCAGCTGTCGCTCGGGTGGGTGATCGCCTTCGCCGCGCTCGGCGCGTTCGTCGGCGACAACGCCTCGTACGCAGGTGGACGCTGGCTCGGCCACCCTGTCGCCGAGCGCTTCTTCACCGGGGAGCGCGCCCAGGCCCGCATCGACTGGGCGAAGCGCTTCCTCAAGGAGCGCGGGAGCTACGTGCTCATCGTCGCCCGGTTCGTCCCGGGCGGACGCACGGCTGCGACCTTCACATCGGGCCTCGTGCAGCTCCGCTGGCCGACGCGGTTTGGCTCGTTCATCCTGGTCGCGGCCATCTTGTGGGCGACATTCGGAGCGCTGGTCGGCTACCTCGGCGGTCGGACCTTCCGCGATCAACCGATCTACGCACTACTGCTTGCGTTCGGTATCGCCGCGCTGGTCACGGGCATCGTTGAGCTCGTCCGAAGACTGCGCAACTAGGGAGGTGGTCCCAACGAGTCGCCTGCGCCGCTCCGAATTAGGGAGGCGCCAAGGGCCGGAGGGTAAGCGAGCGAAGCCGCTTAACCGTAGGCCGAACTAGCGCGGGCGGTGACGCCAAGCGCCGCCGCCCGCGGGCCACGGCCGTTGACACGCAGGACTCCCGAGGAGTGCGCGGGCCTTGCCCGCGCACGTTTACCGCGCAGCGGCGTACCCGTCTTCCGAGCGAAAGCGCAGCTTTCGCTCGGCGACTAGAAGAACAGGAGCTTCACCAGGACGACGACGACGATCACGCCGACGATAAGCGCGACGACGATCGCGAGGGAAAAGCCCATCGCGGGCCTGATTGTCTTCGCCGGGAACGGCTGACCCGAGAGCGATCCCTCGATCGTCCGCGAGACGAAGTCCTCGATCCGTTGCTCGAAGTCTTCGCCCAGCACTTCCGCCCGGCTCCGCTTGCCGTGGCGCTCGGTCTTCAGCGCCGGAAACCGATCGGCCTGCCCGTCCACGGAAAGCTGGTAGATGCGCTCCTCCTCGACGTCCTTCAGCTGCTGTCGACCGAGATCGCGAAGTGTTGCGCCGTCGGGAAAGTCGTCACCGACGAGCACGCGCGTCGTCTCCGAGAGGAGAATCTGCCCGCCGTGGCCGGCGGAGCAGATGCGCGCCGCGCGGACGACGTCGAGGCCGACGTAACCTTCGTCGCCGACGGCCGGCTCGCCCGTGTGCAGTCCCATTCGCACCTTTACCGAGGCGCCGTCCGGCCAGTCGTGGGAAGCCAGGGCGCGCTGCGCGGCGATCGAGCCTGCGACCGCATCTCGCGCCCGCTCGAATGAGAAGAAGAGCGCGTCCCCCTGCGTATCGACCTCGCGTCCGCCGCTCCCGCCCAAGGTCTCGCGGAGGATGCGCCGCTGCTCGCCTAGCACCTCGCCATAGCGGTCGCCGAGGCGGCGTATGAGCTCGGTCGAGCCCTCGATGTCCGTGAACAGGAAGGTGACGGTGCCGCTCGGGAGTGCCTCCACGGGCAGAGTATGGAGTGTGAACCGCCTCGCCCAGGAGACCAGCCCTTACCTCCTCCAGCACGCGGAGAACCCCGTCGACTGGTATCCGTGGGGCGACGAGGCGCTCAGGCGCGCGCGCGACGAAGACAAGCCGATCCTGCTCTCGGTCGGATATGCGGCGTGCCACTGGTGCCACGTGATGGAGCACGAGTCGTTCGAGGACGAGGCGACGGCCGCGCTGATGAACGAGAACTTCGTCTCCGTCAAGGTGGACCGCGAGGAGCGGCCGGATGTCGACTCCGTCTACATGGACGCGGTCGTGTCGCTGACCGGCCACGGCGGCTGGCCGATGACGGTCTTCCTCACGCCCGAGGGCGAGCCCTTCTTCGGCGGCACGTATTTCCCGCCCGAGCCCCGCCATGGGCTTCCGAGTTTCAGACAACTCCTTGCCGCCGTCGCAGACGCGTGGAAGGAACGCCGTGCGGAGATCGAGCGCGAGGCCGGAGCGATCGTCGAGCGACTACGCCGTCACGTGGAACCCTCGCGGGAGCCACTGACCTCCTCGCTCCTGGCCGACGCGGAGCGCGGCCTCAGGCAGCAGTTCGACCCGGTCTGGGGCGGGTTCGGGACTGCGCCGAAGTTTCCGCCCGCGTCGGTGCTCGAGTTCCTCCTGAGGCGTGGTGAATCCCAGATGTCGACAAAGACGCTCGACTCGATGGCGCTGGGCGGGATGTACGACCTCGTCGGCGGCGGCTTCCATCGCTACTCCGTCGACCGCGAGTGGCTCGTACCGCATTTCGAGAAGATGCTCTACGACAACGCGCTGCTCGTCCCGGCCTATCTCCACGGCTGGCTCGTCTCGAGAACGGAGCGCCACCGTCAGGTTGCAGGGGAGACGCTCGACTACATGCTGCGCGAGCTGCGCCTGGCCGGCGGAGGCTTCGCCTCGGCGCAGGACGCCGACACCGACGGCGTCGAAGGCCTCACCTACACGTGGACGGAGGAGGACGAGGTTCCCCGTGAGCTCTTGCAGCCGTTCGAGCACGGACGCTTCATCGTGCGCGGCGAGCTCGATCCGGAGCTTCGCGCGCGCCTCTTCGAGGCGCGAGAGCAGCGCCCGAAGCCGCTGCGCGACGACAAAGCGATCGCATCCTGGAACGGACTGGCGCTGGCTGCGCTCGCGGAAGGAGGGCGGCGACTGGAGCGTCCGGATCTAGTCGAGGCCGCACGGGCCTGCGCCGACTTCCTGCTCGGCCCGCTCTCGACGCCCGATGGTCGCCTTTTCCGCACCTGGCGCGAGGGTCGCGCGAAGCACACCGGAGTCCTCGAGGACTACGCGGACGTCGCAAACGGCCTCTACGAGTTGCACCTCGCAACCGGAGAGCTTCACTGGTTGGAAGAGTCCCGCCGCCTCGCGCTTCTGGCCGTCGAGCTCTTTGCGGATGCGGAGCACGGCGGCTTCTTCCTCACGCCGGCGGACGGCGAGCAACTCGTGAGCCGGAAAAAGGACCTCGACGACCATCCGACCCCGTCGGGGAACTCGATGCTCGCGTATGTGCTCCTACGCCTCGCGCGGCTGTGGGGCGATTCCAAGCTGGAGCGGCAGGCCATTGGCGTCTTTCGCCTGGTCGCACGGCTGCTTCCTCAGGCCCCCTCGGCCTTCGGTCATGCGCTGTGCGCGCTCGATCTGCACTTCTCACCGCCGCGCGAGATCGCGGTGATCGGCCCATCGGACGCAGACGTGGCGCGCGCCGCGCTGGCGCCATTCGAGCCGAACGCCGTGGTCGCGTTCGGACCGAGCGAGGAGGTACCGCTACTGCGCGGTAAAGGCCTGGTAAACGGCCGGCCTGCCGTCTACGTCTGTGAGAACTTCGCCTGCCAGAGTCCGGTCACCGAGCCGTCCTCCCTCTAGCCTCGCCAGGCAAAGAGGAGGCGCTGCCGCGACTGTGACTTCCTAGCAGGTCGACAACCGCGGGGGGCGCGCCCCCTCGTTGAAGGAGACCCACGCGGGCCCGGAAACCCTGCACTCGATTTCGCGACAGGGCGGCGATTTAGGCTATTCGCGTCTTGCCCTTCCTCGAGGTCGACAGCGTCACCAAGCGTTTCGGCGGGATCGTCGCCCTCGACGGTGTCTCATTCGAGGCCGACGCAGGCGAGATCGTCGGCCTGATCGGGCCCAACGGCGCGGGGAAGACGACTGCGTTCAATGTGATCACCCGCCTCTACACGCCGGATGAGGGCGACGTGCGCTTTGAAGGAGAAGGTCTCCTGGGGAGTTCGCCGAGCGGGGTCGTCCGTCGCGGAATCGCCCGCACGTTTCAGAACGTCGAGCTCTTCGGGGGCATGTCCGTGCTCGACAACGTGCGTGTCGGCGCTCATGCGCGGCGAGGGGAGCAGAGCCCCGAGGACGTCCTCTTCTACGTCAACCTCCACTCGCTGCGCCATCGGTCGGCGTCCGGCCTCCCCTACGGAACACAGAAGCGGGTCGAGCTCGCGCGCGCCCTCGTTTCCGGGCCGAGGTTGCTGTTGCTGGACGAGCCGGCGGGTGGATTGAGCCACGACGAGGTGCAACAGCTCGGGGTGTTCATCCGCAGGATGCGTGACGACTTCGAGCTCACCGTCCTGCTGGTGGAGCACCACATGGGCCTGGTGATGAGCGTGGCCGACCGCGTTCACGTGCTCGACTTCGGGCGCAAGATCGCAGAGGGGACGCCCGCAGAGGTGCAGGCGAACGCCGCCGTGATCGAGGCGTACCTGGGGGCGCCGGCATGAGCGCCGCTCGCCTCCGGCTCGCTCCCGATGCCCCTTCCCTCGCTCATAGTGCAGCGGTTGCCGGATGAGCCTCCTGGAGCTCAACGGCATCGAGGCGCGCTATGGCCAAGTGAAGGCGCTGCACGGCGTCACGCTGCGCGTTGCTGAAGGTGAGCTCGTCGCCGTGCTCGGCGCGAACGGGGCGGGAAAGACGACGACTCTTCGTGCGATCTCCGGAACGGTTCGCCGGAGCGGCGACGTCCTCTTCGCTGGCACGAAGCTCCCGCGCCGCGCCGAAGCAACCGCTCGGGCCGGAATCGCCCATGTGCCGGAAGGGCGGGGTACGTTCACGGAGCTCTCCGTCTGGGACAACCTGCGCCTCGGCGCGTACACGCGACGCGGCGGCGTCAAGGAGGACGCTCAGCGGGTCTTCAAGTTCTTCCCGCCGCTCGGGGATAGGCGTGACCAGCAGGCGGGGACGCTGTCGGGCGGCGAGCAGCAGATGCTCGCGCTCGGCCGGGCGATGATGGCGCGCCCCAGGCTGCTCTTGCTCGACGAGCCCTCGCTCGGGCTGGCTCCCATCGTCGTCAAGGAGATCTTCGAGGCGCTCGCAAAGATGAAGAGCGAGGAAGGTACATCTGTCCTCGTCGTCGAGCAGAACGCCAACCTCGCCCTTGCCCACGCGTCGCGTGCGTACGTGCTCGAGGTCGGCCGTGTCGTCGTGGAAGGAACGAGCGACGAGCTGCGCGCGAACGAATCCGTCCGGAAGTCCTACCTGGGCTACTGATGGTGGTCCCAGCCTTCACCTGGACGGAGTTCGCGCAACAAATCGCCGCAGGGATTCGCTCGGGGGCGATCTACGCAGGTCTCGCGCTCGCGCTGGTGATCATTTACCGCTCCACGCGCGTCATCAACTTCGCGCAGGGTGAAATGGCCACCTTCACGACCTTCATCTGCTGGTCGCTGATGAACCACGGCTTCTCCTTCTGGACCGCATTTCCAATCGTGCTTGCAATCGCATTCGTCGGCGGCGTGGCAATCGAGCGCGTCCTGATCCAGCCCGTGGAGAACGCCTCCGTGCTGACGATCGTGATCGTCACGCTCGGGCTCGCCCTCTTGCTCAACGGCCTGATGAGCCTGATCTGGGGCGGGGCGAACAGGCAATTCCAAGGACCGTTCTCAACGCGGACGATCGACGTGGGGGGCGTGCCGATCAGTGTGCAAGACATCGGCATCGTCGTCGTCTCGTTCTCCCTGGTCGCACTCCTGGGCCTCTTCTTCCGGTACACGAAGCTCGGCCTCGCGCTGCGCGCGGCAGCGGTCAACCCCGATTCGTCGCGGCTCGTCGGCGTGCGCGTGGGCTGGATGCTCGCGCTCGGCTGGGGCATCGCGGCTCTCCTCGGCGCGGTCGCCGGGATGATGGTCGCGCCCGTCGTCTTCCTCGACCCGAACATGATGCAGACGATCCTGCTGTACGCATTTGCGGCTGCGGTCCTGGGTGGGCTCGACAGCCCGATCGGTGCGGTCGTCGGCGGGATCCTGCTCGGCCTGACGATCACCCTGCTCGAACGCTACGTCGGATTCGTGGGCTCGACGCTGAAATTGCCGGTGGCGCTGCTGTTGATCCTCGTGCTGCTGCTCCTGCGACCCGGCGGCCTGTTCGGCCGCGTTGCGGTGCGACGCGTATGAAGCTCAAGCTCGCGCTCGAAGTCCTCGGCTTCCTCGTGCTCGCGGCGCTCGTCGCTTTCCTGCCGCGCATCGTCGGCGACTTCACCGTCTACGAGTTTGCGATCGTCGGGATGTACTTCATCGCCCTCCTCGGCCTGGCGATCCTCACCGGCTACAGCGGGCAGATCTCGCTCGGTCACGGCGCCTTCATGGCAGTCGGCGGCTACACCACCGCCATCCTCAGCGTCGACGGGATCTTCGGGCACGAGCTCCGTGATCTGTGGACGATCCCGATCGCCGGCCTCGTCGCCGGCGTGGCAGGGCTTCTCGTGGGCGTCCCCGCGCTGCGGCTGTCCGGCCTCTACCTGGCCCTGATCACCTTCGGCATTGCCGTGTCCTTCCCGCAGTTGCCGAAGAAGTTCGACCATTTCTTCGGTGGAACGACGGGGAAGGTGCTGAACCTCGTCAAGGCGCCGTTCGGCCTCGAGACGACACCCAATCGCTGGCTGTACTACCTGACCTGGGGCATCGCGCTGGTCCTGCTCGCGTTGGCCTGGGCGCTTCTCCGCGGGAAACCGGGGCGTGCGTTGCAGGCGATCCGCGACAGTGAGGTGGCCGCGGCGTCCTCCGGCGTGAACCCGGCGACGTACAAGACGCTGGCGTTCGGGATCTCCGCCTTCTACGCGGGCGTGGCCGGGTCCCTGTACGTCATGTCGAAGGCGTACATGAATCCCGATGTCTTCCCGATCATCCTGTCGGTGTACCTCGTGGCTGCCCTCGCAGTCGGTGGGCTTGAATCGTTGGTGGGCCTCATTGCGGGGGCCGCCCTCATCTACGTTCTCCAGAACCGCGCGGACGACGTCACGCGATGGATCAACCACCTGCCGGTGCTCGACCTCGATCCGAAGCAGCCCGGGATGCCGAGCGTGGTCTTCGGAGTCGTGCTGATCGCCGTGATGCTCCTGCTCCCGACGGGCGCGGGCGGCCTCCTGCGCCGCCTCTTCGGGCCCCTAACAAGCCGGCTGTACAGTAAGTCATAAGTGGTGCTAGTGAGGGTCTTTTATCTCTGCGCCGTCCTTGCGGCGGTCGCAACCGCTTCCGCCGGCGCACGTCCGCTCGCCACGCCGGGCGTCTCGTCGAGCCAGATCCAGCTCGGCTCGAGCGTGCCTTTGAGCGGCGAAGCCTCGGTTGCAGGGAATGTCGCCCGGGGCGCGGAGGCGTACTTCAAGTACGTCAACGACAAGGGCGGCGTGTTCGGGCGGAAGATCAAATTCACCTACCTCGACGACGGCTACGACCCGGGCCGGGCGGTGAACAACACGATCCGGCTCGTGCAGCAGGAGCAGGTGTTCGCCATGTTCTCCTCGCTGGGGACGAACAACAACCTTGCCGTGCGCAAGCTCCTCAACGACGCCAAGGTGCCGCAGCTCTTCGTCTCGTCCGGCGCGACGACGTTCGGGCGCGACTACAAGAAGTACCCCTGGACGATCGGCTACATCCCGCCGTATTCCGAGGAAGGCGTGATCTACGGGAAGTACGTCGTCAAGAACGTCAAGAACGCCAAGGTCGCCGTCCTGTACCAGAACGACGACTACGGGCGTGATCTGCTCGCTGGTCTGCGCCGTGGCCTCGGCGCGAAGGCAAAGGCGATCGTCGCGAAGGTCGGCTACGACCCCACGACAGCGGACGTGCAGCCCCAGGTGACGCAGCTGAAAGCTTCGAAGGCCAACGTCTTCATGATCTTCGCATTCGGGAAGTTCTCGCTGCAGGCGTTCAACGCCGTTTCGCGCCTCGGCTGGAAGCCGCAGATCTTCGTGAACGACGTCTCCTCTGCCTCGGCGTTGATGTCGATCGTCCCGCAGAAGGCCGCGAACGGTTCGATCTCGATCGTCTTCGGCAAGGATCCGGCCGCGCCGCTGTGGAAGCGCGACAAAGGCATCCGCATGTTCCAGTCGATCCTGAAGAAGTACGGCAGCGACATCGGCTCGCGCGATCTCCAGGACGGCTATTTCGTCGCGGGGATGGCGACCGCCTACACGATGGTCGACACGCTGAAGAAAGCGGGGCGGAATCTGACGCGTGAAGGCGTCATGCGCGCCGCAACGCATCTCACCGAGAAGGGCAACCCGTTCGTGCTGCCGGGAATCGTGATTCACACGACGCCGAAAAGCCGGTTCCCGTTGACGCAGGTGCGCCTCCAGCGCTGGTCGAACAAGGCCTGGCACCCCTTCGGCAAGTTGATCAGCGCGAAGCCTGGATAGCGCTCAACGACAGGCTGCCCCGGCGCGGCCCACGTCTTAACGTTCCTCTCACCAAACGCCGATACGGTTGGCGGAATGCGGCGGACGCTCACACGAACGGGTCTCTTCGACGAAGTCGAGCCGGGACGCCTCTGGGCGGCCCGTCGCGGCTATGCCCTCGGGCTCGGCCTGCTCGTGTTGGTCGGCGCTGCGATCGGGGCGACGCGGATCGGGCGGGGCAGCATGAGCGGCGCCCTGACAGTCCTGGGTCGTGCCCAGCCCGGCTGGGTGCTCGTTGCTGCGGCCTGCTTCGCGATCGGCCTCCTCTGCACGGCGGCTGCCTGGCATGCAGGTCTGCGCGCGTGCGGAGGAAGCGCCGGCTTCGTAGAGGTAACAGCTCGTTCCGCGATCGGCTCACTGGTCAACGCCTTGACGCCCGCTCATCTGGGAGGAGCGGTTCGGGTCGGACTTCTGTCGCGCACGTTGCCGGGTGCAGATCGTCTCTGGCGAGCCGGTGGAGTCGGCGCCGCCGTCGGCGCGGCTCGAACACTCGTGCTCGCGGCCCTGGTCGTGGCAGCGGCTGGAGCGAGCCGGGTTCCGCTGTGGCCGGCCCCGCTCCTGGCTTGCGCTGGCCTCTGTGTCCTCGTGGTCTGCATCCGCGCCAGCGAAAGGACCGCCGGATATGTCGCAAGCAGCTTGCAGATCGTCCGGAGCTGCGTGCGCTCGCCTCGCACCGGCGGAAAGATCTTCGGGTGGGTCGCGTGCTCGTTCGGCGCGCGTTTCGGAGCCACTGTCGCGGTTGCAACGGCGCTCGGCATGCCGCGGCCGATCTGGATCGCCGTGGTGCTTCTGGCTGCGGTCACTCTTTCAGGCGTGCTCCCGCTGACGCCCGGGAACTTCGGGGCCGGTGCCGGGGCGGCCACGCTCGCCTTGCACGGCACGGGAGTCGGCACAGGGACCGCTCTTGCGCTCGCGATCGCGTTTCAGGGACTCGAGACGTTCACCGGAATGACGCTTGGCCTCGCCGGAGCTGCGGTCATCGCAGCGCCGGGAACTCGCGTCCGGCGCTGGTCATTCGCCGCAGCCGGGGCCGCTGCCGTCCTCCTGGCGGCTTCGGTCGGGGTCGCATATGTCGACCTCGTCTGAGCCTCCGTAACTGCGACCTCGCGGCGTAAGCTCCGTTCAATGGAGCTGCTCCAGCGGCCGCTCGCTGATCTGTGCGCCGAGGCTCGGACGCTCCGAGATGAAGGGCACGGGGGGCTAGTCACGTACTCGCCCAAGGTCTTCATCCCGCTGACGAAGCTCTGTCGAGACGTCTGCCACTACTGCACGTTCGCGCGGCCCCCGCGCCGTGGCCAGCGTGCGTACATGACGATCGACGAGGTGCTCGAAGTCGCCTGCGCAGGGGCTGCCGCCGGCTGCCGCGAGGCGCTCTTCACGCTCGGCGACAAGCCCGAGCTGCGTTACCGCGCAGCCCGCGACGAGCTCGCCGTGCTTGGTTGCGAGACGACGCTCGAGTACGTGGCCCGAGCGGCCGAGGCCGTGCTCGACGAGACGGGACTCCTCCCGCACCTGAATCCTGGCGTGCTGACGGGCGAAGACCTGGTACAGCTGCGCCGTGTGAGCGCGTCGATGGGGCTTATGCTGGAGACGACCTCGGCGCGGCTTGCGGAACGCGGCGGACCGCACTTCGGCTCTCCGGACAAAGCGCCGGCGCTTCGACTGGCCACGGTGGTCGCGGCCGGGGAGGCACGCGTCCCGTTCACGACGGGGATCCTGGTCGGGATTGGCGAGACGCGTGCGGAACGCGTCGACGCGCTGCTGGCGATCCGCGAGCTCGCGGAGACCCACGGACACGTGCAGGAGGTGATCGTCCAGAACTTTCGCGCGAAGCCGGGGACCCGCATGGCCGACGCGTCGGAGCCGTCGCTGGACGACCTGCTCTGGACGATCGCCGTCGCGCGCATCCTGCTCGGGCCCCGCACGCATCTCCAGGCGCCCCCGAACCTCAGCTTCTCCGAGTTCCCGCGGCTGCTCGACGCGGGGATCGACGACTGGGGCGGGGTCTCGCCGGTCACGATCGATCACGTCAATCCCGAAGCCCCCTGGCCGGAGCTCGAGCGACTGCGGGCGGCGACGGAAAGCCGCGGGCTTCAACTGGCAGCACGTCTTCCCGTCTACCCCGAGTGGATCTCGGGCGCCTGGATCGACCCGAACGTGATGCCGGCGGTGCTGCGCGCCTCGGACTCGCTCGGGCTTGCCCGCGAAGACGGCTGGGCGCCTGGCGAGTCCATCGCGATCCCGTTCGTCCCGCGCGACGCGCTCCCGGTCCAGACACGCGCCGAGCTTGGCGAGGAGGAGATCGTGCGTCTCTTCCGCGCGCGAGGTCAGGAGCGGGAGCGTATCTTCGCGGCCGCCGACCGGCTCCGCCGCGAGGTCTGCGGCGACGAGGTCAGCTACGTCGTCACGCGCAACATCCAGTACACGAACGTCTGTTACTTCCGCTGCGGCTTCTGTGCGTTCTCGAAGGGGAAGCTCGCCGCTAACCTCCGCGGTGCGCCGTACTTCGTACCGCACGACGAGATCGTGCGGCGCTGCCGGGAAGCCTGGGAGCGCGGAGCAACCGAGGTCTGCCTCCAGGGCGGGATCCACCCCGCGTTCACCGGCGACTACTACCTGTCGGTCGTTCGGGCGATCAAAGAGGCGGTTCCCGACCTGCACGTGCACGCGTTCTCTGCGCTCGAGATCTGGCAGGGGGCGGCGACACTCGGGGTGCCGCTCGAGGACTACCTGATGGAGCTGCGGGACGCCGGGCTTAGCTCGCTTCCGGGCACAGCTGCGGAGATTCTCGACGACGAGGTGCGTCGGCTCATCTGTCCGGACAAGGTCACGACCGCACAGTGGCTCCACGTACACGATGTCGCGCATCGGGTTGGTCTCCGCTCGAACGTGACGATGATGTTCGGCCACGTCGAAGGCCCGCGCAATTGGGCGCGTCATCTCGTGCGCTCGCGCGAGCAACAGCGCACGAGTGGCGGCTTCACCGAATTCGTGCCGCTGCCGTTCGTGCACATGGAAGCGCCGATGTGGCTCCGCGGACAGGCGCGTTCGGGCCCGACGTTCGGAGAGACGCTGCTCGTGCACGCGATCGCACGGCTCGCGTTGCATCCGTGGATCACCAACATCCAGGTGTCATGGGTCAAGCTCGGTGCGCAAGGGGTTGCCGCCGCGTTGCGCGCAGGTGTGAACGATCTCGGCGGCACGCTGATGAACGAGTCGATCTCACGGTCGGCCGGCGCCGAGCACGGGCAGGAGTTCCCGCCGGAGGCGATGGAGGAGTTGATTCGTTCGGCGGGGCGCATCCCGCGACAGCGCACGACGCTTTACGGCGACGCGCCCGAAGAGCGGCGGCTGGCGTCATTCGGCGCGGCCCCGCTGGCCGAGCCGTGGAATCCCCCCGTGAAGGATGCACGCCTCGTCGCGCCGCCCCGGCTCGTCCGGCCCGGCTTCGCAGCCTCTGGTTGACGGTGCTCCGCTGGGCCGACTTCGAGGGGGCGGCTCCTGATCTGGCAGTCCAAGCGCGGGAGCTGATCGACCGGTCCGGCTTCGTTCTTGTCGGCACGATTCGCCGAGACGGGACTCCGCGCATCAGCCCGGTCGAGGCGCGCGTGGTCCAGGGACATTTGATGCTGGTGATGATTCGCGGCACGCACAAGGCGCGCGACCTGTTGCGTGACTCCCGGCTCGTGCTGAACACGCCCGTATT
>WNFZ01006632.1_pt1 | contig 12666 bp, 11 predicted proteins | sample 5400081 | NCBI WGS metagenome assembly WNFZ01 (sample SAMN13153365, study PRJNA577476) | soil metagenome | isolation source: 80 cm soil or saprolite under grassland replicate 1 | place: USA:California | collected 2016-06-15
TCGGACGTCCGCGACGTCGGCGAGCTCGGCGTGGCGTTGTCTCGCGTGGCCTCTGGTGCCATCGGGCCATCCCCGCCGAGCGGGTCCATGTGTGATCGCCCCGCCAGGTCCATCCGGTGTGCGGAGCCGGCGGGACGAGGTCGGGAGCGCAGCTCACCGCCATTATCTGGATGCCCGAGGTCCCGCGCTCGGCTCTCGCCGCCCGGTTCAGACCGGTGACGACGCCGTGCCGCCACCACAGCCTTGGCCAAGTCGACGAGGACGGCGGTCGAGGTGTCGGCGGGAACGACGTAGTCGACCCCGAGCTGGAGCAGGCGGCGCTCGGCCTCCTCGTTCCCCGAGGGCACCATGCCCACCACGGCGAGCCCGGCTGCTCCCGCCTTCGCGAGCGTGTCTCGATCCAGCCACCGCACATCGGCCGCGACCACCACAACCTCAGCCTTCCCCGCGGCCGCGGAGGCGAGCAGGTCAGCGAGGTCGTAGCAGCGCTGCACCACCACGGCCGGCACACTGCGATCCTGGCAGGCCTGTACCAACGCCGACTCCCATGGCTCGCCGACGCCGACGGTCATCAGTCGAAGCCTCATGGTCCGCTCCCCGGCACGTCCGGCTCGGTCGAGACTGACGGCGCCACCGGAGTCGACGGGTCCGGCCAGTCCTGCGCCGAGTCCGCCGGCTCCTCCGTCGCCACGACGTCGCGGCCTGCGATGGACGGCGCTTTGACCACGAAGACCCGGGTGCTGGCGATCGCGGCCACCACCAGCGCGGCGCGGTCGCTCGGCACCCGGACCTGGACCCCACTCTGGCGGCTGCCCGTCAGGCCGGTCGGCTCCTCAAGAATGCGAACCACCTCGACCGATGAGAGCAGCAGCCGCGCCCCGCTGTTGCGCACGCCGTCGGCGTAGGCGGCGAGGACCTGAACGCGGTCGCCAGGACGCAGCCCTTGCGCCATGTCGCCACTGCCGACCCTGATCGGCAGCTCCACCATGTCAGCCTGCTCAAGTGAGGGAGCGATCCCGTCCACCGGGATGAGCATGTGCTGCCTGAGCGGGGCTTTGAGAAGCTGGCCCACCACCGGTCGGTGCCGGCTCGGCCGTGCATAGCGCTGCAGCTCGGCGTCCGGCAGGCGAACCCGTACCACAGCGAGGTCACGGCCGGACAATGGCACACCGGAGGGAAGGTCCCGTGCGGCCTCGTAGATGGGCACCAGCCGCTGGGCGTGCTGCAAGAACAGCGCGCCAGCCAGGATGGCCACCACGACGAGCAGGACGCCAAGGGCAGAGCGCCCATTGAGCCAGCCTGCGGTGTGCAGCCGCTGTGCTGCTGGCATCTCGGGGGAAGGCGGTGCCACGGAGGCACGGTTCGAGCTACTCAGCGGGAACGCCCCCTCGTGCTTGTGGAGCAGGAGTCGCGCAAAGATGCCGCGAAAGCCGGTTGGTGAGCAAATCAGCAGATCCGGACATAGCTATCTCCGTCAGAGAGCTATCCAGTGATGGGGGGAAACGGGGCTCACAGCATGCTTCAAGAGTTGATTGAAGGCAAACCCAGTCTTTGCTACTGTGGACAAGCCTTTGAGAGGCTTCTCGCCAGCTCCGAGGCGATGGCGACGGTTCCAGCAGGTCCGGAATCCTCAGGAGGTCGTATGCCTACGCCCGGAGTCGAGCCGCGCTTCTACACGCTCGAAGACGTGGCCACGATCCTCAACGTGCGAGTCGCACAGGTCTACGCCCTGGTGCGAAGTGGCGACCTGCCGGCGATCAAGCTCGGTGGGCGGGGCGTTTGGCGGGTCGACCGGATCCAGCTCGAAGAGTACATCGAACGGATGCACGCAAAGACCCGCGAATGGGCGATAGCCCACCCGCTCACCGGTAGTCCGGAAGAAGACTGACTACGGCAATCGCGGCGAGGGCCAGCAGGCGGCGTCCGGTGATGGCGGGTCCCCTGCGCGCCTCAGCGAGGTCATGCTCCGCCACCTCCAAGTGGTCATTGCCCACCAGCTCGATCGTCCCATCCGACACATTGCCGTCCGCCAACTCCAGCCGCACCGGCTCTCTGCGACGGGCCAGCTCACGCAGTGCCAGTGCAAAGCGGTAGCGGGGAGCTGGTGGCAGTGGCTTGAGCTGGTCCTGCTCGGCCGGCAGCGACACCGACACCGCCGGGCCGAGCCGGATCAGGTGCTGCGTACGATTGCCTGCCCTGACGACGAAGAAGTCTGGATAGCTCGCCAGCAGTGTGCCGCGATACAGCCGTGAGCCAGACCGGATGACGACCTCAGTCCCCACCCGCCGCGCCAGCGCCTCCCACAGCAATGTCTCCGCCGCCTGGGCGCGGAGGGCGGCTACGGCCTCCTGCTCCGCCTCACGGCGGAGACTCGCCTCGAACTCCGCCTCGAGCTCTTCAAAGAGCCGGCGGACCGCTGGCGAGGGCTCTGGTTCGCTCATGAGCGAAGCCTAGCTAGCTTTGCCTCTTGCGCACAAACCGACCTGCTCGAGATATGTGTCCTGGCTGTCCGGCGCCCGGCCGCAGCGCCAATCCATCCACAACTCGTCCCCAGCTCGTTGACTTCCCTCCGAGGGACTTCATACTCATAACGAGGTAAATCGAATGTAACGAGGGCAAATGAAGGATAGAAGGGAAGTCCTGACTGGCCTTGCGCTCCTCGTTGGGGTTGGGGCTCTCGAGGCGCTGCTATTACGAATCGCCGGACCGCCGTCCAGTCATCTTCGCGTGCTCGCCGACCTCGCCAATCCAATGGCCGAGCCACTCGAAGGGACGCTCGCCGCATTCGCCCTGGCCGCCGAGGGGATCGCCGGTTACCTCGTACTCGCCCTGGCACTAAGGACGTCGGCCCACCTGCCGGGCGTTGTTGGGCAAGCGGCCAACCATGTTGAGCGGCTGCTCACTGTCCCGGCTGTCCGCCGAGGCATTGACGCGCTTCTCGGCGGCGCCCTCATCGCACAGCTCGCGTTCGCGCCGGTATCGACGGGGACAGGGATCGGCACCGCGCAACCGCTGCCGCCCGCGGTGGCCACGGCGGACGCCATCACGGAGCAGAGCCCGCGGATGGGTCCCATTCATCTACCTCGGGCACCCCTCACGAGCAGGGCGAGCAGCGCCTCAGCCTCCACGGTGCCCCCGCCGCCCATTCCGTTGCCGATCTGGCTCGGCGGCATCCCGAGGCGGGACAGCGCGCCGTCCAGCTCGCGACCGCGCGACCCCGCCGCCGGCCACAGCTCGCGCGTCGCGGCCCAACGAGCCACTTCGGCTCAGCCTTCGCCCGGCACAGGCAGTCCCGCGCCGGCAACTACCACCGGCGAACTCAGCCCGCCAGCAACGGGTCCAGCGAAGGCGCACCACACCATCGAGCCTGGAGACACGTTGTGGAGCATCGCCGCGGCTCACCTACCCATCGACGCCAGGGTGGCGGCGAGCATCGTGAGCTATTGGCGTCGGATCTATGGCGCGAACCGTGGCGTCATCGGCCCAGACCCGAACCGGATCCAACCCGGCGTGACGCTTTCCGTACCCCGATGCCCGACCTCGGATCCTCCCTCCAGCTCGAGTTCGGCGCATACCACGGCATCCACCTGGCCACGAAGCGGTGGCCTAACTGAAGACCTTCCCGATCTACAGCCCTGACCGGAGCCAAGCCATGTCACGAGTCCCACGCGCCACGGCGGACCACCTTGCGATGGATCGATTCCAGTCGTCCGATCTCCCGCCGCCACCTCGATGTGGACGTGCCCTGCGCCTGGTCGCCCGGCTGGTGCTGTGGATGCTCATCGCGCTTGGCGCGCTGCGTGGCTTCGGCCCGGTGCCAGACAACTCTGGGGAGGACACGGCCCCAACGACCACCGCTCGGCTCCCCCAGGAATCACGCGACGGCGAATCGATTGATCCGCAGCGCTCCACCGACCAGGCAGCTACGGCCACAGCCAGCGCGTTCCTGCGCGACTATCTGACCATCAACGATGACCGTGGCGCTTGGGCCGAACGGCTCAAGCCTTACCTGGCCAGAGGCCTCGACCTCGGCGCGAGCGTCTCGGTGCCCGCGGGGACGTCCCAATACGTCGACTACGTTCAGCCGGTGAACGAGCGCTCAGTGCCTGGAGGCCTAGAGGTGACGGTCCTTGCTCATCTGCTCGAGTCGCGCGCTGGTGCCTACCGGGAGGGCGGACTGCTCGCGTTCGCGATCCCGCTGGTCCGCGGGAGCCGTGGGCTGGCGGTGAGTGGGCTGCCTCGGCCCGCACCGCTGCCGATCGCTTCCGGCCTGACGGTCCGCCCGGCGGTGCTCTCGCCTGCGGCTGCACGTGGCGTAGCGGCTGTCGCGCGCTACGCGGTGACCGCCATGCTAAACCGGGATCGCTCCGACCTGGCCGCGCTGGGTGGTGGTACGCCGCCGGAAGCCCGACCGTTGCCCGATGGCTGGCGCGCCACCGCGATCACGACCATCCAAGCAGTCGGGCCGCGGGAGGAGCCCACCGCGCGGGTTCTTGTGCGCGCCAAGCCCCCGACCACCGAAGCCACGTATGTCATCCCGGTCGTGGTCTCGCTCCGCTCCGGACCTGATGGCCTCTTCGTAAGGCGGGTTGACGCGGGCGGTCTGCCATGAGCGATCCAGGCCGATGGGCCGACCCCCGATCCCGCCATTGGCCAATGGTCGCTGACTCGCTGCCAGACTCGGGCGGGGAGCTGTCGCTGGATCGATGGGCTGATTCCAGATCGCAGTCGCGGCGGACTCGCCGAGCCGGGCCAGGCTGGCATGCGTACCGTCCTGCCGTCGCGCTAGTCCTACCACCGTGGGCGGTGGAGGCGACGCTCACGATCGAGCATCCCGTCGTCGATCAGCGGTCCAGCCAGCAGACCACCAGACCCCAGGCTCTCCTGCTGCTCCGATCGGCCAGTGTCGCCGGCGTCATGGCGGTGGCCGTTACGGACGCCATTGCGCAGGTGGAGGAAATCGCCGGCGTCGGACGGCGAGAACCGGATCTTCATCTCGCCCGGTCCATTCCCGAGCCTGGCCTCCAGCCGCTTGCGGCGCCCGCCGTTCTCAGCCACCTGAGATGGGCGAGCCAGCGGGGACTTGCGGCTCGGCCTCGACGCCGATCATCCACCGGTCCGGGTCCCACGTGGGAGGCGGGACCGGGAGCGGTGCTAACGTGCCGCGGGCCAGCCGGGATTTCGACGCAGGCGGTCGTCTCACTGCACGGACGCGGGGATCTTGGGGCTCTCCGGCCGCCCGTCGGTGGAGCACTGTTGGTGCGCGCCTGGCGCCCCGGGCGCGTGGGGCGACGGGGCCTGACACCTCGAGCCTCTGCTGGCGCGCCGGATGGACTGGCCAGGCATCCGGGGGTCACCTGGGCACTGGTCAGTGCCCTCATTCTCGCGTCGACCAATGCCTCCGGCCTGGGGCGGGAAGCCCGCCGGCTCACCACTTCGATTCGCGCCGGGAACTGGGAGGCGAGTGTGCTGACCGGACCCGCCGCTATGGAGGTCGCCCGGACCGGCGACCCTCGTCATCCCGTCCCTCGAGTCGCTGCCCGCTGGGCCACGGATCACGAGGTCACGGAGATGCTGACCTCCTGCCTCCTTGCCGGCATGCCAGCCTGAGTCCGCGCGCCACAGAGCATGTCCCGAACGACCCGCTCGATGCTGGCCGGGACGATGCCCGTGGACGCGTCGTCGACAGCCGGCCGATGTGAAGGCGGCAGCGTGAAGCCCCGAGCGCCTTGGCGTCGATGAAGCGATCGTCTGGAGGGAGGCACTGGCACCGACCTCTGCGCCCTCGACCCGATCGGCCTCGTGCCGGCGAACACGACTCTCAAATCATGTGCATCCCCGCTGTGGATAACAGTCAATTGCCCTTGGAAGGAGTTAACATAGGCGTACAGAAGCAAACAGAAGCAAACAGAGGTTAAGGGAGCAGCGTATGTCGATGAGCTCGGCTGCAGAGCCACTCTCCCCCGGCGCCCAGCCACCGAAGGCAGCCTCCGCCTCCGAGCAGGCCAGCACTCACCTCGGCGCCGGTCCTGTCCCAGGTCAGCGCCGCATGGCCGCAACGCCAGGGGCCGACGTCACCCAGGAGGCAGAAGAAGCTTTCCGATCCGGTCTGCTGGCAAGCGGACCAAGCGGACCGACGGACCAGTGGGCCACGACCGGAGCCGACTGGGCCGCGCCGCTGGGCACGCTGATCTGGCCGGCGGCAGGCGACGGGCGAGCGGCCGAGCAGCGCCACGGAATCGAGCGAGCCAGCCGGGTGACCTTGCCGCCGGTGACGATCGAGCGGACCCGAACGCCGGCCAAGCCACTGCGGCCTATGACGTTGCCGCAGGGCGGTCAGGCACCGGAGGTCACCGACTCCCAGCGCGGGCCGCGAGAGGAGCAGCACGACCCAATCCGACGGGAACTGGCGTCGACCACGCGGACCGCCAGGCGTCACCTGCCACCCCCGGCCGAGGTTGCCAAGGAGATCGCTATCGCCTTGTTCGAGATAGAGGCCGGATACCGTAGCGCGGCACAACTCGAGCGGGTCTGCACCCCAGAGCTGTGGGACCGGCTCGAGCGACAGGTGCGCCGCCATGGCGGTCCGCTACCGAGCGGCCGCAAGCTCATTCGGGTGCACTATCAGGAGCTCACACCCGGTGTGGCCAATACCGTCGCCGTCGTGGAACGTGGGCCCCGAGTGCAGCCGGTGGCCATGCGCCTGGACGCGCGCAGCGGCCGATGGCTGGTCACCGAGCTCAGGTACTAGCGACACCAAGGTCAGCCATGCACCAAGGTCAACCATGCTTGCTATGAATCGCGGAGGCCGAGCGTGGCGGACGAGCCTGCGGGGGTCGGCCGTTCGCATGGACCTCATTGCTGGCCACTGTCGGGACGGCACGCCGCTGGCAGTGGCACGGAGGCCAGGGATCGCCTCGGCCGGGACGGACGAAACCGATTGTGGGTGCCTTGCGAGAGGGGACGGTGGGACCATGTGCGTCACCGTTCCGCGACTGGCCCGACCACCACCAGGGCTACGTCCGGGCGGAACGCGACGAGGGCGTGACCACCACCTACCGCCTGGGGAGCTCGAGGACGGCGGCCGCGCAGCAGCGCGGCCGCCGTCCTCGAGCGGGCGCGCTGCGGGGAGCGATACGGTCGCGGGTCAGGTCAAGGTCAGCTCTGGGCGCCGGGAGCGCCGTGGCAGTTCTTGAACTTCTTGCCTGATCCACACCAGCACGGCTGGTTGCGGCCAATCTTCTGCTTGCGGGCGCTCTGCCCCTGTGCGGCGCGGGCCTCGCTCTCGGTTGAGGCCGAGGACAGCCGGGTCGGGCGTGGTGAGCCTGCTTGGTGTTGCTCCTCGGCCTCCTCGGCAACCTGGACCGAGGCGTTGAAGACGTAGGCGACGGCCTCGCGCTTGATGGACTCCTGCAACGCCTGGAACATGTCGAAGGCTTCGCGCTGGTACTCGACCAAGGGGTCGCGCTGACCGATGGCACGGAGCCCGATGCCCTCCTGCAGGTAGTCCATCTCGTAGAGGTGCTCGCGCCAGTGCCGGTCCAGCACTGTGAGCAGGACGGCGCGCTCCAGCTCCGCCAGCAGCTCGACGCCGAGCTCGGCTTCTCGCTCCTTGTAGGCACGCTCGGCATCCTCGAGCAGCAGGGCTTCGAACTCGGCATGGTCGATCACCGCGAGGTCCACTTCCTCCTTGCGGATTCCGACCGGGTAGATCGTGCCAAGCGCGGTCATCATGCCGTCGAGGTCCCACTCTTCGGGGTAGACACCCGGCGGGGCATACTGGGCGGCGACGCTGGTGACAACATCGGTCAGGAAGCCAAGCGTCTGCTCCTGAAGGTCCTCGCCCTCGAGGATGCGCCGGCGCGTATCGTAGATGACCTCGCGCTGCTTGGTCATCACCTCGTCGTATTTGAGGACATTCTTGCGTCGCTCGAAGTTCTGCGATTCGACCTGTCGCTGCGCGTTGGCGATCGCACGGGTGACCAGCCGGTGGGTGATCGGCACGTCATCGGGCAGGTTGAGCCGGTCCATCAGTCCGGCGACGGTCTTGGTGGCGAACATCCGCATCAAGTCGTCCTCGAGCGACAGGAAGAACCGTGACGCTCCCGGATCCCCTTGGCGACCAGAGCGGCCGCGCAGCTGGTTGTCGATCCGACGCGACTCGTGCCGCTCGGTCCCGAGCACACACAGCCCACCAAGCTCGACCACCTTGTCATGCTCGGCGGCGACCTCCACCGTCTTGCGCTCGGTCTCCGCCTGCAACGCCCGGGCCCACTCCTCCGGATCGGTCTCCGCCGGATCCATGCCCCTGGCCCGCAGCGACTCCTGAGCCAGGTACTCGACGTTGCCGCCCAGCATGATGTCTACGCCACGCCCAGCCATGTTGGTCGCCACCGTCACCGCCCCGAGCCGTCCCGCCTGCGCGATGATGTGCGCCTCCCGCTCATGATGCTTGGCGTTCAGCACGTTGTGCCTGATGCCCCGCCGCTCCAGCATCCGGGAGACCCGCTCCGACTTCTCGATCGACACCGTGCCGATCAGGATCGGCTGGCCAGCGCGGTTCCGCTCGGACACCTCCTCCACCAGCGCGGTGAACTTGGCCTGCTCGCTCTTGTAGATCACGTCCGCATGGTCCTTGCGGACCATCGGCTGGTTCGTCGGGATCTCGACCACGCCGAGCTTGTAGATGTGGTTGAACTCCGCTTCCTCGGTCTTGGCCGTGCCGGTCATGCCCGCCAACTTGTCGTACAGGCGGAAGTAGTTCTGCAGCGTGATGGTGGCGTAGGTCTGGTTCTCTTCCTTGATCCGCACGCCCTCTTTGGCCTCGATCGCCTGGTGCAGTCCCTCCGAGTAGCGCCGGCCCTCCAGCACCCGGCCGGTGAACTCATCGACGATGAGCACCTCACCGTCGCGCACGATGTAGTCCCGGTCGCGCTTGTACAGCTCCTTGGCCCGGATCGCGTTCTGCAGATGCTGCACCAGCGGGGTGTTCAACGAGTCGTACAGATTCTCGATCCCAAGTATCTCCTCGACCCTGGCGACACCCTCCTCAGACACCGCAACCGTGTGCTTGCCCTCGTCCACCTCGTAGTGGGTGTCCTTGGCCATGCGTGGGACGATGCGGGCGAACTGCTGGTACCAGCGGGCGCCCTGCTCGGCGGGGCCGGAGATGATCAGCGGCGTGCGCGCCTCGTCGACCAGGATCGAGTCGACCTCGTCCACGATGGCATAGTGGTGGCCGCGCTGTACCAGCTCATCCCGTGACAGCGCCATGTTGTCACGCAGGTAGTCGAAACCGAACTCGTTGTTGGTCCCGTAGGTGATGTCGGCGGCATAGTTGGGCCGCCGCTCCCACGGGGTCATCGAACCGAGGATGACGCCGACCTCCAGGCCCAGGAAGCGGTAGATGGCGCCCATCCACTCCGCGTCACGCTTGGCCAGGTAGTCGTTGACGGTGACGATGTGCACGCCCTCACCGGTGAGCGCGTTCAAGTAGGCGGGCAGGGTCGCGGCCAGCGTCTTGCCCTCACCAGTCTTCATCTCCGCGATGTGGCCCCAGTGCATCGCCACACCACCAACCAACTGCACATCGAAGTGACGCTTGCCCAGCGTGCGGCAGGACGCCTCCCGTACCGCGGCAAACGCCTCGGGTAGCAGGTCCTCGAGCTCGTCGCCATCGGCCAGCTGTTTGCGGAACACGTCGGTCAGCTCTCGCAACTCCGCGTCCGACCTGGCCTGCATCTCGGCTTCGAGCGCGTTGATCGGGGCCACCATCGCCTGCGCGCGACGGAGGTCTCTCCCCTCGCCGAGGCTGAGGAGCTTGGACAAGACCACGAGTTGGACGCCTCCTTGGAACCGGCCGGGCGGGTACCCGCCCGGCCGGGTTGCATGAGCTCTATGGAGCAAAGATTGTGCGAGGACCTCTCATTTTACCCAGCCTGGTCGCACTCCGGGACGTGACCGGCCGCGCTTTCGCCGGTCCGGCACCGCGATCGGTCGGGCAGCACGGGCACGTTTGCGTCCAGCTTACCCGCCTGTTACCCGCCTGCCTCAGGGTCCCAGCCGTAGTGCTCGGAATCGACCACGAACGCCGCGGCCCCGAGCAGCGGGGCGTCGGCGCCGAGCTTGCCCGGGACGATCTGGCAGACGGCGGCGAAGTCCATGCGTGCATGCTTCGCGAAGGCGTCGTGGAGGGCATCCCAGAAGGGGGGGCCCGACTTGGAGAAGCCGCCCACGATGGCGGCCATCTCGAGGTCGAGCAGGTGGGCGCATGAGGCGAGAGCGAGACCGACGGCGCGTCCCGACCTGTTGATGTTGCGCACGGCGATCTCGTCGCCAGCGGCCGCCGCCGCCGCGAGCGCGATGCCGTCAGCTCGCACGCCCACCCCTGGACGCCAGCCCTCGGCCAGCGCCCGCTTGACTGTGTAGAGGCGGTCGCCGAGGATGAGCCCACCGCCGACGCCGGTTGAGACTGTCATCCCGAGAAGGTTGGCCGTGCCGACGCCAGCCCCCTTCCAGTGCTCGCCGACGGCCACGCCGACGGCATCGTTGTGGATGAGCACCGGCTCGACCTCGAACTCGCGGATCAGGCGCCGCCGAAGGGGAAAGTCCCGCCACGCCGGCATATTGAGCGGTGAGACCTCACCAGAGGGCCAGACCATCGGCCCGGCGCACGACACGCCGATGCCGGCAAGCTCAGCCGGCCTGGCGTCAGCTCCCCGCAGCGCGGCGGTGCAGCAGGTGAGCAACGCCTCGTAGAGGATCTCAGGGTCAGGGCCGGTGGGCGACGGGACGCGGCTGCGGCCGAGGATGCGCGCACGGTCGTCTACGACGGCGGCTGCCAGTTTGGTGCCGCCGACGTCGATCGCCAGGACGTTGGACACCCCTATTTAATCTCGAGCAGCTTCTCCCGCACCGCGTACACCACAGCCTCCATCCTCGAATGCAGATGCAGCTTCTCTAGGATGTTGCGGATATGGTTCTTTACGGTGTTCTCAGAGATGTAAAGCTCTTTGGCAATGTCACGGTTGTTGTGACCCTTAGCGACGAGCTTGAGGACCTCCATCTCCCGGTCGGTCAGCCGGGGAGTTGGAAGCTGCTGCTTCTCGTCGGCGCGCTTGACCATACTGGCGAATTCGTCCAGCAGCTTGGAGGCCATCGACGGGGAGATGAGCGACTGACCCTTGGCGACGGAGCGAATCGCATTGGCGACCTCGTCAATGGAGATCTCCTTGAGCAGGTAGCCGTTGGCGCCCGCCTTGATCGCGTCGTAAAGGTCAGCCTCCTCGTCCGAAATCGTCAGCATCAGGATCTTGGCGTGCGGGATCAGGTCCTTGATGGCCTGCGTGGCCTCGATGCCCCCACGGCGGGGCATGCGCACGTCCATCAGGACGACATCCGGCATGAGCTCCTGCGCCTTCTCGATCGCCTCGGCGCCGTCGCCCGCCTCCCCAACGACCTCGACGTCGTCTTCCTGCTGGAGGACCATCTCGAGCCCGCGACGAAACAATGCGTGGTCATCCACGATCAGCACCCGGATGGCGTCTCCCGCGCCCCGAGGTCGTGTCTGCCGGTCGTCGGCCACGCTCTCCCCTCTCACTTCCTGGCGCATCATGGGCGCCCCTTCACACTTCGGGCTCGATGAGCCCGTAGCCGCCGTTATGGCGACGGTACACGACGTTTGCCTGTTGCGTCTCGGCATTCGAGAACAAGAAGAAGTCGTGCCCAAGAAGCTCCATCTGGTCGACAGCCTCCTCGGACGTCATCGGTTTCATCTCAATTCTCTTGTACCGCGCGAAGGTCGGCTCTGCGGAAGCTTCGTCGGGCTCCGGCCGCAGCACTCGTGTCATCGCCTTGACGCCCTCGGCGTGCTGCGTGCGGTCGACCCGCTGTCCCTTGAGCTTCTTGATCTGTCGCTCGAGCCGGTCGATGACCTGGTCCACGGCGGCGGCCGGGTCAGCCGCCCTCGCCTGGGCGCGGACGAGCCGGGACTTGGTGGTCACGGTGACCTCGACCTTGTGGGGCTCGGCCACCCTTGGGTTCCGCTCCTCGGAGAACTCTACGTCCATCGCCAGGATTCGGTCGTCGAAGCGCTTTACCTTGGCCAGCTTGTGCTGGGCGTGCGCACGCAGTTTCTCGGGCACGTCGACATTCTTGCCCTTCACCGTCACCTGCATGGGCCGCTCCCCCATCTGTGCATCGGGCGCCGAACGCACTTGATCGCGCACGGCCAGCCCTGTACCCCCCTCGGCCTCGCCCGATCGCCGGGCATCGGCTTGGCCTGCTGATCACCTCGACGCGGACTCGCGAGCCGCCTCCTCATCAGCCCGCCGCCGCTCGCGATGGCCGGATTCTACACACGGGAACGTGTGTCAACCAGACAATACGACCCCCCGCAGCTCCAATGACACTGCGTCTGACCAGGGAAAAGCTAGCACGACTCTGTCATGCGGTCGCCGTCGACGCGTACAAGTATCACGAACCGAGCTCACTTTCGGCGCTGATCGGGCAGCCGGGGCGCCGGGGCGCCGGGCCGGCAGGGCCCCGGGACGGCAAGGCGCCGGGACGGCGGAGCCCCGGGACGGCAAGGCGCCGGGCCGGCGGAGCCCCGGGACGGCAAGGCGCCGGGCCGGCGGAGCCCCGGGACGGCAAGGCGCCGGGACGGCG
>WNFZ01012148.1_pt1 | contig 12662 bp, 20 predicted proteins | sample 5400081 | NCBI WGS metagenome assembly WNFZ01 (sample SAMN13153365, study PRJNA577476) | soil metagenome | isolation source: 80 cm soil or saprolite under grassland replicate 1 | place: USA:California | collected 2016-06-15
CCTGGTCCGCGATCGTCACGATCGTGTTATTGAAGGACGCTTGAATATGCACGACTCCAAACGAGACGTGCTTGCGTTCCTTCTTCTTGAAGGTTTTCTTCTTGCCCTTCTTCTCCGGCGCCGCTGCGCCGCCTGCTGCCGCTGGTTTCGCCATGAAGAATCAATCCTTGGTCGTCGGTCGTTGGTCGTCGGCAACCCAACTTGCCTTCGACTTCCGCCTTCAACAACAGTTTCAAAATTCGGACTTCGCCAAGCGCTGAAGTGCGGCTGTGACCGATTTGGCCAACGACCGACGACCAACGACCGACGACGTGTTTACGTTTTTGCCGCCGTTTTCTTCTTGTTCGCGACCGTTCCTTTGCGCGGACCCTTGCGGGTGCGAGCGTTGGTATGTGTGCGTTGTCCGCGGACCGGAAGATTCCGGCGATGACGATATCCGCGATAGGAGCCGATTTCGATAAGGCGCTTGATGCTCATCGAAACTTCCTTGCGCAGATCGCCTTCGACCAGTCCTTCGCCCTCGATCACCTGGCGGATGTGATTCACTTCTTCTTCGTTCAAGTCCTGGATCTTCTTCATCGGATCGACGTTGGCCTGCTCGAGAATACGGGTTGCGCGCGGCACCCCAATTCCGTAAATGTAGGTGAGCGCGATAAACGACCGCTTGTTTCGCGGAAGATCGACGCCTGCAATTCGTGCCATGCTTTAAGTCTCCAAATGCTGCCGGCTGTGAGTTTCAGCTTTTAGCCGTTAGCTCTTAGCTTCTAGCTCCAGTGCCCAAGCTTAAGAGCTAAAGGCTAAGAGCTAAAAGCTGCCCTATCCCTGGCGTTGTTTATGTTTCGAATTCTCGCAGATCACCCGCACTACACCCTTGCGGTGGATGACCTTGCACTTATCGCAAATTTTCTTAACCGATGCTCGAACCTTCATAAACCCAGTTTCCAGTTGTCAGTGGCTAGTTGCCAGTCTTGCTGCCGACCTGATGTTCAGGCCAAAAGGCGATCCCATTCGGATCACTTGTAGCGATACACAATTCTTCCGCGGTTCAGATCGTACGGCGACAACTCCACCGCGACTTTATCTCCTGGCAAGATGCGGATGAAATTCTTGCGCATCTTTCCGGAAACGTGCGCCAGCACCTGGTGCTTATTTTCCAACTCCACCTTGAACATGGCGTTGGGCAGCGGCTCGACCACCGTTGCCATCACTTCAATCGCGTCTTCTTTGCTCATTCGCTCCTAAATCAGTTGCCAGTGATCAGTGGACAGTTGTCAGTATGGTGCCTTTACTGGCAACTGACCACTGGCAACTGGTCACTGCGTTAAAATCAACGGCCCATTTCTTGTCACGGCAACACAGTGCTCGAAATGTGCGCTGGAACTGCCGTCCAACGTGACGGCGGTCCACTTATCTTCCAGCACCTTCGCTTCCGGGCCGCCGGAATTCACCATGGGCTCGATCGCAAGCACCATGCCTTCGCGCAACCGCATATCTGCGCCACGCGACCGGAAATTCGGAACCTGCGGCTCTTCGTGCAGCTTGGTTCCGATGCCGTGCCCAACAAACTCACGAACCACGCTGAACCCGTGGGCCTCGACAAATTCCTGCACGGCGCCGCCGATGTCGCTAACCGTGTTGCCGATCTTCGCCTGCTCGATGCCCTTGTACAGCGACTTTTCGGTGACATCCATCAACTTCTTGCGCTCCTGCGAAACCGTGTCATCCACTGCTACCGTGATCGCCGCGTCGCCGTAGTAACCGTCCAGAACCACGCCGCAATCGATCGAAACAATGTCGCCGGTCTTCAAAACCCGCTTGGCTGACGGGATTCCGTGCACGATCTCTTCGTTCACCGATGTGCACAGCACACAGGGATAACCGTAATATCCCTTAAACGCCGGCTTGGCGCCGAGCTCCTTGATTTTTCGCTCGGCGACTTTTTCCAAATCCATCGTGGTAGCGCCGGGAGCAACCAAGCCGCGAAGCTCATCGAGCACCTGCCGCACAATGTGGCCGCTGCGCCGCATTTTGTCGATTTCCGACTGCGACTTGCAGACAATGGCCATTCGTTAACTGCCCCCCAGCGGACCTTGCGCACTCTGGTCGATCGCCTCGACCAACCGCGCCGTAACCTCATCCACGGGAAGGTCGCCATCCACCTCTACAACTCTACCCAACCGGCTGTAGTGTTCTGCTACCGGCTTCGTCTGACGCTCGTAAGCGTCCAAACGCTCCCGTATGACTTCCTCGCGGTCATCGTCTCGGGTGACCAGCTTGGAGCCATCCACATCGCAAATTTCATCAACAAGTGGCGGCTGGGAATGGACGTTATAGATCCGTCCACAGGTGGGACAAGTTCTGCGTCCAGTAATGCGGAGCAACAACTTATTATAGTCCACCTTAATACAGACCACAATTGGCAGCCATGCCGCCCACTTACCGGTGTCGGCGAACTCGAATTTCAAGAACGAGTCCAGCCACACCGCCTGCTTCGCCGTTCGCGGAAACCCGTCGAGGATGAATCCGCGCTGTGCATCCGTTTCCCGCAACCGCCATGCCACAATGTCGCAAACCAGGTGATCGGGAACCAGTTCCCCCCTGGCGATCAAGTCCCTGACCTCAATTCCCAGCGGCGTTCCCTGCTTCACATTCTCCCGCAGAAGGTCGCCGGTCGATACCTGCGGAATGCGGTAATGCTGCGTGATCCGCTTGGACTGGGTCCCTTTACCTGCTCCCGGCGACCCGAGCAGCACAACTGGCCCGATGTTTCGCAGCGTCTGCTCCGCCATCGACCTGGCCCCAACCTGCTCACGACCCAGAATTACCGCCACATCAGACTCCGGTCCGCTACTGCTCCCCTAGTAGTGGCTAGTGATCAATGGTCAGTGGTCAGTAAACCGTCCACGTTACGGTTGCCGACAACTGACCACCGGCCACTGATCACTGGCAACTGCCTACCAGCCTCGGCGGCCGCGTATCCTTCCGCTGCGCGGGGTAAACCCGTCGTAATGCCGCATAATTAACTGCGACTCAATCTGATTCACCGTGTCCATGGCGACGCCAACCACGATCAACAGCGACGTTCCACCGAAGTAGAAATTGACGTTCAGTCCGTTCAAAATCCAGTTAGGCAAGCGCTCGAAAAACGGACCGAATGGCCGGAACAAGTGGTTCAGGTGAATGCCGACCATTAGCCATTCCGGAATGAACGAAATAATGATCAGATAGAGAGCGCCGACCAGCGTGATTCGCGTGAGAATCTCGTTGATGTGGTCTGCCGTGCGCTTGCCCGGACGAATGCCGGGGACAAAGCCGCCGTACTTGCGCATGTTGTCCGCAACCTCATTCGGGTTGAAGACAATGGAAATATAAAAGTACGCAAAGAAAATGATAGCAGCGGCATAAACCACGGTGTATAGCGGTTCGCCCCACTTGAGTGCCTCAATCACGCCGCCCAAATAGCGGTTGTCGCGCAAACCGTAGAGCATGGTTTGCGGGATGGTCACGATCGACGAAGCAAAAATCACCGGCATTACACCGCCGGCGTTGACCTTCATGGGCATGTGCACAGATTGCCCGCCCATCATCTTGCGCCCGACAATGCGCTTGGCATATTGCACCGGGATGCGTCGCTCGCTGCGCTCCACGTAAACGATAAACGCAACCACGGCGACCATGAGCACCAGAAGCGCAATCATGAGCGGAAAGGTCAGCGGACCCCAGGTGTTGTTCCTGGTTTTCTCCCAGAGGTCATAAACGCCGCGCGGCAGGCCGACTACGATTCCGGTGAAAATCAGCAGCGACATGCCGTTTCCGACGCCGCGCTCCGTAATCTGCTCGCCCAGCCACATGATGAACACGCTACCCGTGGTCAGGGTAAGAATCGTCATCAACGTAAAGCCAATGCCGGGATTCACGACAAAGCCGCCGCCTTTTTGCAGGCCGTAGGCGATGCCAAGCGATTGAACCGCACTTAGCAACAGCGTCAGGTAGCGCGTCCAAGTGGTGATCTTCTTGCGCCCGAGTTCGCCCTCTTTTTGCAGTCTTGCCAGCGGCTCATACACAACCGTGAGCAATTGCAAAATGATGGACGAGGTGATGTACGGCATGATGCCGAGCGCGAAAATCGTCATGCGCTTCAACTGCCCGCCGGAGAAGAGATCGACGAAGCCCAACAGCGTTCCGCGGTTCTGTTCGATGTACTGCGAAAACAACGTCGAGTTCACGCCCGGGATGGGAATGTGTCCGCCCACGCGATAAACGAAAAGCAGCCCAAGCGTAAAGAAGATTCGCTTGCGCAGGTCAGGAATACGGAAGATGTTTGCAAACTTGTCGAACATATGAACCAGCTCTCAACTCTCAGCTCTCAGCCTTCAGCCCCGAAGGATCTTACTGAGAGCTGATAGCTGAAAGCTGACAACTATGTCAGCACCTCTACCTTGCCGCCCGCCTTCGTAATCTTTTCCTGGGCGGACTTTGAGAATTTGTGCGCCTGCACGGTGATCGCGGCCGTCAACTCGCCATCTCCGAGAACCTTAACGCGACGCTTTGCGCTCGCCAGACCGGCTTTGCGGAGCACTTCAGGATTGATCGTGGCCTCGCCCAGCGCGGCCAACTTCTCCACGTTCACGATGCTGTATTCCTCGCGAAAAATGTTGGTGAACCCGCGCTTCGGCAGCCGGCGGTGCAACGGCATCTGGCCGCCTTCAAAGCCGCGCATCATGCGCGAACCGCTGCGCGAGCGCTGGCCCTTGTGCCCGCGGGTCGAGGTCTTGCCCATGCCGGAGCCCATACCGCGGCCCACGCGCTTCTTGTTTTCGTTTGCCTTTTTTGGCGCTCGAACGTTTGAAAGGTTCATAAGTAGCTCTTAGCTATTAGCTATTAGCTCTTAGCTTGAAACCATCAGCCAATCCGATTGCGGTTTGGCTAAAAGCTAAAGGCTAAGAGCTAAAAGCTCGTTTACTGCACAATCTCCACCAAATGCGGGACCTTCGCGACCATGCCGCGAATGGCCGGCGTATCCGGCCGCTCAATCACCTGATACAGCCGAGTGAAGCCCAATCCCTTGATCACCAGCTTGTGCTTCACCGGGGTACAGATTTTCGAGCGAATATATTTCAATTTCAGCGTTGCGCCGTTTGAATCCATCTTCTTTGTTGTCATCTTAACCTCGGTGGCCAATGCCAATAATCAGTGGCCATGCTGCGACCTTTACTCGGCTACTACTGGCCACTGGCACCTGACCACTGGCCACTGCTCTTAGAGTTCCTCCACCGCTTTGCCACGCATCGTAGCAACTGTTGATTTGTTCTTCAGCTTCTTCAAGGCGTCGAATGTCGCCTTGATCACGTTGTGGGGATTCGTCGTGCCGATGGACTTCGTCAGCACGTTCTGCACGCCGGCTGAAGTCATCACCGCACGAACTGCCCCGCCCGCGATCACGCCCGTTCCTTCGGGCGCCGGCTTCAGCAGCACCATGCCGGAGCCGAAGCGTCCCAGCACGGTATGCGGAATGCTGGTCTGGGTAAGGTTCACCCGAAACAGGTTCTTCTTGGCCGATTCAATCCCTTTGCGGATGGCCTGCGGCACTTCCTTCGCTTTGCCGGAACCGTATCCGACAACTGCAGCCGAAGGATCTCCGACCACGACCAGAGCCGCAAACGAAAGATTCTTGCCGCCCTTTACGACCTTGGTGACACGGTTAATGGCGACCACCTGGTCTTTCAGTTGGTACGCGCCCGCATCGAGTTTCTTTACGACAGTTGGCATGTCTAATTCTTCCGATCTGTAGCTATTAGCCTTTAGCCTTTAGCTCTTAGCTTGAACCATTCGACTTGAGCTAAAGGCTAAAAGCTGATAGCTAAGAGCTGCTCTTCAAAACTGCAATCCTGCTTCACGCGCGGCATCCGCAATCGCCTTCACGCGCCCGTGATAGATGTAGCCGCCGCGGTCGAACACAACCTTCGTGATCCCCTTGGCCTTGGCCCGGTCGGCGATACTCTTGCCGACAGTCTTTGCTGAAGCGACGTTCCCGCCCTTGATGCGCGATTCCTTCTTGCCTTCCGCAGTGCTCGCGGAGACAAGAGTGGTGCCCTGGAGATCGTCGATGACCTGCACGTAAATGTGATTCAGCGAACGGTACACGTTCAGGCGCGGCCGCTCGGGAGTACCCAGCACCTTTTTGCGAATACGGTCGTGCACTCTGCGTCGGGTTACGTTCTTGGATGTTTGTGTCAGCATGAAAATCGTCCTTGGTCGTTGGTCTTTCGTCGTTGGCCAGAATCAAAACCCGATTCGATTGCTCGGCCTTGCAGCAGGGTCTTTGGCGAACGACCAACGACCGACGACGGGTTTATTTTGCTCCCGTCTTTCCAACCTTCTTCTTCAGGCGCTCGCCTGCGTAGCGCACGCCCTTATTCTTATACGGATCCGGCGGACGCAGGGAGCGCATCTCGGCCGCAACCTGCCCGACTTTCTGGCGATCGATCCCGCTGACTGAAAGCTTCGTCTGCTTGGGATCGACGGCAACATCGATTCCAGTCGGCAACGGATATTCGATGGGGTGTGAGTAGCCGAGGGTGAACACCACCATGCCTTTGCCCTTCATTTCAGCGCGGTAGCCGATGCCGACGATTTCCAATTCGCGGGTCCAGCCCTTGGTTACACCTTCGACAGCGTTGTTCACCAGGGCGCGAGTCAACCCGTGGAGCGCGGCCTGCGAATCGTTCTCGCGCACCGCGACCAAGTGGCCGTCCTGCTGCTCGACCTTGATTCCGCCAGGAATCTGCGTATCCAGCTTGCCCTTCGGGCCTTGGACGGCAACCGTGTTGCCTTCAATTTTGACCGTCACGCCCTTGGGCAGTGCGATCGGCTTTTTTCCAATTCGTGACATAAGAAGCTCTTAGCTCTCAGCTCTCAGCCGTCAGCTACCAGTCTCTCTGCTATCGCGGTTTAGCTGATAGCTGAAAGCTGACAGCCGATAGCCCGTTACCAAACCTGGCAGAGGAGTTCGCCTCCCAAACCCTGCTTGCGCGCCTGGCGTCCGGTCATGACTCCGCGAGGCGTGGTAAGAATATTGATCCCGAGGCCGCCCAGCACACGCGGAATCTCGGTTCGGCGCACGTACACACGGCAGCCGGGGCGAGACACGCGCTCCACATTCGAGATCGCGGCTTCGTTATTGTTGTCATACTTCAGGTAGATACGAATGACCTTGTGGCCTTCCTCTTCCGTCGGCTTGAAATTGGAGACGTAGCCCTCTTCTTTCAAGATGCGGGCAATCTCCAAAACTCCAAACTTGCGCAGGAACGCCCGCGGCCGTCCGCAAATCTGGCAGCGGTTGTGCCGCCGGGTCGAAAACTTCGGCTTCTGTTCTTTTTTTTCGCGTGCCTGCTGAAACTCTTTTTCGATCTTCGCGTCCTTAACTCGCTTCGCTGTAGTCATGCAATCCTTATCGTCTGCCCTGAGACTTTGAAACCTTGAAACTCTGAAACCTTTATTGCGTTCTGAACGGCATTCCCAGATGCTTCAGCAGCGCCCGCGCCTGGTTGTCGTCGCGCGCTGTGGTCACAATCGTGACGTTCATGCCTTTCAGCTTGTCCACCTTGGCGTAATCGATCTCCGGGAAAATCAGCTGGTCATGCAACCCGATGGTGTAGTTCCCGCGGCCATCAAACGACTTCGTCGAAACTCCGCGGAAATCGCGCACGCGCGGCAGAACAATATTCACCAGGCGATCGAAAAATTCGTACATGCGGTCGCCGCGCAATGTAACCATCGCGCCAATCGGCATGCCTTCGCGGACTTTGAACGCCGCAATCGACTTCTTCGCGCGTGTGACGACTGGTTTTTGCCCGGTAATTTGACCGAGCTCGTTCACCGCGGGATCGAGAATCTTCGCGTTCTGCGTAGCTTCGCCGACGCCCATGTTCACCACAATCTTGTGCAGATGCGGCACCGCCATCGGGTTGGTGAAGGCGAATTCCTTCATCAGCACCGGCGCGACTTCCTTGCGGAAGCGGTCCTTCAGCCGGGGTGTCTCTTTTGCGCTGTGCCGCGCTACTTCCGGCGGACGCTGTTCTTCCTGCTGCGCGCCCTTCTTGTCTCTTTTCTCTTTAGCCATTTTTAGAATCCATTTCTCACGGTTTCGGAGTGGTTACCGGTTCGTGAGCTGCGAAACTACTTCTTGCTCCCAATGTCCTGGCCGCACTTCTTGCACACCCGAACCTTGCGATCGCCTTGAATCGCGTGTCCGATTCGCACCGGCCCGCAGGTCCCGCAAACCAACTGCACCTTCGAAATCGAGATCTTGCTTTCCTGATCGGCAATGCCGCCTTTGGACCGCTGGCTCGGTTTCAGGTGCTTCTTCACCAGCATCACGTGCTCAACCAGGACCCTTCCTGTGTCCGGAAACACGCGGAGTACGCGCCCCTGCTTGCCTTTATCGCGTCCGCTCAACACCTTCACTGTGTCGTTGCGGCGGATATCAACCGTCTTGTGTGCTGTCGTTGTCGCTGTTCCCATTTCCAACCTCTCTACAGAACTTCCGGAGCCAGACTCACTATCTTTAGGAATTTTTTCTCGCGCAGTTCTCTCGCAACCGGGCCAAAGACGCGTGTGCCCACGGGCTCGCCCACATCGTTGATCAAGACTGCGGCATTCTGATCGAAGCGAATATATGTCCCGTCGCGGCGGCGGTGCTCTTTGCGAGTCCGTACGATGACCGCTTTGACGACTTTGCCCTTCTGCACCTGTCCCTCGGGAGCGGCCTCCTTTACGCTGGCCGTCACCACATCTCCCAGCCCCGCGCGCAAACCCGTCGCTCCGCCCAGCGGCAGAATCATCTGCAGCTTGCGTGCGCCGCTGTTGTCAGCGACTTCGAGCATGCTTCGCATCATGACCGTCATAGAAGTCTCGCCCCCTTACTTACTGAGCGTTCAGCACTCAGCAATCAGCACTCAGTCAGGTTCCGCATTCGCGCTCAGTCACTGAGTGCTGAATGCTGACTGCTAAGTGCTATTTCGGATCCGTCACCACTTCCGGCACCAGCGCCGTTTTGCGAACGATCTCTTTCAGCCGCCACCGTTTCAGCTTGGAGAGCGGACGGGTCTCTTCGAGTTTCACCACATCGCCGACGTGAGCTTCATTCTTCTCGTCATGCGCGTAAAACTTCTTCGCCTTCGAGATCACCCGGATGTACAGCGGGTGGGCTCTTTTACGAATCACCTGGACGACGATCGTCTTGTTCATCCGGTTGGAGGTTACCTGACCAATCAGCTCTTTGCGGCGACCAGCCGCCTTTGTTTCCGCCATTACTTCTTCTCCCCAGCAGCCGCGCGCTCGCGGGCAACCGTTTTCACCCGGGCAATGTCCTTGCGCAGCCCGCGCAGCTTCTTCAGGCTTTCGGTCTGGCCCATGTTGAGCTGAAACTTGAGCTTGAACAGCTCGTCGTTCATCTCGCGTTCCTGATGCCGAAGTTCTTCGTCCGTCAGGTTTCTGATTTTTTCTGCGTCCATAATTAGCTCTCAGCTCTTGGCTCTCAGCTTTCAGCAGAACCGGCCATCTTTGCTGATGGCTGATAGCTGACGGCTGACAGCTCTTAATGCGACCCCTCGCGCTGCACGAATGTCGTACGCAACGGCAGCTTGTGTGACGCCAGCCGCATTGCTTCCTGCGCATCCTGCGGCGAAACGCCTTCCATCTCGAACAGAATCTTGCCCGGCTTCACCACTGCAACCCAATGGTCCGGTGCGCCTTTGCCTTTGCCCATACGGGTTTCAGCCGGCTTCTTGGTGACGGGCTTATCCGGGAACAAACGGATCCAGATCTTCCCGCCGCGCTTGACAAACCGAGTCATAGCAACGCGGCTGGCCTCGATCTGCCGGTCGGTAATCCAGCCGGGCTCGAGCACCTTCAATCCGTAGTCTCCGAAAGACAGCGTACTGCCGGCCCACGCCTTCCCGGTCATGCGTCCGCGCTGCTGCTTGCGGTACTTAACTTTTTTCGGCATCAACATAAAATCAGCTCTTAGCTTCTAGCCTTTAGCTCTTAGCTCAAGTATCGTCGTGCATCGCACGTCGCGGGCCGCACGCAAAATCTGCAATCCGAAATCTTCAATCTGCAATTTTCAGATCACCCGATGACCCGATCGCCAGATCATCCGATCTAGAACGCCCCCACCGCCTGCGGTTCGCGTTTCTTCGTCGGCAGAATCTCGCCGCGATAAATCCAGCACTTCACGCCGATAACGCCATACGTCGTGCGCGCCTCGGTGAATCCGTATTCGATGTCGGCACGCAGCGTGTGCAGCGGCAGACGTCCTTGCAGGTACCATTCGGAGCGCGCGATTTCGTTTCCATTCAACCGTCCGCTCACCCGAACCTTGATTCCCTTGCATCCGAAACGCAACGCCGAATCAACCGCTTTACGCATCGCGCGACGGAAGCCAACGCGCTTCTCCAGTTGCAGCGCAATCGATTCCGAAACCAGCTGTGCATCGAGTTCAGGCTTGTGCACTTCCTGGATGTCGATGTACACCTCGCGGTTAGTGCGCTTCTGCACTTCGCCCTTGAGCTTATCGATCTCGGCGCCTTTGCGGCCGATGATGATCCCAGGACGCGCAGTCTTAATGATGACGCGCAGCTTGTTGCCAGGACGCTCGATTTCGATCGTGCTCACGCCCGCTGACTTGAGCTTGTCCTTCAGCTCATTCTTCAGTTTGACGTCTTCAAGCAGCAGCTTGTCGTAATCCCGCTCGACAAACCAGCGCGACTTCCACGGCTTCGTGTATCCGAGCCGGAATCCGTAAGGATGTACCTTCTGTCCCATAAAATCAGCCTTTAGCTTCTAGCTGTTAGCTTCTAGCTAGAAAACCCAATAAACAACTGTCATTCCGAGCGAGCATTCTGATTCGCCGGGCGAAATCAGAAGCGCAGTCGAGGAACCTGCTCTCGCTTGCTCGACCATAAACCTACTTCTTTGCAACTGCCTTCTTCCCAACTGACTTCTTCTTCGCGAGTGCCCGTTTCTTCTTAATCGGCGCAGCTGCAGCTTGGTCTTCGCCTACGACGGTTGCCAATCCTGCAGCGCCATTCCTGCCACGTTCAGCAAGAGCAATCTCAATGTGCGCGATGCGCCGCACATAACGGAAAGCTCGCCCCATCGGGGCAGGACGAATGCGCTTCATGCGCGGACCATCATTCGCAACCGCATTCTTCACATAAAGATTGTCGAGATCCACATCGACATTCTTTTCCGTGCTCATATAGTTGGCGTTCTGAACCGCCGACCGGAGCAGTTTCTCGACCTTTGCCGCCACGCGCTTCTTGGTGAACATCAGCGTGTTCAGCGCATCTTCAACACGCTTACCCTTGATCAGCTCCAGCACCAGCCGGGCCTTCTGTGGCGAGACGCGAACAAACCGTGTTTGAGCTCGAAATTCCATTTTGCTATGCCTTCGGTGGCGCCGGTGTTGAGCCTGCCGCCGGCGTAATCGCTCCCGGACCTCCAGGTATGCCTGCCGGACGCGCCGCCACTTCGGTCGCCGCTTTCATCGAGTGCCCTTTGAACTGGCGCGTGAAACTGAACTCGCCCAGCTTGTGTCCGACCATGTTTTCGGTGATGTACACCGGAATGAATTTCCTTCCGTTGTGCACCGCGATGGTGTGTCCCACCATCTCAGGAATGACAGTCGAACGCCGCGACCAGGTGCGCAACACTTTCTTCTCGTTGCGAGAATTCATCGCCTCGATCCGCTGCGCCAGGTATCCGTCAATGTATGCGCCTTTTTTTGTTGAACGTGCCATAAAAGCAGCTTCTAGCTGTTAGCTCCTAGCTCTTAACTTGTCATCCTGAGGCGGCTTGAACCGCCGCAGGACCTACGCCTTTGCGCTCGACGCACGACGTGCAACGTGCGACTACTTGCTCCTGCTCACAATGAACTTGTCCGTCCGCTTGTTGTTGCGGGTCTTGTAACCGCGCGTCGGCTGACCCCACGGTGTTACGGGATGCCGTCCGCCTGAAGTTTTTCCTTCACCGCCGCCGTGCGGGTGGTCCACTGGGTTCATCGAAACGCCGCGGTTGTGCGGCTTCTTACCCATCCAGCGAGTACGCCCCGCTTTGCCGATGGTGATGTTCTCGTGATCAATGTTGCCGACCTGCCCGATTGTGGCCATGCAGTCGTGCGAAATCTTGCGGGTTTCGCCGGAAGGCAGCTTTACCAGCGCGTAGTCGCCCTCTTTCGCGACCAGCTGCGCCGCGCCGCCCGCCGAACGCACCATCTGCGCGCCCTTTCCAGGACGCAGCTCCAGGTTGTGAATCGTCGTTCCTGGAGGAATATTTTTCAGCGGCAACGCGTTGCCGACCAGAATGTCCGCATCCGGTCCGCTGACTATCTTCTGCCCGAGCTTCAGACCATCCGGTTGCAGAATGTACCGCTTCTCGCCGTCCGCATATGCCAGCAGCGCAATGCGCGCCGAGCGGTTGGGATCGTATTCGATCGAAGCCACGGTCGCCGGAATTCCCGTCTTCTCGCGCTTGAAATCCACAATGCGCAGCTTGCGCTTGTGCCCGCCGCCCCGGAACCGCATGGTGATGTCGCCCGAATTACGGCGTCCGCCCTGCCGTTGCTTCGGCTCGGTCAGCGGCTTATGCGGTCGATTGGT
>WNFZ01014843.1_pt1 | contig 12661 bp, 7 predicted proteins | sample 5400081 | NCBI WGS metagenome assembly WNFZ01 (sample SAMN13153365, study PRJNA577476) | soil metagenome | isolation source: 80 cm soil or saprolite under grassland replicate 1 | place: USA:California | collected 2016-06-15
CGACACGCCCACATCGGTTTCCTGGCCCGCGGTCGCATCCAGGGCTCGTACCGCGACGGCTGCGCCTTCGACTTCGCGGCCCCGGCGGTCGTCAGCCTGGCTCCCGGCCACGACGCCTGGGTGGTCGGGGAGGAAGAGGCGGTGCTGATCCAGTTCGACGCCGAGGGCGCGACCGCCCGGCACTTCGGCCTCCCCGAGGAGCACCGCCACCACGCCTGACCGCACGCTCGGCCGCCGGCGCGGCGAGCCCGCTCCTTCAGCGGGGCGGGCTCAGGATCTTGACGCTGCGGTAGCAGACCTCGTCGCCGTGATCCTGCAGGAGGATGTGGCCCTTGATCCGGGTGCCGAAGCCGGCCACGCCCTTGAACTTGCTTCGGGCGATGGCGGCCTTGAGCTCCGGGCTGCCGAGCTCGTACTCCAGGACCCTTCGTCCGTTCAGCCAGTGCTCGACGTGGTCGCCCTTGACCAGGATGCGCGACTGGTTCCACTCGCCCACGGGGCGCAGGGGCTTGTCCCGGGCGGGCGGGAGGACGTCGTAGAGGGCGGCCGTCTGGCGGTGCGGCCCGATCCGGGCGTCGGGGTGCCGGCCGTCGAGGACCTGGTATTCATGGGCGATCGGACCGTCGCGCCCCTCGGTCACGAAGTACTTCACGCCGCTGTTCCCGCCCGGAGCGATGCGCCACTCGAAACGCAGGTCGAAATCGGAGAAGGTGTCGAGGGTCACGATGTCACCGCCCCCGTGCGAGTCCCCCGTGCCGGTTGCCGTCTTCTCGAGGCAGCCGTCTCGAGCCGCCCACTTGTCGGTGGGGAAGTCGGCCTTCTTGAAGCCGCGCCAGCCGCTCGTGGTCTTGCCATCGAAGAGCAGCCGCCAGCCGGCCTTCTGCTCGTCGAGGGTGAGCTGGTTGGGCGAGGGGGAGCCCTGGGCCAGGAGTGCTTTGGCCAGGAAGAGGATCTCCATCGTCATTTCGTCCTCCCTCGGGGGGCGGGAAGGCGGCCGCTTCCCGCGAAACGCGATTCTATCTTGTTCCTGACCATCGGCCTGCTCGTCCTGCCGGCGGGCGGGGCGCGCGCGGGCGTGGACTCCGCCGAGGTCGAGGTCCATGTTTCCGGGCCGCCGACCGCGTCCATGGCCGACCTCGTCGCGGAGCTGAGGCCCGTCGCGGGCCTCGCGGCGGGGTGGTCGGTCCCTGCGCGCCGGCCGGTCACGTGCTTCCCCGACGTGGCGGCCGGCCGGCACCGCCTCAGCGTTGCGGGAGCGGGCTGGGACACGGCGGCCACGGAGCTGACCGTCGACGTGGGCGAGCGGCTGCGGGTGGAGGTGATGCTGGAGCCGGCCGGAGGGACCACGCGCTCCCGAGTGGCCTCGGTCGAGCGCCAAGCCGCGGCTTCCGGCCAGGTGTTCGACGACGACCTGCTCCGCGACCTGCCCTCGGGACGCGACGTCTGGTCGCTGCTCGAGACCGCCGATGCGACGGCCATCCTCGATCGGATCGAGGGCGGGGGGCTGTACGCCGGCGAGCCAGGGCTGGTCGGCATCCACGGCAGCTCCTGGACGCAGGTGGGCTACCGCCTCGAGGGTCTCGACCTCACGGACCCGCAGGGCGCGGGCACCCCGCTCATCTACCCCGACCTCGCCGGTCTCACGGCGTTCCGCGTGGCCTCCGCGGCCCTGCCGGTCGAGATCGGCCCCCCGGGGGCCAGCCTGGTCCTCGCGCCGCTGCGGCCAACCGGGGCCTGGCGGGGATCGGCCCAGGGCTATGGGGTGCCGGCGGGATGGCAGTCGAGCCCTTCCGGTCCGGCCCCCGCGATCGCGCGTCACGACGCTCTTTCCGGCGGCGAGCTGAACGTCGCAGGGCCCCTGGTTCCCGATCGCCTCGGCCTCGCGCTCACCGGCTCGCTCACCCGTTCGCGACGGATCGAGCGACTCGACCCGACGCCCCTCGAGGGCCGCACGGCCTCTGCGCTCGCTCACCTCGTGTGGGTCCCGACACCGCGCGACGAGCTGCGCCTCCTCCTGGGCGCCCAGGGCCGGGAGCGGCCGGACCCGGCGCGGGCGCGCCTCGGCGAGACGGCGCGGGAGAGCGACCGGGTGCTCGACGTCCGGTCCACCTGGGAGCGACGCGGGGAGACGAGCTTCGGGATGAGCGCCGGCTATGGGCGGGGCTCGTTCGCGCCCGACGGACGCGATCCCCTCGGCACTCCCGTCGAGCGATTGCGTGACGGGCCGGTGCCGTTGCTTTTTCCCGGGCGCGCCACGCGCGCCTCCGGCCAGGTCCAGGCCCACCTCGACCTGCGACCGCTCGTCCTCCGCGGCGGCTCCCACCTCGCGCGCTTCGGCCTGAGGGTGGACCGGCGGACCGCGGCCACGCGCCCGCCGGGGCCGGCGAGCCTCACTGCGGAGACCGTGGCCGGCTTGCCCGCCCGGGTCTGGAGCTACGGCTGGGCGGGACCTGAGTCACGAGCACGGGCCACCGACCTCGCGGCCTGGGCGGCGGACCACCTGCGCTACGGCCGCCTGGCGTTGGAGGCCGGGTTGCGGTTCGAGGCCACGAAGGGCGCGAGCGCGACCGGTCCCGCCCGGATCGCCTGGACCTCGCTCTCGCCTCGCGCGCAGGCCCGACTGGCCCTCGTCGGCCCCGACCGGCTCACGATCATGGCGGCCTATGGCCGCTACCCCTCGTGGCCCGCCTCGGCCCCGGCTCGTCGATCGCGGCCGTGGACCCGGGCCTGAAGCGCCCCTGGACCGAGGAGGTCCTGGTGGGCCTGGAGGGCCGCTGGGGCGAGATGTGGTCGGCGCACGTGCTCGCGCTGCACCGGCGCGAGCACGACCTCGTGGCCTCCGTCAACACCGGGTTGGGGCTCGCCGACTACGACGTGATCCTGGTCCCCGATCCCGGCGGCGACATCCTCGGACACGAGGACGACCAGCTCCTCCCCCTTTACGACCGGCGACCAGAGAGCTTCGGGCGCGACCGGTACCTCCTGACCAACCCCCCGGGCGAGAGCTCGCTCCACGAGGGGGTCGAGGTCGAGTTGACGAGGAGGCTCGGGGGGCGGTTCGGGCTGCGGCTGGGGGCCACGACCTTGCGTACGAACGGGCCGAATGCGAATCGCGGATTCCGCGCGGACGAGAACGACCAGGGCCTTCTCGGCGAGCGGCTCGAGTGGGCGAACGCGCAGACCTTCTCCCGCGGCCGGCTCTTCTTCGACCGGGCCTACACGATCAAGCTGGCCGCGCTCATTCGCGCCCCCGGCGACTGGCGCCTGGCGGCGGCCGTGCGCTACCAGGACGGGCAGCCCTTCGCCCGGGTGGTGGTGGCCTCCGACCTCCGGCAGGGGCCGGAATCGGTGCAGGCCATTCCCAACGGGCGTGGGCGCTTCACCTACACCCTGACCGTGGATGCGCGCCTGGAGAAGGGCTTCCGCATCGGGCGCGGACGGCTGGCCGCGATCCTCGAGTCCTTCAACGTTCTCGGCATGGCCAACGAGATCGAGGAGGACGTCGTGTGGGGCCCGGGCTACCGCGCGGTCACCGCAGTGCAGCCGCCGCGAGCGTTCCGGCTGGGGCTGCGCCTGGATTTCTAGCGATCGCGTGTTAGGGTACTGGAAATGGACAGTTGGGCCGTCGTTTCCGAGGTGAGTCTGCACCCGCGTCCAGGGCGCTCGGCCCATCCCGCCGCGCTCCTGGCGCTGGGCCTCCTGAGCTCCGGCGCCGGCTGTAGCCGGGGACCGGCGGCGGGCGCCCAGGGTCCGGGCGGGATCCCGGTCAAGATCGAGGTGGCCCGGTCCGTCAGCGTCAACGACACCACGGAATACATCGCCACCCTGAAGTCCCGCGATTCGGCGGTGATCATGCCCCAGGTCGAGGGGCAGATCACGGAGATCCTCGTGCGCTCGGGCGACCGGGTGTCGGCCGGCCAGCCCCTCATGCAGATCGACCCCGCGAAGCAGCAGGCGACGGTGAAGAGCCAGGAGGACACGCGGGCCGCCCGGCTGGCCGGCCTGCAGTTCGCCAAGCAGCAATACGAGAGGGTGAACGGGCTTTTTGCCGCCGGGGTGACCAGCCGGCAGGACCTGGATCAGGCCAAGTCCGCGCTGGATGCGGCGCAGGCCGAGCTTCAATCGCTGGACGCGCAGGTGCGCGAGCAGGAGGTCCAGCTTCACTACTACCGCGTGGTCGCCCCGACGGGGGGGATCGTCGGCGACGTCCCGGTGCGGGTGGGCGACCGGGTGACCGTGTCCACGACCCTCACCACCGTGGACCAGCCCGGGGGCCTGGAAGCCTACGTCTATGTTCCGGTGGAGCGAGCGCCCCGGCTCCGCAGGGGCATGGCGGTCGAGATCCTGGATAGCACCGACCAGGTCCTGGCCGACAGCCGCGTCAGCTTCATCTCGCCGCAGGTGGACAACCAGACCCAGACGGTGCTCGTGAAGGCCGGGATCGACAACCCCAAGGGCAGCCTGCGGACCTCGCAGTTCATCCGGGCCCGGATCGTCTGGGGAACCCACGAGGGTCCCGTGGTCCCGGTGCTGGCGGTATCGAGGATCAGCGGCCAGTACTTCGCCTTCGTGGCGGAAGAGAAGAACGGCGCGCTGGTGGCCCGGCAGAGGCCGCTCAAGGTGGGCGAGATGACCGGCAACGGCTACGTGGTGCGGGAGGGAATCCGGCCGGGGGACCGGGTCATCGTCTCCGGCACCCAGTTCCTGGTCGACGGCGCCCCGGTGACCCCGCAGAGCTGACCGTGTTCGTCGACTTCTTCATCCGGCGGCCCATCTTCGCGACGGTTTGCGCGCTCCTGATCATCCTCGCGGGGGCGGCCGCCATTCCCACCCTTCCCATCGCCCAGTTCCCGAGCCTCGCCCCCCCGCAGGTGGTCGTGCAGTGCTTCTACACCGGGGCCAGCGCCCAGGCGGTGGAGACCGCGGTCACCATCCCCCTCGAGCAGCAGATCAACGGCGCCGAGGGAATGAAGTACCTGACCTCCACCAGCGGGAACGACGGCACCAGCGTGATCACCGCGACCTTCGACCTGACCCGCGACCCGGACCTGGCCGCGGTGGACGTCCAGAACCGCGTGAACATCGCCCAGGGAGGCCTCCCCAACGAGGTCAAGCAGACCGGGATCATCGTTCTCAAGACTTCCAGCAACTTCGTGTTCGGGGCCGCCGTCTACTCGGAGGACGGACGCTACGACACGCAGTTCATGAGCAACTACGTCGACGTCTACGTGAAGAACGCGCTCAAGCGGGTGAAGGGAGTGGCGGACGTCTTCATCTTCGGCGAGCGCCGGTACTCGATGCGGCTGTGGCTGGACCCGGTGCGCATGGCGAGCCGCAAGCTCACCGCATCCGACGTGGTGAGCGCGCTGCGCGAGCAGAACGTGCAGGTGGCGGCCGGACAGGTGGGCCAGCCCCCGGCCCCTCCGGGACAGGCGTTCCAGATCAGCGTGCGCGCGGTAGGCCGCCTCACGGAACCCTCCGAGTTCGAGAGCATCATCCTCAAGACGGGTGAGGACGGGACCCTCGTGCGTCTGCGGGACGTGGGCCGGGCCGAGCTGGGCGCGGCCGACTACAGCTCCGACCTGCAGTTTGGCGGCCACGACGCGGTGGGGATCGCCATCACCCAGCTCTCCAACGCCAACGCGCTGGAGGTGGACCGGGCGGCGGTGGCCGAGCTGGAACGGCTCTCCAAGCGCTTCCCTCCCGGCATGAAGCATTCCGTGGCGTTCGACACCACGGAGGTGGTCAGCGAGTCCATCCGCGACGTGCTGATCACGCTGGCCCAGGCCATCGCCCTCGTGATCCTGGTGATCTTCGTCTTCCTGGAGGACTGGCGCAGCACCTTGATCCCCGCGGCGACCATCCCCGTCTCTCTCATCGGGACCTTCGCTTTCGTGAAGCTGCTGGGGTTCTCGATCAACACCCTGACCCTCTTCGGCATCACCCTGGCCACGGGGCTCGTGGTGGACGACGCGATCGTGGTGATCGAGAACATCGAGCGGCACCTCAGCGAGGGGCAGCGGGATCCCATCAAGGCCTCCTCGGCGGCCATGAAGGAAGTGACGGGCGCGGTGATCGCGACCTCGCTGGTGCTGGTGGCGGTGTTCGTGCCGGTGGCCCTGTTCCCGGGGACCACGGGCATCCTCTTCCGGCAGTTCGCGCTGACCATCGCCTTCTCGATCTCCATCTCCGCGTTCAACGCCCTCACCCAGCACGGAGAGAAAGGCTGGTTCTTCACCCGGGTGGACCGGATCATCAAGGGCTTCACGGAGGGATATGCCATCTCCCTGCGCCGTTTCCTGGGCTACCGGCGCCTCGCGGTCGCGCTGTTCCTGGCCGGATTGGGCCTGACCTATCTCGTCTACCACAACGTGCCCCGGGGTTTCGTGCCCGACGAAGACCAGGGTTGGGGCATGGTGATCATCCAGTCGCCGGAAGGGGCCTCCCTGGACTACACCAAGAAGATCGGCCAGCAGGTGCAGGCGATCCTGGAGAAGGTCCCGGAGATGGACACCGTCTTCGCGGTGAGCGGCTTCAGCTTCGGGGGCACCGCTTCCAACCGCGGCATGGTTTTCTTCGGGCTCAAGCCCTACTCGCAGCGCCGGGGCAACGAGCATTCGGCCCAGGCGGTGCTCGACCGGTTGCGCGGGCCCTTGCTCGGGATCTCGGGGGCGGTCGTGATTCCGTTCCAGCCCCCCGCCGTGCAAGGGCTGGGAGACTTCGGTGGCTTCCAGTACGTCCTGCAGGACCAGGCCGGCCACTCCCTGGAGGAGCTGGCCCGGGTCACCCAGGACCTGGTGCGGCAGGGCAACGCCACCAAGGGCCTGACCGGGCTCTTCAGCAGCTACACCGCCAACGACCCGCAGCTCGTGGTGACCCTCGACCGCGAGAAGGCCAAGGCGGTACGCGTCCCCCTGCAGCAGATCACGGACACCCTGCAGGTGTACATGGGCTCGGCCTACGTGAACGACTTCGACTTCAACAACCGGTCCTACCGCGTCTACGTCCAGGCCGACCAGCAATTCCGCGCCGCCCCCCGGGACATGCGCCAGTTCTACGTGCGCTCCGACACCGGGATGATGATCCCGCTCGACAACCTCGTGCGGCTGTCCGAGGCCGCGACCCCGCAGGTGATCAGCCATTATAACCTCTTCCGCTCGGCCCAGATCAACGGCTCTGCCGCCCCCGGCCGCAGCTCCGGGGACGCCATCGAAGCCATGGAGGCGCTGAGCGCCAAGGCCCTGCCCCAGGGCTTCGGCTTCGACTGGACAGGGCTCTCGCTGGAGGAGCTGGAATCGGCCGGCACCTCGGTGCTCCTGTTCGGCCTGGGCACCCTGGTGGTCTACCTCACCCTCTCGGCGCAGTACGAGAGCTTCGTGCTCCCGTTCATCGTGCTCCTGGCGGTGCCCATGGCGCTCCTGGGCGCGGTGGGAGGGCAGTGGCTCCGGGGCCTGCAGAACGACGTCTATTGCCAGATCGGGCTGGTCATGCTGGTCGGCCTCGCCAGCAAGAACGCGATCCTGATCGTGGAGTTCGCGGAGCAGTTGCGGGAGCGAGGGCTCTCCATCGTGGAGGCGGCGGTGGAGGCGGCCCGCATCCGGCTTCGTCCCATTCTGATGACGTCCTTCGCCTTCATCCTGGGCGTGGTGCCGCTGGTGGTGGCCCACGGGGCCGGGCAGGCGGGGCGGCACTCCGTGGGCACCACGGTGTTCGGGGGGATGATCGCCGCCACCCTGCTCAACCTGTTCTTCATCCCGGTGTTGTACCTGGTGATCGAAGGAGCCCGGGAGAAGGGGGGCGCAAAGACGACCCGCTAGGAGCCGGCCTTCGAGCCCTCGGTCTGCACGCGTCCCGTTTCGCTGAGGCGGGCCTTCCGCGCCCGCAGGAAATCCTGGACGAGCACGCCGATCGACGCCGACATGATGGAGCCAAAGATCGTCATCAGGACGGAGACCGCATACTTGAACCACGAAGGGGAGGCGCCGGCCGGTTCCGCGGCGCCCGCTCCGCCGCCGGCGCCTCGCCAGGCGAGGGACAGGTCGCGTCCTGAGTCGACGCTCAGGGTGGATTCCTTCCCTCGACTGAAGTCGCCCGGGATGCTCCGGGTGTGGTCGTAGCCCGGCGCGCGCAGGCGCACCTCCACGAGGTGCCGGCCCGAGCCGACGGGAAGGGTCCGGGCGTAGGTCCCCTCGGTCTTCTCGAGAACGCCGAACCTCTTCCGGACGGTCCCCGTCACGGTGTCCGTGTGGACGACCTCGCGATCGATCGAGACCGTGAGGTCCGCGCTTCGAAAATCGTGGCGGCACACGAGCTTGAGGGTCGCGGAGGGCAGGGACAGGAGTGCGGAGATGCCCAGCAGGACCACCGCCAGGAATGCGAGGCCAAGGGCGAACCGGGCTTTCGGTGACAAGAGGAAAATGGCGTTCGACAGGAGCGCCCGGGCGCCGGCCAGCCACCCGCGGAGGCCGACGAGCCTCCGATCACGATCCGATTGTCCAGCCGGATTGGCTTCGCCCGCCACGCTCCACCCATTGTACTGCCATGGCGTTTGCCCTTGACGCACGCCGGGCCGGGCCCTAGAGTCCCGTGACCGGTCGAACATGTTCGAGCGCTACACGGAACGGGCACGTCGGGTCATCGTCTTCGCGCGCTACGAGGCCTCCGTCTTCGGCAGCTCGTCGATCGACACCCAGCACCTGCTTCTGGGCCTGCTGCGGGAGGGCGGGGGCGTCACGGGCCAGATCCTCGCCCGGGGCCAGGTCAGCCATGAAGGGGTGCGAAAGGAGGTCGAGGCCCGAGGGGCGCCCCCCGGGCCGACGCCGACGTCGGTCGACATCCCTCTCGCGCCGGAAGCCCTGCGCACGCTCCAGCACGCGGCCGAGGAGGCCCGGCGGATGAACACGCCTTACATCGGCACGGAGCACCTGCTCCTGGGGCTGCTCCACGAGCAGGAGGGTCTGGCCGCCGGAATCCTGGGAGCGAAGGGCCTGCGTCTCGAGGACCTGCGGGAGGAGGTGCGCCTGCTTTCGCAGGCGAGGGAGGGTCCAGCGCGGCCCCGGGAGGCATTCCCCAAGCTCGCGGATTTCCTGGCGGGGCTCGACGAGAGGAGGGCCGCCTACCACGTCGCGGCCTTTCGCCGGGAAGCCATCCGGGTGGAGGTGGCGGTCCCCGAAGAGCGGTGGGTCGCGACCTTCTTCGCGGACGGGCGCGTCGCGGTCGAGGTGTTCGAGGCTTCGGGGAGCGTCCAGGACGAGGCCGCCCTGGCTCGCCTGCTCGACCGGCTCGGGCCCCCGAGGCCCGCGGAGGGTTGACGACCATGGGTCTCGGGCCGTTCGTGGAGGCCCACGGCCGCGCGCTGCTCCTGGTCGTCCTCAGCTTCTGCGTGGCCGGCGTCATCTTCGCCTTCCAGCTGCCCGTCGCCATCTTCCCGCAGACCGATTTCCCGCGGATCGTGATCCTGGTGGACAACGGGATCGCCCCCGTGGACATCCAGGCCCTCACGGTGACCCGTCCCATCGAGGAGGCGATCCGGCTCGTGCCGGGCATCACCAACGTCCGCTCCGTGAGCGCCCGCGGCTCGACCGAGATCAGCGTGTTCTTCCGCTGGGACGTGGACATCCTGAACGCCCTGCACCTGGTCCAGGGGCGCATCGCGCAGATCACCCCTTCCCTGCCGCCCGGGATGCGCTTCTACATCAACCGCCTGACCTTCTCCGTGTTCCCGATGATCGGCTTCAGCATCACCTCGCCCACGCGGAGCCCGGCCGATCTCTGGGAGCTCGCCTACTACAACCTGGCCCCGCGCCTCTACCGCCTGCCGGGCGTGGCCGAGACGCGCATCGTGGGCGGCCGGGCTCCCGAGTACCACGTGCTGGTGGAGCCCCAGAAGCTCAACGCCTACAACCTGCCCTTGACCAAGGTCGTGGAGGCGATCCGGAACACCAACAAGATCGAAGCCGCGGGCATGGTGCAGGAGAACTACCACCTGTACCTCACCACGGTGACGGGCCTGATGCGCCGCCAGGAGGACGTCGAGAACGCGGTGGTGGACGTGGTGCGCGGGACCCCGGTCCTGGTCCGGGACCTGGCGCGGGTGGTGAAGGGCGAGCGCCCGGTCTACAACATCGTGACCGCCAACGGTCGTCCCGCGGTGCTGGTGAACGTGCTCCAGCAGCCCGACGGGAACGCGGTCCAGATCGCGGACGACGTCAACCGGGAGCTTGGGGAGATCCGGAGGAGCCTGCCCCCCGACATCGAGCTGGCTACCTTCTACGACCAGTCCATCCTGGTGCGCGACTCCATCTCCAGCGTGACCGAGAGCATCGTGATCGGTCTCGTCCTTTCCATCGCCGTCCTGGTCGGCTTCCTGAAGAGCTGGCGCACGACCGTGGTGGCGGCGCTCGTGATCCCGATCTCGACCCTGGTGGCCATCGTCTTCATGAAGCTCTTCAACATGAGCTTCAACATCATGACCCTGGGCGGCATCGCCGCTTCCGTCGGGGTGGTGATCGACGACGCGATCGTCATGGTCGAGAACATCGCGGTGCACCTGTCGATGGGCCAGACCCCCCGGGAGGCCGCCCGGAGCGCGATCCAGGAGCTGACCCCCGCCCTCATCGGCTCCACCCTCAGCCCCATCATGGTCTTCGTGCCCCTGATCTTCCTGGGCGGCATCACGGCGGTGTTCTTCCGGGCCCTCGCCCTGGCCCTGGTCACGGCGCTCCTGGCCTCGCTCTTCCTCGCCCTCTTCTTCACCCCCGTGCTGGCCGGCTTCATCCTGCGGCCCCGGGTGGGCCCGGGCTCGACCGACCTCGAGGAGGCCGAACGCGCGGACCAGGGGCGCTGGCTGCGCGGGTTGACCGCCCGCTACGAATCCTCCCTGCACTGGTGCCTGGGACACGCGCGGGCGGTGCTGGCGGCATCGGTGCTGATCGTCGTGGCGTCGGTGGGCGTCTACTTCCGGCTCGGGAGCGGGTTCCTGCCCCCGACCGACGAGGGCGCCTTCGTCCTCGACTACGTGATGCCGGCGGGCACCTCCCTGGCGGAGACGCACCGGGTCCTGAGCCACCTCGAGCGCTTCCTGCTGGAGACGCCGGAGGTCGAGAGCTACTCCCTGCGGCTCGGGGCTCGGCTGGCCCTGGCCATCGCGGAGCCCAACACGGGAGACTTCCTGGTCAAGCTGAGGCGCAGCCGCAAGCGCTCCCTGGAGGAGGTGACGAGCGACCTGCGGCGCCGGATCAAGGAGGCGGAGCCCGTCATCGAGGTGGAGTTTCCGCACATCCTGGAGGACCTGATCGGGGACCTCGCGTGGTCGCCCCAGCCCATCGAGATCAAGGTCTACCACGATGACCCGGCGGTCTTCACGGCGGTGGCGCACGAGATCGAGGAGTGGCTGCCCAAGGTGAGGGGGGTCGTGGACGTGGTCAACCGCAACGTGGTGATCGGCCCCGCCGTCAACTTCCGCGTGGATCCGCAGAAGGCCAGGCGGGCCGGCTTCGAGGTGGGGGACGTGGCCGCCATCGAGGCCGCGATCCTCGACGGCGACGTGGCCGCGAACGTGATCCGCGGCGCCCGCCTGATCGGGGTGCGGGTCCGCTATCCCGCGGAGCGGCGGACGACCATCGAACAGCTCCGGTCGCTGCTCCTCACTTCCCCGAGCGGGGTGACCCTGCCCCTGGCGAGCATCGCGGACATCGAGGTGGAGGAAGGGCAAGCCGAGATCCACCGCGAGAACCTGCGCCCCCTGGCGACCGTCACCGCCCAGCTCTCCGGCCGCGACCTCGGCTCGGCCATGGCGGAGATCCGGCAGCGGCTGCCCAGGGAGGTGGCGATCGTGCCCCCGACCGAGATCGAGTTCGGCGGGCTATACCAGATCCAGCGCGAGTCGTTCCGGGGGCTGACCCAGGTCCTGCTGATGTCGATCCTGCTGATCTTCATCATCCTGGTCTTCGAGTTCCGCTCGTTCTCGCATCCCATCGCGATCCTGGTGGCCACGATCCTGTGCGGCTTCGGCGCCCTGCTGGCGTTGTACGTAACCGGCTCGACCCTCAACGTCTCGTCCTTCATGGGCGCGATCATGGTGGTGGGCATCGTGCACAAGAACGGGATCCTCATGCTCGACTCGGAGAAGTACTTCTCGGCCCAGGGCCATCCCTTGCGGGAGGCCATCTTCCACGCCGGCCGGCGCCGGCTGCGGCCGATCCTCATGACCGCCCTCGCCACCATGGTGGGCATGCTGCCCCTGGCGTTGGGGGTGGGCTCCGGCGCCCAGATGCTCCAGCCCCTCGCGATCGCCGTCATCGGCGGGGTCGCGGTCTCCATGGTCTTGTCCCTCCTGATCACGCCCGTGCTCTTCTGCCTGCTGCGCGAGCGCGGGCTCTAGGCTCGGCCGGGCCCGCGCCGGGCCACGATCAGCGGATGCTGGCGAGGCGCTCCCGGGCCTGTTGGGCATAGTGCGCGTCCTCCACCGCGTACTCGGGCCGGGGCGGTGCGGTGGAGCATCGTTCAAGGAGGGCGCGGGCCTCTTCCTTGCTCGAGGGCTCTATGGACAAGAGGGCGTCGGCCAGGAAGTACATGAGAGCGGTGTTGTCCGGCGCGATGGCGAGGCCCGTGCGGAGGTGGGCGAGGCCCTTCGCGCGCGAGACCCACCCGGTGAGCATGG
>WNFZ01004667.1_pt1 | contig 12660 bp, 9 predicted proteins | sample 5400081 | NCBI WGS metagenome assembly WNFZ01 (sample SAMN13153365, study PRJNA577476) | soil metagenome | isolation source: 80 cm soil or saprolite under grassland replicate 1 | place: USA:California | collected 2016-06-15
TGTCGGAGGCTGAATTGGAGGTTGCTTCGGGCGAGCTGGCTCCAGGCCTCCGGCAAGTTCTCCACCGCCATGACTCGCTCGTAGGTGCGGACGGCTTCCGCAAACCGGCCCGTGCCCTGGCAACACATCGCGTATTCCAGAGGCATCAGGAATTCGTAAATGTCGCGTTCGACGAACAGAACGTCGTCTGGATAAGGAACCTCCTGAACCAACCGGGCGAAGTGATAACCCAGCGCAAACTGTTCCTGCTCGCGATAGAAATTGGCGATGTGATAGATTGGTTCGAGACGGGTGGGTCGGAAGTTATAGGCTTGGAGATAGGTGTTGAGCACCATTCGCCAGTCGCAGTGAAGCAGAGCCTGCATCTTGCCGACCTGGTAAGCCGCGTGCCAGGCCTCCTCGTCCCAACCGCCCATCAACGACCGCTTCTGATACCATTCCATCGCTTTTACGAATCTTTGCGTGTCACGATAGCTTTGGGCCAGGTAGTAAGCGTAGCGGCTATTGTCGGGCTCTTCGACAACACCTCGTTCCAAGAGCTCAATATCCCGCTCATACTTGATGACGCGCGACGCGCCGTCTTCGTGGTGCGTGACCGTCAGTTGCGGCAGTTTCTGCGCCATCCCGGCGGTCTGCGAGTGCAGCAGTTCATGGGTCACGCCGCGATAATTCCATTCGTGCCGATCACTGACCAATCGGATGACCGAGTAATCACACCAGCCGGTGAATCGGAGCACATAGGCATCGGCGATTAGAGGAGGAACCGGGCCGGAAAAGTTCACCACCATATCCGCATCGATGAGCAAATGATAATCCGCCTTGCCCCGAGCGCGCCGCAGACTCTGCGTGCGGTTGTGAGCGAAATTGACCCAAGCCTCGTCATGGAGTTCACCGGGGACATCCTGGAGAAGACACCGTATAATCTCCTTGGTGTTGTCTGTGGACCCCGTATCGCAGATCACCCAATAGGAGATGAGAGGTTTGACGGAACGCAGACAGCGTTCGAGGATCGCCCCCTCGTCCTTGACGATCATCACAAGGCAGAGAGTCGAAGTCACGAAGGGCGCGTTTCGGCTGCGGTAGGTCGGCGACGGTACCGGCTCACTCAAAAACCCGTTTGGCAATGTTGAATTTCACAAGAGTCCCAGGCGAGCCTTGGCCGCCGGTGGCGCCGCTGGAGTAGCCTCCTAAACCGCTTCCCGGTGCTCCTCCCGCGCCTGCGGCCGCTACAATTAACGGGGAAGTCGGAAGCGGGTTCTGGTAGACTAGCACGATGAGTCCGCCACCGCCTCCGCCACCCCCGCCGCCCCCCCCGGCACTGCCCGCAACTGCGGTGGCACCGGCACCACCATTGGCTCCGTTGGCCGCGATGGCGGAATTGCCGGGCACCATGGAAATCGTTGGAGCAAAAATCGCGACGACTCCTCCACCTCCTCCGCCCCCGCCTCCTCCGCCGCCGGTTCCGCCAGGGGCAGATCCCCCGGCGCCTCCCCCGCCGCTGCCGCCACCGCTCAAGACCCCGCAGATTCCCAGAATCGGGCTCGACAGATTCTTGAAGGCCATGAAGCTGCCTGCGGCCAGGGATGGGCCGCCGCCAAGCGGGCCCGCTCCGCTGGCCGTGCCGCCACTGCCGCCTTGTCCACCGCGTCCGCTAAAGGTGGGTGCGACAAGCGTTCCGGCCGCGCCGGCGCCACCGGGCCCTACAACCCCACCAGCGCCTCCTTGGCCCCCAGCATTCGACACCGCAGGGTCAGGGATTGGATTGGTGGTAGACGCTGGGGTTCCAAAGGCCGTCGCGCCGGCCCCAGAGGCCCCGCCCACGGCTGGAGTTCCTGCGTTCCCGTTACAGATGATGCTGCCCGTGGTGATCGTCAGCATGGTGTTGCAGTAAATCTTGAACCCATTCGTCTTGAGCGTGACGGACGTCGATACCGTTCCAATCGTCAGCGAGCTACAGAACACCGAGCGCAAAAGCGTATAGGTGACCCCCGAAAAAAAGGCCCAGCTCGGGCTAGTGCTACCGTCCAAAGTCACCATGCCATCCTGGCCGCCTCCGAAGAACGGCGTGGTGAATTGCGGTAAATCACCCAGTGAAACAATCCCTTCCTTCGTAATCAGCTGCATAGGTCGCGTGGTTCCTCTTTCAGTACTCGGTCGACAGCGTGGTGGTACATTCCTGCGGCCAGTACAGCGCCATCTCTGGCCACCAAAGCGCTTCTGGTTTGTTATGATTGATCTCGTTCGGCCCCGCCCACGACAAAGTCCACAAGATTCGTGCCCGAGGTCTCGCCGAGGACCACCTGAAGCTTGTCGCCGCCTCCCAGCATCAGTTCCTCATCCATGAGGAACAGGCCCCCAGCAGGAATTGCCACGGCTGAAGGGGAAACCGCACGTGCGTTGATCCCTCCCGGAAGATAGTTCACAGTTAGCGTCCTCTTTACGGTATCCCTGTTCACAAAGCGAACATTCTTGACGATTGCCGCCTTCCCAGTCGGAACCGCATATGCCGGGCTGTTTCCACTGTAAGCCGTCAGCAACTCTTGAGCAGTTATGCTCGTGCCGATTGAACTGTTCCCCAAAACTTTGATCGTTAGTGCCATATTGCTATTTTGTTTCTCGCTCCTATTCCTGCAGCAGCGCGAACAGCCAAGCGTCCTCAGTGTCGGTCGCTAACTCGTCGTACCGGCTGCTTTTGTCCGTGTTCCAACCTTGAACCAGGACTCCGCCCGGAGTCTTGTTGTTGAAATAGGTAAGCGCCCCGCAGCGCTGGTTGCGCATCGGATTGGCAGGCACACATTCCACGACGTTGTTGCGCACCAGCAAGTTCTTCGCGCCACTGACGTCGAGCCCGTATCCCACGTAAGTGGAATTGAACGTGCCGTCCAGGTAGCGGACCTTGTTGTCCCGAATGATTAAGTCCCCATGCGCATAGTCCGGCATCTGCCCGACGCCACTGCTGTCGTTGTCCGCAACGTGAATGGCGATGATCTGCCCCGCGGTCCCCTGATTCAGTTCGACCACGTTCCGTTCGACGATCGCCCGCCCGAGCGTGAATACCTTCTGCACACTCGGATAGGGAATAGTCGGATTCTGAGCAGGCACGGAAGTCATCTTGTACTTGAACTGAAAGCTGGCTGGCACGACTGCCACGATTGTGAAAATGCCTTTGAACTCAGGGGGAGTGGCGTTGCCGCTCACATCATAAACCCTGATGCGCTCGCCTACCTGCAAACCGAGGTCGCTGCCGGCCGTAGCCACCGCAACCGAGGGATCCGACGCGTCTTTGGCCAGGCCGCTCAGCGCCGGCGCGTTCGTCGAAGGATATAACCAGCCCAGGTTCCAAAACGGTCCCTGCAAAACATTTTTGTAATAGTTATTGCGCACGATGATGTCGTAGGTGCTGGCATTGTCCTGACAAGGCCCGCCATAGGTCACGTTATGAACCTGGTTTCCCTCGACGACTCCACCTCGGCACCAGCCCATCGAAAGCCCACGCAATTCACCGTAGGCTGAAGTGGAACCGCCATCGACAAAGCAATTCCGGATGAATGGCCCGCGCCCGTAAGCCTCAGCCATCGCCCCGGCGTTATCCTTGGCTCCAGCGTGCAGAATGGTCACTTTCCCCGTCGCAGGCGAGGTGGCCGGTTGCAGGGCAAGGCAGCTTTCGATGCCGCTTCCTGCGACCTCAGCCAGGCCCGCCGTCCGGTCACCAGTCAACAGGGCGATGGCAAAACATGAGCGAGTTACGCTGTTGGTGCCATAATTGATTACCTTGATGCGCAGGACGCGGGCGTGATTGCCCATGACGCGGACCGCGCCACAAGCCACCGCGTTGCCACTGGGAAACGTCTGGTTGCAATCGATCGTGACATCCGAAACCTCGAAGTAGTCGACCAGGTTCGGCACCGCCGGAGCGCCGGTGGTCAGAGCGTGGCCGATGGCGTAAAAGTGTGGGTTGCCCGCGACTTGCGAGCCCACCAACCGCAGCGTGGTCACGTCAATTCCTGCCCCGACGATCTTCAGTCCCGCTTTGGCCTGCCAACCTCCCACGCTGTCCGCATACCCACGGGTCAGGAAGGGCAGACCGGCAGGTGTAGGCCCGAGATGGATTCTCATTGCGGTCGTCGATCCGCTCATGAGGCTGTTCATGAGGTCGTCGAAGCGATAGGTCGAAACTTTCCTGGCAGTGATGACTCCTGCCGCGCTTGCGCTCGGAACACCGGTCATAAAATAGCTGAACGAGCTACCCGTGACGGAATAGATGACAAAAGTTCCATTCCACTGGTTCGCTGCCAACCCCGTAGCTCCCGTAATCGTCACGACGTCACCGTTCGAGAAGGTGTTCGTTGCGGTGGCGGTCGCCACTTGGCCGGAGTTGCTTAAGTTGGTGACGTTCACTACCGGGCTCGCGTACTGAGGACTTCCATCATACGGATCACTGGCCGTTCCACTGCCTTTGATCCCGTCGGTGCGGTAAGCGATCCATACATCGAAGGGGAATCGATCCAGAAGCAAAGCGTCGAGCAGGGACATGCTCGTTCGTCTTGATTCAGTCTCGAGGCGGAGTGCGGTGGGCCGCTACACCACCTCCCGCCCTTGGCCGCCTTACCGCCCAAGAGATTGCCAGCACGCCACCACTAAGCAGCATCAGCGCGACGGAATTAGGCTCCGGAATTGGTTCGAATGTGAACAGCGTAACTAGGCCCATCGTGGCGGCTCCGGTTGCCATGGGGGCGTCAACATAGCCTGTAACTTCGGAGACAGTATCCCCCAAGGTTCTCTCAGCGTCCATAGGTTTTGGGAAGACTGGACCAGGCAGAATAAAGCCACTGTAAACTCGCACGTCCAGGAGCAAGTTCCCGGCAGCAGGGTCATACAAGAAGGGATGGGCAAACGGAATAGTTATCGCGAATCCCTGATGAGGAGAGGGCCCTGGCAACAGGAGCCTTCCCCGATTCACCACCACGATGTCGTCATTTCCCACATTCTCTGCAAAGACTGGGCTCAAGTCGTCTGGGGCTTTCGAAGTGGTCGACAGATCGATCTGAACATCCTGGACGATGCCCCCCGAAAACGAGTCGTTCCCATCAGGCCGGAAGGCCATTCCGCTGATCAAGCCCGGCGTGGAAAAGAAGCGCGTGAAATCCGACGCTCCGTAGACCTGCTGGTAGCGCAGGGAACTGGTCACGTCAATGACGAAGGGGCCGAAGGAGTTGAGGTTACCTTCGACGACGAATGGGCTAAGTACGGCACCAGCCTCAGCGACCACCTCGCTTAACAGGCAAAAAACAATAATCCATGAATTTCGCATAGGCTTCGGAAGTTAGAATTTAGAATAACGACATCACCAATGCATCTTCGACGTCCCTCTCGAGACCGTGAATTAGAGTCCCGGTCTGGAGGTCGATTCCTTCAATCACCGCTCCAGCGGGAGTGGCATTGCCAAAGACCTCCAGCTTGCCGGTGCTGATGAACGAGATCGGGGTAGGAGTGTCCAGCTTGATCATGTTGCCTTCCGCATCCACGTTTTCACACGTGACGAAGAACAGCCCAGTGGAAAAGGGAGTCGCGGGCGAGTCTGAGAGATCCTTGAAATGCCGAATGACGTTGTCCCGGACCCACGACTGTCGATGGATGTATGGCGAGATGCGGGCTGAGTCCCCATAGAGACTTGCGGCCGCCGGGGCTCCATATTGGGAAATGGCCAGGGCCAAATCCATCGTGTTGCTCTCGAAGGTCGCGCGCCGCACCTGCGCCAAGCGACCCCAGTAACCCGAAGGCGAAGACCCAGATGTGCCGGGCGGATCCGGGTTTCCTGCCAGCGCATAGCTGAAGTGGGTGTTGTCAATCTTGGTGATGCTAAAGAACCCGTTAAATAGAGTTTGTTTGGCTTTGCTGATGAGAACGGCGTCCCCGCTGTCCAAGCCGTGCGCGGCCGTGGTCTCCGCGGTGGCTATAAAAGCTCCTCCGCTCTGGACGTAAGTCAGCGACTTGAGCCGGCGCTGCTTATCCTCAGTAAAGTAGCCCGGGGCACCCTGGGCAGGGCCCGATGGTGTGCCCGTCATGGGCCCATACTGGAATGTGAGCGATCCGTCACGAGCAGCAGGTGCAGTCACCGGAAAAGTGCCGTTATATTTGCCAGCGTCCGGGCCCGTCACACCGGCAATGATAACCCGGTCGGGAGTGGAGCCTGCCATGAAGCCATGGGGGTAGATCGTTGTGGCAATTGCTGTGGTCCCGGAGCGATCGAGTGAGGAGAGGGCGATACTTAAGGAAGTGGAAGTTGTTCCTCCAGGCTGGAAGAACGGTCCAATGAAAATGTTTGAGTAATAATTGTCCCGGACGGTGAGGTCTTTGGTTGACCCGGTATCGCTATAAGGCCCCCCAGTCAGCACGTTCCATGCGGAGTTGCCTTCGAAGATCTGAGCCGTTCCACCTCCCCCTCCTATGGCCTGGAACGTCACTCCAACGAAAGCCCAATCCAGGTTGCGAGCGCCACTTTCCGGATCCGCAGGCAGAGTGAACCTGAGCACAGTGGGATCAACCGGATCGATCCAGTCGACTTTAAACGCGCCATTGAACACCGCCGACGGGACAGGGGCCGCAGGAGGGGGATCAATTTGCACGCGCACCAGGTTCAAGACGACATTGTTACTGGTGGTGCGCAGATGAGGAACTTTGGTGGTTACTTGGTATTGCCTCTGGGTGCCGGGAACAAGTTCCAGGCTGGCGATGGCAATCCGTAGGCTCGAGACTCCGTCTTGGTAATCGCAATTAAGATGGCAATTCCGGAACACACAAGCCCGATGCCAGGGGAAGATGTCGTCCTCGCCTGTGCTTTCTGTCCCCAGAATTCCGAGAATGGTCGTCTCGCGCACGTTGTTATCCGATGGGTACTGCAGCACGCAATCTTCGATGACACAATTTACGACTTCCGGAATCAACGGATGGGCGTTGCCGATCCCGATGGCGAAACACTCGGCATTGAGGGTTTGCGTCCCGAAATGGATGACCCGGATCCGGCGAATCCGAACATCGCGCCCGGGCACCGAGAACGCGCCACAGGCCACCGGCGCAAAATTCACTCCTTGCGGCACAGGTTGACCGCCAAGGTTGCAGTCCACCGTGAAATCCGAGGCCTCGAAGCCGGCGCAGAAGTTGTCGTACTGGCAGCCAATCGCCAGCGTGACTGCGGCTGAACCGCTGGCGTTGATCAACTGCAAGGTGGTGACATCGATGCCCGAGCCACGAATCTTCTGCCCGGCCTTTGGCTGCCAGCCCTGGTTCAGGAATGCGTTGTAGCCCTGAGTTTGGAATAATCCCGCTCCCAGGTGAATCGTCGCGTTGACCGGAGCATTGCCCATGAGCGCGTCGAACTTGGCCTGTGCGCTCCAGTCGTACGGATCGTCGATTGTGCCCGACCCGCCCACCGCATCGATGCGACGCGCGATGAAGATCTCCAGCGGGTCGTGATAGGCCTCGTTCAGCAGGGCGTCAAGCAGCGACATAAAGTTTGCAGCGTTCCTTGCACCTTTCTTCAGCGGTTCCTGACCGGGTTTGCAGACGACTCTGTCCCCACCCCTGCGACGACAAGCGGCATTTCGAGGATTAAAACTTCGGGCGCGCCTGCATTCCTCGAATTTACGGGGCAATCCTCTGGTCTGCCAGTGCGGACGCAATGGTGTCGCTCTGGCCGCCGCGCCGGCGGGGAAGTCCGCCACACACAGTGGGTTGACCCGAATTGTTGCATCGCCTCTGGCGGTTTCATCTGTCCTGCTCCCTGGGAAGAACCACCTCCTGGACTGCGAGCGATTCCTTTCACCCGAGCTTTCAAATCGCTCTGAGTTATACGCCCCCCCCCCTCCCTTTAAGCAAGTGAAATCTTGGGAAAAGACTGAGCAACTTAGAGCAGGCGAAGTGCGCGCTTGAGTCGGGGAGGCGGGCCCGGCCGCTTACAAGCGGTTGGCGGCGGCTGGGCCGGTCAAGGGTCGCCGATGGAGTTGCAGATCGGCGAACACATGGTTGGTGCCGCCCGGAGTGAAGAACTCGTCGTGACTGGTGATGTGAAGTTGGTCACCGCGACGATGCCAAAGCCCATACATGACGCCGCGGTCGTTGGTGGAGGGGAAACGAATGCCCGCGCGCCACTCGCTGGCCGCAGGCTGATCGAGACTCTCGGTGACGACCCCCTCGCCATCGCTCCGGCTGGTCTTGGGATCGCTGACGGTGAACACCCGGTCGCCGCCATCCACTTTGAGCCACGGAGTGGCGTCAGAGAGTAGCCCACGGCGTCAGCCGTGGGACAGGACGCAAAGGATGCGCAGCCCCGGGAGGGGCGACAGAAGCAACTCTGGATGAGCGGTTCTTTCGCCGCTCCGCGGCTCTCGCCCTTCAACGCCGACACCCACGGCTGGCGCCGTGGGCTACTATCTGGCGCTGCTCCGCAGCTAACGGCTTGGACTCCGCTCCGCAACAACAGAGATGCGCGCCGGCGGCGCTCGATCGACATCTGGCTTCACTGTCGCGCCGGCGGCCATTAATCTTCAGCTCAAAGCTATGAGCATCAATTCCGACCCGTTTCAATCGACCGCCGTCTCGCGGCGGAGGTTCCTTCATCTCGCCGCTTGCGCCGGCGTCCTGGCCGCGGGAACGCGGTCGAGCCGCGGCGCCGATCCCGCAACTCGGCTCAAGGCGGCCGTCATTGGACACACCGGGCGGGGCGATTACGGGCACGGGCTGGAAGGGATTTTTGCCAATCGCCCCCAGATCGAGCTGGCGGCCCTGGCGGATCCAGATGCGGAAGGCCGGCGACAGACGGCCTGGAAGACCGGCGCGGCGCGCGCTTACGCCGACTACCACGAAATGCTGGCGAAGGAACGACCCAGCCTGGTGAGCCTGGCCATGCGGCAGGCCGATCAACATCATGCCATCGGGCTGGAGGTGCTGCGGGCCGGAGCGCATCTCTACTGCGAGAAGCCGTTCACCACCACCCCGGCGGAAGCCGACGAATTGCTGGCCGAAGCCAACCGGCGCGGACTCAAGATTGCCGTCGCTCACTCGATGCGGATGATGCCGGCGATTGTCCGCCTCAAACAGGCGCTGGCGGATGGCCTGATCGGCGATCTTGCCGAGGTTCGCGCTTATGGGAAACAAGACGCCCGCGCGGGTGGGGAGGACATGATGGTCCTCGGTTCGCATCTGTTCGATCTGTTACGGTTGTTCCTGGGCGACCCGTTATGGTGCTCGGCGCGGGTGCTCTGGCGGGGCCGCGACATCACCAGGACCGACGGCCGGCTGGTGAATGACAACGTCGGGCCAGTCGCTGGGGATCACGTCTTCGCCCAGTTCGCTTTCGGCCGGGAGCTCAATGCCACGTTCAGCAGCACCGCCGGCTTGCGTGAGACCGTGGGACATTGGGGCATTGAGTTCTATGGAAGCAAAGGCGTGGCGCGCATCCTTTGCGATCTCGCACCGAACGTCTTCATCCGCCGGTCGACACCCTGGAAGGCCGAAGGCCGGACCGACGACTGGAAAATGCTGGATCCCGCGCTGGCGAAAGGGCCGGCGCCGCACAATGCCGGCCCGGTCGGCGACTGGCTGGAGGCCATCGCGCAAAACCGCGAACCCGAGTGCAGCGGTCGCAATGGCGCCTGGGCGGTGGAAATGGTGATGGCGGTCTATCAAGCGGCCCTGAGCGGCAAACGCATCTCCTTTCCACTGGTCGAACGCCGCCACCCCTTGACCGTGGCCTGATCCATGGTACCTGCTGAGCGCCCTTTACCAGAGCACGCCCTCTTCGCTTAACAATCGATACCTCATTTGTTCTCCGGCCCCATGCTGGCAGAATGACGAGCCGCCCGCCGCTCAGGCGGCGATAATGCCGCGGCGGATAGCGAACCGGACGAGATCGGTCTGGGAGCGCGCGCCCAGTTTGCGCATCAGGTTCGCCCGGTGCGTCTCGGCGGTGCGCGGACTGATGAAGAGAGCGGTGGCGATCTCGGCACTGGTCTTGCCTTCAGCGGCCAGCTGCAACACCAGTCGCTCGCGGTTGGTCAGGGTTTCGTAGACGTCCCGTTCCGACACCCCGGGGTGCTCGACCTGGCCGGACAACGCGCGCTCGGCCAGGACGGCGCTCAGGTAACGCCGTCCCCCCGCCACCGTCCGAACGGCCTGGACCAGGTCCGCCGCCGTGCTGTCCTTGAGCACGTAGCCCCACGCCCCGTTGCGCAACGCTTCCGTGACGTAAGGTTCGTCGGCGTGCATCGAAAGAATGATCACGCGGGTGCCCCGATTCTCCTTGTGCACGCGTCGCGCCACGTCCAGTCCGTGGAGACGGGGAATCATCAGGTCAAGCAGCAAAATGTTGGGTTTCTTTTCCTCGACTAATCGGATGGCTTCCAAGCCATCAGCCGCTTCGCCGAGCAGTTTGAAGTCCGGCTCGGCGGACAACACGAGCTTGAAGCCTTGCCGCACCAAGTGCTGATCCTCGGCCAGGACGATCGTCGTCATATTCTGACAATTTTAACCGGCAGGCTCATGGTCAGCGCTCGTTGGACGCGACATTCAACATGGGCGGGGCCTCGCCTAAACCGCTCACCAGGTCGCTGGCTCGCGGGACTATGTGCAAAGGCCGGCCGGGAGGCAAGCGGACAAGTAACCGGGGCATCGGGCCCCAGGGCGCTTGACGAGCATGGCAAAGTTGGTGAGGTTAATGACGTTGTATGAGTAATGCTTCGGCCAACCTGTCGGTGTGGGTGGGAGATAGCATGGTCTGCATCAGGATTGCAGGACGGGCCAGCTTTCATTGCAGCGTGGATTTCAAGAGCGTGGTCAACGGCCTTTGGCAAAGAGGCCAGACCCTCTTCGTGCTCGACCTGACGGAATGCCACTTGATGGACAGCACCTTCCTGGGGGTGCTGGCCGGACTCGGCCTTAAGCTGGGCCAGGAAAACGGCGCCAACGGTCCGGCTCACTTCGAACTGCTCAACCCGTGCCATCGGATCTCAGATCTGCTGGAAAACCTCGGCATCGCCCATCTCTTCAGCGTCCTGCGTGGCGCGCTCCCCGCCGCGGGGCAGCTGAGCCCCGTCACCCAACCCGCTGGCCAACCGGATCGCCAGGAAGTTTCCCGAACCTGCCTCGAAGCCCACAAGCTCCTCATGGAAATCAATCCCGCTAACGTCTCCAAGTTCAAGGACGTGACGAAGTTCCTGGAGGAAGATTTGAAGAAAGCCGAGAAGTGATGCGATTGCGGATTGCGGATTGCGGATTGCGGATTGTGGGATGCGTATGGCGTTTTACGTGAGGGTTGTTACACCAAGAGCCGCGTCCTTCCACAATCAGCAATCCGCAACCCGCAATCCGCAATCCGCAATCCGCAATCCGCAATCCGCAATCCGAAATGGTCACCGCCACGTCGTGCCTGGGTACTGGCGCAGCAAAGTCGATTTGAGTTTCGGATAAGTATTCGCCTTGAAGGCCGGCCAATTAAACGTTGCTTCCAGCCGTTTGCCATCGGGCGCGCAAAGCCACAGCTTCACGGGCAACTTGCCTTCGCAAATGTGGGGATGTTCCTGCAGCGGGAAGCATTCGTGCAGCTTCACCTGTAGTTCGGGCGAACTCGGGTCGCCGTCCTCGTCGCGGGGGGACGGCGGGTAGAGCAACTTGAGCCTGCGCCCGTCCGGCCAGGCCACGTGGACGGGCGCCAGTTCGTCGAGCCAGACGATTTGTTCCGGCGCCAGCTGTTTCAGGAACTCGTCGCGAACGTGGGTGGCCTGCGCCTCTTTGGCCAAGGTCAAGCCGGCGAAGGCCCGCGCCAGGCACTGCGTGATGGCCGCGGCGTCGAGCGGTGGAAACTCCAGTTCCGGCGACACCGCGCAAACCAGGTTCACCCGGGCGACGAACTGTTTGACCTCGTGATTGAACAGCGGGAGCTCGAACCAGCCTTTGCCAAACGCTTCGGCCAGGCAACGACCCGCCGCCCCCGGCTCGATTTCCCGTTGGTGCTCGTGGTGAATGACCAGGTCTTGAAACCGCACCAGTCGAACGGCCGCCACCCTTTTGTGGGTCCGGTCGAAAAGATGCTCGACCGTCGCGTGCAGATGTTGCGGGAACATTTCCTCGATCCATTCACGCTTCACGGCGCTGGCCAGGCCGAGCAACGTCAGGTTCTTCGCGCCGCGGCCGGCCACTTCGCGAATCGTTGCGGCGACGAACAGCGGGGCGTTTTGCACCACACTCTCGCGCTGCAACGTCCCCTGACGCCCTTCGGTCATCTCGCACTCGAGCGTCCCCTGGTCGCGCCGCACGCAAAGCTGATCGATGAACCCGGCCATGATGCAGCGCAGCAGGGCGTCGTCCCGGGCTTTCGGACTTTGCCCTCCGGGCGCCGAGTCTTCCGTCTCCGGCAACAACCCTTGCCGGCCGGCAATCTCGACGATCTGCTGGTAGGTCTGCCCGACCTCCCGCGCTGAAAGCGCGTGGATTCCGTAGCGCCGGCACCGGTCCGGATTGAAGTCGGCGTTTTTCGCAAACTGGTAGGCCCGCATCAGGGTGAAAAAATCCGATTCCTGGCTGGCCTCGAACAATTCCCGCGCCTCGGCGATATGCTGATCCTCGCGGCGCAACCGCTGCAGCAAATCGCGCCCGCTGACCAGGGCC
>WNFZ01004669.1_pt1 | contig 12660 bp, 12 predicted proteins | sample 5400081 | NCBI WGS metagenome assembly WNFZ01 (sample SAMN13153365, study PRJNA577476) | soil metagenome | isolation source: 80 cm soil or saprolite under grassland replicate 1 | place: USA:California | collected 2016-06-15
AGGTCGAAGGCGAGCTGATCTCCAAGCCCTACGTAGAGATCACCCTGAACCTGATGCGCCGCTTCGGCATCGAGGTCGAGCGCAACGGATGGAAAACGTTCACCGTCCCGGCCAAGCGCTATGCCAGTCCCCGCGAGATCCGCATCGAAGGAGACGCATCTTCCGCGTCCTATTTTCTCGCCGCCGGCGCGATCAGCGGGCTCTCGGGCGGCGGCCCGGTCAGGGTCGAGGGCGTCGGCCGCGCGAGCATCCAGGGCGACGTGCGCTTCGCCGAGGTGCTCGAGCGCATGGGCGCGGCGATCTCGATGGGCGAGGACTGGATCGAGTCGGCCGCGGGCGCCGAGGCCCGCGCCCGCGGGAAGCTGAAAGCCCTCGACGCGGACCTCAATCACATTCCCGACGCCGCGATGACCGCCGCGGTGGTGGCGCTCTTCGCCGGGGGCCCGAGCACGATCAGAAACATCGCCAGCTGGCGCGTCAAGGAGACCGACCGCATTGCCGCGATGGCGAAGGAATTGCGCAAGCTCGGCGCCGCGGTCGAGGAAGGGGACGACTCTATCCGGGTGACGCCGCCGGCGGCGCTCAAGCCCGCGACGATAGCCACCTACGACGATCACCGCATGGCGATGTCCTTTTCGCTCGCGGCGCTGGGCGGAATCAAGGTGCGCATCAACGACCCCGGGTGCGTGGGCAAGACGTTCCCGGAATACTTCGACACGCTTGCGAGTATCTCGCGGCGGGCTTGAGGCGTGAGCGAGGCACCGGTCATCGCCATCGACGGCCCGTCGGCTTCGGGCAAGGGCACGGTCGCGCAGGAAGTGGCGAGACAGCTCGGGTTCCATTACCTGGACAGCGGAGCCTTGTACCGGCTGGTGGCGCTCGCGGCGATGCGCGAGGGCGCCGACCTCGGCGACGAAGCCAAGCTCGCGCAGATCGCGAGCGGTCTGCCAGCGCGGTTCGACGGCGCGGAGATCTATCTGGGCGACGAGCGCGTGACCGACGCGATTCGCACCGAGGCGTGCTCGATCGCCGCCTCGCGCGTCGCCGGGCTGCCGGCGGTTCGCCGCGCGCTTCTCGGGCGGCAACGAGCGGCCCGGCGTCCTCCCGGGCTGGTGGCCGAAGGACGCGACATGGGCTCGGTGGTGTTTCCCGATGCGGGCCTCAAAGTGTTCCTTACTGCGAGCGCCGAAGCGCGGGCGGAACGGCGACATAAACAGTTGAAAGAAAAAGGAATCGCTGCTACACTGGCCGCCCTTTTGCAGGATTTGCGCGAGCGCGACGCGCGCGATGCGTTGCGCAGCGTGGCACCTCTCAAGCAAAGCCCCGGAGCGCGGCTGCTCGACACCACTGCGTTGAGCGCCGGGCAGGCGGCGGCCCTTATCGTGGGCTGGTACCGCGGGGCGAACGAGTGACAAGAGCCGACTTGGCTTTTTGTCGTGGATCAACGAACCCCGTCCTCGCGGACGGGCAAATGCAGGTTTTTTTATGTCGAATGCAGTCCCCGCGCTAGCTCCGCAGGAAAGCTTCGCCGCCCTCTTCGAGGAAAGCCTCACGCGCAAGGAGATGCGCACCGGCGAGGTGATCACCGCCGAAGTCGTGCGCCTGGACGTCAACTACGTCGTCGTCAACGCCGGATTGAAGTCCGAGTCCTTCATCGCCATCGACGAATTCAAGAACGACAAGGGCGAAGTCGAGGTCAAGCCCGGCGATTTCGTCAGCGTCGCGATCGAGGCGCTCGAAGACGGCTACGGCGAGACGCGCCTGTCGCGCGACAAGGCGAAGCGCCTCGCGGCCTGGCTCGACCTGGAAAAGGCCCTCGAAGCCGGCACTCTCGTGAAGGGGATCATTTCGGGCAAGGTGAAGGGCGGCCTGACCGTTATGACCAACGGGATCCGCGCCTTTCTTCCGGGTTCCCTGGTCGATATCCGCCCCGTCAAGGACACCGTGCCCTACGAGGGCAAGGAGATGGAGTTCAAGGTCATCAAGCTCGATCGGAAAAGAAACAACGTAGTGGTTTCACGGCGCGCGGTGCTCGAAGCCTCGCAAGGCGCCGAGCGCGAGGCGCTGCTCGCCAACCTGCAGGAAGGAGCGACGGTCAAGGGCATCGTCAAGAACATCACCGACTACGGCGCGTTCGTGGACCTGGGCGGAATCGACGGTCTGCTGCACATCACCGATCTCGCCTGGCGGCGCGTGAAGCACCCCTCCGAAGTGCTCGCCGTCGGCGACGAGGTCACGGCCAAGGTGCTCAAGTTCGACACCGAGAAGAACCGCGTGTCGCTCGGACTGAAGCAGCTCGGCGAAGATCCCTGGGTGGGACTGTCGCGCCGTTATCCGACCGGGACGCGGCTTTTCGGCAAGGTGACCAATCTCACCGACTACGGCGCTTTCGTCGAGGTCGAGCAGGGCATCGAGGGACTGGTGCACGTGTCCGAGATGGACTGGACCAACAAGAACGTGCATCCGTCCAAGGTGGTCGCGCTCGGCGACGAGGTCGAGGTCATGATCCTGGAAATCGACGAGGAACGGCGCCGCATCTCGCTCGGGATGAAGCAGTGCCAGCCGAACCCGTGGGAAGAGTTCGGAATCAACTTCAAGAAAGGCGACAAAGTCCGCGGCCAGATCAAGTCGATCACCGATTTCGGCATCTTTATCGGGCTGCCCGGAGGAATAGACGGTCTGGTGCATCTTTCGGACCTCTCCTGGACGCAGCCCGGCGAGGAGGCGGTGAGGAATTTCAAGAAGGGCGAGGAGGCCGAGGCGCAGGTGCTGTCGATCGACGTCGAGCGCGAGAGGATCTCGCTCGGCATCAAGCAGCTCGAGGGCGACCCTTTCAACAATTTCGTCGCGAGCCACGAAAAGGGCAAGCTCGTCCAGGGCACCGTCAAGTCGGTCGATGCCAAGGGGGCGGTGATCGACCTGACGGGCGACGTCGAGGGTTACCTGCGCGCTTCCGAGATTTCCCGCGACCGCGTCGAGGACGCCCGCAACCATCTCAAGGAAGGCGACAGCGTCAACGCGATGATCATCAACGTCGACCGGAAGAACCGCACGATCAATCTTTCGGTCAAGCAGAAGGACCTTGCCGACGAGAACGAGGCGATGGCCAAGCTCCAGAGCGAAAGCGCCGCCAGCACCGGCAGCACCAACCTCGGCGCGCTGCTGAAGGCGAAACTGGACAACAAGAACGTTCCACAGTAACCGGGGTCCGGAATGACCAAGTCCGAACTGATCGCGAGGCTCGCGGCGCGCTATTCGCAGCTCGTCGCAAAGGACGCCGAATATACGGTCAAGATGATCCTGGACGCGATGACGCAGAGCCTGGTGAAGGCCGAGCGCATCGAGATCCGCGGCTTCGGCAGCTTCGGGCTCAATCACCGGCCGGCGCGCGTCGGCCGCAATCCGAAATCGGGCGAGAAGGTCCACGTGCCGGAGAAATACGTCCCGCACTTCAAGGCGGGCAAGGAGCTGCGCGAGAGGGTCGACCAGAAATAGGAGGCTCGGCCGGCGGCGTGCGGGCGGCGGCATCGACGAGGTGCCGCCGTTTTGCTTTATCGGATGCCGCTCCGGTGGTTCCAGAACGGCCTCCTTCGGGACGAATGTGCCAAGCATGAAATTCATCACTCCTCTGTCGTGGCTGCTGCGGGCGCTGCTGTTTCTCGCGATATTCGCCTTCGCGCTCATGAATACGGATCCGGTGACCCTGCGCTTCTTTCTCGGGCAGACCTGGCAGACGCCGATGATCGTCGCGCTGCTCCTGTTTTTCGCCTCCGGCGCGGCGCTCGGGGTTGTTGCCTGCCTCGCGCGCCTCGCCCGCCAGCGCCGCGAAATCCTGAGGCTCAAGCGCGAGCAGCGCTCGCGCGGCGATCGCGCCCCGCCGCCGCAGACTTAAGGCCCATCGCGCATGGAATTCGAGCTCTGGTGGCTGTTCGGATTTGCCCTGTTCTTCGGGCTGGGCTGGCTCGCCGCGCGCATCGACATCAAGCAGCTGCTGTCGGAATCGCGGCAGCTGCCGCGCTCCTACTTCAAGGGCCTGAACTTCCTGCTCAACGAGCAGCCCGACAAGGCGATCGAGGCGTTCATCGAGGTGGTCAAGGTCGATCCGGAGACCGTCGAGCTGCATTTTGCGCTGGGGAGCCTGTTTCGCCGGCGCGGGGAGACCGAGCGGGCGATCCGCATGCACCGCAATCTTCTCGAGCGCCCGGACCTGGGCGGGGAGCAGCGGCTGCACGCGATGGTCGAGCTCGGGCAGGACTACCTCAAGGCCGGGCTGCTCGACCGCGCCGAGGAGGTGTTCCTCAAGCTCAAGAACTCGCCGCATCGCGCCGAGGCGCTCGGGTTCCTGCGCGAGATCTATCAGCAGGAAAAGGACTGGGTGAAGGCCGTCGGGATCGCGCGCGAGCTGGAAAAGGAGTCCGGTGAGTCAGCGCAGAAGGAAATTGCGAACTACTACTGCGAGCTTGCGATGTCGGACACGACGCATTCGCGCCCGGACGGAGCAAAGCGCCATCTGGACGCGGCGCTCGCCGCCCACCGCAAATGCGTCCGCGCCAACATCATTATGGGCGATCTCACCGCCGGCTCAGGCGACCATGCCGGCGCGATCGAAGCCTGGAAGCGGATCGAGCAGCAGAACCCGGCGTATCTCGCGCTGGTCGCGCAGCGCCTGCTCGACAGCCACCGCGCGCTCGGGCGCATGGACGAAGGCCTGACGCTTTTGCGCGGCTACCTCGCGAGCTTTCCTTCGCTCGATCTGCTCGACGTCGCCTTCCAGTCGACGCTCGACGCGGAAGGCCCCGAAGCGGCCTACAAGCTGGTGAAGGACGAGCTGCGGCGCAACCAGACGCTGCTCGGCCTGGACAAGCTGCTCGAAGCTCAGCTGATGGTCGCGCCCGTCGAGCGGCGCAACGATCTGGAGCTGGTGCGCAATCTCATACACAGCCACACGCGGCGGCTGGCGCGCTACCGCTGCGAGAACTGCGGGTTCAAGGCGCGGCAGTTCTACTGGCATTGTCCGGCGTGCGGCGGCTGGGAAACCTATCCGCCGAAGAGGAGCGAAGAATTCGAGCTGGCGCCGTGAGGCGCGAAACGGAGGGCATGAGTTGAAAGTCACCATCATCGGAACCGGCTACGTGGGCCTGGTCACCGGCGCATGTTTCGCCGAGGTCGGAAACGACGTGCTCGGCCTGGATCTCGACGAGGCGAAGATTCGCACGCTGGAAGAAGGTGGGCTCCCGATCTTCGAGCCGGGCCTCGTCGAAATCGTCAAGCGCAACCGCGCCGCGGGGCGGCTGCAATTCACGACCGACGTCGAGCGCGCGGTGCAGTTTGGAACCGTGCAGTGCATCGCGGTGGGCACGCCCCCCGGGGAAGACGGCTCGGCGGACCTGCAACATGTGCTTGCGGCGGCGCGCGGCGTCGGCCGGCACATGACCGAGTACCGGGTCGTGGTGAACAAATCCACCGTGCCGGTCGGCACCGCCGAAAAAGTGCGCGGGACGATCTCGGCGGAGCTCGGCAAGCGCGGCGTCGAGCTGCCCTTCGCCGTGGTCTCGAATCCGGAATTCCTCAAGGAGGGGGCCGCCGTCGAGGACTTTATGCGACCGGACCGCGTCGTCGTGGGCGCCGACGACCCCGAGGCGGTAAAGATCATGCGCTCGCTTTACGCGCCGTTCCAGCGCAACCACGATCGCATCTTTCTCATGGATGCGCGTTCCGCGGAGCTCACGAAATACGCCGCGAACGCGATGCTTGCGACGCGCATCTCGTTCATGAACGAGCTCGCCAATCTCGCCGAGCGGCTCGGCGCCGACATAGAGGAGGTGCGCAAGGGCATCGGTGCGGATCCGCGCATCGGGTATCACTTTCTCTACGCCGGGGTCGGGTACGGCGGCTCGTGCTTTCCGAAGGACGTCAAGGCGCTGATCCGCACGGCCGAGGAAGCCGGCGGCGCGCTTCCGGTTCTCGAGGCGGTGGAGCGCGTGAACTCCGGGCAGAAGCGCGTTCTCGCGAGAAAGATCCTCGCGCGATTCGGGGGAAAACTCGCCGGCAGGCGCATCGCCGTCTGGGGCCTCGCGTTCAAGCCGAACACCGACGACATGCGGGAAGCTCCAAGCCGGGTTCTGATCGAGGAATTGCTCGCGAGCGGCGCAACCGTGAGCGCGTACGATCCGGTTGCGATGCCCGCGGCGAAGATCGCGTTCGCCGCGCTCCCGGGCATCCGCTATGCGGATTCGCCGCTTGCCGCGCTCGTCGGCGCGGACGCGCTCGCGGTCCTCACCGAGTGGCAGGAGTTCCGCAGCCCCGACTTTCGGGCGGTCCGGGAGCGGCTCAAGACCCCGGCGATCTTCGACGGCCGCAACCTCTACGATCCGCAGGAGATGAAGCGCTGCGGGCTGGAGTACTATCCGATCGGGCGGGCGGCAGCTGGGACGGGCGGGTGAAAGCGGAAAAACTTTCGGAGCTGCACAAGGCGCGCGTCCTCGTCGTCGGGGATGTGATGCTGGATCGGTACTGGTTCGGGAAGGTTGAGCGCATTTCCCCCGAAGCGCCTGTTCCGGTCGTAAAGATCGAACAGGGGCGCACCATGGAAACTCCCGGTGGGGCGGCAAATGTGGCAGCGAACGCCGCGGTACTCGGGGCGGATGTAGCGCTGCTCTCCGTGGTGGGGAACGACGAACCTGGCCGAAAGTTGGCGGAGCTGCTCGAGAAAGTCGGTGTCAGGGCGAAGCTGCACACCGATGGGGACCTGACCACGACCGTGAAGTTGCGCGTGATCGGAAGGCAGCAGCAGATGCTGCGCATCGACTTTGAAACCCCTCCAAGCCACGAGGTCCTGCTCGACAAGCTCGCGGACTACGAGCAGATGATTTCCGACCGGAACGTAGTCATTCTGTCCGACTACGGCAAGGGGGGGCTTAAGCACATCTCCCGGATGATCCAACTCGCCCGTACCCAAGACAAGATCGTCCTGGTCGATCCCAAGGGCGACGACTACTCGCGTTACGTCGGGGCGACTATAGTGACGCCGAATCGCGAAGAGTTTCGTGACGTCGCCGGGAGCTGGAAAACCGAAGAAGAATTCACGCACAAGGCGCACGCTCTGCGGGAAGAACTCAAGCTGCGGGCGCTGTTGGTGACGCTAGGCGAGGACGGAATGAAGCTCTATGAGGCGGGTAGCGTGCGGCACGAGCATGCACGGGCGCGTGAAGTGTTTGACCTCAGCGGTGCCGGCGACACGGTCATCGCGACTCTTGGAGTGATGCTCGGTGCCGGCATGCCGTTGCACGAGGCCGTTGTTGTCGCCAATCGAGCGGCGGGAATCAAAGTGGGCAAGCTCGGCGCAGTTCCGGTCCATCCGGACGAGCTGCGCGAAGCGCTCGGGCAGAGATAGACATGTACTACGTAGTCACTGGCGCCGCAGGCTTCATAGGCTCGAACCTGGTGCGCGCGCTCAACGCCCGCGGCGAGACGCAGATACTCGCCGTGGACGATCTGGAGCACGGCGACAAGTTCCGCAATCTGGCGGCCTGCGAGATCGCCGATTTTCTGGACAAGGACGAATTCCGCACGCGCCTCGCGGCGGGGGATTTCGCAGGCTCGATCGACGCGGTGTTCCATCAGGGCGCGTGCTCCGACACCCTGGGGACCGACGGCCGCTTCATGATGCAGAACAACTACCGCTATTCGATGGCGCTGCTCGATTTCAGCCTGGAGGATGAAGTGCCCCTGATCTACGCGTCCTCGGCGGCGGTCTACGGGGCGAGCACCGGCTTTCGCGAGGAGCGCAGGTTCGAGGCGCCGCTCAACGTCTACGGCTACTCGAAGTTCCTGTTCGATCAGGCGGTGCGCCGGCGGCTCGCCGAATCGGGCTCGCAGATCGCCGGGTTCCGCTACTTCAACGTGTACGGCCCCAACGAGTGGCACAAGGGCCGTATGGCTTCCGTGGCTTGGCACTTCTTCAATCAGTATGCAGCGGAGCGGCGCGTGCGCCCGTTTGCCGGCTCGGGCGGCTACGCCGACGGGGAGCAGCGCCGCGATTTCATTTCGATCGAGGACGTGGTCAAGGTCAACCTTCACTTTCTCGACCACCCGGAGATCTCGGGCATCTTCAACGTCGGCACGGGCCGCGCGCAGAGCTTCAACGACGTCGCCCTCGCCACGATCAACGCCTGCCGCGGGGCGCAAGGCGAGAAGCCCCTGGGCCTGGATGAGGCGCGCACGCAAGGCATGATCGAATACGCGCCGTTCCCGGACGCGCTGAAAGGCAAGTACCAGAATTTCACCCAGGCCGACGTCGGCGCGCTGCGCCGCGCGGGCTACGCGGCGCCGTTCCTCCCGGTCGAGGAAGGCGTAGCGCGCTATTGCCGGCATTTGCTCGACGCGGGAAATCCCGCCCGGGGCTGATTCTTGCGGAAAGCTCGCGCGCGCCGGCGGTGAACCGCAGCGCCGCATCGGATATCATACGAACATGGATCGCAATCCCGAGCTGACCTACAAGACCATCGAGGACACGGTAGGCGACACGCCTCTGGTCAGGTTGAAGAGCCTTCCCGGGAGGACGTCGAACATCGTCCTCGCCAAGCTCGAAGGCAACAATCCGGCGGGCTCGGTAAAGGACCGCCCGGCGATGTCGATGATCGTGCGCGCCGAGAAACGCGGCACGATCAAGCCGGGCGATGTGCTCATCGAGGCGACCAGCGGCAACACCGGCATCGCGCTCGCGATGGCCGCGGCGATCCGCGGTTACCGCATGGTGCTCGTGATGCCCGAGCACCTGTCGGCGGAGCGGCGCCAGACGATGCGCGCCTTCGGCGCGGAGATCATCCTCACCCCGAAGGCGGGCGGCATGGAAGCCGCGCGCGACCTCGCCGAGAAGATGCAGCGCGAAGGCAAAGGACGGATCCTCGACCAGTTCGCCAACCCGGACAACTCGCTCTCCCACTACGAAGGCACGGGACCTGAAATCTGGCGCGATACCAAGGGAACCATCACGCACTTCGTCAGCAGCATGGGGACCACCGGCACCATCATGGGATGCTCGCGCTTTTTCAAGGAGAAGAACGCGAAAATCCAGATCATCGGCTGCCAGCCCGAGGAAGGATCGCAGATTCCCGGCATCCGCAAGTGGCCCGAAGCCTATCTGCCCAAGATCTACGACAAGGCGCGCGTCGATCGCCTGGAATACGTGAGCCAGGCCGACGCCGAAGAGATGGCGCGCCGCATGGCGCGGGAAGAGGGCATCTTCGCCGGGATCTCCTCCGGGGGGGCTCTCGCCGTCGCGCTCAGGATCTCGCGCGAGCTGGAGAATGCAACCATCGTGACGATCGTCTGCGACCGCGGCGACCGCTATCTTTCCACGGGTGTCTTCCCCGACTGACGGCGTTCACCGCGCGGGCGAATGACGCCGATCCTCGCATTCGACATCGAGACGGTGCCGGACATCGCCGGTTTGCGTCTCCTGCACGGCATCGATCCGAAGATGAGCGACCACGACGTCGCCGAATTCGCCTTGCGCGAGCGGCGCGCCCAGACCGGACACGACTTTCTGCCGCTGCACCAGCACCGGGTCGTGGCCATCGCGTGCGCGCTGCGCGAAGGGGAGACCTTCCGCTGCTGGTCGCTGGGCTCCTCCAGCGACGGCGAGGAAGAGCTTATCCGGCGCTTCTTCGACGGCATAGAAAAGTACACGCCGCAGCTGGTTTCGTGGAACGGGGGAGGTTTTGATCTTCCCGTTCTCCACTACAGATGTCTGATTCACGGAGTTCCCGCCTCGCGCTATTGGGAATGGGGGGATGATGACCGTGATTTTCGCGGAAACAATTACCTGGGTCGTTACCACCGGCGGCACATCGATCTGATGGATGTTCTGGGAATGTATCAGCCGCGCAACTATGTCCCGCTGGATCAACTGTCACGGCTTGCGGGTTTTCCCGGGAAGCTGGGCATGGACGGCTCCGAGGTGTGGGAAGCGTACGAGGACGGAAGGATCGAGGAGATTCGCAACTACTGCGAAACGGATACCGCAAATACCTATCTCATGTTTCTGAAGTTTCAATTGGTTCGCGGAGCCTACGACGAGGCGCGCTACGAGCGCGAGCTGGATGTGGTGCGAAACACGCTGGCGAAGTCCAAGGATGCGCACTGGCAGGAATTTCTCCGCCAGTGGCGCTGATTTCGCAGTCGATCATGCCGATCGCCTCTATCGAGTCCCTCGATCGGGAGGGCCGCGGCGTGTCGCATGTCGAGGGGAAGACGCTGTTCGTCGATGGCGCGGTGCCCGGAGAGACCGTCGAGTTTTCGTCCTATCGAAAGAAACCCTCTTGGGAGCTCGCTCAGGTCGTGCGGATCGAAAAGGAAGGACCCGCGCGAGTCGCGCCGCGCTGCGCCTTCTTCGGCACCTGCGGCGGGTGCTCGATGCAGCACGTGGAAGAGCGTGCGCAGGTCGCGGCAAAGCAACGCGTGCTCGAGGACGCGCTCTGGCATATCGGCCGCATCCGTCCCGAGACGATGTTGCGACCTCTGTACGGGCTTTTCTGGGGCTATCGGCACCGGGCGCGAATGTCGGTCCGCTGGGTGCCCGGGAAGGGCGGATCGCTCGTGGGGTTTCGCGAGCGCAAGTCGAGCTTTGTGACCGACATGACGAGCTGCGAGGTGCTGCCGCCGCGCATCTCGGATCTCATCTTGCCCCTGCGCGCGCTGGTGGGTTCGCTGGAGATCCAGGGGCGCCTGCCCCAGATCGAAGTTGCCGTGGGCGAAGGGCTGATCGTGCTGGTATTACGGGTGCTGGTATCGCCGGAGGCGGGTGACCGCGAGCGGCTCAAGCAGTTCGCCGAGCGATACGGCGTGCAACTGTGGCTCCAGCCCGCAGGGCCGGACTCGGCCCGGCCGTTCTGGCCCGTCGACGGCCCAGGGCTCTCATACGCGCTCCCCGAATACGGTTTGCGCATTGCGTTCGGGCCGACCGATTTCACCCAGGTCAACCCGGCGGTCAATCGCGTGCTCGTGCGGCGGGCGCTGTCGCTGCTCGATCCGCGCCCGGGAGAGAAAATCGCCGATTTCTTCTGCGGGCTGGGAAACTTCACGCTGCCGGTCGCCCGCTGCGGAGCGGAGGTTCTCGGCGTCGAAGGCAGCGCCGGACTGATTGCCAGTGCGCGAGCGAACGCGATTTCGAACGGACTCGCGGACCGCTGCCGCTTCTTCGAAGCGGATCTCTTCGACGCAGGCGTATGTGCGGATTTGCCCGCCTGCGACAAGGCCCTGCTCGATCCGCCGCGGGAGGGCGCGATCGAGCTCGTGAAATCGTTCTCGAGGTCCGTCCCCCGCCGGATCGTCTACGTTTCCTGCGATCCGGCGACGCTCGCGCGCGACAGCGCCGTGCTGGTCCACGCGCAGGGCTATCGGTTCGCGGCCGCCGGGGTCGTAAACATGTTCCCCCATACCTCGCACGTGGAGAACGTTGCGGTGTTCGAGAAATAAAAAAAGGCGCCGAAGCGCCTTTCTTGTCCGAGTCGAGCCCGTATCAGTCGCGGCTGCCGCCGAATATCCCGAGCAGCTGCAGGAGGCTCGAGAACAGGTTGTAGATGGCCACGTACAAGGTCAGCGTCGCTGAAACGTAGTTGGTTTCACCGCCCCTTACAAGGGCGTTGATCTGCCACAAAATCAGGAGCGAAGAAAACAGCACGAATGCCGCGACGATCACGAGCTGCGCAACCGGGCTGGCAAAGAACACGTTGGCGACCACGCCGAGCATGATCACGATGGCGCCGACTGAGAGGAAATTTCCGAGGCCGGTCAGATCCCTCTTGGTGGTCGCGGCGATGCCCGCCATGGCGAAGAACACCGCGGCCGTGCCGCCGCCCGCCATCATCACGAGCTGGACGCCGTTCCGGAAGCCGAGCACGAACTGAAACAAGGGTCCGAGCAACAGACCCATGAACAGCGTGAACCCGAGCAACAGTCCGACGCCCAGGGAACTGTTGCGGTTGCGCTCGATCGCGAAAATCCACCCGTAGAAGATCGCCAGGATCGCGAAGAAGGAGAGAGCCGGGCTCGCCCGCAGGAAGCCGAGGTCGATATTCGTCCCGATCGCGGCGCCGATTACCGTCGGAATGAGCGAGATCGCGAGAAGCCAGTAGGTGTTGCGCAGGACGCGGTGCTGCCGCAGCGCGTACTCCTGCGTCGAGGCTGGGTTGCCTGCATGAATGGGTTGGAGTTCGGGTTGCATATTCATCCTCCGTTTAACGGCTGCTTTGACAGACGCTTTGACTAGATCCGCGCCCGCCAAGTTTCAAACCAAGCGCCGGCCAGTATAGCCTTGTCCGGAGCGCAGCGTTCGTCATATCGGGGCCAGGTGATACAATTCAAGCTCCAACAAGTACTTACGTGTAATTATGTCGGAAGGTTGGCCGAGCGGTTGAAGGCACCGGTCTTGAAAACCGGCAGGGGCGCAAGTCCCTCGTGAGTTCGAATCTCACACCTTCCGCCACACCCCCAAAAAAAAGACGGCAGACTTGATGTCCGCCGCCTAGAACCCCCCTCCCGTCCCCTCGCGCGGCTCTCGCCGCGTCTTTTAACCAGCCCGCCGGCCCAGCGATAGAGAGTCTCGGGCTAGTGCTTGGATTCCTCAGGCTTCCTGCGCTTGGCGCGCGCTGCCTTGCG
>WNFZ01010577.1_pt1 | contig 12657 bp, 9 predicted proteins | sample 5400081 | NCBI WGS metagenome assembly WNFZ01 (sample SAMN13153365, study PRJNA577476) | soil metagenome | isolation source: 80 cm soil or saprolite under grassland replicate 1 | place: USA:California | collected 2016-06-15
CCGGCCGGACGCGCCCCGGCCCGACGTGGCAAGGACGCCGATTAGCGCGCACGCCCAGCCATGCTCGTCACCTTCGAGAAAGGCAAGCGATGAGTGATCAACAGGAGCCGCTTTCGGCCACCGAGCTCGATTTGATCGACGCCTATTGGCGCGCCGCGAACTACCTCTCGGTCGGCCAGATCTATCTACTCGACAACCCGGTCCTCAAAGAGCCGTTGAAGGCGGAGCACGTCAAGCCCCGCCTACTGGGTCATTTCGGGACGACGCCCGGTCTCAACTTCGTCTATGCGCACTTGAACCGGGCGATCAGAGCGCGCGACGTGTCGGCGATCTTCATCACGGGCCCCGGCCACGGCGGCCCCGGCCTCGTCGCCAACGCCTATCTGGAGGGCACGTATTCCGAGCTCTACCCGCACGTCTCGGGAGATGAGGAAGGCCTGCGTGCGCTCTTCCGACAGTTCTCGTTTCCTGGTGGGATCCCGTCGCACGTTGCGCCGGAGACCCCCGGGTCTATTCATGAAGGGGGCGAGCTCGGCTACGCGCTCTCGCATGCGTTCGGCGCCGCGTTCGACAATCCCGACCTGCTTGTGGCATGCGTCGTCGGGGACGGCGAAGCCGAGACGGGGCCGCTGGCGACGAGCTGGCACTCGAACAAATTCCTCAATCCCGTCACCGATGGAGCGGTGCTGCCGATCCTCCACTTGAATGGCTACAAGATCGCCAACCCGACGGTGCTCGCGCGCATCCCCGAGCGCGAGCTCGTCGCACTATTCGAAGGTTACGGCTGGCGGCCGCTGATCGTCTCGAGCGAGCTCGACGAGCCGCCGGCAAGTGCGCATCAGCGATTCGCGGCGGCACTCGACGAGGCGCTCGACGACATCCGACTGTTCCAGGAGGAGGCCCGCTCCGGCCGGTCTACGGAGCGACCGCGGTGGCCGATGCTCATTCTGCGAACACCCAAGGGCTGGACGGGGCCGCGGGAGGTGGACGGGCTGCAGGTGGAAGGAACGTGGCGCTCCCACCAGGTGCCGGTACTCGGCGCCCGCGAAGACCCCGGTCACCGCCAGATCCTCGAGGAGTGGATGCGCAGCTACGGGCCCGACGAGCTGTTCGACGAAAACGGCAGGCTACGGTCGGAGCTCCGCTCATTGGCGCCGGAGGGCGAACGGCGCATGAGCGCCAACCCGCACGCCAACGGAGGCACGCTCCTCCAAGACCTGCTGCTGCCGGACTTCCGCGACTACGCGGTCGAGGTCGAAGAACCGGGCAAGACGTCGGCCGAGGCGACGCGCGTGCTCGGCCGCTTTCTTCGCGACGTGATCGCCAAGAACCCGACGACGTTCCGCCTGTTCGGCCCCGACGAGACGGCGTCGAACCGTCTCGGCGATGTCTTCTCGGTCACCGCGCGTGCCTGGGACGCCGAGCAAGAGCCGACCGACGAAGGGCTCGCGCCCGACGGGCGCGTTATGGAGGTGCTGTCGGAGCACCAGTGCCAGGGCTGGCTCGAGGGCTACCTCCTCACAGGACGCCACGGCTTCTTCAACTGCTACGAGGCCTTCATCCACATCGTCGACTCGATGTTCAACCAGCACGCGAAGTGGCTCAAGGTAACGCGCAACATCCCCTGGCGGCGCCCGGTCGCGTCGCTGAATTACCTCCTCTCGTCGCACGTGTGGCGTCAGGACCACAACGGCTTCTCGCACCAGGATCCCGGCTTCATCGACCACGTCGTGAACAAGAAGGCCGAGGTGATTCGCGTCTACCTGCCCCCGGATGCGAACACACTGCTGTCCGTAGCAGACCATTGCCTACGCTCTCGCAACTACGTCAACGTGATCGTCGCCGGCAAGCAGCCTGCGCTCGACTACCTTTCGATCGACGACGCCGTCATCCACTGCACGCGCGGCGCCGGCATCTGGGAGTGGGCCTCGAACGACGAGGGTGGCGAGCCGGATGTCGTCATGGGCTGCTGCGGCGACATTCCGACGCTCGAGACCCTGGCCGCGGTCGCGCTCCTGCGCGAGCACCTTTCCGAATTGAAGGTTCGTGTGGTCAACGTGGTCGACCTCATGCGCCTCCAGCCGGACACCGAGCATCCACATGGTTTGTCGGACGCCGAGTTCGACTCGCTGTTCACGCGCTCGAAGCCGATCGTCTTCGCCTACCACGGCTATCCCTGGCTGATCCACCGTCTCGCCTACCGGCGCACCAACCACGACAACCTGCACGTCCGCGGCTACAAGGAAGAAGGAACGACGACGACGCCCTTCGACATGGTCATGCTCAACGACCTCGATCGCTTCCACCTCGTGATCGACGTCATCGACCGCGTCCCGGGCCTCGCCGACAAGGCAGCGCACCTCCGCCAGCAGATGCAAGAGCGACGCCTGGCCGCCCGCGCCCACACGCGTGAAAACGGCGACGACGACCCCGAGATCCGCGACTGGACATGGCCGTACTGAGCGGCGACGTTCTCGTCGTCAACGCCGGTTCGACCAGCCTGAAGCTGAGTATCGTCGGAACCGACGAGCGATCGCGGCCGTTGACGTCGCTCGCCGACGCGCCGCGGGTCGCTGCTGTCGGCCACCGCGTCGTCCACGGCGGCGAACGTTTCACCGAGCCCACCCTCATCGACAACGACGTCCTTACTGACCTCACCGAGCTCATCGAGCTGGCGCCGCTGCACAACGCGCCGGCCGTCCAGGCGATCAGGGCCGCGCGCACCACGCTGCCGGACGCCGCGCACATCGCCGTCTTCGACACCTCGTTTCACAAGACCCTGCCCGACGTCGCAAGGACGTACCTCCTCCCCACCCGCTTCCGCGACCGCGGCATCCGCCGGTACGGCTTCCACGGGCTCTCCGTCCAGTGGGTCGCCGAGCGCGTTCCCGTGCCGCGCCTCGTCGTCTGCCATCTCGGCGGCGGCTCGTCGGTGACCGCCGTCCGTGACGGGCGCTCCGTCGACACCACGATGGGCTTCACGCCGCTCGAGGGCGTACCGATGGCGACCCGGGCCGGGCCGCTCGATCCGGGGTCCTTGCTCTACCTTCTCCGCCACGGGGTCTTGCTGGACGAGCTCGACCGCGCCCTCGAGCACGAGTCAGGGCTGACCGCCCTCGGCGGCACCGGCGACGTAGCCACGCTTGAAGCCGACACGTCGCCCCAAGCCCAGCTCGCCCTCGACATCTACTGCTACCGGGTCGCGCAAGCCGTCGCCGCCATGGCCGTCGCACTCGGCGGGCTCGACGCTCTTGCGTTCACAGCCGGAGTTGGCGAGCACTCGTCGGGACTCCGCTCCGCGATCTGTAGGCGGCTTGATTTCCTCGGCATCTCCGTTGACGAGGCACTGAACAGGACCGCCGGCAGTGAGACGCAGATCAGCGCCACCTCCTCGAGCGTCCGCGTTCACGTCGTCGCTGCGCGCGAAGACGTCGTCGTCGCCCGTGCCGTCCGCAGCCTGCTCTGAACCGTCCACAACGTGCGCCACGGGACGCTCAGCGAGGTGCGGTCAGGCGGATCGAGGCCGGCGGGTCGTCACTGATGCTGAGTAGTTCTCCGTAGCGAAGTTCCGCGCCCGCCCCGATGAAGTGGCGCTCCCGGCGGGCGACAGTCCGGGGAGTACCCGAATCTCATCAAGGAGCGCACATGAAGCGGTTTCGCTATTCCCTCATTGCTGCCGTGGCCGTCCTCGTGACGGCATTGACGGCAAGCGCGGCGCTTGCCGCGACGCCCATCCTCTTCACCGGCAAGTACGCCGGTCAGGCCGCGACCAAGGTGGAAGGCGACGTCGTCACCATCTCCGCCACCGGCACCGGCAAGGGCACGATCATCGGCGCCGGCACGGTGACCGGTCAGGGCACCGGCGACTCGAGCCAGCAGCCCTGCGTGCCGTTCGGCGGCACGGGCAAGATCACCGGCACTGCCGGGACGATCGCGTTCAGGCTCCTCACCGGCGCGAACGGCTGTGGCGACGAGGGTGGGCACCTGTTCAGCATCAAGGGGACGCTTGCGGTCGTGAAGGCGACGGGCAAGCTCGCCAAGGCGAAGGGCAGCCTCCGGTTCACCGGCGTCTACAACCGTGACGACGGCACCTTCAGCGTCAAGTTCACCGGCACCCTCAAGAAGTAACGGGAGGAATGATGAGAGCCATCACAATCGTCGCTGCGGCAATCGCTGTCGTAGCGACGATCACGGCATCGGCGATGGCAGCCGATCCGTTGTTGCCGTTTCCGTCGGCGAAGGCGGGGCCGGTGTTCATCGCCGCGCACACGACCACGACCGACGGCGCGATCAGCAGTTGGTTCAAGCCCGGCGACCAGGTCACGTTTCGGGCTTTCGCGATCGACCGGAAGACAGGGAAGCTCGTCGCGACGAAGGACGTCAAGTACTTCTATGTGACGATCCCGAACCAGTCGAACGTCAAGCTGCACTACGACGCCTCGACCCCAACGATGAAAACAATGCCTTGGATGGGGACGTGGACGGTGCCGTCGACCTACTCAGGCCTGGTTCCGTTCCGGATCCTGATCAAGCTGAGGGCGAAACGGACCGGCGAGTTCGTGCAGATGCCGGTTGCGACCTCGCAGCTGAACATCGCGGCGAATGCTGCGCCGGTGTTCGGCCCAGCACCCACCGGGCAGGCCTTGAGCGTCCTTGGCAAGCCGGTTCTCGGCCTCTTCGTCGACAGCGTCAACGGCACACGCCCGGCAGGCGCCGCGCCCAGACTCGTCGGCTGCTCGGAGACCAACGTCTTCAAGCGCGGTGAGCAGTTCAAGGAGGCGCACTACTCGATCGCAGGCCAGCCAGACGTCACGCTCAATTGGGGCGCCCACGGCGCAACCGGCGCGAAGGTCTGGTTCTGGACGAACGCCTGGAACATCCCGGCGACGTTCCCGCTCGGGTCGACGACGGTGCACGTCGTCTACACGCTCGAGAGCGGCACGGTCGGGACCTACGACTACGACATCAACATCATCCCGTAGCGGGATAGAGAGAGAGCACAGCCATGAACCTCCACATGAAAATGGCTGTGACAGTTGCAGCGCTGGCCGGAGCGACGATGCTCCTGCCGGCGCTCGCCTCTGGCACGCCGACACCGCTCGTGATCCCGGCTATTCCCGGCGTCTCGGCACTCCCGGGCGTCGCGGCTCCTGCTGCGACCCCGGCAGCGAACATGACCGTGCTCGCGACGAAGCCCGATGTCGCCGTCGCGGGAACGAAGTTCACCGTCAGCGGCACCAAGCTCCCCGCCAACAAGAGCGTCACGCTGACGTGGGGCACTTCCAACGTCACCTGGATGGTCGACGCGCGGCCTGACAGCGTCGACTACTACGGCCGCAGTGCCACCAAGATCGCCGTCGTCCTCGGGACGGCGACGACCGACGCAGCGGGCGCGTTCACCGCGTCGCTCGTGGCGCCGAAGGACTTCGGCGGCATCCACGACATCTACGCCGTCGTCGACGGCAAGCAGGTCGCGAAGGGCGGGTTCCTGATCGCCCGCTCGGCGTCGGTCACCCCGAAGAAGGGCCCGATCGGAACGATGCTGACGGTGACGTACAGCGGCCTCGGCGCCTCGCTCTACGAGGGCGGCGGGTCGCTGTTGTACGACAACAAGTACGTCGGCGCGATCATGGCGAACTGGACGCGTGGAACCGCAGTGATGCACATCCGCGCAAGCGGTCCCGTCGGCCGGCACACGATCGAGGTCGCCGACGCGATCAGCTTCAAGTACCTGAACATCCAGCAGTCGCCGATCCCGTGGGGGCTCGGCACCGTGATGTCGTTCACCGTCACGAAGGACAACGGACGCCCGAAAGCGCGGATCGACTGGCCCGCCAAGGTCGCTCCGACGCTCGACGCGAAGACGACGCTGCAGCTCGCGAGCACGTCGTCGTCGACGAATGCGACGGCGCAGCTGGCGTCGTCCTCCGGCACGGTGAACACGCGCGTCGCGCTCGCGGCACAGGGCCTGGTGCCGAATACGCCGGTCGATCTCGAGTGGTCGACCGTCGTGGGCAACCGCGTCAACTGCACCGGCACGTGCTGGACGTTTGTCTCGGTCCCGCTCGGCACCCCGACGACCGGGGCTGACGGGTCGCTGAAGAGCGACATCACCGTGCCCGACGGCCTCGGTGGCTGGCACGTGGTCCAGATGATCCAGAACGGCCAGATGAAAGCGCAGGTGCCGTACTACGTGAAGCGGAGCATCTTCGGCAAGGGTGTCTCGTCACTCGTGCTCCACGAGGGGCAGAAATTCACAGTGCACCTCAAGGGCCTCGGCTGGACGCAGCTCGACAACACGATCGCCGTCGACTACGACAACAGCTACGTCGGCTACGGGTGCGGCTTCAACAGCCAGGGCGACACGGTGATGAACCTCGTCGCGACCGGCGGCCCGGGAACGCACCTGATCGACATGTACCCACTGCTCTACACCCAGCAGCCCTCGTTCGCCAACACGCCGTACGGGATGATTCCGGTCCTGACGTATGAGCGTGACATTCCGGGCCTTGCGCTCGGGTACGAGCTGCCGGCGATCCGCCTGGCGATCACGATCGTCAAGTAGATCGCGTGGAGGAAGGGAGGGAGCTCCGGCTCCCTCCCTTCGGCAGCCACCAGTTCCAACGGCCGAAGACGGCCATCAGCGAGGGCACGAGGATCGCGCGCACGATCGTCGCGTCGATGAGGATCCCGAGCGCGAGTCCCGCCCCGAACTCCTGCAGCCCGGCAACCCGGCCGGCGACGAAGCCCGAGAAAGCGGCCACCATGATCAGGGCCGCGGCGGTGACGATGCGGCCGGTGCGCTCGAGCCCGTGCGCGACCGCACGCCCGTTGTCGGGAACGTGCTCCCACGACTCGCGCATGCGGGATACGAGGAACACCTCGTAGTCCATCGAGAGGCCGAAGAGCATCGCGAAGAGGAAGATCGGGATCCAGCCCTCGATCTGCGGCGCGTGGTGGAGACCGAGCAGCGCGGCCCCGGCGCCCCAACGGAAGATCACGACGAGCAGCCCGTACACGGCGGCGACCGACAGCAGGTTGAGGAGCACGGCCTTGACCGGAAGCAGCACCGAGCGAAACGCCCGCAGCAGCACGAAGTACGTGAGCACGAGCGCGCCGAGCACGAGCCACGGGAACCAGGCGTAGGAACGGTCGAGGTAGTCGACACCCTGCGCCGGCGCGCCCCCGACATAGACGTGCACCCCGGCCGGGAACTTCGCCCGCGGGATGAGCGAGTCGCGCAGACGGCGGACGAGGCCACGGGTGGCGGGTTCGCCGTACTCGTGGCGGCTGACGACGTAGACGCGGCGATACACCCTCGACGAATCGACGTAGGGCGCCCGCGACCCGCTCGCCGTCAGGTAGGCCTCGGGATCGTGAAAGGTCGCGTTCGTGAGCCGTTCGACCGCGCGCTTCAGCTCGGGCGTCCCTACGCCGCCGCCCTGGTCCGTGTCGATCACCACCTCGATCGGTGTCAGAGCGCCGGCGCCGACCTTGTCCCGGAGCAACGCGACGCCGCGGACCGAGTCGGAGCCGCCCGGCAGCGCTGAGATCGAGCCGGGCGTGACGCGCAGCCACGCTGCGGGGACGGCGGCCGCGGCGAGCAGCATCGTACCGCCGAGGAGGAATGGGATGGGACGGCGCATGATCGCCCGCGCCAGCCGCGCCCAGAAGCCCCGGTCGACCTCGAGCGTCCCTGGCAGCATTGGCAGGCGAAGCTTCCGCGCGACGGGAATTCGGCGCGCACCGCGGCGCCCGAGCAACGACAGGAGCGCCGGCTGCAGCGTCGCCGCCGCGGCGAGCGAGGCGAGCGGTACGAGGAAGCCGCCGACGCCGAGCGAGCGGACGAACGGCACCGGAACGAAGAGGAGCAGGCCGAGCCCGATGGCGACGGTGACGCCCGAGAAGACGATCGCGCGGCCTGCCGTCTCCATCGTCCGTACGATCGCGGCATCGACGTTGTCGGCCCGCTCGAGCTCCTCGCGGAATCGGTAGACGACGAGAAGCGAGTAGTCGACAGCGAGCCCGAGGCCGACGAGCTCGACGAGGTTGGAGACGTAGCTGACCATCGTGAACCCCTGCGCGAGTGCGTACATCGCTGCGAGCGTGGCGCCGATCGTGCATGCCGCGAAGAGAAACGGCACCAGCACGGCGAGCGAGAGCCCGAAAACCGCGAAGAGCACGGCGAGCGCGATCGGCACCGCGATCGCCTCTCCCCGCAGCAGATCGTGCGAGAGGACGGGCTCGAGGTCGTGCTGGATCGCCGGCTGGCCGGTGACGTAAGCCCTCGCGAGGGCGCGCCGGAGCGCATCGGTGTAGCCCTTCGCGTGCTGGAGGTCGAGCGTCGTGTCGACTTCCCCGTAGAGCACGCCTGCCCCTGGGCGTAGCTGCGACGCGTGGCCGGTCGGGACGAGGCGGGCGGCGCGGTCGAGCTTTCGTTGGAGGGTCGCGCGCGAGCTTCTCGGGGCGCGAAAGACGACGGTGAAGACGCCGTCGGGGCGCTCGTGGAAGCCACGCTCGAGGATCTGGCGGGCGCGGTCGGACTCGGTGCCGGGAACGGTGAAGACGTTCGAGAGGAGCGCGGGCAACCGGATCGCCGCGACGACGCCGAAGGCGAGGACGATCGTCCAGCAGACGAGCACCGGGACGCGACGGCGCAGCACGGCGCAGGTCCAGCGCTCGGGCACGAAGTGAGACTAATCCGCAGGCCGGATCAGTAGCTTCTGCGGTTCCGGTTCCCCGGGCCAGCTTCGACAATCGGTGTATGAAGAAGCTCCTCCTCGCGCTCGTGCTTGGATGCGCGCTCGCGCTCGTGCCGACCGCGGCGGCGTCGCCCACGGTGCGACTCGCGATCCTGCACGTCGTGCACGGGTGCCACGTCTGGGGCACGCAGGATTCGAAGCCGTTTGGCCCGACACGAACGCTCGTGCTCAAGCCGGGCACGAAGCTCGAGATCCGTATCAACTGCCCGATGGCATACGACGTCGTCCAGGTCGCCGGTCCGAAGGTGCTCGAGCCGTCCAGGTGGCAGACAGGGACGTCGCACACGCTCACGTTCAAGAGGCGCGGCGTCTACAGGCTACGGGCCGTCAACGTGCAGTCGTCCGAGGAGATGAACCTCCAGACGCTCGGGCCGGACAACGCGCTCGTCCTAACCGTCCGCGTCCGCTGACGGGCTCGGCTAGGCCGCGGCTGCTCCGAAATACTCGCATGCGCGTGCATCAGTCCGCGTCCCACGCCTCGACTCGGAAGGGCTACAGGATCCGGTGATCGGCGAGCCGGCGATCGAGGAGCGCCGAGAGTGATGGGACAACACGCTCTGCCCCGAATCCGCGCAGGCGCTCGAGGGTCACGGGATCGCCGACGCCGATCACGGCGAGCCCGGCAGCGTGTCCCGCCGCAACACCGTCGGGGCTGTGCGTGAACGTCACGGCCGACGCCGGGTCGATATCGAGCAAGCGACACGCAGCCAGGAGCAGGTCGGGCGCCGGACGAGAGCGGAGGGATTCTGACTGGATGGTCGTCGCGTCGACAGTCGCTTCGACGAGCGGCGCGAGGTTGGCCAGGTCCAGCATCGGAACCGCGCTCTGGCTACCAGACACGACGCCGCACCGCAGGCCCGCACGCGCCGCAGCCTCGAGATACCGGCGGGCACCGGCGAGCGAAGTAACGCCACGCCGTCGCACGACGCGTGCAAGCGCATCGCCTTTGCGGCGTGCAAGCCCGTAGGCCGTATCGGCGGTCGCCGAGTCCTCGAGCCTGCCCTCCTGCAGGTGGATGCCGCGGCTGGCGAGAAACGTATGGATGCCCTCGAGCCTCGGACGACCGTCGAGGTACGAGCGGTAGTCAGAGTCGTGATCGAACGGTATGAAATGCCAGCCGGTCAGCTCCATGTGCCGGAGAAGAAAGTCGTCGAAGACCTCCGCCCACGCGGCGGCATGGGCCCGGGCGCTGTCGGTCAGGACGCCATCGAGATCGAACACGCAGCCTGCGATGCCCGCGTCGAGACCTAGCATCTGCGGTCTGACGGGTACCGGCGAAAGCCACGGGACTTCCGGTACGCCGTGAGCGCGCGCGACTCGTTCGAGGAGAGCTGCGATTTGCCGGCGCTCGTCGACGAGGCCGTTCCGACGCTTCTGAAGCTCGTCGGCGGAGAAGGTGCGACCCGGACATGCCAGTGCACTTTGTGCCGAGTCGAGTGCGAGCTGCCATGCCGTGGCGACTCGGTCGAGGTCAAGCGGGCGACGCTGTGCGCGAGGCACCTCGAGCTCCGGCACCTGAGACGGGCGCGTTGCCGGCCGGAGCTCGCTGGGCGCGATCGCGAGTGCGCTCATGTCGCCGTATCGGACGCGCGCAGCGACTCGCCAGGGCCGCTCATGACGTCGAACCGCAGCACGCGAGTCCCGTATCGGTCGGCAGGCACGATTCGCCTCCTCGTTCGCTTCTCGAGACCATCATCGCTCCCGAGTCCAGATTCGACATCGGTGTCGCCTCGGACATGGGCGGCGGGAAACCCGCAGCAGGGGACCAACCCTTTCGCGGATGCGGCCACCCTCTCTTGAGGGCGACTTCGGCGGACAACCCGCCCATACCCGACACTTTGTGGATCGGGCGGGAACCCGAGCTGCCCGGTCGCAGAACGCGCGGCTCGCGTAACAAAATGCCTGCGCAGAATGCGGCCTGAAGATGTGTAGCGTGAGGCGCGCATGCGCGCGTTGATCAAGGGCGAGGCCGCCGAGGGCCTTTGGCTCGAGAATGTGCCCCAGCCGGAAATCGGGATCAACGATGTGCTGATCCGCGTCCGCAAGACAGGGATCTGCGGGACCGACCTCCACATCTATGGCTGGGATACGTGGGCGCAGGAGACGATCCCGGTGCCGATGGTCGTCGGCCACGAGTTCGTCGGCGAGGTGGTCGCGTTCGGCTCCAACGTGAGCGACTTCCAGGTCGGCGACCTCGTCAGCGGTGAGGGCCACGTCGTCTGCGGCCGCTGCCGCAATTGCATGGCCGGCCGCCGCCATCTGTGCGCCCACTCGATCGGGCTAGGCGTGCAGCGCCCAGGCGCCTTTGCCGAGTACGTGGCGCTGCCGATGACGAACGTCTGGCACCACTGGCCGGGGATCGACGAGGAGGTTGCCTCGATCTTCGACCCGTTCGGTAACGCGGTACACACCGCCCTCTCGTTCTCGGTTCTCGGCGAAGACGTGCTCGTTACGGGCGCGGGCCCGATCGGGTGCATGGCGACGGCGATCGTGCGTCATGCCGGCGCACGTCACGTCGTGGTGACCGATGTGAACGGGTACAGGCTCGAGCTAGCGCGCCGCATGGGCGCGACACTCGCCATCGACCCCCACGAGCATGACTTCGCCGACGTCCAGCGCGAGCTTGGCATGACGGAGGGCTTCGACATCGGCCTTGAGATGTCGGGCAACGCCGACGCGCTCCGGGGCATGATCGTGAACATGGCGCACGGCGGCCGTATCGCCCTCCTCGGTATTCCAACCGGGGAGATCGCACTCGACCTCAACCCGATCATCTTCAACATGTTGACGGTGAAGGGGATCTACGGACGCGAGATGTACGAGACCTGGTATCAGATGACGGTGATGCTCCAGTCGGGGCTTGACATCCGCCCAGTGATCACGCACCGCTTCTCGCACCGCGACTTCGAGGCGGCGTTCGCGGTCGCCCGCTCCGGTCAATCAGGCAAGGTGATCCTCGACTGAACGGACATCGAGTAGGAGGAAGCCGTGTACGGAACGCTGCGCGACGACCTGGCGGGAAGGCTCGCAGAGATGCGCGAGGCGGGCCTCTACAAGTCCGAGCTCGTGATGACAACGCCACAGGGCGCGCACGTCGACGTCGCGGGGCGGGAACTCCTCAACCTGTGCGCAAACAACTACCTCGGTCTCGCCAGTCACCCGGCCATGCTCGAGGCGGCGCACGAGGCGCTTGCCCGCTGGGGCTACGGGATGGCATCCGTGCGCTTCATCTGCGGCACGCAGACGCTGCACCGCGAGCTCGAGGAGCGGCTCTCTTCCTTCCTCGGCACCGATGACACGATCCTCTTCAGCTCCTGCTTCGACGCCAATGGTGGTCTCTTCGAGGCGCTCCTCGACGAAGAGGACGCGGTCATCTCCGACCAACTCAATCATGCGTCGATCATCGACGGCATCCGGCTCTGCAAGGCGCGGCGGCTCCGCTATGCGAACGGCGACATGGACGAGCTGGATGCGCGGCTCGGTGAGGCGGCCGACGCGCGCTACCGCCTGATCGCGACCGACGGAGTCTTCTCGATGGACGGGTACCTAGCCCAGCTCGACCGGATCTGCGACCTCGCCGAGCAGCACGACGCGCTCGTCATGGTCGACGACTCCCACGCCGTCGGAGTAATCGGGCCTGGTGGCCGGGGCACGCACGAGCACAACGGTGTCGTCGAGCGGGTCGACATTCTCACCGGCACGCTCGGCAAGGCGATCGGCGGCGCGAGCGGCGGCTACGTCTCAGGGCGCGGCGAGATCGTGCAGCTGCTGCGCCAACGCGCGCGCCCCTACCTCTTCTCGAACAGCCTCGCGCCGCCCGTGGTCGGCGCCAGTCTGCGTGCCCTCGACCTCATCGAGAGCTCGCATGAGCTGCGCGACCAGCTCCGCGAGAACA
>WNFZ01007146.1_pt1 | contig 12652 bp, 15 predicted proteins | sample 5400081 | NCBI WGS metagenome assembly WNFZ01 (sample SAMN13153365, study PRJNA577476) | soil metagenome | isolation source: 80 cm soil or saprolite under grassland replicate 1 | place: USA:California | collected 2016-06-15
ACCGCCGAGGTCTGGCAGGCCTACGCCACCACGCCGATCTCCGCGTCGGTCACCGCCAGCCTCGGCAATGGCCGCTTCGACGGTTCCATCACGGTGGCGACGTTCACCGGTGCGGCACGTGCTATCGGCGCCACGGCCGGGCGCACTGCCAACCGAGCGTCGGCACCGTCGATAACGCTCAAGACGACGCACGCGGGCTCGCTGGTCTGGGCAGCCGGGCACGACTGGGACCACGCCGCAGCCGTCACCCCGCTTGCTGGCCAGAGCCTCGTCCACCAGTTCCGTGACCCCCGCGTGGACCGCACGTACTGGGCGCAGCGCACCACAGACGCCGTCCCCGCTAGCGGTAAGACCGTGACCATCGGCGACACCACTCCAACTAGCGACCGGTGGGAGCTGGCCGCGGTTGAGGTTCCTTCTGCTGCAGACGCAACCACCAGCAGTTCGCCAATTAGCTACACCTACGACAAGCAGGGCAACCGCACCAGCATCTCTCCATCCGGTGGCGCAACAACGGCACTCGGCTACGACCAGGCCAACCGGCTTACCAGCTATGGCGCGACTGCCACCTACAGCTACAACGGCGACGGCCTCCGCATGGCCAAGACCGTCAGCGGTGCCGCGACTGCCTTCGCCTGGGATACCAACGGAGGCATTCCGCTCCTCCTGGGTGATGGCGACGATTTCTACCTTTATGGAGCGAGCGGCCAGCCTATCGAGAAGATCTCCGGCTCGACGGTGACCTACTTGCATCAGGATCAGCAGGGCAGTACGCGCCTGCTCACCGATGCCGCCGGTTCTGTCGTCGGCGCGTACGCCTACGATCCGTACGGTAAGACAGTCGGGCACACCGGCTCAGCGACTACGTCGCTGCAGTACGACGGGCAATATACCGATGCCGAGAGCGGCTATCAGTACCTTAGGGCAAGGTACTACGACACAGCCAGCGGCAATTTCCTCCAGCGAGATCCCGTCGAGATCCTCACTCGTAGCGCATACAGCTACGCAGACAACGATCCTCTGAATCAGGCCGACCCCACTGGCCAAATTGGGTGGCTGCTTGGTGGTGCCATCGGTGGAATCGTGGGCGGAGTGGTAGGCGGCGGCTCCTACCTTCTGCACCACGACGACTCATTCTCCTGGCAAAAACTTGGTGGCGCGGTGGCTGGAGGGGCCGTCGGGGGAGCAATCACAGGAGCCTGCGACGCGTCGACATTGCTCGTTGTGGTAACGGCATGCGGTGCCCTAGGCGGAGCTGCCGGCACAGTCGTTGATGAATGGATCAGTGGTGAGGATCTCAACCCGAGCAAGATTGCCGTGAACAGCATTGTCGGCACGGCTGGTGGATACTTGATCGGGAAGTTTGGAGACCCCATCTCGATGGTCGGCTTCGAACCATACAGGCTTCGGAATGTTTGGAGTCCCGGAATCAACGCTACACGCAAGTACATTAGCAATCTCATAACTGGGACCCTCTCGAAGTTCACCGAATACTTGTTCGATCCTCAAGCAGCCTGCTGAGAAGACAAACGGATCCCAGAGAAACCTGGGCAGTTTGCTCGAACCTTGAACTCTGGCTAGGGCTGGATGGTAGAATGTACTCGTGTAGCGACTAAAGGCTAGCAATGATCTCCAAATGGACTCGCTGAATAGTATGCCTAAGGACGACCGGATTGCCAGGACGCTGGCCAGTGTCGCTTCGGGCGATTCTTTCGAGGCCAGGCTGCGCGCGTACCGGACAGCGCCATGGTGGTTTATCGGCGTTGGTGTACTTGTAGCCGTGGGAACAGCATTTATGCCTTGGTCGTTGCGGGCGCTCTTGTGGCCACTGGCGGTAGTGTATGCTGGCATTGGTGTGTATGTCCGGATCGGGCGGTTAACGATTAGGAATGGCCGTATCTCTATAACCGCTGGACCGATCAGGCACTCTGTTGACCTTGAGCGATTGACTCAGGTTACGTACAGACGACCGGGCAGGGGTCGTAGGAGCGTTGCAAACATCGTCCTAGAGGACCTCACAGGGCAAAGGCTGAAGATTTCTGTGGGTGGTTTTGGCTTTGCCCGTGATGATGAATGGGCAGCCATCATATTGCATGCAGCAGAACGAGCTCGTGCGGTTGTTGAACCAAAAGCGCGTAACTGTCTTGTTCACCTTGACGGAACTGGGCGAGGTTACCTTGCGTGAGTCACCGGGCGGCCGGAGAATCCCGCCCGCCGCGGGGAGGCTCACCCGCGAGCTACTTCTCCGCATCGGCGATCCCGCCCCTGTGCGGCTCGCCGGTGTGCGCAAGCGAAGCGTAATGGTCATCGGCCCGTCTCGGCTTGGCCGATCGGATCGTCACCTTGGACATCGGCCAGGCGTTCGGCAGGTCGTGCGCGGGTGGTCAACGGTTGTGCAGCTCGGTATAGCGACACCTGTCCGGTCTGCCGTCAGGCTCGGTCCATCGGATCTGCTTGGATCATCAAACTCGCCTGTTTCTAGAATCAGCCAGTCGCTGAGGGTCATCCTCCTCTCTGCGGTAATTCTCGCAAAATTTGTTCCCAGCTCGCCATCCAGATCGGAGGCGGCGCTGCACGCTCGTACAGCATGAGCACACCCCACTCGCGGAGCTGCTCGACGGCACGTTGGAAGGCGGGATGCCGGGCCAGGGCGGGGTTGACGTTGGGCGCTACCACGATGGGCAGGACCATGTTGATGGTGGCCGGCGCCACCACCAAGGCATCAGCCAGCGGCCACGATGGCTCAGGGTCGCCGGGCTTGCGGAACTCAGTCCGGACCGGGTAGCCGGTCAGCTCCTCGAGCTCGGCGGCATCGACGAACGTGGCACCCGCCGGCGTGGTGACCACGCATACCCGCCAGTCCCGGGAGTGGGCGAGCCGAATGAAGGTCGCCACGTCGGTTGCCGGTCCCGCTCCACAGACGATGAGGTAGAGCGTGCGCGCGGGCTCCGGGATCTGGTCGGAGGGCACGCGCAGGGCTCAGGCGGCTTGGAGGGCGTCAGCCAGGTCGCGCATGCGGGCGCTGGTCCCGATGGGCGTGGCGCTGAGCCGGTCGTACATGCGCTGCACGCGCGAGACGTGGCGGGCCGAGCCGTAGCGCCTGGCGAACCGCAGCCCCTCGATGGCGAGGTCGACGCCGACGTCAACGTTGCCAGCGTAGGTGTGCGCCTGGGCCTTGAGGATGGTGAAGTTGCCGAGGTCCCGCAGCGAGACCGGGTGCATCTCCGGCTCGGTGGCAAGGTAGATGCCCAGGGCGACCTCGGGCTCCCACAGCAGGGTGTGCCCATGTGCGCGTTCGTGCCGGACCTGCGTGAGGGTGAACTCGTTGCCCCAGTCTGTGGTGCCTGCGTCAAGCGCGTTGGCCTGTGCCTCCGCTGCCTCGATGGCTTGCAAGAAGGCGTTCCTGTGGCCGTGCTCGGCGTGCGCCCGGGCGAGCGTCTGTTGCCGCATGCCCTCGACCACGCCAGCGACCTCGCCAGCAGAGGGCATGGCCGCCGTGAGCCGCTGCACCGCGAGCTCGTAGTCGCCGCGGCGGCGCAACAGATCCCCCTGGTGGATGGCGGCAAGCGCACGCAGGTCGACTTCGCCGGCCGCTTCGCCGAGCTGCTCCATCTCCAAAAAGTGCGCGTAGGCGCTCGGATAGTCCAGGCCATCGAAGGCCACCTTGCCCAGCATCTCGTGAGCGGCGGCCAGGAGCCGGAGGGCGGGCTGGCGCAGGTTGCCCTGGTGGGTGGCGGTGAAGTCGGTGAGCTTGGGAATGAGGGACGTAACGCGCTCGACCACGCCCGCGTCGGCGTTGCCGTACCACACCAGCCACGACAGCTTGATGGTGGCCCCGGCGGGCTCCAGCAGCGCATCTACGAGGGCGTCCTCGGACGCTCCTGAGCTGGCCGGCAAGGCGCTGGTTCTAAACCCGAGTTCTTCCGGGCTGGCATCGAAGAACTGGCACAGCAAGCGGCGGTGGAAGCGGTTGGGGCGGCAGATCCCCCGCTCCCACTTACTCACTAGGCCTCCGGTCGCACCCTTGGCGCCGAGCTGCACCAGATCCGCGGCCACTTCGTCCTGGGTCAGGTTGCGCGCCTCACGGGCCCCGCGAAGCAGTGGGTTGGGGACCGCCTCGTTCGCGGGGACCACCACGGACCATGCCCTCCCGTCGCCGGCTGGAACCGGGACCACATCGTAATAGGGCCGTCCAGGTCCGCAACACGGTAGAACCGGCCATAACGCCCGTAAATTGCCACCGGATTGCCGGGGCCATGACCAGGGCATGCCGTTCACGCCGTTCGATCCGTCGGGTTTCCTGCCGACCATGGGCAACCTCGAACCCTCCGACCCCGCCGCCCGGCGACCTTGGACCTTCAGTCGTCGGCTGGCGGTGCGGGAGCAGACCAGTCGGAGCCTCAGGCGCGCGCTGACCCTGGCTCCGGCCTGGCACCTCGACCAGGCGGCCGCGCTGCTGCACCAGAACCCTAGCGTCGACACCTCGGTGCTCGCAGCCAGCAAGACGCCCGACATCATGGCCGCAATCCTCCTTGAGGCATGGCAACTCGGAGCACCTCTTCCCGCCGGAGTCATCGACGCCATGCCCGAGCTGCGCCACTGGGCGGCAACGCTCAAGCAGCAGGTACGAGGTGACCGGCCATGACCGCCGAAGGAGGAGGTGACCTGCGCGACAAGGCGCTCGCCGCCTACGCGGAACAACGAGACTCCGACCCTGATCCGAGCGAGCCGGAGCCGCGCGCGGACCTGCAGCGCCTCATCCGCCTGGCCGAGGCCGACAGCGAGATCATCATCGGCCGGCGGGTCACGGGTTGGGAGTTCGCCAACCTGCGACTCGTCTCGCGCACGCAGAACGCTGGGTGCGTGGTGGCCTCCCCGCCCGACTGCGGCGAGCTGCTGCTGCTCTACGTCGGCCTGTCCCCAGATCCAGACCCAACCGACCTGCTGCGTCTCCAAGCTCTCTGGCCGTGCGACGGCCACCAGCACACCTTGGCCATCCGGTCACGGGCCGACCTCGGCAAGGCCTTGTTCTGGACGCCGCAGGTGTGCCTCAGAAGCCTCGTCACCGGCCGAGGCGACACCGACATCCGCTGGCTCGACCTGTGGACTGGGCGAGAGTAGCCATGCCGGACATCGCCTTCACCGTTGTCGCTGCCGTTCTTCTCATCGGCAGCGTGGCAGTTATCACCATCTTGAGTGACCACTGGACCGATGAGAGCCGCCGGCGCTACGACCGGCTGTACGAGGAGAGCATGAGGCGGCGAGCGTTGCGGGAGAGTGGTCGGGAATGACGTTACACCTCACTTCACACGATGCCATCTAACCTTTCACAGAGCGGCCACGCGACTCCGTTTTGCCGCGACGGCGAACTCCCTCTGTATGGGCCACAACGAAATAGGCATCATTAGAAACGTTAGCCGATCGAGCCTGCACGAGAGCCTTCTGAAACTCCTCTTCGATAGTTTCTCGTTTCAAGAATCGTTTTATGAACTCTTCGCAATCAGGGTGAACGAGTATGCGAACCTTGCCTATGCCCCTCGTAAAGCCTTGTCCGAGTCGTTGAAAGAAGTCCGATTCCCGAGTCTCCAGCGGAGCGGCGGTATCAATGCGAGAACTCAGACGGTCCTCCTCCACGACAAATCTTAGGCCGTCCTGTCTCGCTCGCCCGGGGTCAGGAAAATCAACGAGGAATGCTTGGGTCTTCGAGCATAGGTGAAGAAACTTAAGCTTCTCCTCATTCTCATTAAATATGATGGTGCCGTACTCATTGTCCGATGCCTCCCTGACCCTGGTGACGATTAGATCCTGAAGCGCTTTGGCGAGTACCACTCTCCGCACCCAAGCGTCGGAGCCTCCTCGAGCTGTAAAGAACCTACCAAGACCCTCCCATTCATCGTCGGCAAATCCCCGACCAGGGGATAGCACAGCGACTCGCTTAAAGAGTCTGCGTCTGGACAACAGATCGAACATAGTGTAGGCATCAGATCCGGCCCTTGCCACGCACCAAGCCAACTGCCTGCTCTCCGCAGCAGGCATGTACGAGTCCCCCACGGCCACTTCGATCGCATCACGGTCGAAGAGTGCGCCAGATGGAGAATCCAGCGCAAGATACAGAGCCTCGCGAACAGTCTTTCGGAATGATGACGGCGAGGTCTTGGGCTTTAGGTATTGCGTCCGCAGATAATCCCAAACGATCCATTGGATCATAGCCTTAATGGAACGATAGGTGTGGTGCCAGTAAACTGCTCCGAACATCGCATATCGAGCAAATGCCAATGTCTCCGCCGGGATTTTTCCCTTCTCCTGGGTTCCAACCCGACCAACAGTGTGTCCAGCCGCCGGTTCCAATAGCACTGTGAGAGTTCGAAGCAGCCGTGTAACATCGATTCCGGAGCCGTACCGGGTCCCGAGATGTGCGCTGTCTCTGGTAAGGTAGTCGATCTTATCCGCATCCAAAGGGCCGCTTACGACTGAATGGAGAACTCGATCCATTAGCGAGAATTTAAATTCCGCCGACTCGGCACGCAGGATGTCACAAATACGTTGTGGGGACATCGCCCATCCATCTGGCTCAGGCCCGGTCAGAATCCGATGTAGAGGCGTGTCTTCCTTCAGTAGCAGGCTTTGAGTCCGTACTTCATGATCGAAGACATCAGCGTCGGCCTCCTCGAAATCGTGGGCTAGCGGGTAGTGCCCAATGTCATGTAGAAGCGATGCCAATAGCACCGCCTTCACATCCTCGGCCGTTGCCACTTGTAGAAAGAATGGGTTCTGCTCGTCCCGCAGAAGCCATCGAACATACTCACAGGTTGTGGTATAGGTGCCCAGAGCGTGTTCCAGCCTTGTGTGCGTAGCCGTGGGGTAAACCAGGTTCAGTAGTCCTAGCTGATGAAACGTACCCAGGCGTGCCACCTCGGTACAGCCGAGCAGTCTCTTGAGTCGAGGAGTCAATACTGTGGGAGCGATTTGGGAAACTTGAAGGCGATCAGGCGTCCCTAGGTTGAGTTCGGGGACAATTCTTGTCAGGTCATACTCACCCATGATCTTCTTGAGGTCACGCAGAGCTTCATCAGCGGAACCATACCTCAGGCTCTTGAACTCCTCCGGAGCCAGACCAATTGCCGTGTCCCGGGAGAGATTCCTGCCATCCAGGAGCCTGCATGCAAGAAGGCGGAGATATCTCTGACGAAATGGCCCCAGATCGCGATATAGATCTGTGTCCCCACTACCAAGTGCATAAACGAGGGTTCGTCCAAGGGCATAAAGATCCCATTGTATACGCTCGTCGAAAGTAATCTCTGTCTTGCCTTCTAAGGCGTTTGCCAATCTAGACTCGGCATCAGGATGAACATAGCCCCTGGTTCCGCCGACTTCTAACTTACCTTGAGCCACTTCCCGAGGAGCACATAGCTCGAAGTCAATCAAATGCGGTCGCTCGTCGCTATCGATAAGAATGTTGTATGGCGAGATGTCTCCATGTGTATAGCCAGCACTATGAAGCGCATATAATTGCTCGATGAGATCGCGCCACAAGGCAATGAAGGCGCGAGCGGAGATGCGTGAGGTTGAAAAGAATGTTGTGAATTTATCCCTAGCATCATGATACGTTGAAATTAGGCAACCCCACGGCTGATTGGCAAGAGTGCCCCGAAGGGATCCGAACTCCGCTCCAATACGAGGATCTCTCGTCTCCACTATTGCTGCCCGCATGTTGGCCAGGCGGTATAAGGCGTGCTTCTCAGACGGTCGAGCCAAGGTGAGCAAGACTTTTTGCTTTGGACTGCGTTCCCTGGCAACTACGTAGACGAATGATCGCGAGACGCCAAGTACATGGGGATCCTCGAGACGCAAGTTGGCGCTTGAGAGAATGCGGCTATTAAGCAATCTAATGACTATCCGAGCCTCACTGTCCGCCATGCCGGCATCTTGCTCAAGAGAGTGCAGCTCGTTGGCTAATGCCACCTTACACTCCTCAATGCGCGGCGGACGACCAAGGCTTTCAGTAGCTAGGTCGCAGAGGGTTAATCGCTGTCGCTCTCGTGCGCAACGAGTATGAGAACGTCGTGAGGATTACCTGGACCGACTCGGCTTGGCTCATCGACTGCTATGTCAATAAGCCGTGCTCGTCTCAACTGCTTGTTGTAAGAAGCCAGACCTCGATGGTAGTAGGACACCAGGCCTGGATGAGGCTCGCCCCCTCTGATTCGGAATGGAAGCTCGACCTCATGTTCCTCTGAGTAATCGCCCAGCTGTTCTGCGGTCAGATCCGCCCGGTTATAAAGGTAGAAGGCTGGATGGGGAATGGTGCCGATTAAGACTCCTCCGGGCTGCAGCAGCTTAGAGATAGCCTTCAAGGTTGCACCGAGATCAGGGGTATTATGGAGGACCATGTTGGCCACGACTGCGTGGAATTTGGAAGAATTGGCAACAGCGTAGTCTTCAATGGAATTGGCCTCGAAGTCAATCCCCTTGAAGTTATCGACTGCGAAGCGAATAGATCCATGGGAGACGTCAACACCCACGACATTATACTTGAGGTCGTGGATCTGTTTGGTTAGGAAGCCGAGACCGCATCCTGCGTCAAGCACCGAGGAGCCGACAGGGGCATGTTCCTTGAGATGTTTCAGAATATGGTTGCAGAGCGATCGGTATGCCGCATCACTGTTGGTGCTCAGCTCCAATGCCCGGGCCTGCACGTTCCGGTCCCAGTCACGACCGATGTCGTCTAATGTCTTACGCTGGGACTCCTTCTGCATTCGACTGGAATTCACACTTTATCCCTCGCTATGTCTGGAGTGTCAGTCTTAGACCGAATCATACTAGAATGATATTGTCGGCGACGAGGTTAATCAAGGTGGCTGCTTCGACAGCTAGCGAGAAGGTCCTTGGCCAACGCAACCAAGTAGCGATCATCCGATTCGACGAAGACTATACTCTCCTCCGGATTGGGCCGGCTGATCTTGCGCCGTATGATAACGGTTTCCTGCTCCTCACTTTGATGCAACGACATCCGAACGTGCGTGTATGTGGTTGGGGGGATGGTATAAACCGCGACGCCCGATTGGCGTAACTGATTGCATACAGGACTAGAGTCGCTCCGGACGAAGACCTCGACATGCGTGGAGCGCCTCATGAGTGTCAGAAGAATCGCTGAGTGCTCGGGGTGCTCAAGCCATTCGAGGTCAGAGCAGTAGATAGTGTGTCTGCCGTCTTGTGAGTACCAGTCCGAGAAGAACCTAGTGAATCCTTCACTTCGTTCACGCAACGAGTGCACTCGTCGTGATCCGACACTTCTCCACAACAGGAACTGGATGGTAGCAAGCACCAGAATAGCGAGCGCCCATACCCACGCTGCGGGTTGTAGGTCGAGGGCCTGAATGACACCTTGTCCTGAGAGCGTGGCCGCGACGGCTACCAGGTTGAGGGCAACCAGGATTCTGGCGGCGTTGTTGGAGTGGGAGTCAAGCCAATCCAACACGTCTGGTCTCTCGCTGTGCCGAGGAAGGGGTTGACTTTGGTCTGGGGTTGAGGAGTTGCACGGCTTGGAGTAGGACCGGCTCTTGGAAGGCGACGTTGGGAGTCCGCCGGGCGCCGCCAGGTTCCTGGCACGTGTTGTCACGCCTAGTGATGACGATGTGTGCTGGTCGCGAAGCTCGGAGGAGCGTTCCACCTGAGCAGGGTTCGACAGACGAAGAGTAGGAGATCGCTCTCGCGGAAGCGGCAAAGACGACATTCACCTGAAGTAACCCTCCCCAGACAGGCAGGTAGTCTAGTCGAACTTGTTGTGGACGCAATAGGGTCTATTGGACAAACTAGGCAGGATGCCCATGGTCGAGGTTCATCACGTGAGGGACAGCTCCTGGCCACGTCTTGTACGGTGAGCCAGTCGGCGGACGCTGCGTCTCACATCGAACCGATCCATTGCCCTTCCCTGGCGGTCAAGCAGCAGCGGACCAGAGCTGCGATCTCCTAGGTACGCTGCGAGTGCCATGGTGGTCGCCCGGCTGAGCCGCAACGTTCGTTCAGTGCCACGTTCGCGGACGAGCAGTACGGTTTGGCCTTCGCGTTCCTGCAGGTCCTCGACGCGCGCTCGGCACAGCTGCGTGACGGTGAGCCCGTCAAGAAGCAGATGTACGAGGGCGATGTCGCGTCGTCCGCCCACGGCTGCCGCCTGAAGCAGTCGCTCCCTCCTCCGCTCATCGAGGTCGCTCCAGGCGTGTTTGCTGTGGGCCGCATACGCGTCTCGCTCGTCAACGGGCGAACGCGCCAGCTCCCCGCGCTCGACAAGCTGGCGGTAGAAGGCCCCCAAGGTAGTCAGTCGCCGACGGATGGTGTTCGGGCTGTACTCGTTCGCTCGGAGCTGGTCGAGGTACCGACGGACCTCGGCCGGCTCGGGGTCGAGCACGTCGACGCCCTCGGCCGCGCACCAGTAGACGAAGTCCTCCAAGTCGCCCCAGTAGGCCCTGGCCGTGGCCAACGGATGCTCAAGCAGCAGCGCCTCACGGAACTCGGCGAAGCGTTCGTTGACCACGGGCAGCTGTGCCCGCAGTGGTGACTCGCTCTCCGGGAAGTAGCCCTCGCTCACAAGCGAACAATCTAGCACCTAACGCTATCGTGCTTATGCTCGCAGGCCGCTGAGCTGGTCTCTAGCGTCTCCGGCGTCGGGACACCGAGCCGAGAAGGAGGTCAAGCGAGCGTGAGTCGAACGATCAGACGGCCCGAGACCTGGTGGTTGCCGTGGCAGCACACCGGACGCTGCCAGCAGTGCGGCGCCAAGGTGACGGGCTGGCGCCGAGTGCGGGCCTGCGCCTGCGGCGGGCGGGTGAGCTACCAATGAGCGAGCTTGCCCGCAGGCCGTCCGCCACGCTGGGCAGGATCTCGTGGCAGAACAGCCGCGAGCTCATGGCCGCCCGTGGCGAGGGCATGGTCCGCGCGACCCGCGTCGAGGCCGCCGCCTACGTCACCCACATCGCGCTACAGGGAGCCGGGCGGCTGTCCAACCTTGAGGCACAGCTCATCAAGCAGGTCCCGCTCGGCGAGGCACGCTATCAGGCCATCGTGAACGCCTACGCCTGCTTCGCCGCCGGCGAGATCACCCGGATGGGTTGGCAGTGATGGCCCTTCTTTGCCTGCTGGCCCTGGTGGGCTTCGTCGCCGTCGTCGCGCTCGCCGTCGCGGGCGCGGCCTGGGTGCTGGATGCCCTGGATGCCGACGCTCGGGCGCGACGCCTCGAGAGCACCGTCCACGCCAACGCCATCGAGGCGGCCAGCCGCATCAACGCTGCTGCCTACCAGGCCGAGCGGGAGATGGTCCGCGAGGCCCGTGGCTGGCAGAACCACGCGTAGCCGAGTGGGTCCGCTGACCAAGCGGATCATGGGTGGGCTGGGCGTTCTCCTGGTGGCGAGCATCGTCGTCCGGGTGAGCGCCCAGCTCATCGCTCCCGCGATCCCGCTGCTGCTGGTGCTGTTCGTCATGGCCGCAAGCGCCTACTGGGTCTTTAACCGACGCTCGTAGCCGTAAAATTCTGAGACGATATTTTCTCATTGACTTGTTGAATTGATTCAACGACAATTGAAATCAATTCAGGTGATTGGCGTCGCGCCATTTTGTTGTACGCATGTTTGTTGCATGCATGCCTACAACGTCGCCATGAAAGGAGGGGGTCATGAGCAAACATCACATCCGGCTGGAAGTCATTCGGCGCGAGCAGATCGACCGGCGGCGGCTGGTGCGCGCGCTGGTCGAGGCGGTGCGGGCGCGTCAGCGCCAGCAGGCCACTGAGCAGCGTGAAGCTAGGACGCACGAGGCACGGGATGAGTAGCGGCGTCGCCCTTCTGACCATAGGCCTGTGGCTGCTCGCGCTCGCGCTTGTAGCCGACCAAATCGTCACCTCAGGGCGGCGTGAGGATGCGCGGCGCGCGAGCTTTCGGCTGCACTTCCCGTCCGAGCTGCGCGAGGACGCCGTCATCGCCGCACTACGGGCCCTGGCCGGTCTGCCGCACGGCAACCCGCTCCTGTTCCGCTCGCTGGTGTTCGAGGTCGTCAGCCAGGGTGAGCGCATCGAGCACTACCTGCACATGCCGGCTGCCTGGGTCGAGGGCGTGCGGGCGCAGCTCAGCTCCAGCGTGTCCGGTCTGCGGCTTGAGCCGTTGGGAGCAACCCCGCTGCCGCCGCTTGGCCGCGCCCGCGAGCTTGGCCTCACTGACGACTGGCGGCCGCTGCGGACCGACGCCATCCCAGCAGGTGCCGGCAGCGTGCTGGCCGTCTTGCAGCCGCTCAGGCGCGGCGAGGCCGTCGTCATGCAGTGGGTGGCGCGTCCGGCCGGGGCCGGTCCCGCACCGACGAGCGGCCGGAGTATGCCTACGGGTCCCTGGTGGTTGTGGTTTGTGTCCGCGTTCTGGCGGGCGCCGCGACAAGAGCCGATGAGCCTTGCCACCCAGAAGGCCAAGACCAGCGAGCCGCTCTTCGGCGTGGTCGGGCGGCTCGGCGTGCAGGCTGCCGCCCCGGAACGGACGGCCCATCTGCTGCGGCGGCTGCGCAGCGGACTGGCTGCAGCCGAGGCGCCGGGTGCGACGCTCGTGGCTCGTCGGTGGCCAGCCTCCTGGAGTGTGCGGCGGATGGCCGCGCGGCGGACACCGCAATGGCACGCTTC
>WNFZ01005476.1_pt1 | contig 12648 bp, 12 predicted proteins | sample 5400081 | NCBI WGS metagenome assembly WNFZ01 (sample SAMN13153365, study PRJNA577476) | soil metagenome | isolation source: 80 cm soil or saprolite under grassland replicate 1 | place: USA:California | collected 2016-06-15
AGAGCAAGTTATGATAAATGGAAATAAGCCCGCCGATAATGGTCAGTGGCAATACATAGTAAGGCAAATATTTGTCTTTTTTGATGATCCCCACGCCAATAATGATTACTAGCGGGTAAAGCGCAATGCGCTGATACCAACACAACACGCAAGGCGGGAAATGCAAAACGTTGCTGAAAAAAAGGCTACCCGCTACAGCTAACGCCGCGGTAGTCCAGGCAATATATAAGCTGTTATTTATTATAAATTTTTTCATCCCGAACGAAGTAGCTTCTACGCAGCATTTATTATACACAAGTTACAAGCGTAGAGACTACTGTTATTTATATACAATATCCCGTGCGTTTAACCCGATTAGGGCTACTTCGTTCGGGATTCATGTACAAATTTTACCACACTTTAATCTTTTCAAAAGATTATGCTAGAGATTATGCTGCTGAATTTTAAATACATGAGTTTCTTCTGGCCCTGATTCTTCGGATAATTCGAGCAACTCTGAATTTCCAAAGTGGAACATTTTCAATATGTAGTATGCCGTATAGATCATTTTCCCAAAATCACCGTGTGTAACCAGAAGAATATTGCCATCTTCATGCTTGGCTTTAATTTCATTTAATACTTTCTTTGCTCGTTCAATCAGTTGTGGGAATGTTTCAGCTCCTTCTGGGCTTAAGAAGTAACAGATTGTATCGGTTTGCATAATATCAGGCGCACATACATCTCTAATCGTGCTTTGTGGCTTGCCGGTCATGATGCCAAAGTCTCGCTCAATAAGATCCGGCAGCACTTCCGGTTTTGCGATACCTAAGGTATCCGCTATTATCTCTGCAGTCTTATAGGCTCGCTGAAGTGGTGAGGAATAAATATGATCAAAATGGATACCACTTCCTTTGGTTTTAGTTGCAACTTCTTTAGCCTGTTCTATTCCTTTTTCTGACAAGGGCTCATCTCTGCGGCCATTCAAAATACCACTAGCATTGTCTTTATCTTGGCCGTGGCGAGCTAAGTATATTTTGAGCATAATCAGATCCCTCCTGGTCGTTATGAACTAAACTAGACGGCTGCGGGGCTTGGATTCGGACCAAGCAAATCAGCTATGGCGTTCCTACAACCGCAGCCGAGTTATCAAACTCATTTACTTCGTTATAGATATTATTCGGATCAGTATAGACATTAACCGAAAAAATCGTCCCGGGAGTATTAACTAATCCCCAAGTACTATACGGCCATGTTATCGGCACACATGTGGCTTTTTTATATGCTCCGGGTATATCTAAATCTTTTGCGTTACCGTTAACCGTGACGCGTACGGGAAAATTTGTTAGATCATTAGTTCCTTGATTACAAAAGGTCGCCTGAACGCCATTGCTTTTGAGTATAAGGCTTCGCACCGCAAGGTGAATACCATTGACTACTGGTACGGTAACTGTTGTTTCAAGACCTACAGGGAAATTAATACCGGATTTCTTATATATACCTAATGGATCGATAATTGTAACTGCGGTAAAAGTCGAACCTGGATCATAGGAAAGACCCCAGGTGTTATAGCTGAATGTATCAGTTTCACAAACCCCCGCTGCCTTGGCCCCCAAAATGTCAAAGTCCCGGTTAATTCCGTTTAACCTAATGCGGACGGGGAATGTTGGGACACTTGATGATCCTCGATTGCAAAATGTAACACTAAGACCGGTACTGTCCAGTGACGTACCGCTTATACTAAGATCAAGACCAGAAATTAAAAGTAATTGGTTCACGGCCTGGCAACCATAAATTGAATTTAGCTTGGCCCTAGTCATTCTATTCACAATTCCATTGCCTTCCGTTAACTTTAAGGGTGTCAAAATTTCATCTCTATACTTCTCCTGGAAGCTTTTTATTGCCAGGCGGGTATTTTCCCCAAAGACACCGTATTCTTCTGGCGGAATATTATATGATAAGTCAAGAAGAAAGAACTGCAAACGTCTTATCTGGTCACCTTTGGCGCCAACTTTCATATTGTTATGAAAATCATAACAGAGCAACGGCAAAGGATTAACTGTAGTGATGGGAGATACCGCCAGTGGCACTGCTGATCCTTGAGCCAAGGAAGTAATGGGCAAAAGAAATCCCACCGCAAGAGCGGCAGAGACAATAAGATATTTTTTAGTACGAATGTTCATATTTTATTATTAATTAGTGATACAAGACGAGAATGATTATATTTCATAAGAATGTAAGTAAGGAGTCGATTCATCATTTACAAACTCCTGCTATCACCAGCAACAACTAGCCAACGCCTGAATTGGAATTGATAGATAGATAAGTAATAACTTACCGCCCCTAAACATAATTCATAAACAGCCAGTACAACTATGATTGCAGGAAAATAGTCATGGACAATAGTCTTAACATTAGAACTTGAAATAATATTTTTTATCCAGCTAACCGATGGTTCCTGCAATGTAGAATCGTCAGATGGAGTTCCAGTAACAAATACTGAAGGAGATATAAAAATATCTAAGATAAGAATAAAAACAACCAAAAGAGCCATACTTATCCCCAGTATTTTTAGAAGGTTATGCCGATTTATATAAAACTTCAGGCAACCCACATTGAATATTATACCACAAGTATAACAGTTAATCTTTAGTTCAGTAGCAAAGCTGTGCATAAGTTTTAGATCTCTTTTCTTAATCGCCGGCCTACAAAATACATAGTCAACACAAAGATAATCAGAGCAACTGCTAAGCCAATTTCTGCATAGCGGAAATAGTGCTTAAGCAAGGTCAAAGTAGCGCCTGAACCATAGCCCAAGGAAAATACAATGGTAATCCAAAGAAAAGATGACAGTACATCACCCTTAATAAACTTCTTTATAGGCATCTTGAGTGAACCGGCCCGGAGCATTACTGGCGTATGAAGGCCAAAGGTAAATTTAGCGACTGCCAGGGTATGATTGGGGCGCTGTTCCAAATGAATATCCATTGGTTTACCTAGTTTCTCACTCCAACGCCGGAAAAAAGATGAGCGGCCATGAAAATGCCGTCCGATAAAGTACCAAAAATAATCAGTACCTATAACTCCTAACAAAGCAATCGCTATAATCCAATAAATTTTAAAAACTCCCAAACGAACAAGAAATGCCGCCGCAAAAAGAACGGTTTGACTTTCAATCGTCAATAAAAGCAAAACCAGGGCATAGCCCAGGGTTTGATGCATCAAAAAATAATTGACAAAAAATGTTTCCATCCAATTCTAGAACCCATCTCAGTAATACCCTTTCTACTGCAATTTCAGGATTTCGGCTGCAAAATGAGTATATCTCGTCGAAATAGCAGTGGCTATTCCTCCTCAATCTACTCATTTTTCGCTCTAAATCCTGAAATTTCGTAGCGAAAAGTATTACTAAAATAGGTTCTAAGGTACAATGAGCCGCTGAAGCTCATCTTCCATTGCAAAAAATTCCTGGGAACGAATTTTTCTAGGGCGGGGCAGAGAATTTTTGACTATTTTTTTAATGCTGCCCGGCCGGTCGCTCATAACTGCTATCCGGTCTCCCAGTAATAAAGCTTCTTCAGTAATGTGCGTTACCATCACTATCGTTGGCTGGCGATCTCGCCAAATTTCAAGCAAATCCTGGCGTAATACCTGAGCAGTAAATGAATCTAATTCTGAAAATGGCTCATCCATAAAGATAATCTTAGGGCTAGTGACAAAGGCCCTCGCTAGACCTACCCGCTGGCGCATTCCGCCCGATAATTCTCGCGGGTATGCTTTGGCGAAATCCTGCAAGCCAAATTCTTTGAGCTCTTTCTCAACCATTTTTATTCTCTGGGAAACAGGAATCCGGCGCGCAATAAGTCCTAACTCAACATTTTCGAAGACATTAAGCCACGGCAACAAGGCAAACTGCTGGAATACAAAGCTTATATCCGAATGACTCAAGTCTTCTCCAAATTTTGTTTTTCCATGATCAGGTTTCAAGAATCCACTCATAATCCGCAAAAGAGTCGATTTACCCGAACCTGATGGACCAATCAAAATAAAAAATTCACCAACAGTTACTTCAAAAGAAATATCCTCAAGTGCCAAAAGAGCTTTACCGCCCGTTATACTGTCCCGGAATGTTTTTTTGATACCAGAAACTTCAATTGCAATAGCCATTTAATCTCCCAAAAGCTGGTGACTCCATTCCAATAACGGCAGCCAAACCAGCTTATTAATACTGAAAATCAAAAGTAGGAATCCAAATATGCCAAAAAATGTCATCGTCGGATTATTGGCAAATGACTGAAAAAAGCTGCCCACGCCAGTTTTAATTCGAACAATTATTTCAGTGGCAATCAGTGCCTCCCAACCGTCACCCAGCCCGACGATGGAACCGGTAATTAGCCCGGGAAGACTGACTGGCCACAGAAAATATCTTACATAGGCCGAGCCTGACAAACCGGAAACTGCAACTGCTTCCTGCCAATCGGACCTGATTAATTTAAGCGAACTAATAATGGCAAAAAATATAGGCCAAATGACTGCGATGACCAGAAAGAAAATAACTGTAAAATTTGTCGCTCCCCAAACCACTACCGCCAAGGGTAAAGCTGCGAAGGCCGGGAAGCTTTGCAATACATCAAAAAAAGGCAAAGCTACTGCCGCTCTTTTACCCCGATATAAAAGGGCGGCCAGTATCCAACCCAAACTTACAGCGATAAGATAAGCAATCGCCAAACGCAGGACCGATACAAAAATACTTTCAAATAAAAATACCGTTTGGATATGGGCAATACGCGAGAAAAAGAGAAGAAATATAAAGGGTATCGCTACAAAAAAGAGGGTGATAGCAATATGGCTTCGGGAAAGATATATTCGCGAATGCCGATGCATAGGCATAATCTCACTATAATCCTAGTCTTCCCCCACCACAAGGGAAAGAAAAATTATCGCACCCAAAGAGACAACAAAGCCAAAACCAAAAGTAATAACCGAAGAAATATTCCATAAAAATCCGGCAATCAGGCCCGCCGGGATGGCAGCTAATCCAATAAGTGTATCAAATGTACCCAGGGCTGTGCCTCGAATTTCGATACTTGAAAGATCAGAAACATAAGCTCGCTGGGAAGCATCAATGAAGGCATTAAACAGTCCGTATAAGGCAAAAAGTACCAGTAGAGTAAAGAAACTCACGATATTGATGGGGTGAATCAGAGCAATGAGCAGAAAACCCAAAGAAACAAAACTAAAAATTCCATAACCAATTTTAATGACTAAGCGGCGGCCGATTTTATCCGAAAGCGAACCAGCCGGTTCAGAGAAAGCCGCCTGAAATAAGTTAAAAAAAATATAAACTACAAGCACTAAACCCAAGGTCTGTTTTTCGCTCAAATTAAAAAAAGAAACTTGCGCTTGCAAGATAAAAAACGCCACACTGAAATTGGCCAATGCAAAGAGGGTGGCGGCAGCAATAAATTTTTTCAACCTGGCTGGTAATTTATGCCCATTTAACTGTTTTTGAATCGATAGATTTTTAGGTATATCAACAAAGAAAACAGGTATAACTGCTAAGAGTCCAATAAAAGCGGCCACTAAAAATATTTTTGGTATTGAAACATTCAAAAATACATAAAGTAAGAGGACGGCTACCGAACCCACGATCGCCCCAGCACTGTCCATGGCTCGCTGGACACCGAAACCCTTCCCGCGCTCATGATCTGATAATGATTCGGAGACGATAGCATCACGAGGCGCATCGCGAATACCTTTCCCTATCCGCTCAAATGGCCGAATGACAGCCAGATGTTGCCAACTTTGTGCAATCGGATAAAGAAATTTTGCAATAGCCGAAAAAACATAGCCCCAAAAAACAAACTGCTTATATTTGCGCGTCCGATCAGCCCAGTAGCCGGAAATCACTTTAAAAATTGCTGCCAAAGCATCACCAAAACCAAAGATAAATCCGAGAGCTATTCCCCCGCCGCCAAGCAGCTGAATAAAAAACGGCAGCAATGGAATAATCATTTCGCTGGAAAAATCAGTCAGCAAAGAAGTTAAACCGAGAAGGATTATATTAAACAAGGTTATGATCCAGTATTAATCTATTTTTGACCCCCGCCTCTATTTTATTATTTCTTAATGATCCCACCGCCAACCCGACGGTCAAAATAAATTAATACTGGATTACGTCTGATTCGTTATTTCCAATACTGCCAATTCAAGCGGCAGCTGCACAATAGGCGAATATTTCATTTCATTCCTTGCTAAAGTAAAGACAGTAAGCATTTTAATGAGACGGGCAATATCAAATTTTTTCGCCTGTGAATGAATCAATTCATTTTCAGGATCTTGAAATTTGTCCGATGAAGCAATGGATACCGGATTAACTTTTGCAATAAGAACTCGGCGAAGATATTCAAGAAAATCCTTAGTAAAATGTTCTAAATTTATGCCATTATCATGTAAATTCTGAATAAATGTTAAGGCAGCCGTTTGATTTCCTTTATCCATATGGCCAAGAAATTCCGCATGATATATTCTGGGAATAAGACCCAATATATCGTTAACTTTTTCTGTCGTAATCTGTTCCTGCTTGGAAAATGAAGAAAAAACTTTAGTCAGAGAAACCTCCGCATCGCGCAAGGCGCCGTCTGAAGCTCGAGCAATTGCCAGCAGTGCCTCATCACCGATTTTTGCTTTCTCACTTTGAGCAATTTCTTTGAGTTTGCCGGCAATTTCATTAGTAGTTAGTTTGCGAAAATCAAATCGTTGAACCCGCGATAAGACAGTTTGCGGAATCTTTTGCGGATCAGTGGTGGCCAAAATAAAAATGACATGCGCCGGCGGTTCCTCAAGAATTTTCAAAAGAGCATTAAAGCCGCCCGCACTGACCATGTGCACTTCATCAATCAGAAATACTTTATAACCGCCGGAAGCAGCTGCCACCGTGGCACTTTCTTTCAGGGCTCTCATTTCATCAACCCGTCCATTAGAAGCGCCGTCAATTTCAATCAGATCCAGAGAACGACCTTCGTTGACGGCCTGGCACCGCTCGCAAGCATTATCCGGCTCCCCATCTTTGGCTCGGTGGATGCAATTTAATGCTTTGGCAAAAACCCGCGCTATAGTAGTCTTGCCCGTTCCGCGAGGTCCCGTAAAAAGATACGCGTGGCCAATGCGATTATTTACTAAAGCGCCCTTTAGTGTTCTGACGACATGCTGCTGGCCAATAATCTGGCCAAATGATTGTGGTCGGTATGTCCGATAAAGCATTCCATTTTCCCTCCATTATTTTTTGAACACTATTATTTTAAAACCCAAGAAGCTAAAGATAAGGGCGGCAGCAGAACCAGCAATAGCAGCTATTCCTGCCCATAATTTTGGATCATGACCTAGTGAAACACCGGTCTCCAAAACAAGGGTAGCGATTACAACATTTATTACAAGACTCACTACCGTAACTGAAAGGAATTTCAAAAATTCATGCCCACCACCAGAAGTTTTTCCTGAATCAAATGTCCAATACTTATTCCACAGATAACTATGCACCGTGGCCACAGTAAACGAAATAGCTTTATACGAAGAAAAAACTATTCCTGTAGCTGGTCCGTACTTAGCAATAAGAAGGTAAAGTACGCCAAAATCAACAGCGGTATTAGTAAAGCCAATGGCAACGAACCGGCCAAAACGGGTAAAAAAATCAATTTGTTTGCCGAAGTAATAACCTAGATTAACCCCGGCAATCCATAAAATCGGTACAATCACCACTAGCCATGCCAGCGAATATCCTCCCGGCAATTGATACAGCTTAAGATAATCAATTATCTTCCAAGCTATAAAACCAGTTATTATTCCGGTTATTATAGAAGCATATAAATCCCGCGACGTAAATTTTTTCATATTAATTAAATTATACCGCTACTTGGGTTGGCAACGGAAAATGATATAAGCTTGAAAGCTCTTCATTTGACAGGTAAATTACCTGTTTTGAATCAAAGAGCCGATAAGCAAAACTAAAAATAAATTTTTCAAGAGATTTAGATTGGATTGGCATTATCTTGAACGCATTGAGGTTGGGATTAGAAAATTGCATAAATACGCCGGTAATAAGCCGCATAAGCTGTTGAGAGCGCGCTCCATCATCTGATGAAACTATAATCCGAATATTCGTATCAAATAGCGGCCGTGATGCTTTTGCTACTAGAGCTTCCAACGCCGGGCTATTATTCTGCGCTGGTTTAACAAGAGTTGAATGGTTATCCGAACCATATTGAAGGCGGCGAGCAAGCTGTTCGGCTTTTTTACGTACCCGTTCTTTATGAGACGGCCGAATTAAAATTTGGATTGCTGCCCCTTCGCCCTCTCGCTCTAGGTTTGAAAAGACAGCAATAAATTTAGTCAACGGATCGTATGGCAATTTAGCATAAGTCTGTAAGGGGAAGATGGATTCCTTCTGAAGCTGCAAAGAGGCTCCAACAACATCACCTTTGGGATGGAAAACATTCAAATCTTTTATTTTTTCGATTTGAAGGGCCGGAAATAAACTTTTTACCTGCTTCTCAAAATAATGGCCGTAGCTCTGCGGGACGGAAACAAGAAAATTAACTTCTTCGCCGACTTGCGGCACTACTAATTCCAGCGACATATATGGCTCGCCATAAGCAAACTTATTCCATCCCCATGCATGAAGATTAGTAAAGGTAGCATAAAGCCGCTCCATCAGACTCATAAAATCCTTCTCTGATTGAATATCAGATGTGAGACTGCCAGCTGGCGGCGTTACTTTAAAAAGAGACATACTTAGAGCCTGGGCAATCCGCCCTCGCGTTCGGGCGATATCAAACAAAACCAGGGCTGTGAAAATGATGATGGCGCCCACCACTAAATACACCGCTAAGATATAGGTATTCACAATTATATGTGCAGTATAGCATAAATTCTAAAAACTGTTGATAAAAGAATGTTCGAAAATGATAGAATAGATAAGAGATAACCTATACATGAAAAACAGAGACGAACTCATTATTTTTCTTCTTATTATCGCCATCGCTTCTTTCTTCCGCTTATACCATATCCAATCGGTTCCACCGGGCCTTTATCCAGACGAAGCTATGAATGGCAACGATGCCATTCAGGCATTAGAATCAAACCACTTTAAAATTTTTTATCCCGAAAATAATGGACGGGAAGGGCTGTTTATTGACCTGGAAGCAATCTCAATCAAATTTTTCGGCAATACGAGCTGGGCGCTTCGCACTGTATCGGCAATCACAGGTATCTTCACGGTGATAGGCCTTTATCTCTTGGCTAAACAGCTTTTCAATTCCCATATTGCCGGGATATCCAGCTTTTTACTGGCTGTATCATTCTGGCACGTACTTTTTTCACGCATTGGTTTCCGAGCCATTATGGCGCCACTGTTTATCGTTTGGGGTTTTTATTTTCTCTGGCGAGGTCTCCGCTCAAGTTCGGTCTGGGATTTTATCCTAAGCGGCCTATGTTGGGGACTTGGATTTTACACCTATATTGCCTTCCGGATCATTCCCCTGGCTCTGTTTTTAGTTTTAATTGCCTATTGGCAAACCATCAAAAAAGATTTTACCCATTCCCAATACATTCATGCCCGCATTAAACTTTTAAAGGGCATCGCTGCCCTTGGAATCACTGCTTTAATCATCACTCTGCCCATCCTTTGGTATTTTTATAACAATCCTCAAGATTTTCTGGGCCGAACCAGTCAATTATCGGTTTTTTCTTCTAATACTCCCTTGGAAGACCTGGGTAAAAATATGGTCAAGACCCTAGGGATGTTTGTAATCTCCGGGGACTGGAACTGGCGCCACAATTATGCTGGGGAACCGGAATTAGCCTGGCCGGTTGCCGCTTTATTTGCCATCGGACTCTTGGGCAGTATTCTAAAATTAAGAAAATCATGGCGAAAACACGGCCATATTTCAGCACCTCAAGTACTGCTGCTTTCATGGTTCTTTATCGGACTCATTCCAGTAGTTATTTCTAATGAGGGAATCCCTCACGCTCTTCGCTCAGTTCTGGTTGCACCGGTAGCTATGCTGTTTGCCGCCCAGGGTCTGTGGTGGATATTCCAATTTATTGACCACCGTTATCGAATGCAGGATGTCCACGAAATTAATGTCTCGATGCCTCTTCATCACCGCTTATACTTAAAGGAAAGTACATTAGTAAGCACCACCGTAATAATTATCTTCTTGGCAGCGATTGGATTCGCGGAATTTGATAAATATTTTAACCGCTGGGCAACCAACCCCAATGTGGCCGATGCCTTTAGCAAACGCTATTCCGATATTGCCCAACAGATTAATGCACTGCCGCCAAGCCGCTATAAGTACGTGGTAGTGAATGCCGAGGGTATATTAGTAAACGGCATACCCATGCCTGCCCAAACTGTAATGTACCTGACTGACACCTGGACACCAGCAAAACAAAAAGCCAAAAATATCTACTATTTGACTGAAGAACAGTACAAATACCGCCAATATCGGCAAAATGGGATTGTTTTCTCACTGGAACCGCGAAAATGAATCCCGTTAGAAGTAGCCCTAGCGGGTCTGTAATCACCACTAAAATGAGAATAATTATAAAACCAATCTATCCTAGTTCCAAGCCATTCGATGGTTTGTACTACTTCTAACGGGATGAAAAAATTATTCCCGGCAATAATCATTACCGTTTCAGTTCTCCTCATGCTGTTGAGCATGATCAATGATTCTTTTATAGTTGATGAGATTCCCCATGTTGGCGCTGGCTACTCATATGTCACTAAAGGCGACATGCGGCTCAACCCAGAACATCCGCCACTAGCTAAAGATTTAGCTGGACTAGCTTTACTGACGCTTAATCTTAACCAATCCGTTTTTCGCAGCACATTCTGGAATACAGACATCAACGGCCAATGGGAGTTCGGCCGCCGATTAATCTACGATTCAGGCAATAATGCCGATGAGATTACTTATGTAGCCCGTTTGCCATTGCTCTTATTCTTTATCCTGGCCGCTATACTTATATTCTGGTGGAGCAATGAACTATATGGACAAAAAGGCGCCCTCATCGCATTGTTTATTTTTGCTTTCTCGCCTACGGTCATGGCTCATGCCCGCTTTGTAACTACCGATGTTGCTGCCCTTTTTGGAGTCCTCTATGCGACTTACTTCTTTATTAAATATCTAAAGGATCCTACTGGAAAAAACTTCTGGCTAGCTGCAATCGTATTTGGCATAGCCCTGATAACTAAATTTTCGACATTTCTCCTGATTCCATTCCTGGGACTGACTGCCCTGATTTACGGTTTCGTTTTTGGTGTTCGCCATAAAAAATTCCAAGAGGCAATCAGATGGGGATTTAAATCAGTAGCAGTATTCCTGACCGGATTTGTTCTAATTGTCTGGCCGGTTTACTACCTCCATACCCAAAATTATCCGCTTGAACGCCAAAAACGAGATACTCAAACGCTCCTAAGCTCATTTGGCAACCGGATATTTGCCGACCGGGTAGTCTGGATGTCGGACAAGCCAATCCTCCGGGCCGCCGGACAATATTTCTTGGGATTATTGATGGTTACCCAGCGCTCAGCCGGCGGCAACACAATTTTCTTTTTGGGCGAAGTTAAAAATTATGGCGGACCGATGTATTTTCCATTAGTATATTTCCTTAAAGAACCTCTGGCCTGGTGGATATTTGTCTTAATTGCTTTGATTGCGTTGGCTGTTCGGATACGCCCGCGGCCGACTAAACAAGAAATAACAAGTTGGTTCCATAAGCATTTTACAGAATTTACCATACTTTTATGGCTGGGAATTTATTGGGGCATCAGCATCCGCAGCCACCTCAATATTGGAGTACGCCATCTTATGCCAGTCTATCCTTTTATGATTATGCTTGTTTCAGGACAAATTGCTCATCTGCTCGAAAGAGCTAGAAATAAGGGCAAACACTATGTCGGAATTATACATATCGTAATCGGGGTTTTGCTTGCTTGGTACGCTTTTGAAAATATTAGAATTTTTCCAAACTATCTTACCTACTTTAACCAAATTGCTGGCGGTCCAGCGGGCGGTTATCGATACGTTACAGACTCAAACCTCGACTGGGGTCAGGATTTAAAGCGTTTGTCTCAATTCGTTGAGCAGGAAGATATTCCGAAAATTGAATTGGATTATTTCGGCTGGGCTGATCCGAGCTATTATCTGGGTTATAAATATACTTATATCAGCTCAAATTATTATAGAAATGCCCAGGATTTTATCCGCCGCAATCATTCTAATGGCTGGATTGCCGTATCGGCTACTTTTCTCCAAGGCTCAATTGGCACTGCCGAAAAACCTGAACCAATTAATTACAACTGGCTCAAATCATATGAACCAGTAAAAGTTGTTGGCAACTCAATCTTCGTTTGGCACATAACAAAATAAAAAACCCGGGCGGTGAACACACGCCCGGGTGGTACTAGACCTTCAAGGTTAGTACCCTTGCTTTCTTCCTCTGGTCCCGTTTAGGTGGGATGAGGACAAGGAACGAATGAAAAGAACAAATGAGAACGGGGCCGTGAAACTGTCACGGCAGCAGGCGCAGGGACAACCCGCCCTACGACTTCCCAAACCAGGGCAAAATGAGTGAGGCCTCGCGTACCCGAGTGCCAAGTGACCA
>WNFZ01004677.1_pt1 | contig 12638 bp, 10 predicted proteins | sample 5400081 | NCBI WGS metagenome assembly WNFZ01 (sample SAMN13153365, study PRJNA577476) | soil metagenome | isolation source: 80 cm soil or saprolite under grassland replicate 1 | place: USA:California | collected 2016-06-15
GCCGGCAAACCGCGCGGTGTGCGACATTCTCGCCCTGCACGCTCCGGGCAGAAAGCCCGTGTGAGCCTGCCGCGGCTCACCGTTCGCGGGATCCGCGCGGTCGGCGTCGAGGTGCCGATGAAGCTGCCGCTCGGCACGAGCGCGGGCACGATACGCTCCGCGTCCCTGCTGCTGATCGACGTCGAGACGGACGAAGGCGTGACGGGGCGCGCGTATCTCTTCTGCTACCTGCCCGCGGCGGCGCCGGCGATCGCCGCCATGCTCGGCGAGGTCGAGCGCAGCGTGAAGAGCGAGCGCGTCGTGCCCGCCGATCTGTGGGAGAAGCTCGCGCGCCGCTTCAGGCTGATCGGAGTGCAGGGCATCGTGCGCATGGCAATGGCGGGGTTCGATGTCGCGTGCTGGGATGCGCTCGGCGTCGCCGCCGGAAAGCCGCTCGTCGAGCTCCTCGGCGGCTCGCCTCGTCCCATTCCCTCGTACAACAGCAACGGACTGGGACTCATGGCACCCGGTGCCGCGGCCGACGAAGGGGAAAAACTTCTCGAGAAAGGATTTCGCGCGGTGAAGCTGCGGCTTGGCAACGCGACTCTGGAAGCCGATCTCGCCGTGGTGCGCGCCGTGCGCAAGCGCCTGCCGGAGAGCGTGAAGCTCATGGTCGATTTCAACCAGGTGCTTTCGCTCGAGGAGGCGCTGCGGCGCGGTCGGGCTATCGACGGCGAAGGCATCTTCTGGATCGAGGAACCGATCCGCCACGACGATTACCGGGGCTGCGCGGAGCTCGCCCGCGAACTCGCGACGCCGGTGCAGATCGGCGAGAACTTCTCGCTGCCCGAACAGATGGTCGAGGCGCTCGCCGCGAAAGCCTGCGACTGCGTGATGCCCGACCTGGAGAGGATAGGCGGGGTGACGGGCTGGCAGCGCGCTGCGAGCCTCGCCGCGGAACACGGCGTGCCGATGTCCTCGCATCTCTATCCGGAAGCGAGCGCGCATCTTCTCGCCGTCACGCCGACCTGCCACTATCTCGAGTACGTGGACTGGGCCGACGCGATCCTCGCCGAGCCGCTTTCCATCGTCGACGGAGCAGCGCTCATTCCCGATCGTCCGGGAACGGGAGTCGCCTGGGACGAGAAAGCCGTCAAGCGGTACAGGATGGCGTAAGCGGCCGCTACGCGGAAAGCGCCCGGTCGAGCGCCGCAATCAGCGGTCCGAGCTTCGGCGGGCTCGCCTCGAGGGCGATTTTCACTCCGTGTCCTTCGAGCGCCGCGCTGCACACCGGGCCGATCGAGGCGACGAGCGTGCGGTTCAGGTTCGCGGCGAGCGTAGCCTGCCTGCCGAGTTTTTCCGAGAGCGCGAACAGATTGTGCGCCTGCGATGCGCTGGTGAACACGGTGGCATCGACCTTCCGGCGTTCCAGCGCATCGATCAGTTGCACCAGGGGCCCCGTGTTCTCCGGCAAGGCCCAGCGGTAGGTCGGAATCTCCACGACTTCGGCTCCCTTTGCGTGCAGGGCCCTCTCCAGCTCGACGTTGGTCTCGCCGTACCGCTGCACGACGACGCGCACGCCGCGGAGCGAAACGTCCTGCAGCGAATCCAATACTTCCGCGGTGGTAAAAGGCTCTTGGGCGCTGCGGTCGATGCGCACGCCGCGCGAGCGAAGCGCTCCGGTGGGCTTCGGCCCGCGCGCCGCTACAATGCATTTCCCGAGCAGATCGAGCAGCTTTTGCGTCATTCCGAGCGAATCGGTGGCGGCAAACAGCGCCTGCGTGCCGACACCGGTCTGGAAAATCGCGATCGTGGGCGGCCTTGACTCGAACTCGCCGATGAGCCGCGCGATCGCTGCATGATCGACGTCGGGCACTTCCGCGAGCGCGGGTGCGAGGATCGCGCGCCCTCCGTGCTTTTCGACCAGTCCGGCAATCTGGTTGCCGAGCCGGCTCTCCAATATCGCCACCGTCTTGGGCTTCACCGAGGTCCGGCCCGGGCAGACCCGGCGGCGATCCCCGACCCGCTTGCGTCAGTAATAGCGCGCCATCATGATGAGGCCCGCAATCACCGCCGCGGCCGAAGTGCAGGCGATGATCCAGCCCGCGTGCTTGGGATGGGCCTCGACCAGCCTGTCGAGCGTCATGCGCATGTCGTCTCCGCCGCGGGCGATTTGCCGGGACGACACCCATCGGTTTGCGTAGCGCTCGAGCGTGAGCTCCGCGTTCGGATAGAACAGCAGCATCGCGCCCACCACGACGCCGAATGCGCTGCCCACGATCAGAAACCACTTTGCGCTTTCGACGGCGATGGCGACCACCGGCACGAAAGGCCTCTGGGCAAGCGCCGAGCTGACGGCGGAAGCGTCGAACCCGGCCGCCAGGCCGAATATCGAGATCAGACCGCCGAGGACAAAGCCTCCGGCGACCCAGCGATGGTACCGGTGCGTGATCCGCTCCGTATCGCGCGGCACCTCGACCGGCTTGAGGACGTGGCGGGTCGACACCCAGCGGTTCAGGACGTTGAAGAACTGCACCGTCTTCAGGCTGGAGACGATGAGCCCGACCCCGACCGCAAGACCGGCGACGGCCACCACGAGGAACAACACGATCAAGAACTGGACGAGCAAATGCCACATCAAGTTGGCGTAAGACCCCATGTGTCCTCCGATCCTGAAACCGGTTGGCCGCTGATCCGCGAAACAACGCCAAAGTAGCGAGCTTGGCGGATCGCGTCAACTCCGCCCGAATCGGCGACCGAGCCGCCTAGAAGTGTTCCGGAATCTCCGGCATGCCGAGCCCCATGCGGATCTTCCCACAGTTTCGATCGGCTTCATCTAGTCCGCCTTGATTTTCGCGTCGCGGATCACCTTGCCCCACTTCTCGAAATCCTCCTTCACGAGCCTCGCGAACTGCTCGGGCGTGCTGGTGTTCGGCACCAGGCCCTGGCTCGCGAGCTGCTCCCGCATTTCGGGCTGTGCGATGATCGCGCGGATCTCCGAGTTGTATTTCGCGAGGAGGTCCGCCGGCAGCCGGGGCGGCGCCCACACGCCGATCCACAGGTCTACGTCGTAGCCGGTCACGCCCTGCTCGTGCAGCGAGGGAATGTCGGGAAACAGCGGATGGCGCGCCTTCAGGCTCTCGCCCAGCACCTTGATCTGGCCCGCCTTGATCTTCGGAAGCGCAACGTGGACCGGCAGGAACATGGTGGGAATGACGCCGGCGATCAAGTCGTTCTCGGCCGGCGCCGATCCCTTGTACGGAACGTGAACGATATCCAGGCCGGCCTGCAGCTTCAGGAGCTCCATGCAGAAGTGATGGTGCGTGCCGTTTCCCGGGGAGCCGTAGTTGAGCTTGCCGGGCTGCGACTTCACCCAGGCGATGAACTCCTGCACCGTGTCGACGGGCACCGACTTGTGCACCACCAGCGCGAGGCTCGTCGAGCCGACGTTCGTGATCGCGGTAAGATCCTTCACGACGTCGTAGGAGATGTTCGGATAAAGATGCGGCGCGGTGACGATCGACGCGGGGCCGACCATGATCGTATGGCCGTCGGGCGGCGACTTCACCACCACCTCGGTGCCGATCGTTCCGGAGGCGCCCGGCCGGTTCTCGACGAAGAAAGGCTGGTCCCAGCGTGCCTGGAGCCTGGGCGCAAGCAGGCGCGCCACGATGTCCGGGCCCGCCGCGGGCGTGAACGGAACGATGATCCGCACCGGACGCTTGGACATCCCTTGGGCGAGCGCGCCGAGCGGCGCAACGGCTGCGGCGGCGGCAAGCGCGGCGAGCACGCGGCGTCGGGATGGGGCAAGGCCTCGGGTCATCGGATCTTCCTCCTCGAACGGGGATGCGGACGATTATAAGGGCCGTGCCGCCGACCAGGCGATCGAGGATATTTTTCCCGGCGGGCGATCCGGAAGCGATCGTCGTGCCGGAGGTGAAGAGAGCTCCGCGCTGGCGCCGAGCTCAGTGAAGCGTTCGGGCGAAGGTGCGCCCGCGCAGCAGCTCCAAGGCCTCGGGCCGCTCGGACACGATGTCCGCGACGGCGTCGGCGATCAGTTTGTAGGCTTCCTCATATTCCATCTCGCTGACCGGCGCGGAGAAGCCGAGCTCAGTGACGAAAAGCTCGTCCCGCAGGCTGGAGGGGTCGATATAGTCGGGCAAGCCGGTCCGGTCCTGGAGCGAAAAGCCGGAGAGATCCGGGAAGCGGCCGAACACCGCCCCGATGCGGGCCGAGAGCTCCGCTTCGACGCGGTTGAGCTGCGGATTCGGATTCATGGTCTGCGGCATCTCCGTAGGTTTCGCCTGACTCGGTCGATTCCGTTCGATTGCTAGGCTATCGTCGTCCCGCCACCAAGCCAATCGGGTAATTCCCGGGAAGGGCTTTCCAAAAACCCGAGTCGGGATTCCGGGCCCACAGTCGTTTTAACGCAAGTTCCGGGCCCGTCGATGACCGTGTTTCAGGAGATCATTCGGTAAGCACGAAAAGAGCGTGACAAATTCACGGTCCTCGCTCGAGCGACCGCCAGGACCGCCCGGCCCGGCCACGAACTACAATAGGCGCGCACAACGGAGGATCTCAGGGTGTCCGGGATTTCAGCGCGCCTGCTCGCGTTCGTCGGCGCTGCGCTCGCCGCAGCGCCCCTCCTCGCGCCGGCGCAATCGTTCCCCTCGCGGCCGGTGAAGATCGTCGTGCCGACCTCCCCGGGCGGCGCGACCGACGCGTTCTCGCGCGCGCTGGCGCCGCGCCTGTCCGAAGTCTGGGGACAGCCGGTGCTGGTCGAGAATCGCCCCGGTGCAAACCAGATCCTCGGCGCCGACTACGTGTCGAAGTCGGCGCCCGACGGCGCGACGCTCCTCGTCTCGGACGCTTCCTCGTTCGTGATCAACCCGCACCTGTACAGGAAGCTGCCCTACGACGGCTTGAGCGGCTTCACGCCGGTCACGGTGCTGGTGCGTTTCCCGTGGGTGATCGCCATCAACGCATCGGTATCGGCCAACTCCTTTCAGGAACTCGTCGCGTATGCCAAGGCAAATCCGAGCAAGCTCTCGTACGGCTCGTTCGGCCTGGGCTCCTCGGCGCACATCAGCGTCGACTACCTGAAGAACCTGCTCGGGATCGACATCGTGCACGTGCCCTACAAGGGCGCCGGGCCGGCCGTGACCGATCTCCTCTCCGGCCAGATCCAGATGATGATGGTCACCCCGCTCCTGGTCGAGCCGCACGCGCGCTCAGGCAGGCTGAAGCTCGTCGCCGCCGCCACCGCCCAGCGCATCCCGCGGCTGCCCGATCTCCCTACTGTCGCCGAATCCGGCGTCCCCGGCTACGAGGCCGGAACGTGGTTCGCGCTGGTGGGGCCCGCGGGCATCCCGCGCGAGACCGTCGCCAGGATCTACGGCGACACGAGGAAAATCCTCGACAACCCGGGGTTTCGCGAGCAGTACGTGACGCGGCAGTGGTTCGAGGCGGTCGGCAACACCCCCGAGCAGTTCGCCGAGTACCTCAAATCCGAGTACGCGCGCTGGGACAGGCTGATCAGATTATCGCGCGTGAGCGTGGAATAGCCGCGCCATAGTTCGCCATCATCCGGCAGGCGCCCGATTTCGCTACCGGCCCCGCGCCGGGATCAATGCTCAGTGATAAAGTGCGTGACGCACCGGCCGCGGATGCGTTCGGAAAAGGGATCGGCCGGGCGGGAAGCTTCCTTGAAGGAGGAGGGAAATTGGAAGTCGCGGTCATAGGCGGCGGCATCGGCGGGCTCACGCTCGCGCTCTACCTGCACGCGAGCGGCATTCCCTGCCGGGTATACGAGGCCGCCGCCGAGTTCAAGCCGCTCGGGGTCGGCATCAATCTTTTCCCGCACGCGATGCGCCGATTGTTCGAGCTGGGGCTCGGCGAAGCGATCGCGCGCGTCGGCGTCGAGGCGCGCGAGTTCACGTTCTTCAACCAGTACGGCCAGCTGATCTTCAGCGAGCCCTGCGGGCGCTACGCCGGCTACGATTTTCCCCACTACTCCTTCCATCGCGCCGATCTGCACGCCGTGCTCCACGACGCGGTCAAGGCGCGCATCGGCGCGGACGCCGTCGTCATGTCCCACAAGTGCCGGCGCGTGGACCAGGACGAGCGCGGCGTCACGGTGCATTTCGAGCACCCTGTCAGCGCCGAGCCGCTTGCGTCCGTGCGCGCCGATGTCGCAGTCGCCTGCGACGGATTCCACTCTGCGGTGCGGCGTCAGTTCTATCCGGAGGAAGGACGGCCGTTCTTCGGCGGCATCAACCTGTGGCGCGGGGTCACGCGTGCAAAGCCCTTCCTCACCGGCGCGAGCGTGACGCGGGCCGGGCCGCTGCGCACCGGGAAACTCGTAGTCTATGCGGTCCGCAATCATCCCGACGGCACGCAGACGCTCAATTGGTCCTGCGAGGTGAAGAAGGACAGCTGGGCCGAGAACGACTGGAACAAGCCCGGGCGCCTCGAGGACTTCATCGGCTACTACCTCGACTGGCGCTTCGACTGGCTGGATGTTCCGGACATGCTGCGCCGCGCGGAATTCGTGCTCGAGTACCCGATGGTCGATCGCGATCCGGTCGAGCGCTGGAGCTTCGGGCGCGTGACGCTGCTCGGCGACGCGGCGCACCCGATGTACCCGCGCGGCGGCAACGGCGGCGCGCAGGCGATTCTCGACGCCGAGCGGCTCGCGCAGCTGCTCAAGGCTTCGCGCGATCCGGCGGCCGCGTTGCAGGCCTATCAGGCGGACCGCCTTCCGAAGACCGCGCCCATCGTCCTCACCAACCGCAGCGCGCCCCCCGACCTGATCATCGAGACGGTGGATTCGATCACCGGCGGGAAGCCCTTCCGGCGCATCGAGGATGTGATCGGCCGCGAAACGCTCATCGAGATCTCCGGGCGCTACAAGCAGATCGCCGCATGGGACATCGACTCGGTCAACCGCTGAGTCGCCGTGAATGGCATACTGATTGCCCGCACCGGGTTTGAGCGCCTGGAAGGAGGCACCCATGAAGAGCAAGTCTGCGCCGCGCCTGATCATTCTCGCCGCGGCGTGGCTCGGCGGAGTGACGTCCGCGCTCGCCCAGTCCCCTCAAGCGGGCTATCCGACGAAAGTAGTGAAGATCCTCGCGCCCTATTCGAGCGGTGCGGGCCCCTCGATATTCATGCGCATCATGGGCGACAAGCTCGCGAAAGCCTGGGGCCAGCAGGTGATCGTCGACTCCCGGCCCGGTGCGAGCGGCTTCATCGCCATCGAGGCGGGGAAAAACGCGGCGCCCGACGGCCACGAGCTGCTCATCGTCAGCAACGCGCACGTGGCGATCAACCCGGCGCTGTACAAGAAGCTGCCCTACGACACGGAGAAGGACTTCGTGCCGGTGGGGATGATCTACCGCACGCCGTTTTTCGTCACGGTGAAAACCGACGGGCCCTACCCGACGGTGCGGGCGCTCATCGCGGCCGCGAAAGCCAGCCCGGGCAAGCTCACCTATGGCGCGCCGTATGTCGGCAGCCCGTCGCACCTCGGAGGCGCCGATCTCGAATACCGCACGGGCACGAAGATGGTTCTCGTGCCGTACAAGGACCAGTCGCAAATCTACGCGTCGATCGCGAACGGCGATCTCGACTGGATGCTTTCCACTCTCGGCTCGGCGCTGCCGCTGCTGAAAGCTGGACGCATCAAGTTGATCGCCGTCGCGGCGAAGCATCGCTCCCAATCGGCGCCCGAGGTGCCCACGGTCGAGGAGGTGGGCGGACCCGCCGGTTTTGCGGTCGATGCCTGGATTGCCGTGCTCGCGCCCCGCGGCACGCCCCCGGAGCTCGTGCGCAGGATCAACGCCGACCTGAACAAGCAGCTCGGCGATCCCGACGTCCTCGAGCGCCTCAAGATCCTGGGCTTCGAGCCCTCCCCCGGGACTCCGGAGCAGCTCGCCGAGGAAATTCGCAGGGACACGAAAACCTACGGGGACCTTGTGCGCCGCACGGGCGCGACCGCCGACTGAGGCGGGCGGTCGAAACCGCTTTTCTAGCGCCGGCGCGCGCCGGCGCCTTCGCGGGATTCGAGAAGCGCGCGGTACTTCCGCTCGATTTCGCGGACCCGTTCCTCGGCCTTCAGGCGCTCGGTGATGTCGTCCACCACAGCGAGGCGCGCGGGCTGGCCGTCGAATTCGAGGTTGAAGGCGGTCACCTCGACGTCGATCAGCTCGCCGTTCTTCTTTCGGTGCCTCGTCACGCGCTGCATGTAGTCGCGGCTCTGGTCCTGGAAGTTCTTGAGCAGCTGGCCTACGTCGTCCGGGAGACGGATCTGCTCCGCCGTCATCGACAGGAACTCCTCCCTCGAATAGCCGTAATGAGCGATTGCGGCCTGGTTGACGGCGAGGAAAGCTAGGGTCTTGTTGTGCACCACCCACATCGGATGGGGATGGATGTCGAAGAGCATGCGGTAACGGTGCTCGCTGTCCTCGAGCGCCTTCTGCGCGCTCGCCGCGTCGGTGATGTCCTTGCCGACGCCGTGGTACCCCGTGAATTTCCCCTGGGCATCGAAGACCGGCTCGCCGGTCACGCTCAGATAGCGCAGCTCGCCTGATTTTTCGTAGGCGAGAAACACGAAGTCGGTAAACGGCTCGCGGCGCTCCAGCTTCTCGCGGTGCTGCTGCCAGACTTTTTCCGGGAGCGGCCCGAGATTGGGAAGCTCCCAGCGCGCCTTGCCGATGAAGGACTCCGGTTCCACCCCCCGCTTTTCCAGCCCCACCAGCTCCCGGAAGCGGAAGTTCTCGTCCTGCACCCAGTACCAGTCCGAGCTCAGCTCCACCATGCGGCGGAACCGGGATTCGCTCGCCTTGAGCTCGTCCTGGGCTCCCTTGAGCTCGGTGATGTCGTGAACCAGCACGACGAAGCATTGCGGCGCGCCCGATTTGTCGCGCACCAGCGTCCCCACGATCTGGACCCAGATGGGAGTGCCGTCCTTGCGCATGTAACGCTTCTCATAGACGCGCGCGTGGGATCTTCCCGACAGGAGCTCCTGCCGGAACTCCTGGTTGGATTCCAGATCGTCGGGATGGGTGATGTCCCGCACGGTTTTTTGCAGGAGATCATCCTCGCCGTACCCGAGCATGCGGCATATCGCCTCGTTGGCGCGCACGAAGCGGCCCTCGAGCGACCCCACCACGATCCCGACCGCGGACTGTCCGAAAAGCGCGCGAAACAGGACTTCGCCGCCCGGAACGGCGACTTCGCTTTCAGTACGTAGCATCGATGACATGGATACCGGGGCCTTCCCGGGCGGTCGGCGCGCCGCCCGCTCAAGGGGGACCTCCGCCAATCATATACGGAATGGCGCAGTCTGTACCGGACCCGCCGTCCGGCGTCACCGCCCCAGCGCTTCGTTCAACACCTTTGCCAGACGGACGCCTGCCTTTCTGATCTGGACCTCGATCACTGGCGCCGCCTGGTCGTAATACGCCTCGCCGAGCGCAACGACCCCCGTGATCTTGCGCCGGCAAGAAGCAGCCGCCGGGAGCGCCGCATATGCGAAATCCCCGGCGATCGCGTGGCTCTCGGCGACCCAGCCGGAAATCGAGCCCTTTTCCCAGGCGGCTTTGTCCCGTTCGCTCAGGGACGCCGACACGAAGGCGCGCTCGCCGCCGCGCCCGGCGACGAGCCTGCGCACCATGTGCACGTCCCAGACGGCGTGCAGGTTGAGGCTGCCGTAGGGCGGGTTGTCGCGTTGCCCGAAGAACGACACCTGGACGGTGTTGCCTCCGCGATCGCGGCGATTCGCGGCGTGAAGCGGCTGATGGATGTCGCCCACCAGATGCACCACCCACTTGAGAGCCCGGTTCCTCTGCGCAAGCCTCGCGCTACTGTCGCCGAGAATCCTGAGCTGCCGGTCTATCTGCGCCGAAGCGCACTGCCCGTTCCTGCAATACCTGGAGTAGTCCGGCGTTCCGCACAGCGGGATATCGTCGAAATGCAGGCGGCGTCCCGGTTTTTTCGGATCGTATTCCCTGATTTCATCCGCCCAGGAAGCGACCTCGCCGAGCGTGCGCCTGCCCGAGAGTTGGCCGTCCGCCAGGCGGTCGTCCTTCAGAAGATCGAGAACTCGCGACTGCGCCTTGGGGTTCAGATACCGCTCGGCGATATCGCCGATCATGCGGTGGGCCTCCGGCCCCCAGGCGAGAGCGCCTCGCGCCAAGGAAAGCGCGAGCAGCCCGCAGACGACCCGCGAATTCACTGCGGCTGAAAGCCGATATCGCGCATCAGCTTGCCGTACTTGGCGTAGTCGCTCTTGATGATGTCGCCGAAATATTCGGGCGATTCGGCGACGACGATCAGCCCGCCGGCGACCAGCTTTTCGCCCACCTCCGGCAGTCTGATCGCGCGATTGATCTCTTCGTTGAGCCTGAGCACGATCTCGCGCGGCGTCCCGGCCGGGGCGACGTAGCCGAACCAGCCGCCGGATTCGTAGCCGGGAACGTCCTCCGCCGCCGCGGGAACGCCGGGCCACAGCGGCACGCGCGTCCTGTTCGTGATCGCGAGCAGCCGCACCCGGCCCGAGCGCGCGTGAGGAGCGAGCGCCGTAATGCCGTCGATCGCCGCCTGCACCTGGCCGCCGATCACGTCGGTGACGATCTGCGCCGAGCCCTTGTAAGGAACGTGCGTGAAGGTGAAGCCCGCCATCACCCGCAATTGCTCGAACGCGAGATGCGGAAAGCCGCCTTCGCCGTTGGTCGCCACCGTGAGCCTGCCCGGATGGGCCTTGGCCCACGCGACCATTTCTCCGACGGTCTTGAACGGCGTCCCGGGGTGGGCGACGATGCCGAGGTAGTTGGTCGTCGAAACCGCGATCGGCACAAAATCCTTCAAAGCGTCGTAGGGAATGTTCTTGCTCGTATGCGGCAGGACGACGAGATTCCCGCCCTGGCCGGCGGCGATCGTATAGCCGTCGGGCGCGGACTTCGCGACGAAATCGAGGCCCAGCATGCCGCTCGCCCCGGGACGGTTCTCCACCAGCACCGGCTGGCCCAGCCGCTCGGTGATCTTCGGCCCGATCAGGCGCGACATGATGTCGGTGGTGTTGCCCGGCGGGAACGGGACGACGATCTTGATCGGCCTCGAGGGCCAGGACTGCGCGAGCGCGGCGGCGGCGAACCCCAGAGCAAATGCTGCAAGCGCGAATACGCGTAGCCGTCTCATCCTTGCTCTCCTCATCCGATTCCGACAATTCATCATTCTACGGGCGGCGATCGCCGCCGTCATTCCTGCGCGAGCGGGAATTCAGCGACCTGAAGTTTCCTGGGTCCCCAACCAAGACAAACCCGGGTGCTTCCGGAAATCAGCCGTGCCACTCGTGTGATGACGCTCATGCCACGTATTCTTATGCGCACTTCGGTTCAGAGGATGGCGGTAAGCGGCTAGGACCGAAGACCGTCCAGGCCATGCGCTTCGCCACCTCATAGGCATCCCTACCGGGCTGCCGGGGCACCCTGGAGCAGCACCCAGTGGTATCCCTGTTTTGCAATTTGCAACCATTCAGCGTAATCTGACCCCGGCTCGCGCCTCCGTGTGCAGAGCCATTTGATAAACAAGCCGCACCGCCGGCATTGAAAAGGAGCATTCCTATGGCTATTTCCAGCCATCGCATCCGCGCACATGAAGCACGTCGTGTTGAACACCCAGTTTTCCCAAACATAGAGAAGCACTGGCTCACGGTCGCCGCGAAGGAATTCCCGGCCGGAATCAGCACCAAGGCCAACGCCCGTGATCCTGTCGGCCTGAACCGCGCCGTCTACAGGGACGTGCGGGAAAGCCTGGACGGTAAGCAGTCCGTCGTAGGTACCTTCGACTTGATGAACAAGGGGATCACCATTCTCGCCACTGGGGTTCGCCTAATCGACAAGGAGAAAAACGTATACGAGATTCTCGTCGACGATGAAGAAGGCGGGATCGTAGACGGCGCGCACACCGCCAAGATCATCTGGGAGGCTAATGCTGACGGCACTACACCGCCAGAGCAGCACGTCGAAGTATTTGTCCGGACCGGCATCGAGGGTGGATTGATCACTGATATTGCACGCGGCCTCAACACTGGCATTCAGGTTGCGGATCGTTCGATCTACAACATCGACGGTGTGTTCGATTGGCTGAAGGACGAGATCGAGGACAAGCCGTATGCCAGTTTGATCTCTTGGAAAGAGAGCGACGCTAAGGAATACGATGTGCGTGACCTGATAGGCGTTCTGGAGCTGTTCAACGTCATCGATTTCCCGACGGAGTCGGGCAAACATCCGATCGCCGCCTATGAAAAGTGGAGTGTGCCGCTCCGCAAGTTCGCTGAAGATTTCGAGGCGAACAAGGAGAATCTGCGGAAAAGCGTGTACTACAGGCTCAAAGAAATTCTTCCGGGCGCGCTGGCCCTCTACGATCAGATCCGGCGCGATTTTCGGGATGTCCACAACCAGCGCGGCGGTCTCGCCGGTCGCATGAATATCGTCGAGGAAGCCGGGCGCAAAGGTCCTTTCACGTTCCCGTTCGCGCAACTACCTCAGTCCGACTATCGGCTGACGAAGGGCGCTTGCTTCCCAATCCTTGCGGCGTTCCGGAATTATGTCGAGATCGACCCAACAACCGGCACCGCGCAATGGCGTGGCGGCTTC
>WNFZ01005853.1_pt1 | contig 12636 bp, 17 predicted proteins | sample 5400081 | NCBI WGS metagenome assembly WNFZ01 (sample SAMN13153365, study PRJNA577476) | soil metagenome | isolation source: 80 cm soil or saprolite under grassland replicate 1 | place: USA:California | collected 2016-06-15
CCGTTACTCCAAACCCGAGCGGATCGATTTCAGTGTGGTGGAGAGCATGTTGCGCGCGACGCAGGAATCAATAGGACCAGTATGTTGAATATAACGAATAGCAGGCAAATGGTTGAAAGGTTTACGTGAGAAAGATTATTGTCCTATCTTTTATTACACTTGGTGGCGTCATGCAGGGACTAAGGGATCCACAGAAGCTACCAGTGGAATGATCAATGCTAGGCTCAAACGTGCGGGAGAAGTCAAAACAGGATCATTTTGAGGTAAGCTCCTTCCTGTCTCGGCGGCGTCGGAGATCCACGCGGAAAGTGGATACATTGCAAACACATTGTCCTTAGTATCTTTTGCAGCCTTTCGTGGTCATGTTAGAAACGGAATCGATGACGACCGAACGGCTCGCGACAGACTCCTCGCGCCCATCCTCCGCTCTTATTTTAACAAGGATGCTTTTCTTATCGTCAGCCAGCTCCACTGAGACCACGGTCACACCGGTCCGCACCGGTAGTTCGAAACGATCCACGTACTTTTGAAAATAATCTACCAGTGTGGCTGTTGGCGAAAAAGCGTCCTGCTTTGGTCCATCATAGGGAAACCCGGGCAACATGTTCCTGAGATTGGAGATGTTCAACCGGAAGGAGTCCCAGCGCTGCGACAACCAGGATTCACCGATGCGTCCCTGCTCAAAGAGGATATGTTCGACTCCGTTTTGTTGAAGAAAATAACTTACCCCCAAACCAGCCTGTCCTGCGCCGACGATGACGGTGTCCAATAGCATCATAAAACGTTCCTTTCCATGGGTTGTGGAACAGATCTTGAGTGCGTCCAGCCCCTGGCTTTGATCACATTAGGTGCATGTATACGCTCAGCTTTTCATGGATCGAAGTGATAAAACGTGTGGTGAATTGCTCAATGTTTGGAGATTATATGATGGCTGATGGAAGCCTGCAAGCAACAACAAATGGTTATTGAACGGACAGTCACATCCACTCTTTATAGGGTGCTCCGCAAAGGTGACTGTCACTTTTAGAAGCTCACACCCTTGCGTCCACATCTTCACCAGCGGAATCCGCCAAGAGGCTAATCAGTCCTCGATCAGGATGCCAACGGGAAGTCTTGCGGCCCGAATCCGCTCCAGGTCGAGGCGCAGCTCAGGGCCGGGTAGAGGATATTCCGCCAGCAGATCCTGAGCGCCCCGATAATCCCCATCGCCCTGCAGGCAAAGCAGCCTGTTCGATAATGCCTCGATCGCCGCAGGCATGTGCTCGGGGTGAACGCGATACGTTCCCGTGTCTGCGTCCCTGGAATAGGCGCCTCTCTGCTGAAAATAGTTCAACCGCAGGATGGACTGGCGGGCATCGAAATTGTAAAAGAGACTCACCAGAGAGGTGATATACAAGGCATTCAACTCCTCATCACTCATGCGGCCCCATCCATTCAGACGCCTTGGCTTCCTCAACGGGATGATTAAGATCGCCCATCACCTCCAACACCGGTTTTCGTTCGTTCAATGTGAATTTATTGCCAAGCCCGTGAGCAATTTCATGGAGCAGGACGAACATCAGCCGGGCATCGAAGCGAACCTGGGCCGCCTGTTCCCTGTTGAGCAACAGGTCGGCGAGCGGCGGAAACAGATGCTCATACTTGGCCCGGATCATATTCTGGATCACGAGCGAACGCACCCCCTTTTGAAGCTGGACCTCTTCATTGTTGGGCCAGGCAACCCCGCTCGGTAAGTTGCACCGATCAAGGCCGGCCACGTGAAAAAGATCGTAAACCCTGACGTCTGAGTCAAGCCCGGGACGCCCACGCCTGTACGGCTCGGGGACGGGCAGGCTGGCTTGAAATTGAGGAAGGAGTTCCCTGTAGGTCGAAAGCTGTTCACTAGCAGTGACATTCTTAATAAAGATGGTCCCATTGAACGCCGTCTTGATGCCAAACAGCCGGTCCTCCACTTCTGTGGGGCCAATCAGAATGTCGATGTTCGGTTCCTGCATCTCCATCCAGGCCATATCGCTGGGCCGGTAATCATCAGTCTGTAGCGCTCCTGCTCGAAGCGTCAGGAATTTCTTCAACTCCGCGGAATCAGACAGATCGGAGGCCCGCTTTAGAATGGCAGACGCACGATCAACGTGCTCTGCGAAAAACTCATGATAAGGGATGGCGATCAGGTTTCCATCCCGGTCCCGGCGGACCATGGTATAGGGGCTTTTCAAGCCGGGAATTTCCCTCGCTCGAGATTCAAACTCTTGGCGAGTGATGTCGGCTGGGTAGTAATTCGCCCCTGTGGGTTTCTGCCCGTACCCTGTGAGAAACGGTTCATCCTCAAAATTCCGGTCCCATGGACCGTAATTGATCCGTAAATATCTCTGCAGCTCTTCTCCTGGGGCCTGGCTGAACAATTCGGAGGGATCTCCGAATTCCTGGATCCAATACGGAAGATCCATAGTATCTGCGGCTTGCTTAAGCAAAGGGAGCAATTGCCGCTCGTTGGAGGTCAGATGGTCGAGCTGTGGCTGGTGGCCGACAGGGATATATAGCTTCAGGCGTTCCTTGATATCAATTGTGGGGATTTGCATGGTGAACCTGTTCCCGGAAAAGAGGCTGCCCGCGCGGAGGGATCCGTTCGTTGATTCTACCGCTTGTCTTATAAATGAATTTACTTTTTGTAGGTGCTTGTAGACTGAAATTCAAATTTCAAGTTAAGCAAATTCTGCGGCACTCTGTATTGTAGAGAAAAAGGGTAGGAAAGGCAAGCGGTAAAGAACGTGACAGTTATCTTTTGCGCGGTCCCAGGCAATGGCAGATCCGCAATTGAAGAAGTCCTATGAAAAAGCAGGGGGAAAAAGGAAAGCGCTCCTTCGAGATGGCAGTCTCAGATTTTTTCGAAAAACAAAGAAGTAGATGGCCAAGCAAGACTGAATTGCGGGTTCGCGAAGTGAAAATCACCTTCGTACTTCTGTTTAGCTAGGTTGCCTTACACACTCTGCGACCAAGCCGATAGTTCCATATAATCGTAGATTTGCCGTAAGGAATAATGTCTGTCCTTTAGCTTCGGCGCGCTCGATGACGAAGTGAAAGTCACCTTCAACCTTTAGGTTCCGCCTGAAAATCTCCACGAGGAGACCCGAGCGATTGATGCAATTAAAAATGCGGACGAGCCTCGCCTCATCCGCATTTTGTTATTAAATCACCTGTTATGTCTTTCGCCTATAAGGTTTCAAAAACAGTGTCCTCGAAGGTGTTTTCTACAAAGAGCTCCGTGCTCTTGTTTACCAGGGCCCAGTAACCCTGATCGGTGTCGAAAGAGTGCTGATATTTGTCGAGCGCCGCGAGATCAGCAAAGTCCGCTTGCCACGAGACTCTGCCGATGTTGCCGAAACGTTCTGAAAACGCTTGTAACTTCCCTTCGGGATGGTTCTGGTTCGCGTAATCCGTCACCTCCTGTGCCCACTGCCTGGCTTCCCGCAGCTTGCCTTGTGCAACTCTGACTGAACGTTCAAAACGGACCATGTTTTACCTCCTGTTTTTCTTCAATGGATGAGAATGTGGGCAGCAATAAAGATTGGGCGATATGCAACTGCCACTTTTTTCTTTGAGACTATTTTGTTGGTTCGTTTACTTCGCCTCCTTTTTTCCGAAAAACACGTTCTGAAAACCCCTCAAACGCGATTAAACAGCGAGTGACTGCTCCAATTAGTATACGAGCAACGATAGCCCCTCTTGCAGCAGGAGTGTGTTCAGGCCACTGCAATGCGAGTATCAGTACTCGCCACACCTTTCACACTGCGCAGCGCAACAATGGTATTTGCAAGTGACTCCTGACTATCTGTTTCAACATAAGCGATGCAATCTGTGGGTCCAACCAAAAGGTGAGCTTGCTTGACGCCCGTGACAGCTCGGATGGACTTCATGACTTTTCGAGGATCTGTTGCATTCAGTTGCATGAGAACGTAAGCAGCGGTCATAAGGTATCTCCTTTCACAGGCTCATGACAATTTGATACGGAACATTATCTATGATCATTATAGTGAGAATTCATATTGAATTCAATAGACTGAACAGAGCAAGAAAAAACTGAATTGCGCGGGCTTATGAAGTGACAGTCACGGTTGTTACCAATGGGCTGAGGCTCGGGTGTTCTCCAGCAAGCAGTAAAGGGACTGCGGAACGGTCCCTTCACGATAGTTGCTTCTGGTAGAATCACTAGTATGAGAAAAATTATCGTCCTTACCTTTCTTAGCCTGGATGGCGTGATGCAGGGACCTGGTGGACCCACCGAAGATACTAGTAGTAACTTTACTCTTGGTGGCTGGACGGTTCCATACTTTGATGAGTTTCTTGGCAATATCATGGCGAAGCAGATGGGTCAGCCCTTTGATCTGTTGTTAGGTAGAAAAACGTTTGAGATCTTTGCCTCCTATTGGCCGTATCATCCGGAGGAAGGAGCGGGTATCAACAAAGCGACAAAGTATGTGGCTTCGAATACGCTGACATCCCATGAGTGGAGTAAGTCAGTCTTTTTAAAAAGTGCAGATGAAATTAAGCAACTCAAAGAAGGAGAGGGTCCGGACCTGCAAGTGCACGGGAGCGGTAATCTCATTCAGACGTTATTGGAGCATGATTTGGTCGATGAATTCTGGCTCAAAATATTTCCTGTGACACTCGGCATGGGAAAACGCTTATTTGATAACGGGACGATTCCTGCTTCCTATACACTGGTGGATTCGAAAACCTCACCCAGTGGAGTGATCGTTGCGACATTCAAACGTACGGGGGAAGTCAAAACAGGATCATTTTAAGGTAAGCTGCTTCTACAAATTTAGCAAAGACCGCGCTAGCTCAAGCATTTCCGCCGGCTGGATAGGGTATCCTGTATTATGATTCAACCAGTGATGGGCCGTCATGCCTGCAACTGATCAACATGCCATTTATGTAGCCATCGTGATCGCAATCCTCGGTTTTATGATTGGCTTTGCAAAAGGTGGCTTCAGTGGTTTGGGGGCATTGCTTACCCCTATATTGGCATTGGTGTTGCCGGTGGCCTTGGCTGTTGGAGTGCTATTGCCGATGTTGATGGTCGGCGATGCGTTTGCGCTTTACATGTATTGGAAAGAGTGGGACCTTGATCTGGTCAAGCGGATGTTGCCGGCCGGAATCATAGGCGCTTTGGTCGGCACGTTTCTGCTTTCGTCGGTGTCGCCGAATGGCTTGCGCATCATTCTGGGAATCTTTGTGTTGGGGCTGGTGGCATATAAGTTCCTCAGCGATTGGATTCAGGCGCTACGGTATGAGCCGAGGCATTGGCATGCTCCGGCAGCAGGCTTATTGTCGGGGGTAGCCTCTGGGATGTTCAATTACGGCGGTCCGGCGTTTAGTTCGTACCTGTTACTGCAAAAGTTAAAGGCGCGACCGTTTATCGCCACGACGGCAATCTATTTCGCGTTACTCAATCTCATCAAAGTGCCGGGGTTTCTATATACAGGTGTCCTCAATCTGCCGTTGCTATTTTCGCTCTGGTGGGTGTTTTTGTTTATTCCAGTCGGTATTTGGGTCGCTCGGATGATGCTCACGCGCCTCAGCCCATCGGCGTTTGAATGGATCATCATCGTCCTGTTGATCTTCTCCAGTCTGTGGTTGCTCTGGCAGAGTCGCTAAACTTTGTTGGGGGATTCTAAAACTTCGCCCAGTGGGTCACAAGACCGAAGATGAGGCGGATGCCCAGATGGAAGTTGCATCCCAAAAGATCAGGATCGGCGACAGCGTGCGCCCAGAGTGCTGCGCCTGCGGATATTCGGAGTGTTAGGATGTGGAAGATTGAGAGGGCGAATCAATTCGCCCTCTCTTGTATTGGTGCCATGTTATAATGTGCCTACAATTGTAGATGCAAATTGGAGATGAAAATGGTAACAGTTGGAATTCGAGAATTGAAACAACAAGCCAGCGAGTTGGTTCGGATGGTACGTGAAACGGGGAAAGAAGTTCAAGTCACCTATCGTGGCGAGGTTGTCGCTTTGTTAATTCCTGTGAAGCCTGCCAAGAATAGTGATAAGGCTTGGGCAAAACTTGACAATTTAGCTGCAGAAATTGGGGCACGTTGGCCAAAGGGTGTTTCTGCGGTAGACGCAGTGACTGAAGCGCGGCGGTAATGTTCATTGTCGTTGATGCCAGTGTTTGGGTGGCTCGTCTGGTTTCACAGGATATCTTTTATGAATCTGTAAAGGAGTGGATGTCTGCTCGCATCAGGGAAGACGATCAATTCCTGGCACCCTCGCTTTTACTTGCTGAGCTTGGCGGCGCGATCAGCCGTTGTACAACACCTTCCCTAAGTCTGAAAGCAATTGAACAGGTTCAGAAGCTGCCGGGATTGCAATTAGTGGAAATGGATCATTCACTATTAATCGAAGCGGCTCAACTTGCGGCGAAACTTGGTTTACGTGGCGCAGATTCGACTTACGTTGCAGTAGCAGCTCGACTCGATCTGCCTCTGGTCACTTTGGATGTTGACCAGAGAGAAAGAGCCGGAAAATGGGTTAAAGTTCTGGAGATTTCAAGATGAGGATCGGCGACCTGTGCCTTGAGTGCGGTGAAGCCGCGCTGGTGAATGAGGAGGGTTGCCCGGGCAACGTGGGCCCAGAGTGTTCTGAGTAAAATGAGTAGTGTTAAATAACTACTTACCAGTTTGTTTCAAGAGTAATTCGTTGATCGAGTAGGCGGTGCTCGTCCGCCGTATACCTGCATGATTTGCCAAGCAAATCACACGCAGGTGAAAGTGTCGCGAAGACCCACGCCGAGCGTAGCGTTCAGCATTTAAGAAAATATTGAATAATCATTGCGTACGATCTGTAAACGAATCACAGATCAAGATACTGTATATAATATTGGTAAAAGATTACTTCAATCGATAAAGGAGGTAAATTGTGCCTGAGACATTATCAACTTCCGTTTTAGGCCGGACAGGCCTGAATGTGACCCGATTGAGTTTTGGAGCTATGGAGATTCGCGGATCTCGTATCTGGGACGGCCGTCCGGTCACGGATCAGCAGGCCGAAACGATCCTGAACGCTGTACTCGATGAAGGCATCAATTTCATAGACACAGCCAATGACTATGGGCGGAGCGAAGAATTCATCGGCAAATATATCGCTCACCGTCGCAAGGAATTTTACCTGGCCACGAAATGTGGCTGTACGGTGGTCCGCCGGGATGAGAACACAGACGAGACCCCGCACGTCTGGACGCGCGACAACCTCTTTCGCGGGCTGAACGAAAGCCTCCAGCGTATGAAAACCGACTATATCGACATTATGCAGCTGCACAATCCGCCGGTGGACGTCACAGAGCAAAATCACTTGGTGGATGCTCTCAAAGAGATGCGGCAGCGGGGGAAAGTGCGCTTCATCAGCATCTCCACGACTCTGCCGCATCTGCCCACGTATCTCCAATGGGGCGTATTCGATACCTTCCAGATCCCTTATTCCGCTCTGGAGCGGGAGCATGAGGAGTGGATCAGCCGTGTTGCTGAGGCGGGCATCGGGACGATCGTCCGCGGCGGTGTGGCGCGGGGCGAGATTGGCGTTGGGCTGGGGAATGAGGAGCGATGGAAAAAGTTTGAGGAAGCGAATTTGGATGAACTGCGCGAGCCAGGCGAAAGCCGCACCGCCTTCCTCCTACGCTTCACGCTATCTCATCCGGATATGCATACGATCATTGTGGGTACACTCTATCCGGAGCATCTGCAGGAAAATATAGCTGCCGTGAAAAAGGGACCTCTTGCGACAGATGTCTATGAAGAGGCAAAACGCCGGCTGGATTTGGTGGGCGTTGCTCCTGCTCAAACCGGCTGATTCCGCTCAATTTCGAATAGATGAAGTCAAGGAGAAACTTATGGCTCAAGTTGTAAATAAACGAAAGCTCAATGCCTCCGATCTACAGGCGATTGGGGAACTACTGGTAGAAATCCTTGGCGGGGAAATTCGCCGCGACACACGCCAGGTAATTTTGGAACTGGGTGATCCTCGCGAAAATCCGCCTCCGTACGGACAACTAGTCGAATCCATACAAGGGTCGACGTTGGAGGGCAAGGAACTCGCCCATGAACTACAAGAGGAGTTACGAGTGATCTGCGTGATGCTGCTCGCTGAACAAATCTAGGATTTTGCAGCTCAACAACTCTGGCATTCGGCACGAAAACAAAACCCGTGAATCAGCGAGGCTGTGTTGGACGCAGGCAAGAACCTCTCATCATATCAGCCATCAAATCGGATCAAATAGGCGATGCCCAAGTCTACTGAGTAGAGAAGATCGTACGAATGCCCATCAGGTGCCCTTTGTGCACTTCGATAAAGCTGCGCCTCCAGCAATGACTCTGGATGCCACCAGTATGGCGGTGGCCTGGAGACGATCATGTCGAATTCGTAAACTGTGGCAGGAGCCGAAAGGTTCAATGCAGCGACCAAATACTCAATGGCCTGCGGAGTTGTCCTAAACCGATAGAGTTCCCATGTATCCATGAAATTGCGATAGGTGTAGTGGTAAGCATGATGAATGGGATATTCTTCTGGAAGGTATGCGCGGACCTGGGTGAGGCCTCCAAGAGACGGCCAGTCAACATACCGCGAATACGCGATGGCAGAACAGGCTAGGCAACCTGTTAAGACTAGACCGAGGACAAGTGGTATTCTCTGTTTTTGCATCAGCGAACTAGTTTATCAATAATGCCTGCGCCCAACGGCTAGCGTTACCGGCGGCTGGAGAAGAAAAGACTCGGAAACGGACTGCCGCGAAGCGGCGTGCCAAGGCTCAGAAAAAAAGCCTGAAAAAGCCGCAGATTCCCAGTCGTCCGGTGCACGGTTTGCTAGGCGGCTTCATTGCTTAGCCTGTTGTGTGCATTAGAGCAAAAAAATATCTCTAAAAGAACGAGAATATCTGTAGTAATGCTGAAGACACGGAATAATTCAAATCACAAACTGTCTCAACTGCCCGGGCGTAATGCCTCCTGGTTACAGTGAATCGGCTCAGGATATAATACCTTTCCATTATGTAAATTGAAAGCGACAAAACTCGTTATGAACTCAACAAATGAAGAGCATTCATTTAATTTACAGAAAACTATAGGCGTTCTGGGAATAATATTTCTGTTAGCAGGCTTTTGGCTGTATTTATCAATAATCTTAAAAGGCCCCCAACCATACTACCGGGATTACGACCCGGAAATGGCTTATTTCATGAACTCACTAGCTCCTTTTAAAGGAGCACCTTATTTTTATACAGATCACCCTGGCACCCCAGTTGAAATTATTGGAACGATGCTATTAGGCATTCTCTATGTGTTCTTCACCCACCACGCAAACTTTATAGGTTACCATCTGGAAAATCCTGAATTATTCTTAAATTTGGCACACGGTTTTATTACGCTATTGAGTGTTCTATGTGCTATATATTTTTTTCTAACCGTGCTTAGCACATTGCAAAAACCAAATGTGTACCTTGCTTTGTCACTGGCTCTGTTATTTTATGGTTTGCATCCTTATTCTTTTAAAACATTGACCGTCTGGTCGCATACCTCGTTTAATTTTCCACTTGGTGCTGGGTATTTGATTCTCTTGTTCACGGTTGCTCATGATGCCCAAGGCCAGATCTCCAATCGGCTAGCTGCGGGACTCGGACTCGCATTAGGGGTCATGATCGCAGTAATGATCAATTTCGTGCCCTGGTTGGTGACAACTCTTGTTTTCATTATTCTTTCAAACTATATGAAAAGGATACCGTGGAAAAAAAGCCTAATCACCGGGAGCATTGTCGTGCTTTCCTGTGCCGCAGGTTTCTTGGTATCAATCCTTCCATCTATTCACAGAATGCCGTATTTCTTTGGGTTTATGAACAACCTGTTTACTCATCAATTGCTATATGGCACTGGTCCAGAGGGAATTACATCCATCTCACTTTTATGGAGTAACCTGCATGATATGGTTACAACTGCCCCATTGGTATTTCTTGTGATGCTGGCAAGCCCGTTAATCTCTCTGTTCATCTTTCTGCAGCGCAATAGTCGCATTCCTGAAAATCACAGTATCTGGGAATTGAATTTTTCCTTGCTTCTCCAGTGTGGCATGATCACGCTGGCTGTATTGAAACATCCAGGCGAACATTACCTCCTGTCCCTTACGGCAACGCTTCCTGTATGGTTGCTGGCGATTGTTAAACTTTCAGATTTCAATTGGAGATTCAGCCGACAGTTCGGCAACGCACTAATCATTTTTTCCATAATAAGTATCAGTGCGTTTGCTCTTTTGTCCATTAAAAATCGGCATGCAGAATTGCTAGAAGCTCGAGCCGTTGAGGCAGAGATTAACCGAGTAATAACAGAGCAGGAGATTCGATTAAATAAAAAACCGGGCGAACTACTAATCCTACGGACAAACGAGACCTATTCGTATTGTTCCGCCCTTATCTATGGAGATTTTTTCACAGCAGGCGTGTTTGCGACAGAAATTAATGCTTTGTGTCCGTCTCAGGCCTACTTCATTAATCGCTTTGACTGGGTTTTATATCATGGCACTCAAGTGGCAATTCATGATCTCCCTTGGGATATGTTGGTGGCCCGTACCTGGGCACTAGCAGGCAATCCCTCTTGGAAAAAAGAAAAGATATATGAATATCCCAATAATATTTATCTCGTAATAAACGAGAAGTAACTATTAAGTATATGTAATTACCGATATTACATTGTGATTCAGAAATTTACACTTCTTATGATTGCAAAATCGCATCCACTTGTAAGTAAAGTTCTATAACATTCAAGGCTTTGACATAAAGTTTGCCATAAAATCTCATGCTATGTGCCAATTGGGGGTATTATGCGGACGAACTCCGGATAAGTACCTTTATGTTACCAAAAACGGACTCTACTTTCATCTACTCCTCTCCAAATTCAACGCCAATAACCTGTATGGGCTGACTGAGCGCGAAGTGAAAACTGACCGCAGATCTCATAACCGCACATCATCGTGAGTGAGACCTGTGGTTTCCCTCCGGTCGGCGGAGTCGGAGACCGCCGTTTCCTTGTCGAAAACCCGAATCATTCCCTGGATGTTGGCCCCCTGCCAACTGATTGAATTTCTACAAATCATCTGTGTTAGACTTTTGCACGATGAAACGTAAATCCACATGACCAGGAGGAAGCCCGATGGGAAAAGTTATCTTTGATATCAGTATGTCCCTGGATGGTTTTATTACCGGCGCAAACCCTTACCCGGAGGCAGGCTGGGGAGGATTGGGTGATGGCGGTGAACGATTACACGATTGGGGATTTAACAGTGCGGACACGCGTAACCGCGAAATCATGGAAGGGTACGCAACCGTGGGTGCGAATATTTTTGGACGAACCGGGTACAACCATTCAATACTCAATTGGGGAGCAGACGGGCCAACCGGCGCAGTCCGCATACCAACGGTCATCGTTTCGCACAGTGTGCCCCGGGACATACCCCAAGGTGGTGTATACAGTTTCGTTGATAACGTGGAAGCCGCGTTTGAAACAGCGAAAAAATTAGCAGGCGATAAGGATGTAGTCATAATGGGCGCAAACGTTGCACAGCAATTCCTCAAACGCGGCCTCATTGACGAAGTCTCGATTCACCTCGTCCCCGTGCTGTTCGGCAGCGGCACGCGCTTGTTCGAGGGCCTGGAGGGCGAGCACATTTCGCTTGAAATTATCGAAGTGATTCAGACTGCCGAGGCGATCCACATGCGATTCCGCGTCGTGAAATGATTTAATTCAACCCACGAGCTGAAGCGAAAGTCCTAGAGGAAAAAATATGAGAAAAATAATTGTTGAAGTTGAAGTGTCGGTCGATGGAGCCATGGGTGGAGAGAATGAGGATTTTTGGAAGCAGGTCTTCCCTTTCCATAGCTCGGATGTCGTGGCGTATCTCAACGATCTCTTGTTCACACCGGATGCGCTACTGATGGGTCGGAAAACCTATGAGTTCTTTGCGAAGGTTTGGCCAACTCGTGAGGGAAAGGATGCAGACCGGATCAATAACATGCCGAAGTACGTTGCGTCAAGGACATTGAAATAACCGCTCACGTGGAACGCAACTCTGATTAAGGGAGATGTTGTTGAAGCGATAAAGCAATTAAAGCAAGAGCCGGGCAAGGACTTATTACAGTACGGCGTAGGAGAGCTGACACACACGATGCTTCAGCATGGCCTTGTAGATGAGCTCCGCATTCTTGTATATCCGTTTACCTTTGGGGAGGGGCCGCGCATATTTGAGCATATGGGCATTAATCTCTGAAGCTCTTAGACACGAAGACGTTCAGTTCGGGTGCTATCGCCCACCGTTACCAACCGCAAGAGCCTGCGTGAGAGCGGTATGGTCATCAAGCCGTAGGCCCCACACATGCGATTCCGCGTCGTGAAGTGACAGCCGCTGAAGCGCAGGAAAGGCCCGTGTCTCTCAGTACGTTAAGCGAATTTGACCAGAGTAAGGAGAACCAACAGATGACAACCAATCATCCCAAACGGCAGGTCCCGAAACCAGACAGATCGGTGATAGGGTGGCTGCTTGATTCTGACCCGTCGATCCGCTGGCAGGTGATGCGGGACCTGACCGGTGCGCCCGCGGATGAGGT